>ERZ773043.303-NODE-303-length-28465-cov-9.396023_pt1 | contig 28465 bp, 25 predicted proteins | sample MGYA00580636_ERZ773043 | MGnify/ENA primary metagenome ERZ773043 (study PRJEB29015, sample SAMEA2737992) | human oral metagenome | biome: human oral; feature: human-associated habitat; material: dental | place: China | collected 2065 ...
TAGCGCACATGATATACATAGTCTCCGTAGAGCTAGTAACAAAGACTAAGATTATCGTCTTTGGCCTATTAAAGCGTCATGGTAAGGTATATACCCAAATAGTACTTAGTACCTATACCTCATGTTAGCCTAAGAGACTCTAAAACAGATTGTACAGATGAAAGCAGAACCAAACAGTACTATCTACAGCGACGGCTGGCGGGAGCTACGATGGTCTGGTTGATTGGGGCTACAAACGTCACTACCGTGTTAGCCACGGCGATAACGAATTCGTATCACCAGACAATCCAAAGAACCACATCAATGGCATAGAGAACTTTTGGGGCTTAGCAAAGGTGCGTCTAACCAAGCTACGAGGCTTAAAAAAAGACTATTTCAACTTACATCTCAAAGAGTGTGAATTTAGGTATAATATGAGGCATGAAGATATGTACCATGAGCTACTTAAGATGCTACGAAAGGAAGCGAGTGACTAGGCTAAAGTAGGCTTGAACCTTATTTATTATCGTGTCGGCGCCGTCCACGACCATGCGCCTGCGCCAAAAATCGTATCAGCGATATGCGCCGCCGCTTTGCTGCCGAGAATGCGCGCCGTGGCGGCAACCTTTTCGTTTGCTGCTTTGCTTTCGTCTTCGGCATTTGGGCGGAACTCGACGGAAAGGCGGTACGGCATGCCGGTATGCCCCCAATCAATCGCCGCAATGTCGAGGCGTTCCGGAGCGACGCTGTAGCTGCCGTCTTCGTCACGCGGCGTTTTCGTGCCGCCGTAGCCGTACGGCACGCAGATTCGGCTGTCATCTTGCTTGATCGCAAGCGCGCCGTCTTCGCTCCGTGCAACGTGGTATCTCGCAAGCAGCGCGCCGAGCCGCTTGCTTGTCAGCTCGCACGCTGGAATTACGCGCCGCGCCGTCCTGCCAGCCAATTCGGTGCTGCCAGCAACCTGCCCGCACGCTGAGGCTATTTGTTCTGCCATAATTTGTTACCTATCGCTACGCCAAGTCCCTGTGTAAGAAGTAATGCCTATCTTTTTATTACAGCAATTAGCATGATGATTGTCAATAGCACAGGAAGCGGAGGTTCACCCAACGAATCCAGAAAAGAACAGCCTCTTTAGTCTAAAATAAGTAGTGTAAACAAACCTAATTTTAGAGAGGAGACTGTTCTAATGAATAGTTTAGCAGATATTCCATCAGAATATCATTGCCACCGTAAGTTTTATCGCTGCGTCTGGGGAGAGGTTTCTTGCAAATATTGCGGTAGCCAAGCAATTAAAGTTGCGGAAGAACTATGAGTACTGTCCAGATTGCAAAAAGAAATACTCTGTTAAAGCAGATACCAAGGTATTCTCTTATTGCAATCTAACCTTTAGGCAAATCATTATCCTAATTTGGTGTTGGCAGCAGAAATGCAGCATAGGAGAAACGATCAAGATTGCTGGCGTTAGCTACCCAACTGTACGAAAAGGTGGCTAAGCCCGCGCTTTCGAGCTTCCCTGAAGCCTTCTGAAGCTATTTTAGAGGGTGCCCTGCGAGGTAGACGGGCAGCTTCTTTGGCAAGAAGAAGTTCGGGCCAAGCAGCGATTAGTAATCGGCGCTATAGATCCTAAAAGGCAGCGCATTAGATTAAGAATTATTCACCGCAGAGATAGAGAGAATGCCCGAGCGCTTCCGTGCAACAAACCATCCGGGCAGGCAGCCTAGTCTTAACAGATGGATTTAGCGGCTATAATGAATTGCCCGCTCTAGGTTATGAATGGCTATCCTGCAATCACTCTACTGGCTTCTTTGGATCCACTAACCATATAGAAAATCTCTTGGAGTGTAATTAAGCGAGCGCTGCGCTATATCTACCGAGACCTAACCTTTAATCTAAACGACCTAGGACTTATCCTAAGAGAATACGAAAACCGCTACAACAACCCCGATTTGTTCTATAATGTAGACAGCTACTTAAAGGCTAGGGCTTGTTATGGATTCGTTTGGTGAACCTATGATTACCAGTTACGCCGTAAACCTGTTTGGTGTGCTACAATAAAGTTCATGGAACTGCCCATATCATCAAATGAAAAAATTATGGTCGTCGACGCCGAAACGGACGGTTTGTATGGCGATTTTGTAAGCATTGGCGCTGTCGTATATGATAATCAACTCGTTACTACTATGTTTAATGGCGTTTGGATGAAAGAGACTTTCAGCGACTCTTGGGCGGACGAGCATGTGAAACCTATTCTGCTCGACGCTAAAGATAGTCTTACCACCTACAACAATGAAGAAGACCTCATGGATGCCTTCTGGGATTTCTACAGTCAACACCGCGAAACATGCCGTACGATTGGCTACACAATTTATCCGGTTGAATGTCGGTTGTTTCAGCGGTGTGTCGAGAAAAATCTTGAAGAACGTCGATTCCAGGGGCCATACCCGCTCTACGACCTCGCTTCAATGGCGCAAAGCGAGCTTCTCAGAGAGCTCACACAGGAATATTACCGCGAACAGGCTACTTCTGTTCAACACAATCATATCGAAGACTGCAAGGCAACAGCGTACGCTTTTTTTAAGCTCGGACAGCTTGCGAGCAGCGAAACACTTAACAATGCATAACTATGAAACAGCCCAAAACCGCTAGCACAACACAAGATACGTCTCAAGTAGCACCAGACCCTTGCATGGAGCAATCGTACCATGTTTTCATGTTGCCTTTCATCATCAAAGAAGGCGTAGGCCCTAAACACCTCGAAGAACGGCTAAGCGTTTATGATACCACCAAATGGATTCATGTATGCGACAAAGTATTGTCGGATGAAGAGGGAGCAAGAAAAGCCTACAATGCAAGCAAATACTTTAATAAAGCAGCTTTTGAGGCGCTTCACCAGACGACAAAGCCACTACACAAATCTTGGCGTAGACAACATAAAGACGACGAATTTTTGGAAGAGTTTGAGTTAAAAGACCTTGATCCAACCCGGAGTTATTATCGTCTTGATCTCAATCATTTTTCTGCCCGCTTACAGCTACAATCGGTGCGCGTCAAACTATACAGCCACAACATTGGACAGATAATATACACAACTTACTATAACGAAGTTCTTTTTCAAAAAGATAAAGAACGAAAAACAGTAGAGAACTATAGCTATCTTAACGCTGTTGAAGATATCAACAGCTGTGGACGTCGCGTATCTCTGCCTTTTGTGCCACAACCGAAACAGGGCAGCTACGCCGATCAGCTTACTGCGACTGCGGTTGCAGCAGAGATTAGCATATCAATAAATACTGAATCGTCTCATAACACTACTTCGTATAAAACCGATTTTGATCAGATGGCAAAAAGTATAGTTCCAGCCGGCTCTACAGCACATACATATCAAGAGAATGCTCACCACACCATCGCAAAACATGCAGTTGGCATTATATTCAATAGCACTATCAAAGAAGACAAATACCATGAAACGATAATACCTGCTTATGACGACCGCATGATACTTGCGAGCATTATCTCTTCTGATGAAGCGGCAAACCTTATTCCTAGCTACACCGAATTTAAGAGCCTCGACGAGAAAACGCTTTCCCGGATATCAATCTATGAAACGGAACCCGACAAAGCACCATATCCTAATGATATGACCGCATATAAAGATGCTCGTCAACTTTACGGTATCATATCGTGCGACTCTCATAACGATTATACTGTACGCGATGCCAGTATGCTTCAGAAACTTATGCAAAAGTTCTCGCTTGACCGCTGGAATGAATACAAATCATACACAGGCGTGAGCCACCACGCGTTCGTGATGATAAAACCACCGCGCGATGACAACGCCTTTCTTTTTGACAACTTCTCATATCTATACATTGAAATGGTTAGCTTAGTCGTCGTGCAGCGAACCGCACTGCTTAACATCCTGCACAATACGTCTGAGGCTTCCCGCAATATCAAAAGCGTTCACTTTCCTGAGCTGCGGGCAACAAGTAGGGTAGCTAAAATCAGACAGGACATTGCCATATTTACTGCGAATATTAATCTACTGGATATAACCGAACAAGAGCAAGGCGACGAAACCTATACAAAAATACGCGAAAATCTTGGCGTCAACACGCTATCGCACAATGTGAAAGAGCAAGTGGAAGAACTCAGCGATGCTGCACAAGCAATTCGATCATCGGTATATAACGCAGCTGCGCTTATTGTTGCTGTCGATGCGCTCATCATAGAAATAGATATAGACAAGCTTTGGCCTAATGAAACTATTAAAGTATCCATCATACTAGTCATACTAATAGTTTATCTCATATCACGATATATCATCACTAAAAAGAAATACTAACCACAATCATGAAACCTAAAATCCTCGTCGATATATACGAAATCTCACGCACGGCAGACAATGTCATCGCAGCCGTTGCTGATGAGTACGATAAAGTTATCCTCGTATCAAGCGAAGCGCACAATCTTATTGGACCGCTAAATCGGCTTGAAACTTACATACGCACAACCGCTCATCCAAAATCGCTCATTCGGAAGCAATTCTCGCAGGACGAGTCAAACAAAGCGGTTGCATATTTTCTTTACCTTGCAAAGACCGGCGACGTCACTATTGACATATCAGGCGGGGAAGCATTCCTTGTACTTGCAGCAACGATGGCGTCAAAACAAACGCCTAACATCCGTTGTCAGACTATTGACCCGACATTAAAAACTGTTTACCAAACGAGCAGTAATATCTCTACTAAGAAAACACTGGAAGGCGACACAGGCGAGTTATCTATCCAGCAAGCATTTGAGCTTTGTGGGCGTAAATTCAAGTATAACGAGACAACCGCCGCCTATTCATTCGATGAAGAGACTACCCTAGAACAACTGGTTCGATATTTTCTGACGCACCGCTACACGTGGCCGCGCATCATTGAAGCAGCCTCAATAAATCAGTCGGTTGCAATAGGCAAAAAGCCTTATGTAAGGTTTATTAACTGGCTGCATAGCCAAGGGCTCGTCATAATGACTGGCGGCGGGCACTGGGGAGTCAGCCCGCAGCATCAATATATTGCTCCTTTTCTGCATAATGTAGGGCTAGCACTTGAGTATTTTATATACAAAACGCTCCTGCAGTCCGGTGAATTTGACGAGGTCGTCCACTCAGCGATGCTACTTGAGCACAACCCAAACAATGCAACGCATACAAAAACAGCATTGCGAGCTTTTCATGAAGTTGATGTTATCGCTCGACGCGGCTTCACGTTCTATTTCATATCCTGTAAGTCAGGGTTGCGGCAAACCTGCGTCGCCGACATGCTTGAGGTTGTCGCTGTGAGCCAGATTCTTACTCCGCTTGATTGCGTCCCTGTCCTCGTGGAGCTAGCCGACGACCCAAGTCTTGCTAGAAAATGCAAATTGCACCATTGCCACTTAGTGGATAGTTTCCATATCAAAAAGGATACAGCCGTATCACTCATCTATGACAACCCGCGAATAGTTCAAGCGGTCATCAGCTTTTCACCGTTACGCCAATCATAATAGCATCCGAAAAAATGCTGCACGAAGCTATTTTTTGTGCTGTCAGCTTATATTTTGAAGAAAAAAACTGCGTCGACCCATATTTCGTAGTTTATAGAGGGAAAACGTAAATATTACAACAGAAATATAAGGTTTCATTCAAGTATTATAGCATCGTGGTTGCAAAATCCGCGTCGACCAACGAATGAACGAAACGATAGAATATCGTCTAATCTGTTTCTCATCTGTTACAAAAAATTTATAGGTCGACGCATAAAATAGACATTTTTTGGCAATTTTATATACAAATCAATCGTGAGCTGCTATACTAACACTAGTTGCTTCGACCTTACAGAAGCGCGCGAAGCTGGTCTGCAACAGATAAGAATCAGTTGCACGTGACAATCAGCGCCTCTGCTAGTCGCGGTAAAAACGTTCTAGTAGATACCTTACCTAATAGATATTGATACGTCCAGGTTCCTTCCGCGGTGGTGAGTGTACTCAGGTAGATACCTTACCTAATAGATATTGATACTTTACCGCCTCCTCCACCTCGCTGAAGTGACCCGGTAGATACCTTACCTAATAGATATTGATACCTGGTCGATAAACTCAACCAGTGCTTTTTTTGGGTCACGTAGATACCTTACCTAATAGATATTGATACCAGACCTGATGTCCAGGTGTTTTCGGCTGTGGTGAGTAGATACCTTACCTAATAGATATTGATACATTTGTTATTTTGTAGATAAAGCACAGCATTACTGTAGATACCTTACCTAATAGATATTGATACCTTGTTCCAATTAAATCTATAAACGTCCTTAAAGCAGGTAGATACCTTACCTAATAGATATTGATACGTTTTTTCTTCTTTAGTTTTTATTTCTGATTTGTAGTAGATACCTTACCTAATAGATATTGATACTCAGCCCCCCCTAACGACGGCGTTAAGGGTCCTGAGGTAGATACCTTACCTAATAGATATTGATACTTACGATGTTTTTTTCATCGACTTTAAGATTTTTTTGTAGATACCTTACCTAATAGATATTGATACTCGACCTATCTCTTTTGGAAGGGATTTTTACATCCGTAGATACCTTACCTAATAGATATTGATACTTATAGGCGAAGGCCTCTTTCATGAACTGAGCGAGAATGAAGTAGATACCTTACCTAATAGATATTGATACCCAGTGCCTCACATCTTAATCCACTTTACTGCGCCGTAGATACCTTACCTAATAGATATTGATGCACTACTCTTTCGTTTATATCGGTACTTTCCCACCAATCGTAGGTACCTTACCTAATAGATACTTTTCGCAATCCCTAAACAAACACTTAAAGACCGTTTTTGTCGCGCTCTACTAAAATCACCCTCTCTTACGCGTAGGGTGATTTTGTATTGAATATGAAACCGTAAACCGTTCGCTCAATTTATATAATCGTGCCGCCTCTGGCAACGACGCCAATCTGCCACCGCGCCAGATGTATAGCATTTGCAGCGACAAAAATCGTAATCGTATCTTCTTCGGTATCAATAACTTCAGCGAGAGCGATCTGGAACTTCATTAGCTGACGCTCAGTAATATGTCCGGCAAAAACAGATCGCTGCAACGGCTGCAGGTAGGCAGCACACAATTTATTTACCGGCTTATTACGCCTTGAGGCAACATCATAGCAACAGATAATATACATCGTCAGCGTCCTTTATATGGTTTATAACTAAATTTCTTACCGATAATTGAGCGCAACAAACTACGAATTTCAAGTGTGATGAGATACTCGTAGCTAATACGATTGCCTTTGTAGGAAATGAGGCTATTTAATTTGTATTGAAACTCCTGAATAAAAATCTTTTTACCTTCTTTCGATAAGTAAATTCCACCTTCCGGCATCTCCTCGAAATGATCGTTCACGTTGATCTGCTGCCGATTAATTAACGACAAAATAACACGATCAACGATAATTGGCTTAAATATATCTGCGATATCTAGGTTCAGACTCTCATCGCGATGATTTGACGCATGCACAAATGCTATACGACAATCTAAACTTGTCTTATGAATAAGGTCGCTGCACCGATTATACAAAACTGTATTGCCAAAACTAATTAATGCGTTAATCGGGTCTTCGGGAGGACGGCGACTACGCTGGATAAAGCAAAAACCAGGCTGACCGATAACAAAATTAAGCGTATTATAATATAACTTACGAGCACGCGCTTCTATGAGCAGCATGTCAGCAGGAGTCTTGCATGCACTGAGCCGTTTTGTATACGCCCTCATTCGCGCGACAGCAGTATCAAGACGAATGTCATGTTTACGATAAAGATAGTAGAGCAGTACTGACGTCATATTATGCAACGAAGCTTTCTCTATAGCAAGCGCATAGCGCCGGCGTTCAGGTAGGTTTTCATAGATGCTCGTCTGTCGCAACATCGTTTCGCTCCGAGCGACGTGCTGCGTCGGCACAAGGTGCCCGAGGCAATCTCCAAATTTATTATGAAAGTGTAGGGGAATGTTGCATTTGAGGATATTTTCAAAGAATCGGCTGTTAAATGTAATGTTGGCAAATACGTTCAATGACTCTACTGTGTGCAAAGGGATCGGTGAGACGAACGTATCATTTTCAAAGAATAGAGTATAGTCGCGCTTTGTCAGGATACCATCCTCAAGCAAATAGTATACGTCGTCTTTCTTACCAATAGCGTGGTGTTGCCAGCTAGGATATGCTTTCGCAACTTGGCGTTGCTGGCGAATGCAATCTATCTCTCCGCTTGGAAGCCTCTTCAAGCAATAACCGAGCATCTTTCGCTTTGTTATATCGTAAATTCCGCTCTTCTGGTAATTAAGCTGCAGCTTATACTCAGTACGCAGGCGATCGCGAACCGTCCGTAGGATCACCTCGGCATCAGCACGGTTATTCGTCACGAAATACATATTATCAGCGTACCGGACATATTGCCACGACTTCTCAGTACAGAAATTATCTAACCCCGAAAGGTAGATATTGCTAAGGAGCGGCGATAACGGCGACCCCTGTACAATGCCTTTATTCGGTTTCTCTATACGATCATCATACTCACGTGGTGCAACAAGGTATTTTTTAATTATGTTAACAATCCGACGATCGGGAATAAGCGCATTTAGCTGTTTAATAAGTATCCCGTGATTAATTGAATCGAAATAATTACGCACATCACACTCAACTAAAAACTCGCATCCTTGCTCAGCAAAATAACGTATGCGATCGATAGCGGTCAGTGTACCGTGATCCCTACGATAAGCGTGACACGCTTCAGAAAATTGAGGCGACACAAAATCATATAACGCATCTGCGATATTCTTTAAGATAAAAATATCAATGTTAGTGTATTTTGCGAGAACTCGTAACTTACCCGTTGATTTTAATCTTTCGAAAAGCAGAACAGGGTGAGGGGAGTAGCGTCCTGCCGCTAAGTTATTTAGCAGTGTCTTCCGATTCTGCGGTAAAAATACTTCAAATTCATCAAAGCGCATGAAGTCAGAGCCATACCCGCTTTCGTTATTCTGCTTTTCTTTCATCTCTGCCAGAATGTACTTCTCACGCTCCGGCGTAAATATATCCTCAAACTTCATACGCTATGAATAATCTTAAACATACCAAATCCATTAGAGTTTTTTGCACCAAGCCCGGTATCGTATGCGAATTGCAAGAGATCTGACGCACCAGTTAGCTCAAGTTCGCAGTCATAAGCCGTTACAAGAACACGCTTAAATGTTGTTACTGTTTTTTTAATAATCCCATCAGGAACGAGATGAACATCAAGGGCGGGCTTTGGAGAGAATCCATAGAACGACCGATATTTCAGCGTCATATTGCGCACAATAAGCTCAATAAACTCTGGCTGCTGCGGGTGAAAATAGATTGTTTTACCGGCAGACTCTGTCCGATAAACAGTAATCGGCGATAACGTTCTCGTCACCAAGCGGTGCACATGCTGCAGATCAGTTTTTTGGTAGGAAAACCCGATAATATCAACGGCATTATCCATAAACGTAAAGCGCTGCCGCTTAACGAGACCGGCAATAATTGCATCAATAATCGCTTTATCTGGCGAGCGTACCTCAAATGTTGCCTGCTTAATAAAACGAATCTGACCACGATTAATAATTGCTCGACCATTCAAACGTCCAAACGTGAAGAATTTAAATGGCGGCGGCGCATCATAATCGCGACGATGGTGCCGCTGGTAGTTGTGAATCTGATCGCTCAATACCGGATTGCCGATCTCTATCAAGCGGTAAATGAAACTCATTAAACTATATGAATATGCCAGTTTAACAGAGAAACAGGCTCGCACTGCAAACGTTATTGTTAGCGAGTGTCCGCCAGTATCAGCCATGCTTAGGCCTCGCAAAAGAGACCGTAGCCCAGATTCGTCTTCGCCCCGACGCCAAATGTCATCAGTAGCTGCTTAAATACGTCCCGTACCTGCGCACACGTAAGCGTTAACCTATCGTTAACTCGAAATTCGCTCGGCAACGCAATATAAAAATTGAATAGCGTACCTGGAGCCACCTTAAGAATCTGTAGTGGCACCGGATCTTTAAACGGATCCTCATCAGCACGGTGCGGCGTAATAAAATCAAACGTAAACAGCGACTTGCCATTCGGTTCGGCTAGGGCATCAAAGAATATCGGTTGACCCGCCTGACCAAATTCCGTCTCATTATCAAAGAGTGCAACAATGATGTCGCGCAGCGCTTCCATGTCAAGGCTATCGTCACCAAGCAATTCGCGGAATAATTCAAGATGAGCGCAGGCAGACTCAGATTCGCCATTTCGCGACGGCTCAAGAGCGCTTCGCAACGACCCCTTAATAGAAGAACCTGGGATATACGGCAGCCCCGTTGTATGATCAAGGCTGATTCCGTTCTGAATACAACCCTCAATATCAGGGATTGCGCGTGCAGTTCCCATACCGGCAATAAGTCCCGGATGCGCTACCTGCAGCGCAATATGACGAACTTCATGAGAGCCGACCCGACGAAGTAATCCGCGCTGATATAACGAATGCACCGTTTGAGACCTGCCATCTGACGTTGGTTGATATGCTTTTATCGCATCATTTAAGCCTTTCGGGACATGCATATCAACAGTCTTACCTGCAGCCACCATCCGGGCAATACTATCAGGGTACTGATCGTAAAAGAAGTAGGCGAAGTTACAAATATCAAACGATTCGCTGCGCACCTGGCTCTGGTTATGCTGCTCGTTATTTCTTGCCATGTTGGTGAACCTCCTCGCCGATCAACATAAGACAAACTTGCCGTATTGCCAACAAGCTTGACAAAACATTGCTGCAAATCACAGATTGCTTAGCTTTATCCTCATCGTAATACCCGCGCAAGTCATTACTAGATATAGACGACTCGCCAAGCTGCTCTAATATAGCCCTAACAGTTTCAAGGGTTGCTTTTCGATCTTTCGTATCGCCATCAGAACCATACACTAAGGCTGCCGCCGGCAATGACGTATGCCGCATCATAACAGCCATCGACGATGCATATCCGCGTAACCGTTCAAAAAAAGCGCTATCTTTGCCATTCTTAGACAATAGATCGTATGCAGCGTCAAAATACCGCTGACCTACCGCTCCATTCATTACTGCGCCTCCTTAGTAAGGTTGGTTAGCCGGCATAATCCATAGCCGACAGATGAATTAGCACCGAACTGAACAACGTGGCCATCAAGATGCTTATCAATCTCGTCAAGCAGCATAGCGTCATCGCCAGCAATCGCACAAACAAACTCTGCTTGATGGGGGACAAACTCCTCATACCACAAGTTGCTGCCGGTTTTATCCGGACCGCCAATTGAATTGCGTGCAACAACAGGCAGCTGAACCGAATCAAGATTTTTACTATCATCAGCATGCGAATCTACCGGCTGCAGGCCAAAAGAAGCCGCAATCTGATTGATATGATCAACGCACGCACGGCTCGCTCTCATAATATACGGACCTGTTTTATCTCCATAAACTCCTTTGCGCTGCACCGGATACGCCAATAGGGTAGCGCCTATAAATTTCAGCTCGCCGGCATTCATATCATCGTCCTGCGGCGACGCGCCAAACGCACGCAGCAAAGCCCGATCATCTAGACGGTCAGCCGAACGATTCGTCAGGTATTCCCGCAGAGCTCCTTTTATTGCCGACCCCGGTATACAGGGCATGCCAAGAACGGGGTCGCGCTGAACCTCTTTATCAATCAAACCCGATTGAGACTCGCCGCTGCCGACGTGCAGGTTGGTAATACAGTGAATATTATAAAGATATGCTTTCATACTTAATCCTCCCTGGTGGTTATATAAGCATTAAATCCGATATGCTGTGCATTAGCATTAGAAAGGTATTGCGCAAAAGAGCAATTAGACGATGTAGTGTAAAAACAGCCGCCTGCACAAACGACATTACGTCGTCCGCGGTGGTTTTTACTAAGCCTATGTCGATAATCCGATGCACGATAGTCGGTCACGAGCTGATTAATCGGCATCGTATAGGCGGCAGTGTAAACAGCCTCCGAAAAGACTCGCTGATCTGCCAGTGTATCTGAATGCACATAATACCATTCGTAGCCATCCGGTAAATTACTTCGCACAACATCAGTAAGCGTCGTCGCCAGCGCTGTGGTTTGTTCCTCGTAGACCTGCGGTGATATTTCATTAACGCAAAAGGCGAACGCTGATTTACCTTGCCCCATCGTGACGATTGAGTCTTGCAGCTCAATCGCGTCGTCGTTAAGCGTAAGCATAAAGATAAATTTCCAACCTTCTCTAAGGGTACAATATTCTTTCTTAAAGAACATTTCCTTGCGCTCTATATCAACCGATGCGCGGCCATTAGCGTACGTATTCTTTCCAATTCCAATCTTCACCGAACGACGAAACGGAGCAGGGACAAGCGATGCGCTGTTATTATCGACGCACAATAGCGCTTTGTCGCTATATTTCTTGTGATCAACAGCATTAACGTCATCCGGTACGAGACAGGCCGCACTGCTAAATGTCACCGAATTATCATTCGTAAGCTTTATGGGCGCATACGAATCATCCGATTTGTTATGGTCGCCCGGAATTGGCCAGTATATACTGCCATCATGCATGAAATGAACAGCACTAATTGATTGAATTACGCCGAACGACTGCATATCGCTCTGAGCAAGCGAAAAAGACTCTTTGCCGATCAGCCTGGCATTATCAGCTAGCTGCGACTCCGTGTATTGAAACGACGGGCTGTAGTGCCCGGCCTGCTTCAGCAATTCATGACGAATCATACCAAGAATAGTCGTTGGCGAAGGCGACTCAAGAGAGCGAATATAATAATTATTGCGCGTACGATCGCTCTTATTGAATGAGAATGTTTTGTCACTCCCAAAAAAGTAAGGTTCTAGCGGTGCCAAAGTGACGACGCATGTTTTCATGAATTAACTCCTTTTTCTGCGAAGAATTTAATGAATCTCAATACATGACTGATGCGATCAACGTAACGTTCACGCTCCTGGCGCATAGTAACTGCGGAAGAGCCATTAGTACTCGCCGCGCTATCAACCGCCCCTTCGTTAGTTAATATATCACGAATCTCTGTTCTATGACGATACAGATCTTTCACAAACTCTAAGTGGTCTTCTACCTTGTTTCCGTGATGCTCTGACGTGTCAAAAGTATTTTGAATTAAGTTACATGCGTGCTCCTCAGATGCATGCTCAATCGCAAACAGATGCTTTAACTCGTTAAAACGGTATACAAATGAATGCAATAGTTTTTCGCTACCCTCCGCCGCCTTCTCGTCATCGCGCAGCAGGGAACAGACTTCCTTGCTAATTTTCCCTAGGAGGGGACTGTCGTTCTTAAAGCCAATCGTCAGCGACTGCCCGCTTGCTTTTTCCAGGTGAATCGCCATTGTGTTTTTGCCCTTTTGCCGCTTCGCGACACCATCAAGTAAGTCGAGCGACTGCTGGAATGCTTCTGCTAACGGGTACTTGTAATAGGCAATCGCTACGCCAAATGAAACCGATAGTTTGGTATCACTACCAGCGCCAACCACTTCATTAAACTTCTTATTAATATCCCTGCATACATCGATAAACGTTCTATCATGACCTGCGTTTGCAAGCGGCATTAGGCACTTAAAATCCTCGCCGCCAGCAAACAACACAACGCCGCCGAAGGACGTTATCAGATCTACTGCATCCCCGACGAAAGTGTAAATCCGTTCAGAGAACTCCATTACCTCACTTTCTTCTTTGCCCTCAACCGCTTTACCTGTACTATCGCCATCAAATGAAACAACAGCATAATAGCGGCTCGCTTTGCGGTCGCGGTGATTGATACGCCGTGCAATACTGCTAATATCAGCATATCCCCGATTTTCGTCTTTACTAAGCGCAAGCGGGTTATGGCGCTGCTCGACATCCATGAATCTCTCCTGGAACGGCTCGTTACGACGCTCATTGAAGATCTCATTGATATAATCATGCGCAAACTCCAACTGAGTGCCGGCATTTTCTTCAGCAACATCAAGCAACCGGTTTAGCCTTTTTACAGTTGGCTCTCCTCTTGCAGTGGAAGGCTGAATGACAAACTCTATATATAGCTCGCTTTCCACAAACTCATCACGTCCCAGATAGTCATCAGGCAATGCCTGGCGAACATCATTTTTGGTCTCACGAATACAATGTGCTATCCCTGTTTTAAGCTCATTTGCAGTTAAATCGGTTGTAATTTGAAAGAATGCGCGATCAGGATAACGCCCAATGCCGGCAAGATTTGAGCTCTCTTTCGTGATGCTTCTGCCTGTCTCGTCAAAGCCGAGATAGGGAAGTATAAGAAGGTCGCCATCTCCCTCGCCGTACGTTTGCATAACATGGGTCGCCAACTGCTTCATTGTATACGAGAAAATATAGCTAGCAGCCCAACTAGACACCGGTGCCGTAGCCTGTTGAAAAACTTTATAAATTGGTCCTATAGTGAACCCTACGCGATAGCAGCTCATAGCTATAGCTTCTTTCCTTTCTTAGCCTTCTTAAATACTATTTTGTTGGAGTGCTCCTGATTCTTATACGCCGTATTCTGGGTATTAGTACGCCGATAGTCACCATGAGAACCTCTATTCCGCGAAGATTGCTGTTTGCCGCTAGAAGATTCCGGCTGGTCAAGACCTTTTTCTTCAACAAATTGAACAAACTTCTCAAAAATATCATGATAGACATCAATCAGCGTGCCTTCCGGAGGATTCGGCGGCAGCGGGATAGAGAACTCCTTTTGTCCGTTTTCAGCAGTAAACGTGATAGGTTTACCAGCTAACATAGCGTAGCTTGCCATGCGCTGCTCGTCACAATAGTCAAAATCTAAAAACATATACACCGTATCGTATAGCACACGAAATGTAACAGGGGACTTGATACGCGAAATTGCATCCTGCCTATCGCGAGATCCAATCGTCCATGTAGCGATTTTGTCTTTGTGATCTTCTTTAACTTTGATTTCATTCGCCAATCCAAATAGCGCCTTGCCATATACTACGTCATCCACACCCAGATCGCTATGTTTACAGGCATACTTCTCGTTTTTAAAGCTTCTTTTATAAAGATTTGATACGGCATAGCCTTTCGCGCTTCCATTGCTATTCTGAGAAAAATACATATGAACAAAATTCTCTTTGCCCGATTTGAGACGCTTATACATCTTCCCTATAATTCTACAGACAGGTTCCCAATCATTCTGCTCCTTTCGGAGTACTCCTTCTCCCCCTTCTTCCAACTTAGCGCTATACACATAGTCACCATACACATAGCGAAGAACTTCCTCAAACAAATCATTTGCGGAGAGGTCTTGCAATAGTAACGGATTGGTCACGAACTCACCGAACCCCTTGTCTTGGCGCATACCAAAATTTGTACAGGCGAAGAACATGTCAATTGGAGTCAAATTTTTTACGATAGGCTTATTCATGAACGCAAGCAAGCTCTCGTGAAACGATACAATCTGCCCCGAAAGCAGACAATTTTCCATGACAAACCTTGCCGCATCTTCGTGTGCACCACCACTCCGCGCCTCATCGCCGCTCATGTTTGCCAAAAAATTATATTTGTTTGAATAATCATTCTTTCTGATTTCAAATTGCCGAGAGCTGTTAGCTTGCGGTGTGATCTGCATTTTATAGTCCAGCGCCTCAGTACGCTCTCCCGAGCTATCAACAATAAACCAGTCTTCCGGCATTGATTCACCCTTATAGCTACGGCTATACATCTTCTTAAGGAATCGGTCTAGCTTAGGCTTCACCTCAGTCACTCTTATCGTCGGAGTAACGCATTCATTGTCATAATCAAAATGAGCAATAGGTGTAATTTGTGTTAGCGTAAACGTAATGCGTATTGACATGTAACCTCTCTTATACTCACTAATGTACGTGTCTTAGTATAATACGGATACCGTAAGAATAGAAGACTAAATCATGCAACGTCTACGCGCTGCCTCTCGCTGCTTATTTCTTGCGCCTGCCGGTCGCACGAGGCTTATGAGACTTTCGCCGCGTTACAAACCACACAACGCCCATAACGACAATCAGCGCACCACCACCAGCCACAGCAACGACGACCTTACTGTTAGTTTCACCATGACACGCCGCATTCTCCACGCGTATAGTCGCCGTGTCTCCACGCGTACCATTTTCCGTATAAATTTTCAGCTTATTCTCTAATACGTGCGAACCGCATGACGCTACATCTACCGTCGCTTTAAATTGAACGTAAGCATTACCTTGTGGCGCATAATCGCCAACGTTGAGACCGGGAGCAGTCGTAAGATGATCCTCAGTATCAATCTTCTTCCATTTGCCGTTAGTGTGCCCACTATACCACTCTACAGACCCAGGAACGATTGAAAGTCCTTTTGGCAAAATGTCATGAAAACTAACATTTTGCTGGATAACCGAACCTGTATTCCTATAAGACAGAGCAATATCAACAGTGTCGCCATGTTTAACGTTTATCGACTTTTGCCAATTATTTTTACCGGCTTCAGAAACCCTATTCTTTAGATCAAAGTCCGCACGAACAGCTGTAAATCGCATCAACAGATGGCCCGAATACTCAGAACAGCCAGGCAGCTTGCCGTCAAGCGCATAATACCCAAGCGGATGACCTTCTTTTGATAAAAGCTTGCCGATATCTATTGCCATACCATTGATCGGATTATCTTTAGAACCGACAATTTTTCCACTATCGCCTATCGCCCTGATCGTTACATCGTCTTCACCAATAATTTCAACTTCATCCCAAACCTCTTTTGGGTTTGCGTTTGAAGCACCGACATACCCAATAACGTGCGCTTTTTCGCCTTTGCGAATTTCGGCAGGTATATTGACGCGCGCATAGGTATTTTCAGCAGTTAGATTAAGACTGGATTTTGCGTTGTTATGGTAGTAGAGAAATACTTCATACGTATGACCGCTTGTAATTTTCACTGAATCTGCACTAAATGGCGCATTATCCGATACATCTCGCACCCGTACGAAGCGCGGCTCATATCCATAAGGATCGCTGTCTGTAATAGCATTCAGCGTAACATACGGTGCAGCATTCTGGCGAGTAAACGTTGCACGCTCAGGTCCGTATGCATGCGATATTGTTGACGTAAACACTGCGCCTGCAACCGCCGCTATAACCGCATACACAGCACCACAAGCAACTCTTCTCGTTATATCTAATCGTCCACTCATAGCTGACTCCTTACTCGCCACTTTACCTATTTCTTAATACTATACCACGAATAGTCAATTCTACGTCCTTCCGCTAAAAAATGATAAACTATAGCTATGAACGTAAGATTTGCAACCGATAAAGAGCGAAATAATTGGGACGCGTTACTCAGCAGAAATCCAGATGGCGGAAATATATTTCAGTCCAAAGAGCTAACAGAATTTAAACAGCGATCCGGCTGGACGCCGCGTTTCCTTATCATTGAGAATTTTGATAAAAACAAGTCACTTGCAATCGCGATCCAGGAGAAACGAATCTTTGGTCTCGGCACGCTTTGGTATGCGTGTAAAGGTCCCGGGATTACTAACGTGGCGCAATTAGAGAAGATTGTCAAACCCTTACAGGCTTTTGCAAGCCGTCATGGCGTCTTTGCAGTCAAGATGGAAAGTGAAATCCTTAAGTCGCCGGAGACTATCGCAGAGATGAAACAGCTCGGACTTGAAATTGTTCGCCCAATTCAGCCGAATTATTCAACGGTTGTGCTTGATATTTCACCGACAAAAAGCGAAGAAGAGCTCTTACGCGCCATGCCAAAGAAGGGAGCAAAGTACGCTATCAACCGCGCTCTCCGCGATGGCGTCACCGTAGAAGAAGTCCCTTGCACCAGCCAAAATGCGCATGCCTTTTACGACTTATGGGTCGAAACGGCACAGAGCGCCGGCTTTTATATCCATGATTTTACGTATCACTATGAATTCTGGAAGACTTTTTGCGAAAACAATATGGGACAGCTATTCTTCGCCAAGTTTCAAGGTCAGATTGTCGCAGGCGCCTTTGCACTCTGTCTTGAGAAAAAATCAACTTACAAAGACGGTGCTAGCGTCCGTGTCCGCAAAGCTTATGGCGCATCACACCTTTTACAGTGGCGTGTTATTCAGTGGGCGCGTAAGAGAGGAGTCACAACGCATGACCTATGCGGAGCGCCGCCAAGCGACCGTATCCACGACAAAACGCACTTCCTGCATGGTGTTGGTCAATTCAAAACGAGCTTTTCAAAAAAGGTCACTGATTACGTTGGAGCGTTTGATCTCGTTATTAATGCACGAAAATATAGCGTATGGCGATCGCTTGCTGAGCGATTACTACTAAGGTTCTATCGAAATATTCTACGAAAAAACTGGTATTAACTTATCTCATATAATCCGTAGACGGTAAGGGAAAATAGACAATCCTGATAACGATAAGCTTACACTTTGTTTATAACAGTCTAGCTCCAACATTGCTCACCATAAAATTTCTACAATTCACTGATCTCCCCAAGAGACTAACTGCTATAACCTCCATACTTACATTCGCACGTTCTTGTTGCCTCTGTTATAATATACCGTACTATGGCAACGAAACTTCCAACAGTTGCAATCATCGGACGGGCGAATGCTGGTAAAAGCTCGCTATTTAACCGCATTATGCGCGCGCAGCAGGCAATTGTTGCACGCGAAGCAGGAACAACGCGCGATAACGTCATTGGTAAAGCGCGCCACGGACAACACACATTCTGGCTAGTTGATACCGCCGGGCTTAAGCCTGCTGAAGACGAGTTTGAAGCCACAATCCAAGAACAAATCGCCGAAGCCGCCGATGCTGCCGACGTCATCCTCGTCGCCACCGATAGTACTGAATATCCGAACGACGAAGACCGCCGCGTCGCCAAAACTGCCCTTAAAAGCCGCAAACCCGTCATATTATTACTAAATAAAACCGACCTGCGCGGCAGCCTGCCGGACAACGAATTCCGCCGTCTCGGTATCAAAACAATCATCCGCACCAGCGCCGAACATAACACCGGTATCCACGAATTACTTGACGCCGTTTGTACTGAAATCCCAATCGTTCATGACAAGTCCGCAAGCGATAGCATAAAAGTTGCACTCATTGGTCGCCCGAACGTCGGCAAGTCCAGTTTATTTAACACACTCGCCGGCAAACAGCAGGCTATCGTCGCTAATGTCGCTGGTACGACGCGCGACCTTGGGCGTGTTACGCTCGGTTATCACGGACATAAAATTGAACTGATTGATACGGCAGGCATCCGCCGCCAGGGTAAACAAGCGGTCGGCATCGAAAAGTTCAGCGTTTTACGCAGTTTACAAGCCATTGAAGAAGCCGACATCTGCTTCCTATTAATGGACGTTAACGAACTCAACACCCAGCTTGACCAACGCCTTGCCGGACTTATTAACGATGCCGGCAAGGGGCTAGTGCTCGTCGTAAGTAAGTGGGACGCCGCAATGGGTAAGGATGCCTACACGCGCGACGCGCTTGCGCCACGAATTGCCAACACTTTCGATTTCGTACCATGGGCGCCATTGATTTTCACAAGCAGCGCGACAGGGCAGAATGTCACGAAATTATTCGACCTCGCACTTGATATTCAAGCGCGCCGCCAGCAATCCACCAAAACGCGCGTTCTCAACGATATGCTGCAGCGCGCTATTCAAGCACACCCGCCTGCCGGGCTTAAAAATTCACATCCGAAGCTACGTTACATTGTTCATACTGATACCAATCCGCCGTGGTTTGTCGTTTACGGCAGCAACCTAAAATTTGTCCACTGGAGCTACAAACGCTATCTAGAGCGACAGCTCCGCGACACCTACAACTACACCGGTACACCAATCAAACTCAGCTTCCGCGACGAAAAGCAGATCAAATCTAATCGCGAACGTGTTGCCAAAGGCTTAGAGCCAGTCACCAAGGCATATAAGCGAACGAAAGAAACAAAAAGGCATAGTTGCTAAAATAACCTTAGTAGGGATCTAATGGTCAGACCTCGTTTACCATCTTTATAGCTGAAAGTGGTATATTTTTACAGCCCCTCTTCATTTGCAAGATATTAAATAATTGTAACGGCGTCTTACCTACTGAGTATATAGTAAAGCCGTATTGATTTATAAGATTCTGCAGTGAAATCGACTGGGTACTTCTTGAACCTGCTGGACGATTTTTCATTTTATCTTCAAGAAAACTTCCAATAGCAGGATTTTTTCCAAAAGCAAAAAATAACGGATCAGACGCATATCGCCATAAAGACAGACAAAGGTATACGTTCTGCTCCTTAAAAGCGTTTGCTTTTTCTTGATTAGTGTCATTAAAAGTAGCTCCCCAGGTACTTGCATCGAAACTTGCGGCCTTAACCTCTAAAAACTCAAAAGAACCATTCACTAACGTTCGTCGCGCATCAAAACCGTGTTTATCAACATTTATGTGTGTAAAATGCAAGTACTTAGCAGCCATACTATCACGAACTTCATTCATAAAAGTATCCGTGTCACCTCTGTCGTATTCTTCTTGAATATTACTAACTCTCTGAAAAACATCTAAGCTTTTTGTCAAGAATGTTTCGTCTATCGGCTGAAAGTTTCCCCTGTTCAATAGCATGTTCATATTAGTGGATTCTTTCAACATTAAAGTCCGAGGAATATCCCAACCTGTATTTCACTGTGTTTAAGCGGTGTATCATAAGTTGGTCAACACTTGGTGTAATATTATTTGAGATAGCGAACTTATACTGAGCCGTGCCTCTTGCAACCTTCTCGTCTAATTGAACTAGGTGAAATATATGGTTTTTCTTGTCCTCAGTATTAATTTCCATGACAGCCTGACCTGTAGTGCCAGAACCGGCAAAATAATCTAAAATCAAAGCATTATCTTTCTCATAGGTGGCTATACGAATAAGATATTTTATTAACTCAACAGGTTTTGGCGTATCAAATAGATTATATAAACCAAGTTTCTTCAGGTCGTTCGTTCCTTGTCGCGAGTAAAAATCAAGAATGGACAACACATTATCGCAAGCATCTTTTAAATAATGCATTTCGTATGGACGATCGCCTTTAAAATAAAGTTTATTTTCTTCATGAAGCCGGATAATTTTCTTTTTAGAAGACCACTTTCTCGTCTCTAAAGCCGGCAGCCTTAAATCTATCTCGTCAATAAACAGATCAGCAGGCGTGCCTGGCACGGATAGGTCTTTTGGAAAGAATATATCTCCCTTATCATCAACTTGCGAATAGTTACGAAGCCAAGTTATATCTTTCTTCGCCATATAATTAGAATTAAGCTTTGCAAGTAATTTTTCGGCAGCCTTTTTCCCCGAAGTCATAAACTCTTTGCGAACTCTTTTTGAGATATACTCGATCATAGGTGCTTCATTCGGACTGTCAGCTCTTTTAATTTGAAATTTACCGAGATGTTTCTTGTTCCTAGCGTAAGACACAACATACTCATGAATTGTATTTATATGCTTAGAATTACTTCGTACGGCTTGTTTCGTTATAAAAATACCAATAAAATTATCTTTACCAAATATATCATCACACACCATCTTCAGCTCGCAGAGCGAACTATCATCTATCGAAATAAAAATAACTCCATCATCTTTCAGAATCTGTTTTGTTAATTCTAGCCGTTTTTTCATGAAGCTAATCCATTCGCCCGAACTACGCTTATCATTATAAGAAAAGTTTTTACCTGTATTGTACGGTGGATCAATATAAACTACGTCAAAGGTCACAAAATTGGTCGATAAATATCTTAAATAACTTAAGTTATCACCAATAGCAATGGTGTTATACGGTTTTATGTAATTATTTATCGATAGGTTACTGCTATTCATAGAACACTCTTCTGCAAGTGTCCCAAAATAAAATAGGACACCGCGACGGTGTTCTAAATCGTTTGTCCGCACTTCGGGCGATTAAGCCCTGATGTTTCGCGCGATGCCCTAACTTTTAGGTTTAATCGCGCAAAAGCATAATAAAATGCGTTGCCGACCGAAGTGCGACTGCGTTTTAATGATTTAGAACACTCGTATTGTAACACGGTTTCTAACGCAATACCACACCACAAAAAACTCTTTCATAGAGTAGAGAATATCGTCGCTATCACTATTTGCTCATTACCAAAAGATAGATACCATAAGACATGAGCCCAATCTTATTACACCTGTACTCAGCTTATCCGTAACTTAATCGCGCGACAATCGCAGCTCTAGCTCTTTGCGCTCGCGCGTTAGCGCGCGGTAGCGCTTCAGAGCACGCATCAAATCATTGCATTGCTGCATATCAAAATCAAATACTTTCAAAAGCGCGTCGTCGATCTCTTTTGCTGCCTTCTGCACATCTTTTAGCCCCGCTAATCCCGGCACAGAATCAAGATAAGCACTGCGAATACTGGCTGTTTTTTTCTCATATAGTTCCAGCTTCTTCGTCGGGCTCCTACGTGCTGCTGCGCTCATCTTTTCGAGCGCTTTCTCGTATTCATGCCGCGCCGCCAACACCTCAATCAAATCAATCCCAAGACTAAACAAGCGTGCCACTAGGCCGTCGTGCAGCTGCTCAGTTGCAAACAATTCAGTATCAATGCTCGCCAGCCGCCGCCGTGCCGCACGCGCCAGTTGACGGATTTGCCAGTGCGCACATATATACTGAGCTACACGAACAAATACATTTGCATGCCGATCCACTACGGCGATATTCCGCTGCCGCGCTACCGTACGGTATAAATAATAACTCACAAACTTATCAATCGTATGCGCCACCGCTTGATCGCCCGTGTCAACCAACGCTTGCGCTGTCCGGCGCGCGCGTTTGCGGCGGCTATTATATACCGCGTTAACTAGCGCCTGGCGTTCGCATACCGTGCGAATTTCAATCAGCGCCTGCGTGAGCTGCTTTACGCTTGCATCATCCGGCAAGAGCAACACGCGCGTCAGCATCTTATCAAGCTTACCCGTCTGAACTGCCGCTACTATGCGCTGCATACGCGCCATATACTGGTCGCGCCACGCTGTATAAAAATCAAGCGCCGTCGCTTCGGGCGTTTTAAGCCGCTTAGCAATTCGGCGCTGCTGCCGCGCATAATTTGCATACGCCCGGCGCGCCTCAGCCCGAAACAAAAATGGACGCACTTCGGCGCGCTTATCAAGCTCGCGCAGCTGTACCGCATACACATCACAGAACTCAGGCATACGCGACCCGCACCTTTCGGAATGAGCACTCCATCACATCCTGCCACGATTTACCAGCCGCATTGTAACGGCGAACGGCACCGTCAATCGCAACCACGCGGACAAGCGCCGGGCTGTACGCCGTTTGGCGGCTATAGTACCGCAAATCTTCAACTGTCCAGCGCCGTCTAGCCGGGTAGCGCCGTTTAATCAACGCCGCCGCCTGGCGATAAAAATACGTCGGATCGGCGTACGGCGGCATATATTTATCAACTGTTAGACCCATGCCTTTCAGAATCCGCTGCACGTCAGCCATCGTCTGCATCGCGCTCGGCTGTGCCACAAGCAATGCATACACCTCTTTGCCGCTGCGAAAAAGCGTCGCATACGATCCAGTCCCTGTCTCAACATCGTCGCACAAAAACTCATCAACCGGCAAGTCAACATGAAACATTTCTGTCGTAATTCCTTTACATTCTTGGCGGCGGAACTGGTTGTACTCATCTTCGTGCTGCATCATGCTTACACTATACTATTTTAGTGACTAAAAGTCAATATTATAGTCATATACCTTACGCCAATCACACAGTTCTGTTATAGTAAAATTTATGAAACTAATCGTCGGTTTAGGCAATCCTGAGTCGCGCTACGACAACACGCGTCACAATGTTGGGTTCGCAATGCTTGATCAATACATAGCGGCACAGAAAATTACATGGCGCGAGCAAGTGAAATTTCACGCTATCACTGCTCATACGATAATCGGCAATGAAACAATCATACTTGCTAAGCCGACAACATACTACAATGATTGCGGTATCGCCGCACGCGCACTAATAGATTTCTACAAGCTATCGCACGACGATCTGCTGGTTATTCACGATGACATCGTACTTGACTTCGGCAAAGTGCGCATTCGGCGGGGCGGACAAGACGCTGGCAACAACGGCTTAAAGTCTCTCCATCGGTATATTGGGCAAGCGTTTTGGCACATTCGTATTGGCGCTGACAACCCGCGCCGGCGGCAAATTGGCGATATTGATTTTGTTTTGAGTGAATTTAACCGCAACGAAGCGCAGATACTAGCAGAGTGGACCGCGCCAACTGTCGCTCGTATCATTGACCAGTTTATCGCAGGCGCAATCAGCGCAACAAGCTACCGGCTACCGTAAGTAATACAAGAAGAAATCTATCATTACTCGCCAAACATCATCAACTGCGACGCAAATACGTCGTACGTCATTTCTTCGGCGCGATCGCCAATGAGTACGATTTTTAACGGTTCATCAGCGTGCGCCGTGCGCAGCTCTACATGGGTTGGCGTTGCCTCAATATGCCGACGCGCACCGCGGCGATCGGCAAACGCGCCTTTAAGTCGGCGCAGTCCATACGCTTGAACCAGTTCAGGCCACAGCGTTTCGTATGCCTTACCGTCCGCTTGCAGGCATGACGTGTCAATAACGCTATAGGTTGGGTTGTCTGGAATAGCCAGCTCGCCGTCATACTCATCAAAAAACGTCAATAACCCAGACGGCGTCGATAAACCTTTCGCGTCAAATCGTCCGTGCGGCGCACTGAGGACGCGCGCGTAGGGCAGGGCAGCACGCTCTTTGCAATAATCTCGCACCTCCGCTTCTGTCAGCAGATCTTCCTTTGTCACTAGCACGGTATCGGCAGCCTGCATCTCAAGCGCCTGCGCCGCGCTAACGCCACGCAAAATCTCATGCGCGTCAACAATATAAAAACTATGCGCCAGCTCATACCGCTTAAACACGCCAGCGCTTACCAATCGCTCGACTAGATTCATCGTCCGCGCTACGCCTGTCGCCTCAATAAACACCGGGGCAGGCGAGGAACGGCTAAAATCATACAGCATCCGCGTGAGCGCATGCGCCGACGAACAACAGACGCAGTCGCCCGCCAGCGTCGTAACAATGTCTGCTAAGCCCTCCAGCCGGTAGCCATCGACGTTTTCGTTCGCAAACTCATTTTCAATTACGCGCGAACCTGCAAACTCATCCAATCGCAGCAAAAACTCTAAGACGCTCGTCTTGCCCGCGCCCAGCGAACCATTCACTAGATAGAGCGGCAATGTATCGTTAACCGCACGCTCGTCATCAAACGCCGCGTTGATACTAAATTCCAGGTCGTTGTCGCGTTTTGCCATGAACCTCATTATACCCTAGAAAAACGGGAATAATTTAGTCAACGTCGTGCCACTTTTTTACGATGCCATTCTCGCGGTAGTACTCATGCTGCCGCCATTCCTGCATGAACGCCGAATCGTCTTCAATCGCTCCAATTCGAGAGAAGACTTGGCTAATAAGCATACCGTCAGGATACTGAGTGCGGTCATCAAGGGTTGGCTCGCCTTTGTCTCGCAAATAGTCGTTAAGAAATCGAAAGCGCTTCGTGCAGATATAACCCGGCCGCGCACAGTGCATCCGCAGGTCATGTAGCGTTCGAATTGGCTGCGGTTCGTCTGCATACGCCTCAAATTTATACATTAACCATATCAGCGGCGTTGCAAACGTCATTGCATCCGACAATTCAGCTTGCGCCTTTGTAAGCTCGCTTAACCGGCGCGTCAATTTGCCTACTGGCATCCCTTGCAGCTTTTGCTTCGCAAGCTGATGGCTGCACACGCGAATCTTGTCGCTATATTCTTTATAAGCATCGTATTGCTCTAGCAATACATCAACTGCCTGTCGCGCCGTCATTGTTGCATCTCCGCAAAAAATATATCGTGTGTAATCTCATGCGCTCGTTCGCCAATAATAACAATCTTGTTTTGTTGATCATCAGTTTCATTGCTGCGGAATTGGTGCGGCGTTGCTTCAATATGCCAGGACTGTATCTTGTTATGAATATCACCCTTAAGCCGTCGTAGGCCATACGCGCATTGCAGTTTTCGCCATACATCCTCAAGCAAATTCGGCGTTATGTCAGCCGCTGCCACGTCGATAACGCTATACGTCGAAGTATCCGCTCTTTGCGCGTCTTCGCCATATAGCATGGCACGCTCTAGCGCACGCGACGGCAATCGCAGCTTCGTCATATCAAACTTGCCAAAATGCATAGGAACAACATTCGTAAGACCGCGGTCACGCAGCAGCGCCTGCAGGTCGCGTGCTACCTCGCTAGGTAATCTATCAATCTTACTCAATAGCACGATATCTGCCGCCTGCGCTTCTCGCAGCATTGCCTCAGGCACACGCTCAACATCACACTCAAGCGCATCAAGCACATAAAACGACTGCTTAAGCTCATAATGCTTGATCATGTCTGCTACAATGAGCTGTTCAATAAGCCTTAACGAATTCGCTACACCCGTCGACTCAATGATCACCGGCGCAGTTGAAGAGGAGAATGCGCGCAGCAAAGAAATAAGTTCATCGCTGCTACTGCAGCAAATACATGAACCTGCAATTGTTGCCACCTCGTCAGCATGCCTTGCAACAAGCGCCGAATCAACGCTTTCAGCGGCAAACTCATTTTCAATCACGCGCGCGCCAGAATATTGCTCTTGTTGCAGCAAGTATTGCAATAATGTTGTCTTGCCTGCACCGAGCGCGCCATTAACTAAATATAGTGCTCTGCTATCCTTCATCGCATTCCTTTCTATACACGAACACCGAATTAATGACTTCATCTGTTGGATGGTATTCTTCCTGCAATACAACATGCGTAATTTCACTTGCGGCAAACGCCGGATAAAGTAGCTCCCGCGAACCGCGCGCGCTCCGCACTACCACCCGACCATTAGGCGTAAGACTTGGTAAAATATGATCAACAATACGCTGCTTATCAGCAACCGACTGTCCGGCTAGACCAGCTATATACACCACATCATAGAAGTCAACCGGTAGATCAACCGACCGCCCATCACCGCATACGAAACTGCATGGCCACCGCAGTGCCTGTGCTAGCTGTTTTGCTAGATCTACCGCTGCCTTGCATGAATCAATGTGAGTGATCTTAGCACCTGTTATCCAGTACAGCCACCATGCTGTCAACGGCAACGAACCGCTGCCGATAATTGCAACACGGGATTGTTTACCGAGATATACGCCAGACCGTTCAATCAATTGAATCTCGCGCGACGTCAACGCGCGATAGTTATCTTGATAGGGGAATTCTTTCACCGCTTTTAGCGAATTATCTGCTCGAATGATTTTTTGCGCCCAAAACCGCTCCAGTTTCCCCTCAGCCTCCGAGCAGCGGCATTGCAAATCATGCAGCAATGCCGCATCGTCAACGTGCCACTGCGGATGCATAATAACCGCTTCAACGAGCTTTGAGAATGCTTGATTAACTTCTGGCGATGGCGCTAACTGCGGTAATCCCATCACTTGTTTAATTACTGTATCCATACGCAGCCAGTATGCACTGTCTGTACAATTACTGCAAATTTGTTGCAATTTATGTTGCAATTGCCAAAAAATCAAGCCAACAAAAAAGCGCCAGGTAAGGGTGGGCATCACCTGGCGCCATACTGCCCTTCGTCCCACCCGTCTTGGGTATACGTGATCCACCTCACACATACTGGTGATCCGCTGGACAAAGGGGTTAGTAAACGCACAAAGCTGTCTGTAGCGGCGGTCATAGTGGAGGGTAGGTTACTAATGACCACACTTTATGCGCTACCTAACAGAGAATCCACCATAATGGCGAATTCTGTTATTAGAATAGGGGGTATAAGGTACTTGATTTCTCTCTTCCGAGTCAATCAATCACTTCCAATATTAGCACACAGTTGACAAAGTGTCAATACCTTTTACAGAAATTTGTATTAAAATCAATAAAATCGTACTAAATGACACTACCAGCCTCCAGAGCTTGCATCATAGCATAGTGCTACCCACTAGCGCGAATTTAGTATCGGATTGACGTTTTCAGGCAGGTCATCGCCTGGCATTTTCGCATCCTTGCACCGGTTGCAAATGTTGCAAATTCGAAGCGAACGGATATCGGTCACGGAACAGGGAGCTGAGGAATTATAGTAAGAAAGGACGATTCCGTATATGCCTTGCTAATGTATGATACACTATTAACGAAACAAGCTAGCTTTAGGCTATCTCCACTTACGTTGGAGTAATAGGAGGAGTAATAGGAGTAGTAGGAGTAGCACTATCAGAATAGCAATGAAAGCTTCAGAGTAGGTGATGATGGGTAGTGCTACCACTACCCATCATCACCATTGCCCTCACTATTGCTCTTA
>ERZ773043.307-NODE-307-length-28388-cov-32.304239_pt1 | contig 28388 bp, 20 predicted proteins | sample MGYA00580636_ERZ773043 | MGnify/ENA primary metagenome ERZ773043 (study PRJEB29015, sample SAMEA2737992) | human oral metagenome | biome: human oral; feature: human-associated habitat; material: dental | place: China | collected 2065 ...
CCGCAATCTGCTCGACCGATGGGCTGCGGGGGATGACCGTCGGAATCCGGTCACATACCCACGGGATATTCGTATGCTCCCGATCGGCGAGAGATTCATTGATCGCCGCCATGCGCTCCGGCTCCACGAGACCGAGCATCAGCTCGTCCGTCCCCGCGCTGACCGTCAGGATGCGCTGCGGCTTGTGTGCAAACGTGACGACCGTGCCCTCCACGTCCGTGATTTGATAGCCGCCCGCCTGTTGCTCCGAGGAGTTTATGCAGCCACCGATCAACAGCACGGCAAAAATCACCGTGAGAGCAGCGCATACGCGGATATGCTTTCTCATTGTGCGCCCTCCGCCCGTTCCTCAAGATCGCCCTCGATGGAGAGGTAGAGACTGCGCAGTTCGGCAAGCGTATCCTCGGATGCGTTCCACAGTCCGCGCTGCTGTGCCTCAAGCAAGACCTCCGCCATGCGGTGAAGAGCCCACGGATTCACATCCTCCATCCACTCCTGCATCTCCGCATCCAGTACATATTTGCGCGCGTAGCCTTCGTACATCCAGTCCTTCATTATAGCACTCGTCGCATCCCATTGATAGCTGTGCGCGAGATAGTTCGCAAGATCTGCAGCCCCCTTGTATCCGTGCCGCTTCATGCCCTCGATGAACTTTGGATTCATCGCCTCGCCGCGAAAGAGACGGGCCGCCTCCTCTGCAACGCTGCGGAGGACGATGCGCTGACGGTCGCTCGAATCGCCCGTGTAGGAGCGCGGTGCCTTGCCCGTGAGCGCCCGCACGGTCGCGATCATGCCGCCGTGGTAGGCGTTGTAGTCATCCGAACTGAACATATGCGTCTCACGCGTATCCTCGTTCTTGACCGTGACATCGAGCCCCGCCATACGGCGCTGAAATACCTCGGGATCATAACCGCATGCGAAGCCGTCACCGCCGTATGCGGTTCCCGAGAACCGCGTATAGACCGCCGCCAGATCGTCGAGGGTCTCCCATGCCTTCGATTCGAGCAGGTCACCGATGCCCGCACCATACGCACCCGGCGGGTCGCCAAAGATGCGTGCGGAGGCACGTTCCCATGCACGCTCCCGCTCCTCCCCCTGCTCCTCGAGCCACGCGGTATCTGCGAGAACGTGCTTGCGCACATAGTTCTCCTCGTCGCTCTCATCGAGATCGCGCACCATGCGCACAGCCTCATCCACCCAGTGCACGGCGTTGGGCACGGCATCGCGGAACAGACCGCTGATGCGTGCGGTCACGTCAATGCGCGGGCGCTTCAGCTCCGCAACGGGGATGACCTCAAGGCTGCAGACGCGCTGCGAGGGCCGTCGCCACACAGGCCGTACGCCCATGAGGTAGAAGAGCTCTGCAATGCACTGGCCGTGGCTGCGCATATTCGAGCCCGCCCAGAAGACGATGCCGACTGCCTCGGGATAACGCCCCTCGTCGCTGATGTACTGCTCGATGAGTGCATCTCCGAGCTGTTTTCCGTACTCCCATGCGGCAGGGGTCGGCATACAGCGCGGGTCAAGGCCATAGAAATTCCGCCCCGTCGGCAGCACATCCACGCCGTTTGTCGTCGGCGCACCCGCAGGGCTCGGCTCGATGTATCTGCCCGTGAGTGCCCGCAGCGTCTCCGTGATCTCGCCCTCCGTGCGGCGCAGACGCGGCACCATATCCCCCGTGATCTCGCGCAGCGCATGGGCAAATGCGGCGCGCGCCTCCGCAGAGGATGCGGCAATAACAGGGAGCATCCTCGCCCGCTCGACCGCCTCCGGCGCATAGTCATGAGCGCCGAGGAAGGAGATCAGCGCGCGCATCTCCGCCTCGACCGCATCCAGCTTTCTGCCGTAGGTCATGCCGTCCGATGTGATACGCTCGCTGTGCGTGAGGAGCTCCTCATAGTCATAGCCTGCCTGTTCTGCGATCAGGCGGAGGAGTGATTTTTCCCCGCCGTGCTCCATGCGTACGAGTGCGCACAGGAAATCAACCATCCCGTCGCCCTCGGGCGCACGACCGAGGATGTGCAGTCCCGTACGGATCTGCATATTCTTGATGTCGGTCACGTAGTTGTGGAGGCGCGCCGTATAATCGTCGAAATCATCGCCCTCATCAATCTCATCCTCAAAATGACAGGCGGACGCCTTTTCACGGACGATATCCTGCACAGCCTCGATGTTGTCCGGCTGTGCTGCGCGGAAGTGGACGTACTCATCGAGTGCCTGTTCCAGTTCCTCGATCTCCTCGAATCCGCCCGCAAGCTGCATCGGCGGCGAGAGATGACTGATGAGGCATGCCGCACCGCGCCGCTTTGCCTGAATCCCCTCTCCGACAATCGTGATCCAGTAGGGATAGATGTCCGGCAGATCGCCAAGCGAGACATCCGGATAGCACGCATTCGAGAGCCCCGTCCCCTTGCCCGGCAGCCACTCAAGCGAGCCGTGCGTCCCGACGTGGATGACCGCGTCTGCCCGCCAGATATCGCGCAGCCAATGATAGTAGCCGATGTAGTGATGTGTGGGCGCGGCATCGGGCGAGTGCAGGAGCTTGCCGGGATCCTCACCGAATCCGCGCGGCGGCTGCACCGTGATAAAGATATTTCCATTCAGCGTGCCCGGGACGAGGAGCGCACCGTCGTAATTGAACACATCCCCCGGAGCCTCTCCCCAGTCCCGCACAAGCTGCGTACGCACCTGCGCGGGCAACTCCTTGAAGAACGCCCCGTACTGCGCCGCCGTCAGATGCCCGTCGGCAGCCTTTGCCTGCTCCACACTCATAAAGCGGCGGTCGTTCGTCGCGTGATCCGTCAGCAGCTTCATAAACGTCTTGCTGCTCTCAGGGATCTCATCCATGACATAGTCTGCGGCACGCATCGCCGTGAGCAGACGGAGCACGCTCTCGGGGGAGTCCAGTCCCGCCGCGCTGCCGATGTTTGAATTCGTCGGCGGATAGTTGTGGAAAACGATCGCAATCTTCTTCTCCGCGTTTGGCTTATGCCGCAGTACCGCCCATTTCCGCGCCTTGCGTGCGATCCGCTCCATGCGCTCATCGAGGGCCGCATAGCTGATCTCTCCGCTCTCGTCGCGCACCTTCGCCGCGATCGGCACGGCGTGGACCACACCATCGAACTCGGGCATGGCGACGCTCATGGAGACCTCCATCGGATCGAGCCCCGCCGGAGATTTCTCCCACTCCTCCTTCGGAGCGAGCACCGTGTACGCCTCAAGTACGGGAATGCCGAGCGCATAGAGATCCTCGATGCGCGTGCCGCCCGCCTTGATGGAGAACTTCATCGTACTGATGATGACATCGACAAAGGGCTTCCCGTCCCTGCAAAAATATTTCTGAATCGCCTCCATCAGCGTCGGAGACTCCACGCGCTCGTCGCGGTAGGAATTCGAGAACACGGCGACCGCATTCATCCCCTCCGCCTCGATTGCACGGACGAGTGCCGCATGATAGGTAAAGTCTCCCGTAATCCATTCCGAGCGGTAGAAGATCACGCCGACGGTCGGACGCCCTTCCTCGTAATGAGCAGTGAGATAGCCCGCAATGTCCTCGGGATCCCCCGCCCAGTCCGGATGATAGACACCGTTCCACGCGAGCGGACGCGGCGGCTCTGCTGTGCAGGCAAGCCCTCCGAACTCTCTGCCGAGCCAGTAAAAAAGATTGCGCATATTCTCCTCGCCGTCATAGCGAAAATATGCCCATGCCGTCTGGATCTGCTCCTCCGAAAAGCCATACGTCACCTTGTCGCGCTCGGCATTGTCCACAACGATCAGATGCGGAATCCGATGCTTCTGTAAAAAGCGTGATGCCTTCTTCAGGAATTCATTATCAAGACCCGTCCCCATCCAAAGGAAGAGATGGAGATCCGCCGCCACATGCATTTCCTCCCAGCTGTCCATGCCGCTGACAGAACACACGCACACCTCGGGCTCTTCCATATACGCAGCGCATCGACGCGCAAGTACACGGACACGCAGGATATTCGTATAGACTGTAATCTTCATCTTCTTCCGTTCTCCCGATTCTGCATCCTGCGGGATGCGCGGACAATCTCCAGTACGCCCTCCGCCGAGAGCCGTTCCAACGTATAATACTGCGCTGCCATCCGACGCGCAAGTTCCGGTGCAACACCGACGCGCGGAACGGAACGCTCCGTATCGAGGACAAGGGTAAGTGCCGCGGTCTCCGCGATCTCTTCTGCTGCACGCAGGGCACGCTGCACGCCCGCATCTCCCTCTTTGGTGTTTGTGCGTCCGTCTGTGACGAGGACCAGCACCGTCTTCTCGCTGCCCTTGCGCTCCAGTTCACGCAGTGTCCGATGTGCATGGGCGAGCCCCTCGGCAAGCGGCGTCCGCCCGCCCGTCGGCAGCTCGCGCAATGCTCTTTCCGCCAGTTCCACGCTGCGCGTCATCGGCAGCAGCGTCTCCGCACGCTCCCGCCGAAAGGCAATCAGCCCGACACAGTCACGCTTCTGGTATGCCTCCCGCAGAAGGGCAAGGATAGCCCCCTTCACCGTCCGCATGCGCTCACGTGCACCCATCGACCCGCTCGCATCGACGAGGAACAGAATGTGCGCCGCCGACCGCTTCGCACGCACCCAGACGCGCACATCCTCGGGACGGATCACAACCGCCTGCCCCCTTTTTCGTATGCGCTGATGCGGAGCTGCCGCACGCAGCGTAGCGGAGAGCGCAAGGTCAAGGCGCGCACCGCGTCGCGGAAGATCCGTACGCAGACCACGCCCGTCCGCCGTATGAATCTGAATGATGTCACGCCTGCCGCTCTTCCCGCCCTGCGCTCGCATCGTCATGGAGAGAAGTGAGAGCCGTGCCATAACATTTTCGAGCGGAGCGGCAACGCGATCCTCATCCTCCGCACACGGCTCCTCCTCCGATGGAGGCGGGTCATCTGCTCCGTCCTGTGGTTCGTTCTCCTGCGTATGCTCCTGAGGAGGCTGTGCATCTCCATCGTTCTGCGGGGGAGGTGGTTCCTGCAGCTCATTGGGAAGATCATCCCGCTCCTGCTGCGGCACATTCCCCTCACGCGGAGGCGGCGGCTGCTGCTGCTCCTCCTCCTGCGGGCGGCTCATTCGATGCACGAGCACGAATACCGCAGCCTCCTCCACATCTGCGGGCATGACGAACGATCTGCCCGCAAGTGCCGCAATCGCGCGTGCCGCCTCGATGAGATAGAGCTCCGCACGGTTGCCGACACAATGCGCACGCGCAGCACAGGCAGCGGCAAAGCGCAGAATGGCGGACGGTGCCTCCACACGCGGCAGCAAGTCACGTGCGCGGCAGACCATCGCTCCGAATGCCTCCTCCTGTGTACGGTACATCGCACAAAACGCTGACGGATCACGCTCGTATGCGATCGTACGCGCGACAATTGCGCGCCGCTGCGCCGTGTCCCCCTCCTCCTCCATCGTCACAAACATACCGAAAGAATCCAGCAGAGCCGAGCGGAGCGTGCCCTCTGCGGGATCCATCGTGCCGACAGGCGTATAGGAAACCTCCTCGGTGAACGACAGCCCATCCCGCTCAAGGCGAAAGAAGCCGTCTCCCGCGCATTTCAGCACAGCGGTCAGAATGTCCTCCCGCAGGAGATTGACCTCGTCCATATAGAGAATGGTATCGTGCGCACGATGCAGCAGCCCGTGCCGCAGCTGCCGCTCCCCTTTTTGGAGTGCCGTCTCCATATCAATTGTGCCGAAGATCATGTCCTCCGAGGCTCCAAGCGGCAGCTCCATAATTTGTCCCGTCGGTGTAAAGGGTGTTGCTGCACGAACGAGAACAGACTTTGCCGTACCGCGTGTGCCGGAGATCAAAAGTCCGCCTGCACGTGGATTGACAAGTGCAATCGAAAGCGCGCGCCGTGCATGCTCCTGTCCGACAATGGCCGTCAACGGATAACGCGGGATATTCAAAATCTTTCCTCCGAAAAGCTATTCTCCCAAGATCGCATCCACCGCAGTCCAATCGACCGCGCCCTCCTCGAACGGGCGGCGGCGCATGCGGTGTGCGAGGACGAGGCGGCTGACGCGCTGCAGATCCTCCGCCGTAACCGCACTGCGCCCTAAAAGTGCCGCATGTGCAATGCCCGCCTTAATGAGCGTGATGTCGGCACGGTGCCCGTCGACCCCGAGCGTCAGTGAGATCTGCGCCGCGTAGTCAAGGACAGCATCCGGCACCGTCACACCGGGAACACGTGCACGCGCCTCAAGAATCTGCGTGCGCAGGTGCTTCTGCTCTGCCGCATACATTTCCGCAAAGGCATCGGGATCACGTTCGTAGGCGATGCGGCGGCGGATGACCTCAACGCGCGTCTCTGCCTCGCGTTCCCCCGCAACGGTCACGGAGAGCGCAAAGCGATCGAGAAGCTGCGGACGGATGTCCCCCTCCTCCGGATTCATCGTCCCGATGAGGACAAAACGCGCCGGATGCGCATAAGAGATCCCCTCGCGCTCCACGGTATTAACCCCCATCGCCGCAGAGTCGAGAAGAATATCGACGATATGATCCTCCAGCAGGTTGATCTCATCCACATAGAGGATATTGCGATTCGCCGCCGCCAAGATGCCCGGCTCGAACTCCTTGCGCCCGTGCCGAATCGCTGCCTCCATGTCGAGCGTTCCGACCACGCGATCCTCCGTCGCGCTGACGGGCAGCTCCACCACGCGCATCGGGACATCCTCCGCAGGAAGCTCCCCCTCTGCTCGTCTCTCTTGGCACGCATTACAGTAGAGTTCGGGGGACGCAGGATCACAGTGGCAGGCACAACCGCGCACCGCATGCAGATCCGGCAAAAGTGCGGCAGCCGCTCGGACGGCGGTAGACTTCGCCGTCCCCTTCTCCCCCTTGATGAGGACACCTCCGAGTGACGGCATCACAATACTGAGGAGAAGCGCCGTCTTCATCTCCTCCTGCCCAACAATAGCGGCAAAGGGGTATGTCACCCTCTTTTTCATTCCTATTTCCTTTCATGAGGAAGGAAGATACTATGGCAATCAGCTTGCCACAGCCCCTCCCTTGCTTCCCCTACACAAAATATTGGTTAGAAACTCTGCTCGACACCGATCATGAAGTTGCGTCCGGGTGCCGTATACCACTCTCCTGGGTTTCCCCACCAATTTGCACGCGCATTGGAATGCTCAGCATAGAATTGGTTAAACAGATTGTTGACCTTCAGATAGATCTTCGTTGCATCAGCAACCTGATAGTTCATTGCAAGATCGACAACCCAATAATTATCCGTTGGGAAGAAGTTCTCAAACGCATCAGCTGTCTGTGGTCCTGGGCGCCCAACAATCCCGCGTGCAAGCAGTGACGCATCAAATGCACGGTTACGGTAATCCACGCCAATGTTCCACTGATCCTTCGGCACATAGCCATCTACGTTAAATGCACGCTGTTCAGTTGCACTGACATGCGTCCGTGTATATCCAACACGCGCACGCAGATGCGCGTCGACACGCTTCGCAAGCTGCAGAGACCAGCCATGCGCATCCTCGTCTCCGACATTTCGATACTGACCAGACCATAAGCCAAGAGAGACCCATCCGATTCGATTTTCCGAATGACGCTTAAAGTAGCTTGCTGTCAGACTAAGGCCCCTGCCAAAGTCACGTGCTATACCTATCTCCTTGGTGTTGCCAGACTCTGGTTTAAGATTTGGATTTCCTCCAAACGAGCCATAAAGCTGGCTCGGAGTAGGTGTGAGGAAATAAGCATTGTACGAAACATAAGCATGCGTCACAGGATCGATGTCATAGCCGAGACTGACACTCGGACTATTATGTTTGCCGAATCCGGAGTTGTTATCATGGCGAATCCCCGCCGTCAGTTTCAGTTCAGGCGAAATGTTCCACTGATCCTGTACGTAGAAAGACCGATTGAACAGGCCGCGATTTGTCAGCTGCGTTCCATCCGTCTCATCCTTTGTATAGTCGAATCCCGCTGTCAGCAGATGATCGCCCAGTTTCTTATCAAACTGATTGCTGAACTTCGTTGTCCAAACGGTAAGTCCATAGCCGCCAGCCATATAGTCATATTTGCTGCGTGCGACAGACATCTGATTTTTCGTTGTGTCGTCAATCTGCACATTCCAGATGAGATTCCCGTCGACACGATCATACTCCCCAGCCTTTGGTGCCTGTCCCATCCGCTTTTCATAGAGTGCCTGATAGCGATCCGAGTCCTTATACGAACGCAGATTAAACGCAAGATAGGATGCCTTGCTCAGCTGCTTGCCAAGATGCACGCCGACGGAGTTCGCATCGAGCTTCGACGGCGTTGTATCGCCGTGTGCATCCTTGAAGTCTCCGCTCTTATCCTTCTGGTATTTGATGCGCCAATCCCAGCCGTTTTCACCACCGGCATTCGCGATGCTGTACTGCTGACGGCTGTAGCTGCCGTAGCCGATGCCGATCGTCGTCTTCATCCCCTGTGCCTTCTTCGTGATGATGTTGATGACGCCACCCTTGGCATCCGAGCCGTAGAGGGTCGATGCCGACCCATGCAGCACCTCGATACGGTCAATCCCCGCGAGATCCTTCATCGCAAAAACAATCGATCCTGCCTTCCCACCGGCATAGTTCTGACGGACCCCATCGACAAGCACGACCACATCATCAGAGCCATTGATATAGATATTATCTGAGTTGTTATACCCTGCCAAGCCACGTTGATTAAATACAACCCCAGGTACATCGCGCAAGGCCTGTGCCAGATCCGTATAATGACGACGCTCGATGTCCTTGCCCGTAATCACGGTGATGTTTGCATCTGCCTTCAGTTCTTTGTTCGGTGTACGCGTTGCCGTAACGACGGTTTCGTTCAGCATATGCTCACTTGCAGCCGAATCCGCATCTGCGGCAAAGGTGTGCCCCCCTCCCGTGGATGCAACTCCAAAAGCAAGTGCTGCTGTCACATTCATGACAATCTTTTTTGAAATGTAGTTTGTCATTTTATTTTTCCTCCTAAAATCCGGATACGACAACATCTATTCATCAACTGCCGAGATGTGAACATCATCCGACAGAAAAAATTCCCGTAGGCAAATGTGCTCCATTGATCGGTGCTTCCTCAAACACTTGCCGCCTTTATCGCCGCGCGCTTCAATGCACATTCGGCATTGGACAGGGCAGAATGTTCCTGCCCCGCCCAACGTGCATAGCACGCGCCGCCGCATCCTGCGAAGTCTGCACACGTCCTGCAAAACGCCATGGCATCCTGCATCTCATGTGCCACCTCCACCTGCCGCCGAACGTCGATTCCGTGCTCCACATCGCCGAGCAGAAAGCGTGCATCGCCGACAAAAGAGGAGCACGCAAAGATGCGCCCCGCAGCGTCAATGTGCACTCCTGCCCCGCTCATCGCATGACAGTGTGAGAATCCATCGCCCGTGCGCTGCGAAAGACACGCCGCCTGCTCCTCCTGCGCAATCGCGATGCGGTATCCGTGCAGCCGTCCAAGGTGTTCGTTTCGCGCAAAGACCTCTGTCATCGCCTGTGTCATCTCCTCCTCGCGTGCGGGGCGGACAGCAGTGCCGCGTCCCTGCGTGCGCAGAAGATCAAAGCCGATACGACGCACATTGCCGAGGTAGTATGCCATCTCGATGATGCCTGAGAGTCTCCCGACATTCTCCTCCGTGACAACACAGGTCAGACCGATCGCGATGCCACGCCGGCCGAGGCACTGAATCCCCGCGATCACATCCGTCGACGAGCCGCGTCCATCGGGGTAGCAGCGGTGCACATCGTGAACATCGGGTCTGCCGTCGAGGCTGATGCCGATGCCAATGCCCGCATGGTGCAGGAAGTCTGCCGTCTCCTCGGTCAGCAGCGTCCCATTGGTCTGCAGATCCATGCGTGCCCGTATCCGATTGGTGCGGACGTAGTCCGCAATCCGACGCAGCAGAGGAAGCGCCAACAGCGGCTCTCCACCCGAGAACTGAAGGATAAAGGAAGCTCCCCCCGCCGCTGCGAGATCGACCGCACGCCGCGCCGTCTCCCACGTCATCATGCTCGGATCCTGCCCGGATGCATAGCAGTAGCGGCACGCGAGATTGCAGTCACCCGTGAGGCTCAATACCATCATCTGCAGCGGCATCATTCTCGTTTGCTCACTTCTCATCTGCAAAGCGCTCTGGATAGACCACGCGCGCCAGTTCATAGACACACTCGATCGCGTTCTGCCCCGCGCTGTAACGATAGGTATCGGGCACGGTGTAGAGATGATTCTCCCGTACCGCCTTCACATGCATGAAGAGGGGATCTTTGCGGAGTTTCTCTCGAAACTCCTCGGTCTTTTCCCCCTCAGCGCTCCACGTCGGCAGGAGGAACACATCGGGGTCGAGTGCGACGATCTGCTCCATAGAGACGGGCGTATCCGCTGTCAGTCCAACCATTGCAGCGCCGTTGCGGAGAGATGCGTGACGGCACACATCGTCAAAAAGGCCGTCCTTCTGCCCAAACACACCGCTGAATGCGAACGCCACGATAATCGGACGCTTCTCCTCGGGGATGTCCCCGACACGGCGCTCGACATCAGCGAGACGTGCACGCTTTTCGTCGATGAGCACCGCAGCGTTCTCCTCCTGCCCAATGAGCTTTCCGATGGTATCAATCCGCGCGAACACACCCTCGACACGCTTCGGCGTACGCGAGGCGAAAACAGTCAGTCCAAGATCGCGCAGGCTCTCCACCTCCGCCTTTGATACGCCGTCCGTTGTGAGGACGAGGTCGGGATGCAGTGCGAGTACACGCTCGGGGCTCTTGTCCTTGAGTTTGACCGAGACCGCCTTTGCCTCCTCGGTCATGGCGGATAGTCCGGGGTCATCCGAATACGAGGTAAGCGCGGCAATCTGCTCGGTCGGCGCAATCGCAAGAAGGATCTCGTCCGTGGCAAGCCCGAGCGAGACAACGCGCTGCGGTCTCTCATGCAGGACGACCTCCATGCCCATATCATCCGTCCCGCGATAAAACACAGATGGCGCTGTCGCATTCTCCTGTTCCTCCACACCACAACCGCCGATGACGGCGGCTGTGATGAGGAGGAAGGAGAGCGCACAGAGCTGTATCAGCTTAGAACGCATGCGTATAGGTCAGGCGGAAATTGCGCCCGAGGTCGAGGTTACCGTAACGGTTGGAGTAGTTCTCACGGTTCAGCAAATTGTAGATGCCGAGTGAGACCACATCGTCTTTGCCCGCCGTGTAGATCACGTTCATATTGAGCTGAATCTTATCGGGCACATCCTGCGCAGCTCCGAATCGTTGTGCAACATATTCACGATCACCGAGATATTTCAGATTCAGATTTCCCTGCCATTTTGCCATCTGATAGTCGAGACGGACGAGGCCTTCGAGGCGGCCGGCATCCTGCACCCATTTTTTCGCTCGTGTTGACGGATCCTGTACCTCGGGATTAGAGATGCTGCCGCCAAGGGTCAAGCGCCACACATTATTGAAGCGTTTCGTATATTCGACTTCGACACCTGTGTTTTTAAAATTCCCCTTGTTCACGGGATAATTTTCCTGTGTTGCGGAATCTCTTGCCCAGCCGATTTTATTCTTCATATTCATATGGTAGACAGCAGCCTTCCACGTGTCGTTTCCGCGATGCATTTTGAGTCCCGTTTCATAAGTCCACCCTTCCTCAGGCTTCAACCCTGCGGGATTGTACCTCGTATAGCTGAAGCTGTCATCCACGGTCGGCATCTGGAATGCCTTGCCAATATTGATATACCACGCCGTATTCCGGTCGAATTGATAGTTTGTCTGGAACTGCGGCATAAAGACATTTTGATCCTTTACAGGGTCATTGATGAACTCACCGCGCAGGCCAAGCGTAACGTTGAACTTCGGTGTAAATTGCTTGCTGTAAGAAGCATAAAGAGAATTTCCCGTACGCACGGCAGAACGCCGTCTTGCAGGCGTGTCAATCGCCTCACGCTTGTAGGAATATCCAAAGACAAGAGAGTCTTCATGAATTCTCCAGTTCTTTTGGATATCAAATATCTCTCCGTCCATTGTTGCATTGGATGCCAATGGACGGTTTGCAATGAAATCGTCCCCCCATACCTTGCGGTAGGTATAGCCGAGAAGCGCGCGAATCCCATTCTCCTTTCCTTGATAGATGAGGCTTGCTGTGTGGCGATAGTCGCTATGACGATAATTGTATTTGGTTCCCTCGGGGACAAGCCCCGTCCCCGCAGCATTCTTGTCATAGCGAATACCGCCGCGCGTGATATCAGCGTCCATATAATTATAATTCAGCGAAACGTCATCCGTAAGCTGTGCCATAATGCCGACGCGATTTTTCTTTCCTTTGCCGACCCACCAGTCAACCCACGAGATCTTATCTATGCCGAATCCATTGGAGTGCGGCATATCTTTCGACCATTCGCGGCTCACATCAACGACGACACGATCTCCGACATAAGTTGCATTGCTTTTCTTAAAGTAATTGCCCAGTGTCTGACTGAGCTTAAATTCCGACTCCCCTGCCGCCGGTTTTTTCAAGATAATGTTAACGACGCCGCCCATTGCGTTTGCACCGTAGAGGGTCGATGACGCACCTTTGACGATCTCGATGCGCTCTACCATCGACGCAGGAATCCCCTCCGTGCTCGGATAGTTCTTGAGATTCATCGGCACGCCATTTACCATGACGAGCGTACCGCGGTCAAAGCCGCGCATAACAATGCGACCCGCGGCAAAGCCGAAATCCTGCCCCGCCTCACCGTAAGATGTGCTCGTTGAACCGATCTGCTGATCGATGGCTTCGAATACGTTGCGGTAGCCCGCCTTCTCAATCTCCTTCGCCGTGATGATCGTCATCGTCGCAGGCGTATCGATATCCCGCTTCTCACGGCGCTGCGCCGTCACAACGGTCTCATTTAGATCATGCACCTCGACCTGATCCGCCGTCGCCTGCTCCGCGGCATATCCTGTCCCCGCAAGACTTGCTCCGGCAAAAGCTGCAAGTATTGCCAGCGTCCGCTTCTTCTCTCTTGTCATACCCCTTTGTCACCTTTCTGCCACAGAACTCTCTCTATGTGCACTCATTGTTGAAAACTTCCCCAAACGAATTAAAAAGCCCTTTCCTGCCAATACAGAAAAGGGCTTGTATGCATCAAAGGATCTCAGCGGCAGCATGATAAATAAACCGCACGCAAATCTCCATCCCCATCACTCGCAGGTCAAACGGCGATTGTCAATCAGGCAGTTCTCCTGGCTCCAGTTCATCGCACGTCTGCGCCTTCCCAAGGATAACCTCAGTGACATTCTCGAAAATGCACGCGGCATTCTCGTGCAGACTTGCTCACTGTTACAGTGGCGGGACCGCTCCGGCTTCGCAGGCATCACAGCATCCCATTGCTGTTCATGATCCTTTCACCGGATTTTCTATTAAGTATGCAGAGACCGCGCAGAGTCCCTGCAACACCTGATCCAATTGCTATAAAGTTTTCACAAAAGACTTTGATAAAGATAACATTGGAAGAAGTACTTGTCAATATGACAAAGAGATATTTTACGAATTATCTCAATACGCTGGGATTTTCCGGGTTTATTTTTCCAGCAAATAGAGATAGTCTCCATAGCCCTCTTTCTCCATGTCCTCCTTCGGAATGAACCGCAGGGACGCGCTGTTGATGCAGTAGCGCAGGCCGCCGGTCTCTGCAGGGCCGTCATCAAAGACATGCCCGAGATGCGCACCACTGCCCGCCGCAGTAACCTCCGTACGAACCATGCCATAGGAACGGTCTTCATGCTCTGCAATCAGTGCATCGTCGATCGGCCGCGAGAATGCAGGCCACCCGCAGCCGGAGTCATACTTGTCCGCAGAGATAAAGAGCGGTTCCCCTGTAGTAACATCGCAGTAAATGCCCTCACGAAATTCATGGTCGTACTCGTTGAAGAAGGGGCGTTCGGTCGCCTTCTGCTGCGTGACAGCGTACTGCATCTCCGTCAGCCGCGCCTTGAGTTCAGCATCAGAGGGCTTTGCAAAGCTGCGCTTCGCCTGCGGTGCAGCATTCTGTGCGGCTGCACGCTTCTCCCGCATCTGTGCAATGAGAGCCGGCGAGATGTGGCAGTAGCCGTTCGGATTCTTCTCAAGATATTCCTGATGATCCTCCTCTGCACGGTAAAAGTTTACAATCGGCCCCGTCTCGATCGCAAGAGGCTTGCCGATCTGCTTCTGCAATGCATCGAGAGAGGCGTGAATCGCCTCAGCATCGGGGCCATCGCTGCCGTCCTCATTGGGAACGTAGTAGATGCCCGAGCGATACTGCCGACCGACATCGTTTCCCTGGCGGTCCTTTGCCGTCGGGTCAATCGAATCGTAAAAGGCAGAAAGGAGCTGATCGAGGCTTATAATGTCAGGATCATAGACGACATGAACAGCCTCTGCATGCCCGCTGCCGCTGCAGACTTCACGATATGACGGGTGCGCCGTATCTCCGTTTGCATAGCCACTCTCTGCCGAGACGACGCCGTTCACAAGGCTGAGGTAGAGCTCCGTCCCCCAAAAGCAACCGCCCGCAAGGTAGATCTCCCGCTGTCCGGATGCCGGATGGTTCCTCTGAACGATCTCACGCGGCATCTCCGCAGAGGATGCAGCAGGCACACCGCATCCGCCAAGGCATACAAGCAGTCCGAGCGCGCAGATATTGCGCAGAGATGTTATCTTCATGACCCCTCTCCTTCCTTTATTTAAATTATGCCTCAATCTCGCTTGCCGGCGGCAGCTGCCACTCAATCGGCGTCTCGCCCGCCTGCACGAGAAAATCATTGACGCGTGAGAACGGGCGGCTGCCGAAGAAGCCGCGATGTGCCGAAAGCGGGCTCGGATGGGGCGACTCGACAATGAGGTGACGAGGGTTTGTAATGAGACTGCGCTTCTTTCGTGCAGGGCTGCCCCAGAGGATAAAGGCAAGCGGCCGCTCACGTGCGCCGAGCAGCTGAATAATGTGATCGGTAAAGCGCTCCCACCCGTGTCCCTGGTGCGACGCCGCCGCATGGGCACGAACGGTAAGCACGGTATTCAGAAGAAGGACTCCCTGCCGTGCCCACGGAATGAGGCAGCCGTGCCCCGGCGGCTGCGTACCGAGATCATCCTGCAGTTCCTGATAGATATTCAGCAGAGACGGCGGCGGCTCGACGCCGACCTGCACGGAGAACGAGAGCCCATGTGCCTGCCCGTCGCCGTGATACGGATCCTGTCCGAGGATGACGACCTTCGTATCCGCAAAACTTGTGTAGTGCAGTGCGTTGAAGATCGCAAACATATCCGGATAGATGCGCTTTGTGCGGTACTCTGCGATGAGGAATTGGCGCAGTTCCCGATAGTACGGCTGCACCATCTCATCTGCAAGGAGTTCCTGCCAGTCATTTTTAAAAATTGCCTTTGCCATATTAAACTCTCTCGTAAATCTCAAAAATACAGTTTTCTCCGGCGCGTTTCTCTGTGCAAATAAAGCCGTCAAGCGGCGGCAAAAAAACATCTGCTCCATATCTTCCGGGCAGCCGCGTCACGCGTGCGCGGCGGACATAGGGAAGGAGCAGCTGCCAGCACCCCGCTCCGCCGATGGCGTAGATCGGACGCGGTTCGTCAAATGCGAGGCGGCCAAGCAGGGTCCATAGTTCCGAAATCTCCTGCACAACATGAAATCCGTCTGCCCGTTCAAGTGTTCGCGACAGAACAATATTCTCCCGTCCCGCGAGCGGATTCCCATTCGGGAGGCTTTCCATCGTCCGCCGGCCCATGACAACAATGCCGCCCATTGTTGCCTCACGGAAATACGCCATATCCTCCGGGCAATGGACGAGCAGCTGCCCCGCCCGCCCGATCCCGTTCTCCGCATCGCAGGCCGCAATGAGCTCGAACGGATAGGGTGCAGAGAGCTCCGGCGCACGGGCGATCCCCTCCGTGTCCGCACCGCACAGCCATGAAGCAATGGTTTTCCCGTACACGATCAGATCGGGCGCAATCTCTGCGAGCGGCACGAGTGCAAAAGCACGTTCCGTAAGATACGGATGCGGCAGTGTCAGCGCCTCGTCCGCACACACAACCCCCTCCATGTGAAGGAGATCGAGATCGATCATGCGCGCTCCCCAATGCTCGTTTCGCACGCGCCCGAGTGCATTCTCGATCCGCTGCAGTTCAGCAAGCAGGGCATGCGGTGTTCCATCAAATGCGATGCGTGCAGCAGCATTGAGAAAGGGCGGCTGATCGGTCTTTCCCCAGGGAGGTGTTTCATAAAATGACGATATGCGGTCGATTTGAACGAACGAAAGCTCTGCCAGAGCCCGCAGCGCCGCACGCATCGTCTCTCCGCGCGCGCCGAGATTTGCTCCGAGGCCGATATATGCCGTCTGTTTCACGGCGCTTTCCGCTCCCGCGTGATGCATACGCCGACATCCGAGAAGATGCCATGGATGGGCGCCGACGGCTTATGCACGGTGATGCGAACGCTGCGCATCATCGCAAAAGCGGCGAGCACCCTGTCCGCAATTTCCTCCGCAAGCGCTTCGATCAGGTTCTTCGGCGCGCCCTCAATCGTCCTGCGCACAATTTCATAGACCTCGGCATAGTTCACCGTTTCTGCAAGATCGTCGTGTTTTCCCGCCGCATGCAGATCGAGCATAAGGTCGGCATCCACAACAAAGCGTTGATATGTCTCGTGCTCGTGCGACAGAACCCCATGCCGCGCCGCAAAAGTCATGCCGCGCAGAAAAATCTTGTCCATATCATGCTCCTAAGATCGCATCCGCCATGCGGCACATGCGCACAATCGGCTTCACATCGTGCACGCGCATGATGCACGCTCCGCGCGCGATGCCCAGGACACACGCAGCTCCCGTTGCCTCCATGCGTTCCTCCACCGGCAAGCCAAGCGCCGCGCCGATGAAGCTCTTGCGGCTCGCACCGAGGAGCACGGGATAATCCGCGCTCTCATAGGAGACGAGTTCATCCATGCGCTTTATGACCTGCAGGTTTTGCTCTGCCGTCTTTCCGAATCCGATGCCGGGGTCGAGGATGATATTTTCACGCGCAAGTCCGGCTGCGTCTGCGATTGCCAGAGAACGCAAAAAAAATGTGCGCATGGCGGCGATGATATCCCCGTCGTATACCGTTCCGTTTTGGTTATGCATGACGACCACGGGCGCATTTGCCTCCGCCGCAGCCCGCGCCATCTCCTCCGGCTTCTCCGCATACTGAAGCCCCCAGATATCGTTCAGCAGATGTGCGCCTGCGCTCAGGGCTGCACGCGCCGTCTCTGCCTTGAACGTATCGACAGAAACCGGTACGGGACACTCCGCCAGTACACTCTCGAGAAAGGGCATGAGGCGCTCCGTCTCCTCCGCTGCGCCCATCGGGACGAATCCGGGACGGCTGGACTCCGCACCGATGTCGATGATGTCGGCGCCGTCATGCACCATTTCCTCCATATGGCGGAGTGCACGGTCTCTCGTATTCCATTTCCCGCCGTCCGAAAACGAGTCCGGCGTCACGTTCAGAATCCCCATAACGAGCGTCCGCCCGCCGAGGATCAGCTTCTTTCCGTCACGAAAGCGATATGTTCTCTGCACGGTCCCATTCTCCTAACATCTGCCATGCCTGCAGTTCCATTGCCTTATCTTCACGGAAAATACCCCGGCATGCCGAGGTCGTCGTCCGCGTTCCGTGCGCGCGCTCCCCGCGCATCGTCATGCAGAGCTGCTGCGCGCCGAGAACGACAAGTACGCCTTCTGCGCCAAGCCCCCGCTCGATCTCGCGCGCAATGTCCTCCGTCAGGCGCTCCTGCAGCTGAGGCCGGCGCGCCATGAGATCAACCAGCTGGGTGAAAATGCCAAAGCCCGCCACGCGTCCTGCGTGCGGACGATAGACAATATGTGCGGTGCCGAAGAATGGAAGCAAATGGTGCTCGCATACGGAATGGAACGGAATCATACGCACGGCAATGAGGCCGTCTGTCTTCTCCGTCATCGCATTCGCCCAGAGGCCCCGTACGTCAGAGCGCAGACCTGAGAACAGCTCTGCATAGAGCTCCGCCGTCCGCGCAGGCGTTTCCTCCATCCCCTGCACCGCGAGATCGATTCCGACCGCTGTGAGGAATTCGCGCATTGCCCGTTCCGCGCGCCTAAGGTCGATTCCCGCCTGTGCCTGCTCCATCTTCATTGCCTCACTCTGCTCTTTTCTTTGCCCATGCGGAAATCGCCGCAATATCACGCGGCGCCGTCCGGCAGCAGCCGCCGATGAGTCGTGCCCCTGCCGCACGCCAGCGCCGGGTCGCCGCCGCAAAATCCTCTGCTGCGCCGTGCCATGTCTTATCCGATGCGTCATAGCTCTCACCGGAATTCGGATAGACGACAACCGGCTTCTCCGTCTCCCGCCGGATTGTGCGAATCAGTTCTTCAACATACTGCGGCGACGTACAGTTCAGCCCAATGGCCGCAGCCTCCGGGACGCTGTTCAGCCAGTGTGCGCACGCGGCGATCGGCGTTCCGTCACTGATATGCGCCGCATCGCGGCAGGAGAAGGAGAACCATGCAGGGATGCGGATCTCCTTTTCACGCAGCGCGCGCACAAGGGCGCGTGCCTCGACGAGGCACGGCAGCGTCTCGCAGGCGAGCAGATCAGGGCGTGCCGCGGCGAGAACAGCCAGCCGCTCCGCATGAAACGCGGTCAGCACATCCTCATCCGCATCATAGTCGCCGCGATACTCCGAGCCGTCCGCAAGATAGGCTCCATAGGGGCCGATAGACGCGGCGACAAGGGGTTCCGGTTCCTCTGCAGGCCGTTCCGCCATGTACATATCCCGCGCCTCCTGTGCTAAGCGCACGGACTTTTGCAGCAGCGCCTCTGCCTCCTCTGCAGTAAAACCGCGTTTTTGAAATCCCTCTGCCGTCGCCTGGTAGCTCGCACTCGTCACCACATCGGCACCGGCGCGCAGATAGTCCAGATGGACATCACGCACGAGGTCGGGGCGTTCAAAGAGAGCCTTTGCTGACCAGAGCGCATCATTCACCGAAAATCCGCGCGCTTCAAGTTCCGTTGCAAACGCGCCGTCGAGCACAATCACGTCCTGTACGGCAAGACGCTCCTCAATGACGTTCAATCCGGTCCCTCCTCCATATGCTGTTTGTCCCGGTGCGGTCATTCCGCCGGTGGCTCTTTTCCGAACCACTTGCGGTAGATCTCCGCGTATTTTCCATTCTCCCTGATCGTCTTCAGCCCTGCATTGAGCTGGTTGAGCAGTTCCGCATTGTCCTTCTTGACTGCAATGCCGAGATCCTCTTGGTTGATCTGTGCAGGCACAACCTTTGCAATACCCTTGCCTTTGTTCTCGACATAGTACTCATCGACGGGCGTATCATTCACAACGGCGTCAACGCCGCCGTTGTAGAGATCGAGAAAGGCATCCGAGATCGTGCTGAACTCGTGCAGATCGGCATTCGGAATGCCGCGTGCGGCCTCTGCGCCCGTCGAACCGATTGTCACGCCGACACGCAGTCCCTCCAAATCATCAAAGCTGTTGATGCGCGTCTCATCCGCGCGGACGACCATACTCAGCCCCGCCTTGTAGTAAGAATCCGTAAAATCCACGGTCTTGGCCCGCTCCTCATTGATCGTCATATCCGAGATGGCAATATCGAGATCCCCCGTCTGAAGCGCAGGAATCAGCCCGTCAAAATTGAGATTCTTGATCGTGACCTCATGCCCCTGCGCCTGTGCAATCGCGCGGATGATGTCGATGTCGAAGCCGACATACTCATGCGACTTCTCATCCTGAAACCCAAACGGCGCATAACTTGCATCCGTTCCGACGCGCCAGACATTCGATGCTGTCTTCTCCCCTGTCCCGCAGCCCGCAAGACCGAGCACTGCAACGGAAAAAAGAGACACTCCCAAAAGGTATCTTTTCAAATTCATACTAAACAACCCCCATTTCATATGTTTTGCACATCTTACATGAAATGAGGGCGTCTGTCAAATGTTTTATTCAGATAAGATTGTGCGCACGCAGAGCCGCATCCAGCTTCGCCGCATTCGCAGGCTCCATCTCCGAAAGCGGCATGCGCAGAGGCCCGGCATTGTAGCCGAGACGGCGCATTGCCGTCTTAACGGGAATGGGATTGACCTCGCAAAAGAGCGCATCGACGAGATCCGCGCACGCGATCTGCAGACGTGCCGCCTCTGCCGTATTCCCGTCGAAATAGTTCTGACAGATGTCATGGGTCATGCGCGGCGCGATGTTCGAGAGTACGGAGATTACTCCCTGACCGCCGAGCGAGAGAATGGGAACAATCTGGTCATCGTTGCCGGAGTAAACCGCCAGCTCGTCGCCGACCGCCGCGCGCAGCCGCAGAATCGCCGAGAGATCACCGCTCGCCTCCTTGACCGCAACAATGCGCGGATGTTTTGCGAGCTGCACATAGGTCTCCGTCTTGATGTTCACCCCCGTGCGCGAAGGCACATTGTAGAGAATTGCGGGAATACTGACGCTGTCTGCAATCGCCGTGTAATGCGCAGCAAGTCCGTTCTGCGTACACTTATTGTAGTACGGCGTTACGAGGAGGAGCGCGTCTGCCCCCACATGCTCCGCATATTTCGATAGTTCAATGGCATAGGAGGTCTCATTGGAGCCCGTGCCCGCAACAACGGGGATACGCCCCTTTACCTGCTTTACAGTGTAGCGGATCGCCTCACGGTGCTCCGCATCCGTCATGGTTGCAGATTCCCCCGTGGTGCCTGTGATGATAATAGCATCTGTCCCGCCCGCAATCTGATCTTCAATGATGCGCCCGAGTTCCGGATAATTGATCCCCGTTTCGGTAAACGGCGTAATGACGGCAACGCCCGCGCCACGGAAAACGAGTTTTTTCATGGCAAGCTCCCCCTTCGAATTTGCGGAATCATGGACAACTTCATCCGATCGGTGATCCCTTATCTTCTGTCATTATCCCACGCGCAGCGTGAAAAGTCAAAATTTTTATCGAACACATCTTACATCCGGAGAGCAGGATGAACCTCGCCGAAGAGCGCGGCATTCGCCCGAATCTTCTCCTCACTGCCGAGCACGCAGCGCACATCGGCGCGCATGGCATCCTCGACAAGCGGAGCGAGCGCACGGACATCCTCCTGCTGTGCTCCGAGGATCTCGTCGCGCGCACGCTGGCGATCCTCCCATGTAATGCCGCGCAGATGGAAGGTTGCGGCAATGTCCCCCTTCATCTGCGGGGTCATCGGCGTATCTACGCTGCTCATCGTACCGATGATGAACTTATCCATCTCGCGGTCGGACACATCGAATGCACGCACATAGTCCGCCGTCTCATCAAGCACCTGCAGGGTCTCTGCAAGGTTCGGATCGCGATAGGATGCGAACACCATGAAGCCGTTGCGGTTGAACTGTGTCATCGCTCCGTAGGCGCCGCCCTGCACACGGATACGCGTCCAGAAATAATCATAGCGGAGCAGCGTCTCAAGGACGCGCAGCACACCCGTATAGGAATGCCCGAGCTTAATGAAGTTCGCTCCCTTTGCCACGTACTGCACACGGCTCTGCGTCGTGAGTCCTTCGTTGCGCGCGGTGATCTCCCATGTATACGGCGCCGCTGGGAAGCTCTCTGCCGAAAGTTTTTTCTGAAAATCCGCCAGACCTGCAGCAATCTCATCATAGCCTGCCGCGGATGCTGTGACGCTCACGATCAGACCGTTCCGATTGAATATCTGCGGCAGAATGCGGGAGAATGCCGCCTGCATCCGGGCATGGCATGCAGCAAAGTCATCCTGAAACGATGCAAGAAAGTCGTGGAACGGCAGTCCGCCGACCTCGGCATAGCGTCCCGATGGTGTCAGGTATGCTGCAATACGCGATGCGACGACCTGATTTGCCGCGCGCTGGAGCGAGAGCTCCATGCCTGTCTTCTCCTCATTGACAAGCTCACGAATACGCTTTGCTCCGGAAAAGTCGCTCTCCGTTATCATCTCCGAGAGCAACGCAAAGAGACGCGGCAGATTCTCGCGCAGCACCTTTGCACGCAGCTTAAAGCGCGGCAGGCAGGAATCCGGCTCCCCTGCGCGGGTATAGGCGACAATGTCCGTACCGATGCCGCCCGTATAGAGGCTCTTTTGCATCGCAAGTTCAGCATAGCTGCGCTGCGCCGTGTCGACCGATCCGAGGATCTCCGCAAGGAGATAGGCATAGGGCAGATCCTCCTGCGCAACCGCTGCCATTGGGAAGTAAAAATTCAGATAGACAATGCCGTTCGTCTCGAGATCAGAATAAAGCAGTTTCGTCCCCGCAAGATCGCGCACCTCGAGCGGCAGGCGCTCCGCATCCTTGCGAATATCCGAGCGCGAGAGAATGGGGATGGATGCAAGCGCTGCCTCCGTATCCGGCTCCTCCTGAGCAGCCTTGAGCTGCGCACAGGAATGCATGATCTCCGCGATCTCCGCCGCGCTCATCGCCGCCTTCTTCTCCGCCAGGATCTTTGCCTGCCCAGCCTCGCGCTCCTGTCCGAGCGTTCGGCTCGGTGCGAGCGTTACGAGCGCCTCGTGCGGATTTTCGAGGAAGGATGTGCGAATCAGCTGTTCGAAATAGCCGTCCTTCAGTCCTTCTTTAAGTGCAGCCAACACGTCCTCGTAACGCAGGTAGTCTTCAGGGGCACCGTCGTAGAGCCACGTCTTCATCATACGGATGCCGTAGATGAGCCCTTTCGGCGAGGAGCCGAAGTCCGATTCGCGCAGACGGAACTCGAGCGTATTGAGCGAGGCCTGCACGAGGGTATGATCGAGCCCGCCGTCCACGAGCTGCGTCAGCGTATTCTTTACAATCTGCACGAATTCATCCGCGCGCGCCGTCTCGGACTTGCTGACGACAATGCTGAAGAACGGCTGGAGGATGTCGCTCTCAAAGTTGGAGTCAACATCGCGCCCAAGTCCCGCATCGATGAGCGCCTGACGGAGCGGCGCTCCCTGCATCCGCAGGAGCGCGTGATCGAGAATCTGGAGCGCCATGATACGCTTCATATCAGACGTATCGCCGATCACCCAGTTCAGCGAGAGGAAGGAATTCTCCTCGAGTGGCTCCTCTGCTCCGATCGGATAGAAATGTTCCTTTTTGATCAACCCCGCAAACGGCTGCTGGCGATCGATGCGCGAGGGCACGGGAATCCGGTCAAAATGAGAGAGATACGCACTGTCGAGATAGGCAAGCTTCTCCTCAATGTCAAGATCACCGTAGAGATAGATGTAGCTGTTTGACGGGTGATAATACCGCGCATGGAAGTCGAGGAACATCTCCTGGGTGAGATTGGGGATCGCTTCGGGATCGCCGCCCGACTCATATCCATAAGTTGTGTCCGGATAGAGCGCGGCCATGATGCGGCTGCCGAGTAAATCATCAGGCGCCGAAAGCGCGCCTTTCATCTCGTTATAGACGACGCCGCTGTACCGGAGCGGCGCATCTGCATCGTCCAGCTCGTAGTGCCAGCCCTCCTGCATGAGCACCTGCGGATTCGTGCGCATCGCCGGATAGAATACGGCGTCGAGATAGACATCCATCAGATTCTGAAAGTCGCGCGCGTTGCGGCTGGCGACGGGATACATCGTCTTGTCCGGAAACGTCATCGCGTTGAGGAAGGTATTGAGCGAGCCCTTTACGAGTTCGACGAACGGCTCCTTCAGCGGGTACTTGCGTGAGCCGCAGAGCACGGAATGCTCCACGATATGCGCCACCCCCGTATCATCCACGGGCGGCGTGCGGAAGCTGATCGAAAAGACCTTGTTGTCATCCGCCGTCTCCAAAAAGAAGAGACGTGCGCCCGTCTTCTCGTGAACAAACGTATGCGCCGTCCCCTCTGTCTCCTTAACCTCCTCTGAGCGAATCCGGCGAAACCCGTGTATCACGTCATCTATCTTCATGTGCATAATCCTCCTTCGTTATTCCTGCCATTATAGCACAGAGCGTGCCATTCTCAAAACAAAAGGGATGCCGCACAAAGCTTTTCGCTTCGTACAGCATCCCTCAATATTCATACTGGAGGAAATGCCTTTGCAGGATACATCTCCCGCTCTGCGGCGTCATAGCGCCCGATGCCGAGAAAGATCCCCTCCGCATACACGCGATAGAATCCCGCGGCAAGTTCCATGCGCCGCTCCGACGTTGAAAGCCCGCTGTAAAACGCCTTGATGCGCTGCGGGTCGAGTTCATAACGGGGAAGATCAATCGCGCTGTCAGAGGGACGCAGCGCAGCTTCCCCCACCTGCGCCAACTCCTCGAGCGTATGGGCGTCCGCAAGGGAAAATCTGCCGACACGCACGCGCAGGAGAAAGCGCATCGTTGCGGGCAAACCAATCGCTGCGCCGATATCCATGCAGAGGGAGCGAATGTACGTCCCCTTTCCGCAGTCCACATCGACGAGAATGCGCCGCCGCTCCGCATCGACGTACAGGAGCTCCAGACGATGAATCATAACACTGCGCGCCCTCATCTCCACCGCTGTCCCCTGCCGCACAAGATCATAGGCACGCTGACCGCCAATCTTGATCGCTGAATACGCGGGCGGCGTCTGCCTGATATGCCCGACAAAGCGCAGGAGTACGGCGTGCAGCTTCTCCTCCGGAGGGAGGACAGGGTGCGCGGCGGATGCGATGACATCACCGTAGACATCTCCTGTATCCGTCGCATAGCCGAATGCAATCTCCGCACGATAGGACTTGTCCGCACCCTCCATGTACTCCACGAGACGCGCAGCCCGTCCGAGTGCAACGGGCAGGACGCCCGCCGCCGCGGGATCGAGTGTCCCCGCATGACCCACGCGCTTCTGCTTAAAAATACGCCGCACAATGTCAACGACATCGTGCGACGAAAGCCCCGTTGGTTTCAGCACATTGATGAATCCGTCCACAGCTAACGGTTCAGCTCCTCCCCAATCGCGGCGAGAATCGTCTGCTTCGCCTCATCAAAGGAGCCGTAAAGCGTGCAGCCGGCCGCGCGGATATGGCCGCCGCCGCCGAGTCCCTGCGCAATGCGCGAGACATTCGGCCCTTTCGAGCGCATGCTGACGCGATAGGTGTCCTTTTCCAGCCACTTCATGAAGAAGACAACCTGCGTTCCCTCGATCACGCGGAGTTTATCGAGCAGCCCCTCTGTCGTCGTAACCTCACGAGCCTTCTCCTCATCGATAAAGACCGCGGCAACCCGCCCGTCGTAAAACATTTCCAGATTGCGGATCGCCTTGACCTGTGCCATCACTTCATCGTACGACTTCATCTCCATCGCAACCGCAATCTTGCTCTGCTTGACGCCGATCTCCAAAAAATCCGCAGCCGCACGCATCGTATGCGGCGTCGTATTGGAAAAGCGGAAGAACCCCGTATCTGTTGCTATACCTGTATAGAGGCAGGTTGCAATATCCAGCGTAAACGTGCCGCCCATCTGGAGAATAAGATCATGCATGATCTCGCATGTGGCGGCATCATCCGAATTCAGATAGAGGAACTCTGCTTCCTCATCATTCGTTACATGATGATCGATGTTGAGCACGTGCACCGCATCCACGGACGGCACGACTGCCCCCGTACGCTTCAGTTCGACATCGCAGACGACCAGCAGATCGGCAGTATAACGCACGCCCTCTTCCGGCCGCGCAATCGTCTCCACGCCCGGAAGGACGTTGAATATCCGTGGGATCTCATCGTCAATGAGCACATGCGCATCCTTCCCCTGGGCACGAAGGAAGTGCATGAGGCCGAGCGTCGAACCGACGGAATCACCATCGGGTCGAATATGGGAGGTGAGAATTATAGTCTGCGCATCCTTGAGCAGCTTTGTCGCTTCATCAAGTGAGATCTTCATCCTTCCTCCTCCTTTTCTCCCACCGGACGATCCTCATGAATCTCATTCAGCAGCCGCTGGATATGATCGCTGTAACTCAGAGAAGTATCGAGCGCAAAGCTGATCTCCGGCGTAAAGCGCAGACGAATCCGTTTGCCGATCTCGCGCCGCACAAATCCAAGCGAGCTGTTGAGCCCGTTCAGCGTATCGCGCGCCTTCTTTTCATCGCCCATGACGCTGACGTAGATCTTCGCCTCGCGCAGATCCTCTGTGCATGCGACGGACGTCACTGTCACGAAACCGATCCGCGGGTCTTTCAATTCATGGAAAATAATGTCGCTGATTTCCTGTTTCATAAGCTCCTGGAGCTTTTCAACGCGAACCTTTGCCAAGGCACGCCTCCTCTCTAGGAATCACTGATAAGCAACGCTATACAAAGAGTACAGCCCCCTGCCCCCGTTGGAAGCAAAGAACTGCACCTCTGTTTCAGATGATTTATTCTGCCGTCTCGCCGGCTTCTGCTTCTGCCGCAGCGGCCGCGGCAGCCTGCGCTTCGCGCTTTTGCTCCGCCGCCTTATTCGCCTCGGCAATAGAGGTCTCGATCTCCTCCATCGTATAGGCCTCGATGATGTCCCCTTCCGCAAAATCACGGAAGTCGACGATGGAGATGCCGCACTCATAGCCTGCGGCAACTTCCTTCACCTCGTCCTTAAAGCGGCGCAGGGAGTCGATCTCCCCGTCGAAAAGTTCGACGTTGTCGCGCAGAATACGGATCTTCGAGTTGCTGTGAATCTTGCCCTCGAGAACATAGGAACCCGCGACAAGAGCCTTGGAGAAACGCATAACCTGGCGGATCTCAACGCGCCCCTGAGTGACTTCCTTATATTTGGGCCGCAGCATGCCGCTCATCGCATCCTTCACATCGTTCAGCGCATCGTAAATGACGCGATAGGTACGGATGTCCACATCCTCCGTATCGGCAAGACGGCGCGCGTTCGCGTCCGGACGGACGTTGAACGCGATGACGATCGCCTTGGACGCGGTTGCGAGCATGATATCCGACTCACTGACGGCACCGACACCCGAGTGCACGATGTTCACGCGTACCTCGTCGTTCTTGTTGAGCCCGAGGAGCGCGGAGTTAAGGGCCTCGACGGAGCCCTGCACGTCAGCCTTGACGACGATGTTGAGGTCTTTGATGTCGCCCTGCTGGATCTGCTGGAAAAGAGCATCAAGCGTGACGCTCTTCGACTTGATGAGATCACGGCGCTGATTGCCGAGGCGGGCCTCAGCAATGGAGCGTGCCTGCTTCTCGTCGACAGCGGCGAGAATGTCGCCCGCCGCCGGCACATCGTTCAGGCCGAGAATCTCAACAGGCATCGACGGGCCAGCCTTCTTGACATTGTCCCCGCGATCGTTGATCATCGCGCGCACATGGCCGTATGCCGTGCCGACGACAATGGAGTCGCCGATACGCAGCGTACCGCTCTGAACGAGCACGGTTGCAACGGAGCCGCGCCCCTTGTCGAGTTTCGCCTCGATGATGACGCCGCGCGCTTCGCGGTTCGGATTTGCTTTGAGTTCCTCGACCTCGGCGACGAGCAGGATGTTCTCGAGCAGGTCATCAATGCCGGTGCGCTGCTTTGCGGAAACGGGCACCATGATGGTGTCGCCGCCGTATTCCTCAGCGACCAGCCCGTACTCCATAAGTTCCTGCTTGACGCGTTCGGGGTTGGCTCCGGGCTTATCGATCTTATTGATCGCAATGATGATGGGTACCCGGGCCGATTTCGCATGGTCGATCGCCTCGATGGTCTGCGGCATAACGCCGTCGTCCGCTGCAACAACGAGAATCGCAACGTCTGTGATCTGCGCGCCGCGTGCTCGCATCGCTGTGAATGCCTCATGACCCGGCGTATCGAGGAAGACGATCTTCTTGCCCTGGCAGATGACCTGATATGCGCCGATGTGCTGGGTGATTCCGCCCGCCTCATGCGTACTGACGGAGGTGTTGCGGATGGCATCAAGCAGCGAGGTCTTGCCGTGGTCGACGTGACCCATGACGGTGACGACCGGCGGACGATCTTTGAGCGACTTCGGATCGTCCTCGACCTCCGGGATCAACGTCGGATCGACATCCGGCGGCAGTTCCTCCGTTGTCACGCCGAACTCTCCGGCGACGAGGGCCGCCGTATCGTAATCGATCTCCTGGTTGATGCTCGCCATAACGCCCATGAGCATGAGCTTCTTGATGATATCCGATGCCGTATAGCTCATCTTGGACGCAAGATCCTTGACGGCGATTGACTCGGGCAGTTTGATATGCTTCGGGCGTGCAATCTCCGCCTTCTGTACCGGTGCCGACGCTGCTGTGCGGCCCTTGCGTCCTTTGCGTGCGCCGCCGCGTCCGCGCTCCGTCTGACGCAGATCCGTACGCTCCTCGCGGTCGCGGCGCGCACCGCCGCGCGGTCCTCGGTGTCCGCGCCGAAGGACTCCAGGGTGAAGGTCTTGCCGATGAGGACCCGCACGTCCTTGC
>ERZ773043.308-NODE-308-length-28370-cov-37.323221_pt1 | contig 28370 bp, 34 predicted proteins | sample MGYA00580636_ERZ773043 | MGnify/ENA primary metagenome ERZ773043 (study PRJEB29015, sample SAMEA2737992) | human oral metagenome | biome: human oral; feature: human-associated habitat; material: dental | place: China | collected 2065 ...
CTAGCCTGAACTTCCATAAATTTATCTTCAAATTGTGTCATTGTCATCATCCTATCTAGTTCATTTAGCTTTTGAAGTTAGTGGATACTATTGATAAAGCGCTCAACCTTTTCAACATGATTATAAAAATCGGTATTTAGCTCTATTTGCCAAAAAAACTCCAGCTATATCAAGTCATAATAGAAGGTGTCATCTTCCATAAGACGTTCTAAAAACTCTACTAAATTGGGAGCAATTTCCTTATCATAATAGTAGATTTTCCCCTTATTTTCAGCAGCAAATCCGATAGATAGCAGTGCTACTTCATTAGCTTCAAAGAAAACTAATTTATCATCCTCAAATTGATTGTAGATTTCAATATCTGGATAAAACTCAAAATCATGTTGCCTCAATCTAAAGTCTAATATTGACTCTGGATCCATGATGCGATTTATATTGTCCACTTTGCTTTTTAGAAAGCCATATCCAACTTCTGCATAAAATTCTTTAAGGAGCTCAGGGATTTGAACGCCCAGCTTTGATTCACTATCCCTAATCTTATCTAGATTCACTGGATAAAACTGGTTCAACGGATCTAATTTAATCTTCTCAAACATCTAAGCTCGTCCTTCAAAATTCAATGCCATCTCTCTTCAACTTTTATTTTCTTTTGGTACGCCTATCCGAAAAAACTGCTTAACATCCTCTACGTAACCATACTTGTTATTCAAGTAAGCCAATAATTCTCGGTTATGGCCTTGGTAGTTATCTTCACGTCGTAATTCTTCGTACATTTCGATGAAAGGAAGAGCTTTTTCTTTAGCTAATTCCAACTCTGCCTCGTAATCATAGGCGACTTTTCGGAATTGAATATTCACCAGTTCCCCGTCTTCAACTTCTAACAAGGCATACTGGGCACGGTGATTTTTCAAGGCCAGCCAATCAAAATAGGGCATGCCAATCGAACCGGGATTGATAATTTGTTGCCCTTGGCTGCCATAGCGAAGTAACTGCTTGTGGACATGGCCGTAAACTGCCACATCAGTCTCCTCATCAAGTAGCTGGTCAAATTTGTCCGTATCATTGTCAACCAGTAGATCACTCCCATAGTTTTTGGCAGGCAAATTATGCGAGAGCGAAAAACGCAAGCCATCAATTTCTTTCTTCGCAACCATAGGCAGACTCCGTAGCCAAGCGTTCTTCTCGGGATCCATTCGCTCCATCAAATACTGCGTCATACGCAAGAGCTGGACTTCCTGTGGGTCTTCTAAGCCATATTGCCCATCTAAAGCCTCTAATACACAATCATCCCAGTTTCCACGGACAGTCGCTGTGATAGGAAGGTCCTTTAACAAGGCTAGCAAATCATTTTCCCCCGGACCAGGGAGAAAAATGTCCCCCAAAAGCCAATACTCTGTCGCTTCCTGTCTTTTAGCATCTGACAGAACTGCCTGCAAGGCCGTGGTATTCCCATGTATATCAGAGAGAATTGCGATTCTATGTTTCATATTTACTCCTTCACAAACGATTGCTAAGTTTGAATCTAGTATAACAAAATATCTCAAAAAACGTAAAAACCATCCCTAGTCCTTTGGATGGTTCTATCATTTATTTCATTAGATGACTACATTCAAATCTTTACCCGAAATGCCTTCAAGGAATCGTTCATCAATTTCTGGTTTTAATTTTTTTAGTTTAAATTTTTGAATCTTCGTTATTTCAGGCTGAAAATAGATCCTCCCGCTTGGAAATTGGCCACTGAGAATTTTAGTATAGGCATCTTTTACAAAACCTTCCCACTCCATTGATAGCGAATTTGCAAAGGCTGCTTCTCCCTCAAGTAAGTACCTGATGCCATCTGCACGATAAAAAGCTAATAAAGCCACTGAAAGACTACAATTGGAATGATTAAGCACTGCTTTTGGCACTTCAAATCCATTATCCCAGTTAAAATTGTCCAGCAAGACAAACAGTTCATCCTCCGTTTGAAGCTGCTCAAGCCTCGCCACAGCTTTAACATTGCTTTCAGCATACAAAATATCAGCTATTTGTTGAATTTGATACTTATCCATTTCAAACGTCAACTCCCTTCTAATAATCCTAAGCTTTCCAATGTTTGCAAGGCAGTATTTTTTGAAGGAGGACAATCATTCTTCAAAAAGTTCTTAATTTCTTCAAGATGATTATAAAAATCGATATTGATTTCTTTTAAATTCGCAATAAATAAGTCTAATAAGCTTGAATCAATATTTTCTAAAGGGGAAGGCGGTTGTTGATTGTCCAGTAGATAGGCTTCCTTAGAAGTTGCTCCGATTGCATAGCTAAGATTATCCCAAGATGGAAGATTAGCCTCATTCTCGTCTAATTGTATGTAGATGAAAATTCCCTTAAAATCAGTTCCATCATCTAGCAGACTATAAAGCTCTTTGCCCGTTTTGTTTTTGTTTTCCACAAAACTCCAGCAAGCATCCAAAGCAACTCGAATTTGTGGCTTATATTCTGTTTCCATATGGCTTATGATAGCTTCTGAATAGACCAGCATGAGATAAAGTTGATTGGTATTCATATGCTCGCATTTACTCCTCAAACAAAAATTTTAAATAACTGCTAACAGACGGGGCTGCGACATATTCTTCCTCCTCAAGCAATTTCGTTCTCCTTGCAATGTCATTGTACCTTTTAACCAGTTGTTTATAATGAATAAAATAATCTTCGAGCGTATCTTCATCAACACACTCTATGGTTTGGGGCAAATACCGCTGTCCAACGGCTTTGTATGAATGATAAACTACTAACGCAATGAAAGAATCAATACATCTCCACACAGCTGGATCAGTGCTTCTATCCAGCTCCGAATAGGTTAAGATGTCTTCCTCGTCTAAATTTTCCAATCTATTATACAGCAAGTCTGGGTCGGACTCACTAAGCCTATCAATAAATCGGCCTGCTATTTCTAACGTTTCATGCACATATTCCTTATAATCCGAGTTTCCTATATATGTTTCTAGCGGTTCTGTTAATTTTCGAATAAATTGCAAAAGATCGAGGTTAAGAGTAAATTCCATTTCGATTCCTTTCTGAATCTAAGACGCTGAAAAAGCTATCACAGCTATAGAAAATTGATTTGCATTTAAGCTAGTATCTAATTTCATTCTTCATCTCCTGCAGCAGCCTTCAAAAATGCTTGCTTGAAATCCTCATACATGTCAAAGGCAATTTTCATGACGTCTCGAAAATCAACGTAGTCGGAAATAATTGGCTGTTTGATAATATAATCACGCGCAATCATCAACCTTGGATATCTAGTCCAAGGAGAACCAAGGACAACTTTATCTCCTTCATAAACAACCCAAATCAATTCTAATCGACCATACTCAAGAGAAAAATGGAAACCAAATTGAAAATTTCCGATTTCCTCCAGATCGATATGGAAAAAACGTTCTCGTTTATCATATTGAGCTTTATAGCCTAATAATTCAACAATTTCCATCAGAAAATCGCCGTCAAAGTAATCCAATTCTTGGCCTTTTGGAGTTCTCTCCCTATTGTATTTTTTAGAAATATTTTCATATCGTTCTACGAAATTGATTCCTATTAAAGCTTTTTCAACTCTAGTATCTAGCGTCATTCTTCATCCCCTGCATCAACTATTTCTACATTTAAAATCCCATCATCCAGGTATTCTTCCTCAGATATTTCTCCACTTTCATACATAAAGTGTTTATTCATTGCTATTGAAAGGTGTTTTAGTTCAGAAAATACATCCTCCAGACCGTCCAGAGCTAGAAAGATATCTACAAATCCAGATGTATAAGAGGGATCTTGAGATAATGAAATTTCATTTTTCTTTTTTTCTAACAAGCCAAGCCCGCTATTTAATTGATTCAAACATTCATTTATAGCTTTTTCACAGCTTTTTAAATCATCTAGCATCTCATCACTCAAGAGATTTCCATTGCAGTTCTGATTTAACTTCTCACAAAAGTTGATATATCTCGTTACTAGCTCATTCATTATCCTACACCTATCTATAATCAACTGTCGCAATAAATTTGATATTGGGCTGCTCTTTGACTAGCCCACAATATTTATAATTGTAAAACAAAATAATGGAATTGCTTTCAGGTATAGCTAAGTCATCTTCAATCTTCTTTAAATTATCTATGACAACATCTGCATATGAGGCATCGATTAAATGATCATATACATTTAAAAATCTTGAATCAAAATATTCTTTTTCAATTAGGTAGTCGTCAATATCATCGATATCAATTTGAAAAGCGTCATAAAACTTGGAACTGACGATTTCTCCGTCATCATCATATCTTAAGTCGATATAGGTATCCAGCTCTTCCCTACTTGCAAAATTTCCAACCCAAATTGATACTGTATTTTCAGTCTCCATATTCTCACCTCTATTTATACTGAAAGTCGCGATATTAAAAATTTTAAGCTTATTCTAAAAATGCTACTGATGCTGGAATTTATAGCTTTTATACCTCACTATCGAGCATTAGTCCATCTAGTTTTTCTCTGTCAATCGCAATATTTTTATAGGTTTCAATGGTATTGTTTAGAAATACCATGTCCACTTCAGCTTGTCCTTTGTACAAGTTAATCTCTGCACCTAAACCTATGAGACTGACAAGAATTTCTTGCATAACTATTAACTGGTCTAGATCCAGATAATCACTTTCTAACAAAGTCTCATTTCTCTCTATTCTCGTCTTGATTTCACCAATTGGCAAAGTGCTATGTTTCCTCATTATTTTACATGCCTGTAAGATATTATCTGACATTTTGACCTTTGCGTAGATTATTGACACCACTCGCTCCTTTATAAACATCTTCCATTAAAAGCATTCCTTCACTCGGTCAACCTATCTCTCGTTATTCTAACAACTTGATTTAGTCTGAGTCATTTTCTTCATCCAGATATTTAACATTTAGGATTCCATCATCTAGGTATTCTTCCTCGGATGTTTCTCCGCTTTCAAACATCAATTTCTTATTTAGGGCTACCAGCAAGTCATCAGCATCATCCAATAAAACCTCTAGTCGTCTCAGTCCCCAAAAAATTTCAAGAATCCCTTTTGTATAGGCTCTATTTCTTGAAGATTCAATTGATTCAACCTGACTTTCCAAGATCTGAAGACCACCTTTTGTTCAAAACTTGAATCCCAGTCATCACGAATGTCCTTCAAAAAATCATTTAACTTCTCCTGATCAAGCAGTTTTCCATTAAATTTATCATTAAGTGTTGAGCATACCTGATGCAAATTTTCTAGTACTTCTTTCACTTTCTACTTTCCTTATATATTTATCATCTACTTCTATCTTCAAAGACCACAATCTTGACTGAGAGGGAACAATTCCGCATTATTTCTATATTGGAAAGTCGGAACCATTACTTCGCATCATCGAACATATAGAAATCGTCTTCCTCAATTTGATTTTTGGTATCTTCTTGTGACTCAATGACATGACTCAAAAATTGCATGGTTACCTTTTCATCATCAAGAAATAATTGAAGCTCCCCGCCCAATTCGGTTATCTCTTCTACTGTCTTTTTAAAGCTCTTTAGGCGCTCTAAATTCAGATATTCTGTTTCAAGCACAGGCATATGATGAGTCATTTTTTCCTTGATTGCTCCGATTGGTTCATGACTGAAATCTCTAATTATTTTCAAAATTTTCGTATCGCTATTATCTGACTTTATTTTGGCCATAAATTTATGCATGACTGCTCCTTTTTTAAATCTATCTATTCGCCGAGTAAACTCATTTTCTATCTTCTCTGTCAGTCACATCTCCATCAACGCTTTCGCCTTTTTTCTCTCTAATCTTCTTTGAAATTTGAATGTGAATCTCCCTTAAATCGGCTACATAATTTTCAATATTTAGCAATGAAGTATAGATATCATACATCCCACTTAGGTAGACTTGATTAGCAGTATCATGTATTGATTCTAAGTCTAAATTTTTCATTCTAGCAAGCCCTCTGGCAAGAGTATCGATGTCTTCTTGGAAATCTTCATGAATGTCATCATAAACATCCGATATCTTTTCTAGATTTATTAGATGATCATTATAATGGGAATTTAATTTGGAATAAAGGGTTGTTAACTCTTGCAATAATTGTTTCATAAGTGTTCTTTAGTTCATTCTATTCAGGAAAGTATTTGACTTCAAAACAATATCTTCCTCTCGAAAAATAGGCAGGTTGTTAAAAATCAATGTCCAATAAAACTAGTATAACAAAAACTCTAGGAAAAATGAAAATGTGATAACATCAGGTTATCACATTAAACAAAATAAGACCACAACTTAACAATCACTTGCTCTCGGCCTGCATACTTATCGATTTCTTCTTGCCAGATTGCTTTCAATTCATCGTCAACAATGACTGGACTATTTACCTCTTTCATTTTTTGAATTCTTTCGTCAATAGATTTAATCTTATATACTTTACTTTTAATAGTAGCCAGAAATTCTTTAAACGAAAGATGGAAGGGAATAATTTTTTGTTTTTCATGATCAAAAAATGCTATGAGATTATAATTTTGTTTAGAAATTCCCAAAAGAATATAATTTCCAAAACTATCCTCTGCAATCGGTAGGTAGCCAGCTTGGATATAATCGGATAAAAAATCATGGTCAAGGAAATACTGGAAATTGTATTCGTAATCAGCATTTTCAAAACCATAAAAGGCTCGAATATCCCAAATCTCTTTCTTTATTTTAAAGCTTGTCTGTAAGGCATTTCCACCATTATAGTTTAGTAAAAAGGTTCTATATTCTTCCGGCAACAAAATGTGATGATTTTTTTCAAATTGAGCCAATGCCTCTGAAACACCTGTTTTATCAAATTGAAAAAGTCTTAGCATTTTTTCTCCTTTTCTTTGATCTTGAATAGCCAGCATACTTGAATTTCAGCTTTTTCCATCTATTTCATCGGAAAGTTTAAGCAATATATCACATAATTCCTCAAAATCTAAAGATAGATTGTGTAGACCCACTATCATCTGTGAAATTGCTTCTCTGTCCAACTGATTGTCTTTTGTAAGGGACTGAATCAGCTTTTCATTTCCCTTCTTTATCCAACCTACATGATTTGGAATGTAGTCCCTTAAATAGTCTGTGAAATCTTCTAGAGCTTCTTCTGAAAACGGCACCTCAGCTTGACTCGTTTGAATCAATGAAATGCTTTCCACTATTTTTTCCAACTCTTTCTCAATTGTCATTTTATTCTTCTTTCATGATAGAAATATGTTCCGATAAATTATCCATCTTTGACTGAGATAGATTAACAGTGCCAGTTCCACAGGAGTCTAGCTTAGAAGGTCAATGATGAACAACTCTAGTATAACAGAAACTCTCCAAAAAATAAAAATGTGATAACATTGGGTTATCACATGAAACAAAATAAGATTACAACTTAACAATCACTTGCTCACGACCAGCATACTTATCAATTTCCTCTTGCCAGATTTCCTTTAACATAGGTGTAATTTCTTTTTTGCTGCCTACGGCTCTCATATCGGCGATTCTTTCTTCAATCGTGCGGATCTTTCTCTTTTTGCTTTTAAGTTTAGCCACCCAGTCTTCAAAATTGATTTCTAAAGGCTGCATAAGCTGACCTTCATGATCAAAAAAAGCGACCTGATTGAAATTTTTGTCTGTAACACCAAGAAGAATAGAATTACCAAAACTATCCTTGGCTATGGGAATGAAGCCTCTTTCTAAAATCTCTTCTAAAAGACCACTATCAATCAAATATTGGAAATTATTGTATTGGCTCGCTTTATTAAATCCATAAAATGCTCGTATATCTGAAGTTTTACGATTTATACTAAAACTAGTTTGCAAGCTATTCCCGCCATTATATTTAAGTAGAAATTCTTTATATTTTTCTGGGAACTTGATTGTAAACCTATCTTCAAAATCCGCTATAGCCTGCTCTACACCTTCTGTATCGTAAGGAAAAATTCTTAACATTTCTAACTCCAAATTTTTTACTATTTTGTAAAGTTTCAATTCGATCAATCTACCATTTTTAAAATAAGTACTAAATAAAAGAGGGACTACACATTCTCACATTCTAATCCCTCCCATTTTAACATTCATTTTGGACTAATTCTAGAAATTCGGTAAAAGTGCGAGCCAGAAAATAGGCATTATTTTCATCACTTGAAGCTTCTAGATTATATGTATCATCATAGTAATAAATACCTTCATTCTCATCACCACTCAACCAGAAAACTAGAAAGCCATGTTGCAAGGAATCACCTATAATGATTGAATTAGAAAAAAGATCATCTAAGTATTCATCAGTCCAATCTTCTATATCAAAGTTTTTTGCGCCAGTCTTAATCCCATATAAAACAGCAACATTAATTTCTTCATTGATGTTCTTTATCTCAATAGAATTTTCAAACTCATAGGAAAGACATCGTCCGCCATTGCTTTCTTTCAAAAAGTTTTTATAGTCTTCTGGAAGAGTTAGCTTGTATTTCTCTTCCAAATCTTTTATTTCCTTATCACTGGCATGACCTAGTGCTTGAATCATTAAGCTCATCAGACTCTCCTCTTCTTTTCAATATCGCAATCTTTGGTTTACGATTTTTGTTGAACATGCTCCCCTTTTGGTTAAAATGCTCGATACCTTTTAGACCATCTTGCCCATCTTTCGCAAAAGCAGAGGTAATTCAGAAAATCAAAGACCAATAAAGCTAGTAAAATAAAATTAGACTACAACTTAACAATCACTTGCTCACGACCAGCATATCTATCGATTTCTTCTTGCCATAAAGCTTTTAACTCATCATCAACTACAACAGGACTTCCAATTTCTTCTATTTCTTTCATTCGTTCCTCAATGGATGGAATATGAACAACAGGACTTTTTATCTTTTTTAGAAATTCTATAAAATCGATAGTAAATGGAATATACGTTTGCTTTTCATGATCATAAAATCCTATTTTATTATAAGTACTAGCGCCGATACCAATTAGAATACTATTACCAAAACTGTCTTTAGCTATGGGTAGATAATGATTTTCAATAAAATCTTCTAAAAAGCCTTTTTCGACTAGATAGTTAAAATTACTAAAATGGTTAGCCAATGAGAAACCATAAAAGGAGTGGATATCTGAACGAATTTTCTCAATTTTAAATCTTGTATCAATCGTATCTCCGCCATTATACTTTAATAAAAATTCTTTATATTTTTCAGGTAATAATATAGAGTAGTTCTTCTCTAATTTTTCTACTTCGTCTAATACTCCATCGGTTTTAAATGGGAAAATTCTTAACATATCTACCCCTTTTCACTACTGGCACCAACAATATCCTCCATCAATCTGGTTGAGCAATATCATTCAGTATTTGAAAGCTGTATCTGAATTTCTCTAAAATCAGATAAAATTTTCTTTCAATCTATGCCTACAATCGGCTCCGCCACTTCTAACAAAGGTCGGGATGGCTCTGTTTGATTGAGTTTTGCCTGCACAGCTTCTGCCACCGCTCGCGGTACGCCCACTTCGACGATTTCATCGACACTGGCTTCTTTAATTTTGGTCAGAGATTTGAAATGCTTCATGAGATTTTGCTTACGTTTTGGCCCCAATCCTTCGATGCCATCGAGTTGCGATGAGAAGGAATTCTTAGACCGGAGCTGGCGGTGGAAGGTAATGGCAAAGCGGTGGACTTCATCTTGAATGCGCTGGAGAAGGAAAAATTCCTGAGAATTACGGGACAGTTCTACGACTTGAAGAGGATCGCCAAAGAGCAATTCATGAGTCTGGTGCTTGTCATTTTTTTGCAGTCCCGCGATAGGAATATCAAGCCCCAACTGGTTCTGGATAACTTCTTTAGCAATATTGACCTGGCCTTGCCCACCATCAATGACAATCAGATCTGGTGGCGTCAGCCCGTCACGTATCACCCGACTATAACGACGCTTGATCACTTCTCGCATACTGGCGTAGTCGTCCGGCCCTACCACAGTCTTGATCTTATACTTGCGGTAATCCTTCTTGCTAGGCTTGCCATTGACAAAGACCACCATAGCTGAGACGGGACTGGTCCCCATGATGTTTGAGTTATCGAAAGACTCAATCCGAACGGGCGTCGGAATATTGAGAAGCTTCCCTAGATTTTCGATAGCCCCCTGCGTTTTCTCAACGGATTTCTCCAAAAGATCAAATTTCTGCTGAAGACTGACCCGAGCATTCTTAATAGCCAGATTAACCAGCTGTTTCTTTTCGCCTCGCTGAGGCTTGACTACTTTCGTATCCACCATGGCTCGGACGGCTTCTTCGTCAATATCCGCTGGAATTAAAATTTCATTGGGCTTGAGGTGGGACTTTTCTTGGTAAAACTGGCCAATATAGGTCAGGAAATCTTCGTCGGGATCATTGTAATAAGGGAAAAGATTGACATCACGCTCAATTAGTTTGCCCTGGCGGACAAAGAAGACCTGGACGCACATCCAGCCCTTGTCCACATAGTAACCAAAAACATCCCGATTCTGCAAATCTTTAGCCATGACCCGCTGCTTGGTACGCAAGGTTCCAATAGCCTGAATCAGGTCACGGTATTCGGCCGCCCGCTCAAACTCCATGGCTGCAGCTGTTTTATTCATCTTATCACGGAGCTCATCAATAATCTTATCGTCCTGTCCCTTGAGAAAATCCGACACTTCCTGAGCCATATTCTTGAAATACTGGCTATCCCGCTTGCAAATCGTATGGGCTTCGCATTGCCCCAAGTGATAATAAAAACAGACTTTTGCAGGTGGATTGGTGCATTTTTTGAAAGTGAAAATGCGATCGAGCAGGCGCTTGATTTCATTGGCTGCACCAACATCTGGATAGGGACCAAAATAAAGACCGCCATCCTTTTTGACTTGGCGCGTGATAATCAGACGCGGATAGACTTCGTTGGTAATCTTAATAAAAGGATAGGACTTATCGTCCTTGAGCATGATATTGTACTTAGGCTTATTTTCCTTGATTAGATTGATTTCTAGGAGCAAAGCCTCAATATTAGACTCAGTGACAATAAACTCAAAATCCTCAATCTCGGACACCAAGGCCTCCGTCTTGGTGTCGTGGCTGCCACGAAAGTAAGAGCGAACCCGATTACGGAGATTCTTGGCTTTGCCGACATAGATAATAGTACCGTTTTTGTCCTTGTGAATGTAACAGCCGGGACTGGTCGGCAACAGTTCCAGCTTGGTTTGAATTAGCTTGTTTGTAGACATATTTTCCAAAACCCTATCTTTTCAATAGAAATTTTTCATTTTCCTAGAACATGCACTTTCCTAACAATTCATGATCATTCCTCGTTGCAAATGTTTATTCCTAGGCTAGACTTACTTTGTTTCTCGCGCCCTTTTTTCTAACATTTTCTTTATAAAATAAGGCATTTTGACATTTTCTCTGCCCTTTTTCTCTATCAACTTTTTGACAAATTCAGGCATTTGAAGTTCTTCTGTTTCGCTTAAGATTTGATTACTTTCTTCTGAAGGGGCCAATTCGTCAAAGGTTGTTTCTTCTGGATGCATGTATCGAAGCTCTTCTGTTTCATGCTGACGAATAGTTGCTAATAATGCAGCAATCAAACGGGAGTCTGTGTTAGGCATTGGTGGACGATGATAAACCACACCGAGTTCTTGGCACAATTCCTGACACTCCACATCATTATCAAACAGTACCTCGATATGTTCGCTGATGAAACTAATTGGGACAAAGATATAATGTTGCGGGTGGTTCGTTTGATCTCGGAGATATTCTAGGACATCTGGCTTGATCCACGGCAAGCCAATATCGCTTTCGCTCTGCCAAGTATTGATATACTCAGATGGAGCAAGGCCCAGCCGATTGGCAATCAACTGTGAGTTTTCAATAATCTGATCAATATATGGATCTTCAAAATCAAGGGCTAAAACTGGTACACTGTGAGCTGAGAAAATGACCTTAAAACTTTCATCTTTGACTTGCGTTTGCAAGATTTTCCTGATTTCTTCCTCCCAAAAGCGAAGCAAGTCCTCAGCCTGATACCATTCTTTGATAATATGGAATTTAATTGTCTGGCTCGTAATAAATTTTTCATACCCCATAACAGAATAAAAAGAATAATGCGGTTCTAAAATCAAGCAGATACATTCCTCAATCCCGTCATCCTCCATCTGCTTAATAACATCTGGAATAAAAGGGCGAGAAAATTTATTAGCAAAATAGACAGCATACTCTCCCTTTAAAGCTTCTTTCACCAGCTCAACTTCTGCCCGCGTGATGCGTTGCAGGGGGCTGCCACCAATACGCTGATAATTATCATGAAGGTGCTGAATCTCCTGATCAGTAGGTCGCACGCCACGACGGATATTCGTGAAAAATTCTGCAATATCCTCAAACGTATAACCCTCTGGCGATCCAAAGGTCATCATTAGAATAGCTTTTTTAGTCATAAGTTCCTCTTTTTATATAAAATCCTCTGCTATTATAACATGATATCCCCTGAAAAGCAGATAAAAGGAATGTTTTCTAGCTAAATTAAGAATTATTTGAGTCACAAAAAATTTTCTTCTTAAATTTGTTTCAATCAAACTAATTCACCAATAAAAAATGAAGTGAGATGTAACACTCACTTCACTGTTATCTGCTATAAAGCTTTTCTGCGGCGATGTTTCACTGCACCTGCGAGAAGAGCTGCACCAAGAGTCATTCCAAGGAATGCTAGTTGTTCCGCTTCCGTTCCTGTATTAGGAAGGACAACTGACTGGCTAGGCGAAGCTTTAGGAGTCGCTGGAGTCGGTGTAGCACTAGTATTATCAGTCTTTGGCTGAGCTTGAGCAGCTACATTAGCTGTCGGTTCAACCGATGCATCCTTCTCATCTTGAGAAGCTGGATTCGAAGTCAGAAGCATTTGACTCCCTGAACCTGCTGCAGCAAATCTAAGTCCACCATTTGCCCGATAAGTAGTTGTAGTGGCCGATGCTAGGGCTTGACGCTCTTCTTTTGGAAGAAGGTCTAACAAATAATTGTAATTTGCTAGCAACTCATTGTAGACTGTTTGCAAATCAACTAATTTTTCATTCTCAGTCTCAGCAACAACTTGTTTAGCCTTCAGATCAGCCTCTGCTGCAGCCAAGTCTTGCTTAGCTTTTTCCAATTGTTGTGGAGCTGTTTTGAGATCTGAAACTTTCTTCTGAGCCGCTGCTACACGATTTTGAGCAGCGACCAATTCAGCTTTAGCTGCTTCTAAGGCCTTATTCTTGTTTTCCTCAGCCGTCTTCAAAGCTGCGAGCTGATTCTTAGCCTCTACTAAGGTTGCCTGAGCTTTTTGCAATTTAGCTTGGTATGGAGAGAGGGCAGATGCGATTCTTGCTGTCGCTGATCTCAAAGCAGTCTTTTTATCTGACAAGTTTTGTTGAGTCAGGGCTAGACCTTTCTCAGCAGCTTCAAGATTCTGTTTGGCTTTTACAACAGCAGCCGCACGATTTTTCTGTGCTTTGTATGAATCTGTCAACTGATTATTTAAAAGATTCAGGCTAGACTCTTGGCTAACTTTCTGAGCTTGCAACTCTGCCAAACGATTCTTCAAGGCTGTCACATTAGCACTTGAAGCAGCCCCACGACTACCGCCACTGCGAAGAAGTTTCTCCATCGCTTCAACGGTTAGCAGTGTGCCATTATTAACTCTTTGATTAAAATTCCGAACATTATGGAATCCAACTTCTGAAGTTCCGTATGGAGTTCCAAACTGATTTGGATGAGTGTCATAGGCAGCAGAAATAGCATTGGCCTTATTATCCATCATTTGGACATAGTGACCGATTTGCGCAAAGACGTTAGGCCCCACCTTCATATAAATGGCATTGGCATCCAGTTGTCTTTCATCAGTTGGCAGGCCGTATTGAGCAGCAATCTTCTGATACAGGGCCTTTTCACTATGCCAGAAATTAACCGCACCTTGAGGATCGAAGCTAATAGCTACGTTTTCATTGCCAATCAGCTTGCCCATGTGCCAATTTTCCTTCTCAAAGTACAAAGTCTGAATTTGGCTGGCAACATTAGCGTATGGATCCACCAAAAGCTCTGGGAGGCCCGCATTACGACGGTAAGCATTGATAGCCTTAACCAATTCCAAGGCCTGCAAGTTATTTTCCAAGCTAGCTGGGCTAGATGGATCTGATCCGACCGTGATCTTGAATTCATTCTGACCACGTTTGTAAAGAGCTAAAGCATCAGCTGCAGCATTTCTTACGGCTTCGTTATTCGAATTATCTCGAAGATTTTCCAAGAATTGCGAATAGGTCGTAGTCCGTAAATCAACTGGCGCCGTACTTGCATTTTTCTGTTCATGCACCAACTCTGTATTTGTTGCAGCAATCAATTGCTTAGTCTGCTCTAACTTAGCCTGAGTTTGATTGATTCTGTTTTGGATTTCTGCCTGATTTTGTGGCGCAGCGTTTGCTTCTTGTTCTGCTTTTGCTAGTTCATTTTTAGCATGCTCCACAGCTGTCTGAGCTTGATTTTCTTGATTTTTAGCAGTTTCTACAGCTGCAGTTTCCGTATGAACTGGTTCTTTGGCTTTGTTTAACTCAGATTCTGCCACATCCACCAATGATTGTTGGCCAGCAATGGTATTTTCTTGGTCTTTAACTGCTTGACCTGCTTCCTGGACTGCAGTTCCTGCTTCTTTGACAGTTTCTGATTTTGCTGTAACTTCTTCTTCAGCTTTTTTAACACTGTTTTCTGCTTGAGAAATGTTTTCTTCAGTTGCTACCTTTTCATTCTCAGTAGCAGTAGTCACTTTCTCTTGAGCCTCTGAAACTGCAGCTTTGGCTCCTTCGAGGTCTGCTTCAGCTTTCTTAGTTTGCTCTTGTTGCTGATTTACATTTTTCTTGGCAGCATCTGCTTTTTCCTTCGCTTCTGCTACATCCGCTGTCGTAATTGGTTTCTCGGTAACTGCTGTTGCCTTTGGTTTTGTCGCTGTTGACTCAACGAGTTCATCTGCTTTGACCTGATGGCTGAGCGCACCAGAAATAATCGTTGTCGCTGCAATGCCAGTTGCCACAACGGATTTACCAATTTTCTTGTCCATAGACATCTCCTTCTAATAGCACATGTATCATTTCATATTTTAGTCCTACGCTATAATACTAACATAAAATGACTGGTTAAACCAGTCAAAACCATATCATTTAAATAGAAATTTTATTACAATTCTATGACAAAAATCGAACTCTTCATCCTAATAAAGTGGAAATAGAGCGGATTTAAAGCGTTTTCTAGCTTCTTCCGCTCCTTATTCCATTTATTTCGAAAAAATCTTTACTGCTTATTTGCTTCTGATGTCACTTGACTTTCAGCCTCTTTTTCTGAAGGAGCTGCTGAATTTGATTCTTCAACTTCAGGAGTAACTGGTGAGCTTGACTCTTCCACTGTTTCTTTAGGAGATTCGCTAGTTTTTTCTTCCTTAGTCTCCTCAGTCGGACTAGCCTCCGTCTCAGTTTTAGCCTCAGTCGGAGCTGGCTTGTTGGCTTGAAGTTGATTAAAGAACGCTTCTGCTTCGGTTAGCAGAGCTGCTTTGTCCTCATTAGGATCAGATAATTTATCCAATAGACCATCTACCCTAGCAAATTGCTCATCCGTCCCCTGTTGTTCCTCAAGCATCTTGTGGGCGGACATCAGCAAATTGTAAATTTTAAGATAGGTCTCTTTATCCTTGAGCGCTGCAGATGCTTGCTGTTCTTTTAAGGTTTCAACGATTTGAGCCAAGAACGTTTTCGTTTCTGCTAAGATGGTTTCTTTATCTTTGCGAGATTCTTGCAAATCAGTTCGAAGTGCTGCGAGTTGCTTTTGATAATTTTCTTGCAGAGTCGAATCCGTTACTTTTTCCAAAAGTTCTTGGCCTTTTTGGAAGAGAGCTTGGAGAGTTTCCTCTGAGACTTCCTCCGTAGGCTGCGGTGCAAATTCTCCATACAATTCTTTCAAGAAACCATAGATAGCCGTCTTATAACTGTGGTCGTCCAGTTTTTCGGTATCCAGAACCGTTTTATCCTTGGCTGAAGCTGCCTCGCCACTTGCCAGAGCCTTATCAACTTCGAGCTTGGTTTGATAGAGTTCCAAGAAAAGAGCTTTCAGATCGACCGCTTCGATAAAGGCCTGAGATTTATAAAGCTTGAGCGTCAAATCAGCAACTTTCTTCCGAAGTTCTGGCTGCAAACGAGCATCATCAACCGCAAGATAGAAAGCTTTGAGATACTCAACGGAGGTCACTCCTGTCCGATCTTGATAATCTTGCAGACTTGCCAATAGTTGCTCAATCTCAGCCATCTTAGCTTCATTTTTTTCTACCTTAGCTGTCTGCAATTCACCGAGCAAGCTGGTTTTATTCACATTGTAGCTGTCCGTTTCCAAACGTTTGATCTTATCTACCAATTCTTGATATTTTTTATCAACTTCGGTCAGCTCTTCCGTTTTCGCTTTCTCGTCAACATGAATGTAGTGCTTATCAAATTGATCCAGGCTTGCCAGATAGCCCTCTGTTGAGTTGCTTGGCAATTGCTTCATGGTTTCTACAAAATTACCGAGAGCTAGCTCGATTCGACGTTGCATAAGCAAGTCTTTAGCATAAATGGTTCGACTAGCTGCCAAGAGGGCATCTACCTTTTCAAGAACGGCCTTTTCATCATAAGCTCCTGTTTGATAAGCTGATTGCAAGGCTGGGATTCTGTTCTTCAAGCCAAGGTTCAATCCTTTGGATTGGACACGGATGTAGTGGTTGTGATCGCCATGCGGAATGACAAATTGACCATTTTCGACCTGAATACTGTATGGAGACAGACCTGAACGCAGAGCTGTTGTATAAAGCTCGTTTAGGAAGTCCAGCTCTGGATTTCCAGTTTCTAGAGGAATCCGAACGTGCTCTTTTCGAACAGCATAGGGGTGGATATGGGTCGGATCGTAGTCTTGATCTGGATTATTAAAGACAAAGAAGCCTTTTGAAATCTTAATCGCTTCACGCGGTACGCCATAAGTCTTGGAAATATAAGCGATTTTCTCTTCGTCACTGGCGTCACGAGAAAAACGGTCATATTCTGTGCTGACTTGACTAGACTGGCTTGAATCTTTGTGCTTAGCCAGATTAGCTTCTGCCGCTGCAATCTGATCTTTGGTCAAATCTTTTTTGAAGAAATAATGTGCATGGCCGCCGTGTTGGACAACGTAACCTTCCTCATCTTTTGAGATGACATGTTCAGCATGGAAACCATGGTCGTGCTCGTCTTTATCAGCCGGTTTGGCTGGCTGACTTGGATTTGCTGGTTGGCTAGGCTGGCTTGGTGTACTTGCAGCAGCCTTAGGATAAGTCTTCTGACCAGCAACAGGAATGTTCCGAGCTATTTCTTCTTCTAGGGAAGACAGTTTGCTGTAAGGGATAAAGTGGTAGTGATTTCCATGCGGAATGGCTACTCCTTCTGCGGTCCGTCTAACGATTTTGCTTGGATCAAAGACAAGACCATCTTTTTCAACATAGCGTTTTTCTTTTGGTGTACGGTAGAGCTGCTCAAGTAAGGTTTGGTAACTTGATGGTGCATCTTCTGCTTTTTCAGCTGGTTTAGCTCCGTGCCCAGCATCTGATTGGGCAGGTTTGGACGGTTGAGCTGGCTTAGCAGTCTGTCCCTTATCAGCTTGATGCGCTGGCTTAGTCGCAGTTCCTGCATGTTGATTTTCCGATGCTTTAGCTGTAGGAGCAGAAGCTTCTCCTACTGTAGTAGGATTTTCAGCTGGAGTAGCTGCTTGCTTGCCTCGCTGCAAGGAATCCCAGTAGGCTTGGGCAGCTGCTAACTCACCTGGCGACAGATCACTTTTAGGAATATAATGCATATGACCGCCATGTGGCACAAGGAATCCATCTCCTGTATCCGAAATCACATCAGATGGACTGAAAACATAGCCGTCATCTGTTGTATAAGCGCCATTTCTCCGACTCGATGCAGTGCCTTCTGCTTGATAAGTTCTCTTTCCTGCAGCATAGGCAGCACTTGGACGACTGAAGTCTTGCGTTTTTCTGCTAACAGTTTGACTCGATTTAGCTTCTAAACCGCCTTCGCCTTCTTCCTTGCTAGGATGAATTTGTCTTTGCCGTGCGATTTCATCAACTGAACGAACATTACTGGTTTCTTTGGCATTGGTCAGATATAGGTAATATTTGCCTGCAACCTTGATAATATAGCCATCTTTCACTTGGTTGACAATATCTGATTCCTGCAATTGATAATTTGGATCCCGCATGATCAACTCTTCACTCAGAATTGCATCAAAGGGAACCTTGCCATTATAGTAATGATAGTGATCACCATGTGAAGTCACATAGCCTTGATCCGTAATCTTGACAACGATCTGCTCAGCAGTAATGCCTTCTTTGGCCTGAATCTGCTCAGGTGTCAATTTCTCGGCTTTTTGAGATTTATTGTCCTGCTTATTTGCAGATTTCTTTTCTACATAGGCCACTCGATTTGTTGCTTGTTCTTGTGGCTTATCTGCTTGATACTGCATGATCGCATAACCGCACATACCTAGTGTAGCTAGTACCGCAACTGAACTAATAATATATTTCTTTTTCATATACCACCTCAATGTTTTAATTCTTTGGCTAAAATTTCTAAATTATCTTCTAAATTTTCAAGATAAGTCTTATCATTTTCAGGATCTGCTTCGAGAGGATTTAGCACCTTTAGGTTGACTCCTGTCGCCTTCTTTAAGGTTTCGGCCAACTTAGAAGAAGCATTGCTCTCGACAAAAATCGTCTTGACTTTATAGGTCTTGATAAAGTTTTGTATCTCCGTCAACTGCCTTGGACTAGGCTCTTGATCTGGTGAAATGCCTGAAATCCCCAATTGCTTGAGACCGAAACGCTTGGCCAGATAAGAAAAGGCTGTATGCTGGGTCACGAAGTTTTTTTCATCTAGTCCGCTAAATACTCCTTTATATTTTTCGCTCAGGGCCTTTGCCTTCTCTGCAAATTTTTGAGCATTTTTCTGATAGGTATCCGCATTTTTACTATCTAGCTTGGACAATTCTTGAGCGATGAGTTGCGCCTCTTCTGCAACTTTTTCTGGATCTAGCCAAGTATGTGGATCATAGAGGGTCTTTTCATCTATTCCTTCCTCAGCGGATACTTCTTCTAGGCCGGCCACCTTGTCCAACTGCATCCCATTACTGGCTTCTACGACTGCTACTTTGGACTTTTGTAAACTAGGATCCAGACTACCAGCCCAAGACTCCAAAGTCCGAGAATGATACACAAAGACATCTGCTTCATAAATAGCCGCTACATCGCTGGCTGACGGCTCAAATTCATGAATCCCTGCACTCGACTGAATCATCCGGACATCGTTCAAATCTCCCGAGACTTCTTTGACCATCGAATAAATCGGGTAAAAACTCGTGACAATATTGAGCCCGCGTTTGCTACCCGCACCGCTTGCTTCCTTTTTGCTACAAGCAACAAGGCCAAGCCCCAGCAAGACTAGGCTTAGAGCTATCAAAACTTTTTTGATTTTCATTTCAACTCCTTAACCAGTTTAGCAATTATTCAAAGAAAGAACTATTTTCAAAACATTCTTTCCTAAGAATTGCTTTCAAAAATAGCTTCTTTTGTTAACTGGTTTATTAACTAGTTAAGATAATACTCCTTTTTATTTTTTCTGTCAAGAAGGAAGTTTGAATTTTTTCAAAAATTTTCCAGCCCTTCATCCAATTAAAAAAAGCCACAAACGTGGCTTTGAGAAATCGATATCTAAATTTTGCTATTTTTATAGAAAGGACTAGTTCTCGCTAGCCCTACTATTGGCTCGAATTTCTTCCAACATTTTGGCTTCTTCGGCTGTACATTCATAGTTTTCCAGCAAGTCCGGACGACGCTCATAGGTTTTTTTCAGACTTTCATAGAGACGCCACTTGCGAATATTTTCGTGATGCCCGCTCATGAGCACTTCTGGAACGACCATGCCTCGATAGTCATAAGGACGAGTGTACTGAGGATACTCCAAGAGCCCAGACGAAAAGCTGTCATCCGTGTGACTGACTTCCTTGCCAATAACCTCTGGAATCAGGCGAACGGTAGCATCAATCATGGTCATAGCCGCCAATTCTCCTCCGGTCAGGACATAGTCACCCAGCGAAATCTCGTCCGTCACCAAGGTCTTGATCCGCTCATCGTAACCTTCGTAGTGACCGCAGATGAAGATGAGTTCCTCTTCCTCGGCCAATTCCTCAGCATAGGCTTGGTCGAAGGTACGTCCGGCAGGATCCAGCAAAATCACGCGCGGCTGCTTCTTTTCAATAGCATCATAGGCATCAAAAATTGGCTGAGCCCGCAGCAGCATGCCCTGACCACCACCATAAGGCTCGTCATCCACATGCCGGGATTTTTCCGCATTTTCTCGGAAATTGTGATAATTGATTTCCAAGATTCCTTTTTCTCGCGCCTTACCCACGATCGAGTGCTCCAAGGGCGCAAACATCTCCGGAAAGAGGGTCAAAATATCAATCTTCATCGTCCAGTCCTTCCGGTATCTCTACATCAACCCGACCTTGCTCGATGTCAATGCCTAGCACTACAGGCGGAATGTAAGGCAGCAGCAAATCGCGCTTGCCTTTACGCTTGACCACCCAGACATCATTGGCTCCTGGCTGGAGAATCTCCTTAATCGTACCTAGCAGAACATCATTTTCATAAACTTCAAGACCGATAATCTCATGGTAGTAAAACTCCCCATCTTCCAAATCAGCCAAGTCTTCTTCGGCTACTTTCAGACTAAAGTCACGAAATTTCTCGATGTCATTGATATGATACATGCCCTTGAACTTAATGATATCAAAGTTCTTGGCCTTGCGGTGGCTAGCAATCTCCACATCCATAACAAACTGGTCTTTCTTATCGAAAAGAGCCAGTTTATTGCCTTTTTTAAAACGCTCTTCCGCAAAATCTGTCACTGATAAAACCCGCATTTCGCCTTGCAAACCTTGGGTATTGACGATTTTCCCAACATTAAAATAATTCATTTTTACTCCAGTTAATCTTTTTACTATTCGTTTTATTGTATCATTTTGCTGGCTTTTTCTCAAGGCAGGCAGCTGGATCAGACCGCGGAAGAGCCTATAAGTCAATACCTTTTTCTTTGAGATTTTGCAGGCATTCCTCATAGTAAGCCGCGTCATGCTCGGGGTAAATAGGGCTTGACACAGCCATTTCTTCCAGATGCACATAGGCTGGACAAGTCTTGCCACGATAGTCCCGCTCCAGCCACTCTGGGGACACACGATAACCTCGCTTGCTCATCTCCTCCATAATCAGCTCATGGTAGCGGTAAAGCAAGTAAGGAGAGTGAGTAAAAACATAGTCAACGGTTGCATGTTTCTTGCCCCAGCCATTACCACGAAGGGCGCAGCATTCCCGATGCTGGCCAAGCAGTTGCGGACGGGGAAGCTTGGGAATCAGTGCTTGATGCCAGAGTCTCATTCTAACCTCCATTTAGTAAAAACAAAGCAATCTTTTGTTGCTCCAAATAGCCTTTGACCACTATAAAACTTCATTTTAATAATCGCTGAAGCGTCTATGTTTGATTTCAAAGTCGAAATAATTCTCCTCCTGAAGTCGGTGGAAAATATCCCGGTAGGCTTCTTCGTCAAAAGACTCCCCTCGATAAAGGATTTCAAAACTAAGATCCTCATATTCCAGAAAGGCATTGGCTGAGCGGAAGCCCTTGCTTTGATAGAAAGCCCAGCGAGCTTGACGCTGCTCAAGATTGTCACAGGGCTCATCTAGGCGCTCGATTTCTAAAAGCATGGTTCGCTGATAGAAATTGACCAGCTTTTCAATGATTTCACCGCCATAGCCATGACTGCGCAGGTGAGGCATAATCGCAAAGAAACTAACATAAAAGGCTTGATCGTTGGAAATGGCAAAGGCAAAACCAACAAACTCCTTTTCATGATAAAAGGCGAAAAAATTAGCATCTTCCTGACCCTCATATCGTAAAAATTCACTGAGCGGTATCCTTTCCTCTTCTGGGAAAGCTTCATTATTCAAGGCTTCTACCTTATCCAAATCTGGAAAATCTTTTGTAATGATCTGGCTGGTTAAGCTCATAAAATCACTCCTTTTCTAGTGATAGTATAACAAATTTTGCAACTGGTTTCAAAAAAGAGGCTGGAAAAAAAGTCCTAGCCTCTCAATTGTCTTTGGATTGTCGAGCAAGACGCAGTGGTTGAGTGGACTCTACTACGCTGATTTCATCAGCTTTTACAGCCCTACTCAACTGTGCGGAGGTGGGACGACGAAATCGAATTCTAACGAATTACCGATTTCTGTCCCACTCTCTATGTATCGATTTTTTCATATAATAGAGAGGTACCGAATGCCTAGTTAGAACCGGTTGAACTCCCAGCGAAGAGGTCTTATTCTAGCTACTACTTCACTATTTCACGTAAATTATCCAAATGCTGGTTATCAGTCACAGCTATAATGCTGACACCTGCTGGCCAAACAAAGTCTGGGGTAAATTGGCTTTCCAAAGGCTGATTTTTTGTCAGACGATAGCCGATAATATTAAGACGATAAAGCCTACGAGCGTCTACTTCACGGACCGTTTTCCCGACCCAGCTAGCAGGCAGTTCAAACTCAGCCACCACTACATCGTCATCCAACTGGAAGACCTCAATCGAATGGTTGAAAAGAATGGTCTTAGCCAATGAAATACCAGCCTCCACTTCAGGCAGGATAACCAAATCAGCTCCTACCTTTTCCAGTACCTGCTGGGTTACTTCATCCTTGACCTTGGCAATGACATTTTTTACGCCCAATGCCTTGCAGTGCATGACCGCTAGGACGCTGGATTCCAGACTTTCTCCCGTCGCTACGACGACTGTATCACAGGAACCAACGTCCGCCGCCTCCAAAAGCTCCATATCGGTAATGTCCCCAATCACACCAACGGCAATCATGTCTTCATACTGATTGATTGTCTCTTCGTGATTATCAATGGCAATGATTTCTACATCCTGAGAAATCAAGGCCTCGATGATACTCTGTCCAAAAATCCCCAAGCCGAGGATTCCAACTGTTTGATTTGCCATTTCTTTTCTCCTATCCAATCATAATGTCCGCCTTGCTGTAATGCAAGGTTGCAGCCTTCTTCGGTTGGTAATGGTTAAGACTGACCATAAGCGTCAGCGGCCCCACCCGTCCAATAAACATCAGCAGCATAATCACAATCATACCAGCTGTATTGAGGCTGGTAGTGATATTGGCCGTCACGCCAACTGTAGCCAGTGCTGACACAGTCTCAAATATCAGGTAAATAAAGCGATGACTGCTGTCGGTCACTAGCCCCAGTGCTAAAAGTCCGAGCAGAAATGTCAGCTGAAAAATCACTGTCACACCAAAAGCCTTCTGCACTAGCTGAGGAGCCAATGTCCTCCGCCCTATATTGGTATGATGCAAGCCCAGAATTTCCTTTCGGGCAAAAAGCAAAAGAACTAAGAAGGTCGTAATTTTCAGACCGCCCGCTGTACCACCCGGAGCTCCTCCTAGAAACATCTGGAGCAGATAGATAAACAGGGTTACTGGACGAGCAGCCGTATAATCTATAGAAGCAAAGCCAGCTGTCCTCATACTGACTGTCTGGAAAAAGCTGACCAGTAGCTTATCGCCAAAGGAAAGATTGCCAATCGTTCCAGGATTATTATACTCCGTCCAAAGACTCGCGACCGTCCCAATAACGAGGAGACCAGCAGTCAGCAGTAAGACTACCTTAGTATGAAAGTGCAGCCCCTTCTGTTTTCCTCCAAATTTAGTCGCCAAGTCAAACCAGACCATAAAACCAAGTCCTCCAGTAATGATGAGGAGAGCCAAGGTGATATTGACCAAAATATCTGTCTGCAAGCCTAGTAGGCTATCACTGCCAAAATTATCAAATCCCGCATTACAAAATGCAGAAACGGCTAAAAAGATAGAATTAAAAATCCCTTTTCTCAAGCCAAACTTGGGAATGAAGCGAATCATGAGAAGGAGCGCACCCAGTCCTTCGATAGTAAAAGTCGTGATAAAAATAGAACGAACAAATTGACCTAAGGTACGATTGTGACCATAACTAAAACTATCCCGCAGAATACGGCGATCCTTGAGGCTGAGCTTTTTCCGACTTTCCATGGTGAAAAATCCGATAAAGGTCAGGATTCCCAAACCACCAATCTGAATCAGCAGCATACAAAGGAGCTGGCCCCAGACATTGTAGGTATCCACAACCGATCGTGTAAAAAGCCCTGTCACACAGACCATCGAGACAGCTGTAAAAAGATGATCCAGATAGCCCGCTTGGGAACTTGCCGTCTGCACCCAAGGCAGACTGAGTAGCAAGGAGCCACAGAATATCACCAGAAGAAAAGACAAGATAATCTTTTGCGCTGGTGACAAGTGTGAAAATAAATGCTTCATAAAGTTTCCTTTCCTGATTTCATAAAAGCAGAGGCTAGCTCTATCTGCCCTTTTCTTTCCTTGACAGCCCGCTGCAAATCATCTGGACTCTGCAAGTTTCTGACTTTAATGGCATAATCCGCTGCGACAATAGCATGGCCCCGCATGTGACCTGTTGCGACTGCTTGGGCAAAAACACGCGCAGCATATTTACCAATTTGTGATCGGGCTTGCTGCGACAGTTTGTTAGCCAAGAAACCAGCCTGCCTTAGTTCATAGGCAGATGCCCTCCCATCAAGTCGAGCCTGAAAAACCTCTCTTACCTGAGTCAAAATCTTCTGCTTTTCAATCTCATCTTCCGCATCTATCAGAGCTATAAAGCTTGACGCCATTTTCATAGCCCATCGAGCAAGTTGCCCCTGAGGAAGTTCCTCCAAAACAAGCTCCAATTCCAATCTCTTCTCACTATCATCCAGAATTTTTAGCTTATAAGGGCTCGGTAAACTCACTTGATCATTCTCATAAGACTTGCGCTCATGAGCGTTCCAAGCATAATCTTCTGACTTCATATGTCCTCCGGTTTCGAATTTCTCTAAACTCGCCCCTGCATTTCGTTTTTATCTTAAATGAAGTACCTGGTTCTCGCGAAGCTCGAACCGCATCAATGGCCCTAAATTCAACTACGCCTAACGGCTTGGTTCATTAAGGATAATAAGGAACGTAGTTCTCGCGGAGCTCGAACTGCATCTATTTCTCTAACCTCACTTGCATGCTAGGCACTCAGTTCGCTAAGAGAAATAGAAAAAACGGGACACATGCCCCGCTGCTTCTTATTTCTCATCAATAACGATGCGAACTTTTTTGTACTCGGTTGGGACAGAGTAAACAATCGTCCTTATAGCGGAGATAGTACGACCTTTACGACCGATCACACGTCCAACATCGCTTGGATCAAGATCAAGATGATACTCTAAAAACTCAGGCGTATCTTCAATCTTGATAGTTAAGGCATCTGGCTGTGAAATCAAAGGTTTCACTATCGCAATAATGAGATTTTCAATCGTGTCCATATATCAACCTGCACTTCTATTATTTAGAGTATTTTGAATCGTGGAATTTCTTCAAAACACCAGCTTTTGAAAGGATGTTGCGAACTGTATCTGAAGGTTGAGCTCCGTCAGCCAACCATGCAAGAACGCGATCTTCTTTCAAAGTCACTTGGTTTTCTTCAACAAGTGGGTTGTAAGTTCCAACTGTTTCGATGAAACGTCCGTCACGAGGTGAACGTGAATCTGCAACGTTGATACGGTAGAAAGGTTTTTTCTTAGAACCCATACGAGTCAAACGGATTTTTACTGCCATTTTTAAAATTTCTCTTTTCTTATTTTTTATTTCGGTGAAATAGCTGAGCTATTTAGCACATGTTCTATTATAGCAGATTAAAAACAGCTGTCAAGTTTTTTTCTTGACAGACTTAAAAATTTTTTCAAAGCAGTAATTTTTTAATTTCTTCATAGGAAGATACCGTATAAGTCGGCTGCGCACTGCTATTGTTCATCAGCTGCTTGGGATTATACCAGATAGAGGCCAGTCCTGCATTATTGGCGCCAGCAATATCTGCTGTCAAGGAGTCTCCAATCATCAAAGCCTGAGACAGATCAAAATCTGGTATCTGCTCTGCTATTTTTTCATAAAACAAAGCTTCGGGCTTCTGAGTTCCCATCTTTTCCGAAATGAAAATGTGATTAAAATAGGGCGCAATATCAGAATGAGCCATGCGACCGGTCTGAATAGCCGTGATGCCATTGGTCGCTCCGTAAATCTCATAATCAGCTGCTGTCAGACTGTCCAAAAACTCGCTAGCACCAGCATATGTTTGTCCTTGCTGAGCAATATGCTGCTGATAGAGAAGGGCCAACTCGGCTCCATCCTTCTCAATGCCAAAATGGGCAAAAAGACGAGAAAAGCGAGTGTTGACCAGCTCCGGCTTGGTAATTTTACCCTGCTCCAGATCCCGCCAAAGCCCCTTGTTCATGGGAATATAATAATCTTTGTAGGTCTGAATCTCCGTCACGCCCTGCTCCTCCAAAAACTGAGTCAGCGCGATGTCTTCTGCCGTATCAAAATCCAGCAACGTATGGTCAAGGTCGAAGAGTAGAAATTTGTATGACAAAATCGAAATCCTTTCTGCAACTGTACTAGCTTCATTATACCACAATGCATAAAAAACCAGCCGCTCAAAAATAAACGGCTGGTTTCTAATCTATTTCACTACCGGAATCCAGACTTTCATTTGAAAGTTTGGTGGCTCTTGTTTTGATCCTGCTACATTACCAAACAGCATCTTCGTTTTTCTCACTTCTTCTACTCTACTTTATGGTGAATACACAAATCTCTAAACTTATTATCTAGCGCTGCAATATCATACAAGACTTCTGACAGTTTCTGATAATCTTCCTTGATACAAAATAGATGAGCTTGGCCAAACAATTTTGCTAAATTTTCTTTTAGTTCAGATCTAACCATATCGTGGTCTTTTAAGAAGTTGCTCATGTATAGATTTCTGATAGAAGCTAATTTGAAGCTAAAGTATTGATGAAGATGCTTTTGTTCTTCATTCAAGCCATTGTCCGCCACCGACTTAGCATATCTTGCTATCACATTCTCCTCGCCATCTTCATATTGTTGCTTCATCAACATAGATGTTTTCTGGTAAATTTCTTTGTAAGTTGGAGATTTGATTTTTTTGAAGTTTCCCCACATGGAGAAAGAACCTCTTTTATAGTCGATATTTTTAGCTTCCCAGGCTTTCGAAAATTCTGAGAAAGTCATTTTCATACAAGCAAAGCCTGCTGGATCATGGAAATAGATAAACTCATCATCTAGATCATAAACTGAAACAAAATGGTCCACCCCATACAAATGAATATGATTGGGATTATAAGTCAGATAACCCATGTCCAAAGGGCCAAGAACAACTGGCCCGCTGAGCAAGAACTTGCTTAGCATTTCTCTGATAGAGAGAAGATTCAAATCGTTTGAATCCTTTATATAGTATTCATCATATGTAAAACCCAGAATGTCTAAAGAATGGCTGATAGAACTATCTGGCATCCCATTATCAAAGAAGACTAAGGGGTGTTTTTCATCTTCCTTTACAATACTAGCGCCATTTCCCAACACCATAATAGCTTCCAAAAACTCAGGGCGAACATCATAGCCATACGCATGCAGCGCCATCGCAAGTGAATATGTATAACAAAGAGAAACGTCCCCAAAATACATCTGCATAGCATCATCCTCCTCTGTAATTAACGCCTAAAAAATGACTTACAATCACCATTTTATTTCACTACTGGTATCCAGAGTTCCATTTGATAGTCTGGCGAGGACATGTCTCCCTCGGTGTAAACTTCAAAATCTGGTGCTCCTGAGTGGCGATAGCCAGTTTCTGGGAAAAAGACTTCCAAGACATATTTCCAAGCATGGTGGATGCTGGCTGGTATCGCACCTTTGACTGGTACGATGGCATATTCAGCTTCTGCGATTTCTTTGATTGACAGACCTAGTTCTTCTGCTTTGGCTTTATCCTTCACATCATAGGCAGCCATATAGTTGATGATTTCGCCTTCTTTGACATCCGAGCAGACACCAAAGGATTGGCCACTGCCTAGACTTTCCAGGCTTTCAAAGCTGTGATTTGCATAGAGCTGCTCCCATGCAGACGGGCACTGGCTATTGTCGATAGCTTCCAATAGGACGCCTGCTACAGTAAAAGCAGGTTTCTTTTGAATCTTGATATCCATATTCTTTCCTCCTGTAATCTTTAAGGATAATTGAAGTCTAGGAAAGACCCGATAAGGTTTTCCATTTCGAACTTCTGAGGGGGTCGCACCATG
>ERZ773043.312-NODE-312-length-28275-cov-9.909709_pt1 | contig 28275 bp, 23 predicted proteins | sample MGYA00580636_ERZ773043 | MGnify/ENA primary metagenome ERZ773043 (study PRJEB29015, sample SAMEA2737992) | human oral metagenome | biome: human oral; feature: human-associated habitat; material: dental | place: China | collected 2065 ...
CCGTGCAGCACATCATCCGGCGACGGGATCCTGAGCATCAGCGACCACCCAGCCCGGCCAGGGCGATGCCCTTCACGAGGTGTTTCTGCAGCGCTATCACGAGCGCGGTGGTGGGCACCATCGAGATCACGGCGGCGGCCATCTGCAGGTCCCACCGGGTGCCCTGCTGCGTGGAGAACGTCGCCAGGCCCACCGGCAGGGTGCCGAGGGTGGAGTAGTCGACGGTGACGATCAGCGGCCACAGGTAGGAGTTCCAGAAGCCGAGGAAGGTGAACACGGCCAGCACCGCCAGCGCGGAGCGGGACAGCGGCAGGATGACGCTCCAGTAGATGCGCACCGAGCCGGCGCCATCGACGCGGGCGGCCTCGTCCAGCTCGTAGGGGATGCCCCGGTAGAACTGCCGCAGCAGGAAGGTGCCGAAGGCGCTGAACGCGAACGGGATGATGAGCGCCTGGTAGGAGTTGATCCAGCCGAACCAGTCCATCAGGGTGTACATCGGGATCATCACCACTTCGGCGGGCACCATCAGGGTGGCAAGGAACAGCAGGAACACCGCCTCACGGCCCCTCCACCTCAGGCGCGCGAACGCGAAGGCGGCGGTGGAGGAGATGGCCAGCACCAGCAGGGTGCCGGTGACCGCGACGAAGAGCGAGTTCAGCAGGTAGGTGATGAACGGGCCGTAGGTGAACACCTCGATGAAGTTGGTCCACTTGAGCTGCGACCCAACCAGCCGCGGCGGGCTGGAGAACATCTCGTTGTTCGGCTTCATGGCCGAGAACACCGCGTAGATCAGCGGCGAGGCGAAGACCAGGGCGGCGAGGTAGATGCTGACGTGCGCCAGCACCAGGCGTACCCGACCGCCGGCCGTGCGCTCAGTGCTCATAGTGCACCCACTTCTTCTGGGCCTTGAACTGCAAGGCGGTCAGGACGATGATCACCGCGAACAGGATCCAGGCGGCGGCAGCGGCCAGGCCGAGGTCCTGGAACTTGAAACCGTTGTTGTAGATGAACTGGACGATGGGCTGGGTCGCATTGCCGGGGCCGCCGCCGGTCAGCAGCTGCGGCTGGGCGAAGACCTGCAGCGATCCGATCATCGTCATCACCGTCGCGAAGAACAGCGCTGGGGAGATCATCGGCAGCGTCACGCGGAAGAACAGCCTCAGGCCCGTCGCGCCGTCGATGCGGGCGGCCTCGATGACGCTCTCCGGGAGCTGCTCCAGCACCGCCGAGAAGATCAGCATGTTGTACCCGAGGCCCTGCCACACCGACATGACCACGACCATCGTCATCGCCCAGAAGGGGTCGGCGAGGAAGTGAGGCAAGTTAATCCCGAGCCAGGCCTGGCTGGCGCCGTTGAGAGCGCCCTGCGGCTGCAGCAGCATCTTCCAGACCAGGATGTTCGCCACCATCGGGGTGACGACGGGGATGAAGAACAGCACCCGCAGCGCGCCACGCCCCCGGATGCGGGAGCTGAGCGCTACCGCAAGCCCGAGCGAGCAGGCGATGTTGATGGGCACATAGGCAATGGCAAATACGAACGTATTGCGCATGGCGGGCCAGAAGTCGGGGCTGACGGTGAACAGCTTCAGGTAGTTCCCGAAGCCGTTGAAGGTGCGCGTTCCGAAGGTGGGCCAGTTGAACAGGCTCATCACGATGGACAGTCCCACCGGGAAGAGCGTGAACAGGCCGAGGCCCACCAGGGCCGGGCTCACGAAACCCAGCGCCTGGCGGGACTCGGCCCTACTCAGGGCCCCTTTGGAGGAGGACATCAGCTTCCGTTCCCCGTCACTGCTGGAACTGCTGCTGGGCAGAGGTCAGCACCTCGGACATCGGCTTGGCGCCGGTGTAGACGTTGACCAGCTCAGGCTGGATGTAGGAGTTGACCTTGGACCAGTTCGGGGACACGTTCTGGCCCTCGACGTTGGCGAAGGCGGCATCGAAGGCCTGCTTGACGACGTCGCGGTACTGCTCATCGATGGACTCGAAGTACAGCGGCTGAGACTCGGCGCGGGCCGGGTAGGAACGCCCGGAGCTGGCCACGTAGTCCTGGGCCTCCTTACTGAGCAGAGCACCCATCACCTTCAGTGCGGACTCCTTGTCCTTGCAGCTCTTGGCGATGCCATACCCGGAGCCGAGGATCAGGCCCTTCGCCTTACCGCCGGCGGGCGCGGGCAGGTTCGTCATGCCGACCTTGAAGCCGGCGTCATTCTTGAGGTAGCTGACGGCGCTCCAGGTGCCATCGACGGCCATCGCGGCGTTGCCGTTAGAGAACTGGTCCTCACCCCAGCCCGCCTCGGAGGCCGAGGCGGCGGGAAGCGCGACCTTCTTCTCGGTGACCAGGCCCGCGTACCAGGTGGAGGCCTCGGCGAAGGCCGGGTTCGCGATGTCGAGCTTGCCGTCGGCGGTAACCGGCTGGGTGCCGGACTTGGAGATGGGAAGGGCCTGCCACTGGAAGTCGCCCATGCCGATCCCGAAGCCCTGCTTGCCGTCCTTGGTGGCGGCCGCCGCGGTGGCCTCGAAGTCGTCGAAGGTCCACCCGTTCTTGGGCTGGGGGGCGCCGGTGGAGCTGATCATGTCGGCGTTGTGGTAGACGAGCATGGTGGCCATGTCGAAGGGCAGGCCGTACATGGTGCCGCCGTTGCTCAGGATCTGCGTCGCGTCCTTCGCGAAGTCGGAGGACTTCAGGCCGGCGGTAGCCAGGTCGGCCTCGGTGAGCTCCGCGAAACCGGACTTATAGTCGGTGAGCTTCCCGGAGTTCATACCGGTGACGCAGGCCATGTTGTCGGTGCCCATGTTGGTGGTGAGCTTGGTGAAGAAGTCACCCCAGGGAGCGGTGCGAAGCTCGATCTGGATGTCGGGGAGGGCCTTCTGGGCGATCTCCACCTGCTTCTTCAGGGCGTCAGTGTCCTTCTGGCCGCCCGCCCACATGTCGACGACGATCCTCGTCTTGCCGTTCTCACCGGTGGTGTCACTGCCGCCGCCCTTGCTGGAGCAGCCGGTGAGCGCCAACGCGGCAACGGCCGCGAGCGCTATGGCCTTGCGGATCTTGAACTTCATTGCTCCTCCTCTGACTTAATTCGTCAGCGAACTAAGTTGTGCGCCTTAATGGCGTAAGTGAGCGTAGGGTAAGCCGATCGGCCAACGCAAGCGGAGACCCTGGTCCGTTGCAGAACCGTGACCTAAGGCCTGCTTTTCCCGCCTGTCCTGGGCATATGGAAAATTTTTTACAATTGCAGTCAGTTAATTTGGAATCGGTTAAAGTGTCGGCATGGCACGCCCCCATCCGCGTATCCCAGAGCTGCTGGCCGACGGATCAGCCACGTCGCGCGCTGATCTGGCACGCCTGCTCAACGTCGCCCCGTCGACGGCATCCACCTGGGTCGGGCAGCTGATCGAGGAGGGCGTCATCATCGAGGACGGGATGGTCTCCTCCGGCGGCGGGCGGCCGCGGCGGCGGCTGCGCCTGAACCGGCCCCTCGGGCAAGGCCGAGGCCACGAGGAAGGGCTGCACGGGGAAGCGGTCGGGCAGGAAGTAGCGCTTCATCCCCAGCCGCAGGCCCTGCATGGTGCGGGCGGCGTCGTTGTCGTAGACGATCTCCGTGTGGAAGTAACCCGCTTCGACGGCCCACTTGTCGGGCAGTGCGAGCTCGCCGGTCACGAACCACTCCGTGCCATGCGTCACGACGATAGCGCGGGGGTAGCTGCCCGTCTGCACCGGTTGTGCGAAGGGCGATCCGCCGGCGTTGATGGCCCACCGGCGCCGACAATCGTCTTGGCCGAAGGCTGTCATCCAGCCCACCGCCACGATGGACAGCAACAGGAGGAGCCGACGCCGTGTCATCCCACGCTTCCCTCCAGCGAGATCTGCAACAGCTTCGTGGCCTCGACGGCGAACTCCATCGGCAGCTTGTTCATCACCTCGCGGGCGTACCCGCCGACGATCAGGCTGACGGCCTTCTCCGTGTCGATGCCGCGCTGGTTGCAGTAGAACAGTTGGTCTTCGTTCACCTTGCTCGTTGTGGCTTCGTGCTCCACGACGGCCGTCTCGTTCTGTATGTCGACGTAGGGGAACGTGTGTGCGCCGCAGGTGGAGCTGAGCAGCAGGCTGTCGCACTGGCTGTGGTTGCGGGCGCCCTCGGCGCGCGGGGTGACTTTCACGAGGCCGCGGTAGCTGTTCTGGCTGTGTCCGGCGGAGATACCCTTCGAGACGATCGTGCTGCGGGTGTTGCGGCCGAGGTGGATCATCTTCGTACCCGTGTCGGCCTGCTGATAGTTGTTGGTCACGGCCACGGAGTAGAATTCGCCCACGGAATTGTCGCCGGCCAGGATGCACGAGGGGTATTTCCACGTGATGGCCGATCCGGTCTCCACCTGCGTCCAGGAGATCTTGCTACTCTCACCCTTACACATGCCGCGCTTGGTGACGAAGTTGTAGATACCGCCGTTGCCGTCCTTGTCGCCCGGATACCAGTTCTGCACGGTGGAGTATTTCACCTCCGCGCGATCCATGGCGATGATCTCCACGATGGCGGCGTGCAGCTGATTCTCGTCGCGCATGGGCGCGGTGCAACCTTCGAGGTAGCTCACGTAGGCGTCGTCGTCGGCCACGATGAGGGTGCGCTCAAACTGACCCGTGTTGGCGGCGTTGATGCGGAAGTAGGTGCTCAGCTCCATCGGGCAACGCACGCCTTTGGGGATGTAGACGAACGATCCGTCGGAGAAGACGGCCGAGTTGAGCGCGGCGAAGAAGTTGTCGCGATAACCGACCACCGTGCCGAGGTATTTGCGGACGAGGTCCGGGTGATGCTTCACCGCCTCGCTGAAGGAGGAGAAGATGATGCCCTTTTCGGCCAGCACCTCCTTGAAGGTGGTCTTGACCGATACGCTGTCCATGACCGCATCGACGGCCATGCCACTGAGGATCTTCTGCTCGTGGAGCGGGATGCCCAGCTTGTCGAACGTCTTGAGCAGCTCCGGGTCCACCTCGTCGAGGCTCTTGGGACCGGCCTTCTGTTTCGGGGCGGCGTAGTAGATGATGTCTTGGTAGTCGATGGGCGGGATGTTGAGGTGCGCCCACTGGGGCATCTCCAGCGTCTGCCAGTGGCGGAAGGCGCGGAGGCGGAAGTCTAAGAGCCACTCCGGCTCCTCCTTCTTGCGTGAGATCAGACGGATCACGTCTTCATCGAGTCCGCGGTGCAGCAGCTCCGTGTCGATGTCCGTAGTGAAGCCGTACTTGTATTCGCTGCCGGTGATCTCGTCCAGTAGCGGGTCGGTATTCTTCTTTGTTTTCTCCATTTGTCTGTTTGTGTGAGGGTGATATGTAGTCGGCTACGCCTTGCGGCGGCCGTTGATGTCTCGTTTGGGTGGGGCAGGGAGAGGATTGACCCGCCTCACGCGTGCTAAAAACGTGCCAAGTTTTACCTCCGTCACGTCGTGTAAAGCCACAAACCGGGTTTTTAAGCCGTTGCAGGCGTTGCAATCGTCCAAAACCGGGTTTTTACGCCATTGCAGGCGTTGCAATCGCCCAAAACCGGGTTTTTGCACCATTGCAGGCATTGCAATTGCCCAGAATCAGATTCTGGAGGATTTGCACGGTCTGCAATGGCTCAGAATCAGATTCTGGAGGATTTGCATGGTCTGCAATTGCCCAGAATCAGATTCTGGAGGATTTGCATGGTCTGCAATGGCTCAGAATCAGATTCTGGAGGAATTGCATGGTCTGCAATGGCTCAGAATCAGATTCTGGAAGAATTGCACGGTCTGCAATGGCTCAGAATCAGATTCTGGAAGAATTGCACGGTCTGCAATGGCCCGGAATCAGATTCTGGGGTGCCCTGCGCACAAACCTCGGGCTGGAGATGGGCGCCCCCCGCGGCTTGTCGGGGTGGGGCGACGCGACTCCTGTAGATCCCGCTCTCGCCAGACGAAGAACTTGGGCGAAAAGAGGGTCGGTACCGTCTCGCGGATGAAGGGATAGGTGCGCGAACGGCTCTTGGTCTCCTCAGTGAGGAGGAAGCCGTGGCGGTCGATCCCCTCGACGAAGTTCAGCGTGAAGCTGCTGACGAACAGGGCGACGCTGGCGGCACAGAGCGCACCGGCCAGGCGGTTGGGGATGTTGAGCGCGCTCTCGTCTACCCAGTGGTCCATCCATCGACCGGCCAGGCGGACGGTGGCGAAGATGAGGACGAAGGCGCCGATGTAGCTGACGAACGTCACGCTGCCCTCTGACACCCACCCTGCGCTCAGAACGAGCGCGCGCAGCCAGTGGGCCACGCGCGAACAGCAATAGATGACGGCCACGACGGCGCCAAGAACGGCCACTTGACGGACGAATCCGTCGTGCCAGCCCTTGACGAGGCCCCCTCCGACAAGGCCTAAGACCACAATATCCAGCCAGGTCATGCGCGTCCGAGGGCTGCGGGTTACAGCGTCTTCTTGACCTCGATCTCGTCGAACGGCTCGATCATGTCGCCCTCTTGCACATCGTTGTAGTTGTTGATGAAGAGGCCACATTCCTGTCCGGCCACGACCTCCTTCACCTCGTCTTTGAAGCGCTTGAGTGAGGCCAACTCGCCGGTGTGGATCACGATACCGTCACGGATGACGCGCACCTTGTTGGCGCGCTTGATCTTGCCTTCCTTCACGAGGCAGCCGGCCACGGTGCCCACCTTCGAGATCTTGAAGACTTGCAGCACCTCGAGGTTACCGCAGATCTCCTCCCGAATCTCGGGCGAGAGCATGCCCTCCATAGCCGAGCGCACCTCCTCGATGGCGTCGTAGATGATGGAGTAGAGGCGGATCTCGACGCCCTCCTTGTCGGCCAACTTGCGGGCGGCCTGTGCTGGGCGCACCTGGAAGCCGATGATGATGGCGCTGGATGAGGCGGCCAGCTCGACGTCGGATTCGGAGATCTGCCCGACGGCTTTGTGGATGACGTTGACCTGAATCTCTTCGGTGGAGAGCTTGATGAGCGTATCGGAGAGCGCTTCGACGGAGCCGTCCACGTCGCCCTTGACGATGAGGTTCAGCTCGTGGAAGTCGCCCAGTGCACGGCGGCGCCCAAGTTCCTCGAGTCCGAAGCGCTTCTGGGTGCGGAGCCCCAGCTCACGCTGCAACTGCTCGCGGCGTGCAGCGATTTCGCGCGCCTCCTGCTCGGTCTCCAAGACGTTGAGCGTGTCGCCCGCCTGTGGCGCACCGTCCAGGCCGAGGATCAGCACCGGCTCCGACGGCCCAGCGCTCTCCACGCGTTGGTTGCGCTCGTTGAACATGGCCTTGACACGCCCGTAGTGTGTGCCCGCCAGCACGATGTCGCCTTGGCGCAGCGTCCCGTTGCTCACCAGTACGGTGGCCACATAACCGCGCCCCTTGTCGAGCGACGATTCGATGACGGAGGCCGTGGCACGACGTTTCGGGTTGGCCTTCAGCTCCAAAAGGTCGGCTTCGAGCAGCACCTTTTCGAGCAAGTCTTGCACGCCGATGCCCTTCTTGGCCGAGATGTCTTGGCTCTGATACTTGCCGCCCCACTCCTCGACGAGGTAATTCATCTGCGAGAGCTTCTCCTTGATCTTGTCCGGATTGGCGCCGGGCTTGTCGATCTTATTGATGGCAAAGACGATGGGGACACCGGCCGCGGAGGCGTGGTTGATGGCCTCGACGGTCTGCGGCATGACGTTGTCGTCGGCTGCGACGATGATGATGGCGATGTCCGTCACCTTGGCGCCACGTGCACGCATGGCGGTGAAGGCCTCGTGGCCCGGGGTGTCGAGGAAGGTGATGTGTCGACCGTCGGGCAGGGTCACGCTGTAGGCACCGATGTGCTGCGTGATGCCACCGGCCTCACCGGCAATCACGTTGGCGTTGCGGATGTTGTCCAGCAGCGACGTCTTACCGTGGTCCACGTGGCCCATGACGGTCACGATTGGTGGGCGCGGCACCCAATCCTCGGGGTTGTCCTCCTCTTCTTTAATGGCTTCCGACACCTCGGCGCTGACGTATTCCGTCTTGAAGCCAAACTCCTCGGCTACGATGTTGATCGTCTCCGCGTCGAGTCGCTGATTGATGGAGACCATCATACCGATGCTCATGCAGGTGGAGATGACCTCGGAGACGGAGACGTCCATCATGTTGGCCAGGTCGTTGGCGGTGACGAACTCCGTGAGCTTCAGAATCCGGCTTTCGCGTTCTTCGGCGCGTAGCAGTTCCTGCTCGCGGAAGGCCACAGCGTCACGTTTCTCGCGGCGATACTTGGCGCCTTTGCTCTTGGCGCCCTTGCTGGTCAGACGGGCCAGTGTCTCCTTCACCTGACGCTGCACATCGCCCTCGTTCACCTCCGTATGCACGGGGCGTTTGGGGCGCTTGTTATCGTTCGATCGCTTGTTGTCGTTCGACCGTGCACCCGTATTGACGGCGGCGTTGATGTCGATGCGGTCTTTCTTGATGCGCTTACGCTTCTTCTTGGCGTCGGCGGATGCGGCGGCCGATGGGGTGGCGGGGGCATGAGGCGTCGCAGATGTAGCGGGCTTAGCTGGGGTAGCGGAAGCCTGCGGTTGCTGCCGCCGACGGTCACGGTTACGCTCGGAGCCCCTGCGCTTGGGGCGCATGGATTGGTTGATGGTGGCGAGGTCGATCTTGCCTGTCACTTTGATGTTCGACTCCAAGCGAGGTGTCTCCAGACGGAACACCTCGTCCTCCTTTTTCTCCGTCGATCCCGTCTGCGCCGTGCTGTCGGCCGATACCTCCGGTTTGGGCGTTTCGGCAACGGTCGGAGCTGGTTCTACGGGCGCTTCAGCGATGGGTGCAGGCGCTTCCTGCGTTTGCGCTGTGGGTGCAGAGGCCTCCGTCTTGATCTCTACGGAGGCTGTCACTTCCTTCGGTTGCTCCACGTTGGGGGCAGGCGAATCAACGGTTGGAGCGCTTACGGCAGGAGTCTCCGGCTTAGCCTCTCCCTCAGAGGACGCTGGAGCAGGGGCAGCAGGCTTTGTCTCCGTGTGGTGTGTGGTCGCAGAATGTCCACTGTGTTTACGCCGCCGGGAGTGCGACGATCCGTGTCCGCTCGTTTCGGGTAGATCGATCTTGCCTTTGGTGACGAATTTGGGGAGGATGTCGTCCGGTATCTCGGTCTTGATCACATCCGGTTCCGTCTTGGTGGGTTCCTGAGCTACGGGTTCCGGCTTTGGTTCTGGTTTCACGTGCGTTTCTGTCGGTGCAGCTTTTTCGAGCAGGCGACTTCGTTCGGACTCCGGCAGGTTTTTGCCGAATTCCTTAACGAGCAGGGTGTACTGCTCATCGGGAATGCGGACGTTGGGGTTGCTTTCGACCTCGAAACGCTTCCCGCGCAGATAGTCGACAACCGTCTGCAAGCCGACATTCAAGTCCTTCAATACTTTGTTCAATTTAACAGGCATATCTCTCTTCCTCGTGTAGTTATCTCTGATTTAATCCTCCTCTTTTTCGTCGGTGTCGTCTTCTTGAAACACTTCAGGGGTGTCGTCGTCCGCTTCTTCGTCGGCGTCGTCTTCTTCCGGTTCATTTTCTGTCGGTGTCTCGTCCGGTTCGTCGGTGGATTCAGCGGGCTGTTCGTCGACGGGTTCGGATGCGTCGGTTGTGTCAACGGGCTGTTCGTCGACGGGTTGTTCCTCTTCCGGAGCATAATCGTCGGGTGCCGGTTGAGCTTCGTCTTCAAACTCGGCTGAGAGGACACGCAGCAGGTCGTCCACCGTCTGCTCTTCCAGGTCGGCACGCTCCATGATCTCTTCGGGGGCGAGGGCAAGCACAGCTTTGGCGGTGTTGCAACCGATCTCCTTGAGGGCTTCGATTACCCAAGGCTCCACCTCGTCAGCGAACTCGTCGAGATAGATATCCTCCTCGTCGGCCGTATCGATGTCGCGGAAGACGTCGATGGTGTAGTCCGTAAGCATACTGGCCAGCTTGATGTTGAGTCCGTTCTTACCGATGGCCAGCGAAACCTCTTCAGGGCGTAGGAAGACTTCCGCCTTATGCTCCTCTTCGTCGACGCGGATGGAGGAGACTTTGGCCGGGCTGAGTGCGCGCTGAATATAGAGTGCGGTGTTGGTGGTGTAGTTTACGACGTCGATATTCTCGTTGCGCAGCTCGCGGACGATGCCGCGGATACGTGAGCCCTTCATGCCGACGCAGGCACCGACGGGATCGATGCGTTCGTCGTACGATTCGACGGCGATCTTGGCGCGTTCACCGGGGATGCGTGCGATAGAGCGGATGGTGATCAGGCCGTCGTTGATCTCGGGCACTTCGATTTCGAAGAGGCGCTGCAGGAAGGCCTTGTCGGTACGAGAGAGGTAGATCTTCGTGTTGTTATCCGTCTCTACCCGCTGCACGACGGCGCGTACGGCCTCGCCCTTGCGATAAAAGTCGCCGGGGATTTGCTCCGATTTGGGCAGCAGGAGCTCGTTGCCTTCGTCGTCGAGTAGCAGCACCTCTTTCTTCCATACCTGATAGACGTCGGCCACGACGATGGTGCCGATCAGCTCGCGATATTTGGCTGTGAGGTTGTCCTTTTGGAGCTCTAGGATCTTCGAGGCCAGCGCCTGTCGGAGGTTGAGGATGGCGCGCCGGCCAAAGTCGGCGAAGTGCACCTCGTCGGTCACTTCTTCACCGATGGTACAGTCGGCGTCGATCTGTTGCGCATCACGCAGCGAGACCTCCAGATTGGGGTCGCTGACGTGTCCGTTTTCCACCACGGTGCGGTTGCGCCAGATCTCGAAGTCGCCCTTTTCGGGGTTGATGATCACGTCGTAATTCTCGTCCGTGCCGAACATTTTAGCGATCACGTTGCGGAACGACTCTTCGAGCACGTTGATCATCGTCTCCTTGTCGATATTCTTCAGGTCTTTGAACTCCTGAAGGCTGTCTATCATGCTGACTGTTTCCTGTTTCTTGGCCATATTCTCTTGTCTTCTCTCTATTTGAATCGGATTTTACTTTTCGCGTATGCTATCTCATCATATCGGTACGTTTCGTCTTCGTACACGGTGGTCTTGCGACGGGCACCTTCGGGCTTTACCTTTTTGGCTACGGTGAGCGTGACGCCCGTCTCGTCAGCATCCTTGAGCATGCCGGTGCGGAGGGTGCCTTCGCGGGGCTTGAGCTCGATTTCGCTGCCGATATGCTTGCGGTATTGGCGGACGATCTTGAAGGGGCGATCGAGGCCGGCGGAGGTGACCTCCAGCTCGTAATCCTCGGCGTCACGGTCGAGGTGCTGCTCGATATATTGGCTCAGGGCCACGCAATCGTCGATGCTGACGGCCTCGTCGTGGTCAATCTCCACTACGATGGCGTTGTCGGCGCCGATGACGACATCCACAAGGTAGCAAGCCGAGTCGGCCAGGGCGGCTTCAGCCAGACGCATCACTGTATTTCGTTCGATCATTATTGTGCAAAAAGAAAGGGAACCAAAGTGTTCCCCCGTCGTAATTTCGGGGGCAAATATACAATCAATCAGCCTTTTTCTAAGGAAAGGCGTTTTCCAGGCTTTGGCTGGAGAGGTGAAGGCGGATTGGAGGCGTGGCTTAGATGCGAGACCGGGGCTGACCTTTTCCAAAGATCCCTTTTAAGTACGTTTGCGCCGTTTGAAAACAAAACACCTATAGATATATGAGTGAACTGCATATCATTAATCACCCGATGATCTGCCACAAGTTGACGCGGATCCGGGATGTAAACACGGGTGCGAAGGACTTCCGCGAGTTGCTCCGCGAGATTGCTATGCTGATGGGCTACGAGGTGACGCGCGATCTGCCGCTGACGGAGGTCGAGATCGAGACACCGATGGAGCGCACCGTGGCGTATGAAATCTCGGGCAAGAAGTTGGCTATCGTGCCCATCCTCCGCGCCGGCCTCGGCATGGTGGACGGACTGCTGAGCCTGCTGCCCGTGGCTAAGGTGGGGCACATCGGCCTCTATCGCGATCACGACACGCACCGCCCCGTCTTTTATTACTGCAAGCTGCCGGAGGACATCGACCGCCGTATGGTGATCGTCACCGACCCGATGTTGGCCACCGGTGGTAGTGCCTCGGACGCGATCCGTATGCTCAAAGAGAAGGGTTGCACCAACATCCGCCTCATGTGCCTCGTGGCGGCGCCTGAGGGGGTGGCTTACGTACAGAAGAACCACCCGGACGTGGACATCTACACCGCCTCGCTCGACCGCGAACTGAATCCGCAAGCTTACATCCTGCCTGGGCTGGGCGACGCGGGCGACCGCATTTTCGGCACAAAGTAGGCGTCGCCTAATAGCCGTAACGCTAAGCATCCTCTCGACAGGGGCCTCTCTCAAAAAGGTTCGCTGTCGGGAGGATGCGTTTTTTGTGCCCCGATAGAAATGCGGTTTCATGTCGCATGAAACGGCATTTTCGATTGGAAAAACCATTTCATGTCGCATGAAACCGCATTTCCGACTGGAAAAGTCATTTCGTGTCACATGAAACCGCATTTCCGACTGGAAAAGTCATTTCATGTCGCATGAAACGGCATTTTCGATTGGAAAAGCCATTTCGTGTCGCATGACGGGGCATTTCCGACTGGAAAAGCCATTTCGTGTCGCATGACGGGGCTTCGAGCATTGCCCCCACCCACTTTTTTAGATGAAAACGACTTCAAACGACGACGGAGGCGGGAGCATGAGGCGCGTTCAGCCTTGCGTGACGATCAGTGCGCGGCTCGTCTTCGAGGTGATGCGAAAACGGTTGTCGGTGCGATGGCCCACGATCCAAAGGATCCGCCCCGAGGCGTCGCAGAGGATCCACGCGGCGGCTTTGTGGAGGAGGCTGAATTTGTGGTCAGAGAAATAGTCGCTCAGCTTCTTGCGACCTGTCATGCCGAAGGGCACGAAGCTGTCGCCAGCGCGCCAACGCCGGAGGGTGAGTGGCAGGGCGATGCGATCGGCGTCGAAGGTGGCCACGTGGGGGCTGCGGCTGATGGTGAACGCCTCGTCGACGATGCGCTCCTCGAGGCTGAGGCGGATGGGCGCGGTGAGTTCGCTGCCCGGAGCGAGGGTGAAGGCGTCTGCGGACACTTCGTCGGCGGGGTATAGGATCAGGTGGAGGCGATCTTTGAGGAGGTGCCATCGGCCGCCGGGGGCGACGAACGAGCGACCGGATTCGCCGCTGAGGGCGCGGGCGATGTCGGCGCACTGTGAGGGTGTGAAGCCATAAGGCGTGAGCAGTTCGAAGAGCACGGCCTGCGGGGCGGGCGTGCGGAGGAGGGCGTCGATCGATATGCGGCCGTCGGCGTCGATAAGGTGCGCGCGGTGGCTATCGATGGCGTCGCGATAGATGGCTTCAACGTCCGTGAGATGGCCAGCCATGCGTAGGATGGCGTCTCGGACCGACGGGTTGAGTTGCTCCATGAGCGGCAGCAGGCGGAGGCGGACGAAGTTGCGCCGATAGACGTCAGAGGCGTTCGAGCTGTCGGTGCGGAAGGGTAGGTGGCGATCGGCAAGCCAGCGGACGATCTGGTGGCGGTCGACCGAGAGCAGCGGCCGGACGATGTGCCCATTGCGGGGCCGCATGCCGCATAGCCCGCTGAGGCCCGTGCCGCGGATGAGGTTGAGGAGGACGGTCTCGACGTTGTCGTCGCGGTGATGAGCCACGGCGATGGCCTCAGCCCCCAGCTCGCGGCGGAGCGTCTCGAACCATTCGTAGCGCAAGGTGCGGGCGGCCATCTCCGTGGAGACTCCGTTTTGGTGGGCGTAGTCGGCTGTGTCGAAATCGATGCGACGGAAGGGGAGGCCGAGCGCTTCGGCGGTCTGTTGGGCAAAGTCGGCGTCGGCGTCGGACTCGTCGTTGCGCAAGTGGAAGTTGCAATGGGCAGCCACGCAGGGGTAGCCGAGTCGGGTGAGGATGTGCAGCAGGGCGACAGAGTCGGCGCCGCCGCTCAGTCCGACAATGACGGGCGCTCCGGGTCGGAGCAGCTGGTGCTGCGCGATGTAGGCTTGGACGGTGGAAAGCATGGGTTGCGAGGTCGTTATGGGGGTAGTCAAGAGGTGGTTATGGGGTAGTCAGAGGGCGTGTGAAGTTGTATGGGAGGCGAATGATGCGCGCGCAAAAATAGATGGGGTGGGAGAGGGGCAATGAAATCAGCGACTTATGTTTGCCCGCACATGGAAAAGAAATACGGTTATTTCAAGCGAGACATCAGTTGGTTGTCATTCAATTATCGCGTCCTCCTGGAGGCCGCAGACGCCACCCTACCCATCTATGAGCGGATCCGCTTCCTCTCCATCTACGCCTCCAACCTGGAGGAGTTCTATGAGATACGCGTGGCCGATCAGCGCGGCGCTATCATGAAAAAGAATTACCGCGCCGACAATTCTGAGAAGGCCGAGGAGACGCTCAACGAGATCACCGCCGAGGTGAACCGTCAGCAGCAGGATTTCTACAGCATCTTCAACGACGGCATCCTGCCCGAGCTGCGTCGCCAGCGCGTCTACCTCTATCAGACGCACGAGCCGCTGCCCTTCCACCGCGACTTTGTTCGCCGCTATTTCGACGAAGAGATCTTCCCCTACCTCTCGCCCGTCACGCTCCATGAAGGCTTCCGCACCTTCATCCGCGACCGCCGCCTCTACCTCATCGCCCGCATCCTCAAGCGCGAGACGCGCGAACCGCTCTATGTGCTGATCAAAATACCGCACTCCAATGTGCCGCGCTTTATCGCCCTGCCCGAGCATGAGGGCATGCACTACTTCATGTTTGTCGACGACATGATCCGCTACAATCTGCCCGCCATCTTTCCCGGCTACGTGCCCGACGGATGTTACGGGATTAAGATCTCGCGCGATGCCGACATCTATGTCGACGAAGAGACGCCGCAGAGCATCCTCCAGTCTATCCGCACGAAGGTGGGCAAGCGGAAGATCGGCGCCCTGAGCCGCTTTATGTATGACCGCGAGATGCCGCCCGATGTGCTGGCCTTCGTGCGACGGTCGTTCCACATTGCGGCCGACGACCTCGTCGTGGGTGGGCGTTACATGAACCTGCAAGACATGATCCGCCTTCCGAACCCCATCGGGGCGGAGCTGGTGCGCACGCCCCCTGCGCCGCTGCGGGTGCCGTATCTCGAGGAGTTGGCGTCCATGTTTCGCGCCGTGGAGCGGGGCGACGTGCTGCTGCATTTCCCCTATCAATCGTTTGACTATCTGCTGCGCTTCCTCATGGAGGCGTCGTTCGATCCGGACGTGGAGGAGATCAAGATCACGCAGTATCGCGTGGCGGAAAACTCGGCCGTGATCCACTCCCTGATCGGTGCCGCGCGCAATGGCAAACGTGTGACGGTCTTCGTGGAGCTCAAGGCGCGCTTCGATGAGGAGAACAACATGAGCACGGCCGAAGAGATGCGTCAGGCGGGGATCAAGATCATCTACAGCATACCCGGGCTGAAGGTGCACGCCAAGGTGGCCGTCGTCTTACGTCGTGGCGAGGCCGCTGACTTTGCCTGCCTCAGCACGGGCAACTTCAACGAGAAGACGGCCAAGGGCTACTCCGACATGGCTCTCCTGACCTGCGACAAAGCCATCGTGGGCGACGTCTGCCGTGTCTTTGAGGTCTTAGAGGGGCGCCTCGCGGAGCCACACTTCGTCCGCCTATTGGTGGCACGTTTCAACATGGTGCCGGAGCTGATCCGCCTGATCCGACGTGAGGCCGACCTGGCGCGTGCGGGGCGCGGAGGGCGAATCATTCTCAAGATGAACGGCCTCCAGGATAAGCAGATGATCGACGAACTCTACGAGGCCGGTCAGGCGGGTGTGGAGATCGACCTGCTCGTGCGCGGCATCTGTTGCCTGACGCCCGACCGTAGCTACAGTCCCAACATCCGCGTCACGCGTATCGTGGACATGTATCTCGAGCACGCCCGCCTCTGGTACTTCCGCGGCGATGGCGAAGAGACGATGTACCTCACCTCCTCCGACTGGATGCGGCGCAACCTCAATCGACGGATTGAAGCCGCCGTGCCCATCCTCTCGCCCGACGTCCGCCGCGAGATCCTCGACATCCTCGACATCCAGCTGCGCGACAACGTCAAGGCCTGCCACATCGACGGCCAGCTGCGCAACATCTACATCCACAACGACGCCCCCCCCCTTCGCGCCCAGCAAGCCACCTACGAATACATCAAGCGAAGGACACACCCAGAGTAGAGGCAAATCACATACGCCCACAGGTACCCGGCCAACTTCCCCGGCCCCGGTGGGGCCTTGACTTTCTTTTGCTTCTTTTCTTGCGTCAAGGCAAGAAAAGAAGAAGGAGAGGCGAGAAAAGAAGGAGGAAAGACAAGAAAAGAAGAAGAGGCGGGCCGATGTGTCCACCCATAGTAATATTCTCCATCAAGCAATATTTCCCCCGTTTCACCCGTTTCCATCCCACCAAATACAGAGAAAGAAAACTTCATTTATAGCACATACATACACCCATACACAACAAACATCCCCCCATTTTCTGCCTATGAAAAAGATTACCCCTTCCGCCCCCGCCGAACGTCAGGACAACCCCTCCAACCGTCCCCCATCCTTCGGCCCTCGCCCCGAGACCCTCGCCCTGCTCAGCTGGTTCGCCCGCATCTACACGCCGGACAACGCGCCCAACCCCGCCCTCCCCATCGCCAACTGACGCCCGCCTCGCTCATACCTATATATAGCGCACAATGAACCATCTCATAGCCCCATCGCTCCTTTCGGCCGACTTTATGCACCTCGGCCGCGACGTGGAGATGATCAATCGCAGCGAGGCCGACTGGCTGCATATCGACGTCATGGACGGCGTCTTCGTCCCCAACATCTCCTTCGGCTTCCCGGTCATGAACGCCCTCCGCGGCGTCTGCCACAAGCCCACGGACGTGCACCTGATGATCGTCGAGCCCCAGAAATTCATCCGCGAGGTGGCCGACTCCGGCGCCTACATGATGACCGTCCACTACGAGGCCTGCACCCACCTCCACCGCACCGTCCACGCCATCCGCGACGCCGGCATGCGCGTCGGTGTGGCCCTCAACCCCCATACGCCCGTCACGCTCCTCGAGGACATCCTCGGGGATCTCGACATGGTACTTCTTATGTCCGTCAACCCTGGCTTTGCCGCCCAGAGCTTCATCGGCCACTCCGTCGTCAAGACCGCCAAGCTGCGCCGCATGATCCGCGAGCGCGAGCTAAAGACGCTCATCGAGGTAGACGGCGGCGTGAACACCGAGACGGCCCGCGTGCTCCTCGATGCCGGTGCCGACGTGCTCGTGGCCGGCAGCTACGTCTTCCGCTCGCCCGACCCCGAGGCCACCATCCGCGAGCTGAAGGCGCTCTAAACTATCGCCTACCATTTTCTTTGAAAAGCGACCGCTCCGACACCGTGTCGGGTGGCCGCTTTTCCATTTCTGGGGGACACGGGGGGCGGAAATAGTGTATTTCGGAGCCATGCAAGTCTGCGGCGGCCAGAAATAGTGTATTTCGAGCGTTGCAAAGTCTGCGACAGTCAGAAATAGTGTATTTCGAGGCCATGCAAGTCTGCGGCGGCCAGAAATAGTGTATTTCGGGCATTGCAAAACCTGCGGCGACCGGAAATAGTGTATTTCGGAGCCATGCAAGTCTGCAACGGCCCGTCGCTGTGTGCGATATTAAGAAACATGACAGGAACTGACTGTCGCTGTATGCGATACTAAGAAACATGCAGGAAATTGATTGTCGCTGTATGCGATACTAAGAAACACGCAGGGAATTGACTAGCGAAGTGTTCGATACTAAGACACATGCAGGAAACTGACTGGCGCTGTGTGCGACATTAAGAAACATGCATGCGATTTATTATCGCTGTGAATTTTGAGGCCTAACCAACCTGCGACATTTCGCCGCTGTGCTGTTTCCGGATAAAGTGTTCGATTTTGGCGTCTTACGGATTGGCGTATATTTGCCCCCGCTTGATCCCCCCTTCAAATAGCACCCATTAACCCCGGGAACGAGGGTCGGACGAAAAAGCAATCCTCACGATATATACAATTGATAGTTACATCATAAGCGAAGAGCCTGGTGGCGCGTGGACGCTGCGTATACATGTCCGCTTCTGCCCCGCGTACCCCCGCTAATTCTCCATTTATCCACATAACAACATGGTCAAATACAACATTGTCGAACTCACAGACATGGATCTCCCCCGGCTGCAAACCATCGCAACCGATCTGGGACTCACGGACATTAAAGGTGTCGAAAAACAAGCCCTGATTTATCAGATTCTTGACCGACAAGCCGAATCGGTAGCCGGTATGCAAAAGGAAAAAGAAGCTCAGAAATCCGAACAGAAACGCCGCGGCCCCGGCCGTCCACCCAAAAACAAGTCGGCCGAATCCGCCGCTGAGGCCTCCGCCTCCGAAAAGGAACCCAAAGCCGACACGGCCGAAAAAGCGGAAAGCAAACCCGCCAAACGTCGCCCGGGCCGCCCGAAGAAAAACAAAGCGGCAGAGCCGACGGAAGCCGCCGCTCCAGCGTCTCCAGCCAAGGCCGAGACGACGGAAGCCGCGCCCAAGGCCGAGACGAAGGAGGAGGCCGAGGCAGCGGAAAGCAAACCCGCCAAACGCCGCCCGGGTCGTCCGAAGAAAAGCAAGTCGGCGGCAGCACCCGTCGCTGAGACACCCGCCTCCATCGCCGAAACGGAGCCGATCCTGGCCACCGAGCCGATGCTCGAAGCCGAAGAGATGCCCGTAGAATCGCCCGTGACTGCCCCCATTGCTCCCGTATCGCCCGTCGTTCCTCCATCCGCCGCAGCTGAAACGGCGCCCCAAGCATCCGCCGCAGCCGCTCATGAAGCGAAGCCGTCGCCCGAAGCGCCAACAGCGGCACCCGCCACTCCCCCCGCGCCCGAGGAACCGAAACGCACCATCTTCAAGCATGCCACCGACACGCCTTCCGTCCTCGATCAGGTGCTGCCCATGCAGCCGCCCGCGCCGCAGCCCAAAGACAAGCAGCAGAACGAAGCCAAGAAACGCCCCCAACAGAATCATCGGCCCAACAATCCCAACCTACGCGAAAATGCCCCCGTCGTGCCGCCCCCGCCGATCTACGATTTCGACGGCATACTGACCGCCGCCGGCGTCCTCGAAATCGTGCCCGATGGCTACGGTTTCCTCCGCTCGTCGGACTATAATTACCTCGCTTCACCGGACGACGTCTACGTCTCGGCCTCACAAATCAAGCTCTTCGGACTCCGCACCGGCGACCTCGTCGAGGGTCCCATCCGCCCGCCGCGCGAAGGCGAGAAATATTTCCCGCTCGTCAAGGTGGACACCATCAACGGCCGACTGCCCGAAGAGGTCCGCGACCGGGTCCCCTTCGACCATCTCACACCGCTTTTCCCCGAAGAGAAATTCAAACTCACCGACCGCCGTTCGCCGAAGGTTTACGACCCGTACGCCGTCCGCGTAGTCGACCTTTTTGCACCCATCGGCAAGGGGCAGCGTGGGCTCATCGTGGCACAACCGAAGACCGGTAAGACGATGCTCCTCAAGGACATCGCCAACGCCATCGCCGCCAATCACCCGGAGGTCTACATGATCATCCTGCTCATCGACGAACGCCCCGAGGAGGTGACCGACATGGCCCGTAGCGTAGACGCCGAAGTCATCGCCTCCACCTTCGACGAGCCGGCCGACCGCCATGTGAAGATCGCCGAGATCGTCCTCAATAAGGCCAAACGCATGGTCGAGTGTGGCCACGACGTAGTCATCCTGCTCGACTCCATCACCCGCCTGGCCCGCGCTTATAACACCGTGCAACCGGCCTCGGGCAAGGTGCTTTCGGGTGGCGTGGAGGCCAATGCCCTCCAGAAGCCGAAGCGATTCTTCGGTGCTGCGCGTAACATCGAGCACGGCGGCAGCCTCACCATCCTCGCTACGGCTCTCACCGAAACGGGTTCGAAGATGGACGACGTGATCTTCGAGGAGTTCAAGGGTACGGGCAACATGGAGCTGCAACTCGACCGTAAGCTGGCCAACCGTCGCATCTTCCCTGCGGTCGACATCCAGGCCTCCAGCACGCGCCGCGACGATCTGCTGCAGGACGAGAACACCCGCAACCGCCTATTCGTACTCCGCAACACCGTACTCTCGGACATGAATACGGTCGAGGCGATGGAGTTCGTCAAGAAGCGCTTGGAGGGCACCACGGACAACGCCGAATTTCTGGCCTCCATGAACGGCTGACAGCCGGAGGAGAGCCACTATGGCCTCTCGGACTTAGGGAGGCACCGCAGAAACGTCCTGTCGGGCGAAAGGGATCCGGTCGATTCCTTCCGTCCGGCAGGACGTTTCGTTTGCATCCGTCCGCCATTGGCGGAGCTTAGTCGCGGTTCCGCCGCCTCATCAGTCGGCCCACGGCATTTTCAAGAGACTCCGTCGGCTCAATGATGTTATACCCCTCCCAGAAATTGGCGTCATAGAAGTCGGCAGCTCGGTCGGTCAGGGCGTCGCGTGAGCGAAACGCCTCGCGGTAGGGGATCTTCTCCACGTGCGTCTCGTCACGATCGGTGATGGCCATTTCCGACGTCACGACGTACGATGTGGCGAAAAGCCGCCGATGCCAGTCGCAACGAAAGGCCGTTTCGCAGCGCACGTAAGCCAGACTACTGCGACCGTCGGCCTGTCGCCGATAGGTGACGAGGAAGGCCAATCGCTCGGGGCGAAAGCGCAGTCCGGCGGGTTTCTTGCGGAGCATGGCCTGCGTGGCCTTGAGGCGGTCGGTCATGTCGAGGCTGAACTCCGCGCGGGAGATCGTCCGCGTTTCGCTGTCAATGTAAAGCAGCCCTTCGTAGAGCGCATAAGGGCAGACGACACGTGGCATGAAGCGGATCTCAACGTGCGGACGATCGTCTATCAGTGTGGTGCGATTGTAGCGGAAGGCGTAATGTTCCATCTCGTCGGGGGCGAACATCAAATCGCTGTTTTTCACCACGTCGAGAAAGATGGAGAGCGTCGGTCCGCCTTCGAATTTCACGATGAGCGTGTCGCCCGGCCGTTGGCTGAGCAGCCTCCGCCCCTTCTCGAGCCGTACCCGATCGGCGTTTGTGCCCACGCCATTGTAAGGCGTCTTGTAGAGCCCGACGATGGCCTCCGAAATGTCGATGTAGCGCCGCCCCTTGCGGATGACTTCCCGATAAAAACCAGTCAGGCGATTGGCCCGCTGCGGATAGTTGTCCGTGATGCGATCCACGGCCTGGCGCACGAGGTCGCGCGCATCACCGCCCATGACGGTCACCTCCTCCAGGAGGTTAGCGTTCGGTGTCAGTCGGATGGAGGCCGCCTCGACCTGCGTACCCGGTCGAATTGGATAGGTAAGGAGCGCGTAGCCGATGTGCGAAAACTCGATCCGATCGGCCCGGAGGGAGTCAGCCACATGGAGCGAAAAATAACCGTCGGCATTGGTCACGGTGCCGACGCCCGTACCTGGCACGGCGACATGCACCGCCGGCAGCACACGGTTCGTGCGGGCATCGCGCACCGTTCCGCTGACGGTGGCGTACGCCCTACGTGCTGGCGCATCCGTCTGCGCCGCGCTGCGAAGCCCCACCATACCGGTGGCCATAAAGAGGCTCCACAGCAGAACTCGAAAAATCGTTTCAGTCTTCATGATTCGGTAAGCGTTTGAATAAAGTGAATAGAGAAAGAAAGCGTGAAGTAAGCTGGGAATAAGTAGCACGAAATAACAAAAATCATCGGCAAGTAGACCTAAAAAAGTTTTAGTGCCCGTCCGCCTCCAGCTGCCTTTTCCCACCGACCGCGAGGCTCCCCAAGCGATCCACTGCAATGGCCCGAAAAAGTGCAGCTCCAGACAGCTTTCGACTTTTGGTCAATCCTCTACAAAAAGCCTCTCCAGCCTTCGGAGATATACCCCGGAAAAATGTTTACGTCAGTCCGCCTCCGGCTGCCTTTTCCCACCGACCGCGAGGCTCCCCAAGTGGCCTGTTGCGATAGCTCGAAAAAGTACAGCTCCAGACGGCCTTCGGCTTTGGGTCGATACCCTGCGAAAAGCCACTCCAGCCTTTGGAAATGTACCCCGAAAAGACGTTCCGGCCAGACAACCTCCGGCTGCCTTTTCCCACCGATCGTGAGGCACCCTAAGCGACCTGCTGCGATAACCCGAAAAAGTACAGCTCCAGACTGCCTTCGGCTTTTGGTCAATCCTTTTCGAAAAATCTCTCCAGCGGCCCGCTGCGATAACCCGAAAAAGTGTAGCTCCAGACAGCTTCCAGCTTTTAGTCAATCCTTTTCGAAAAATCTCTCCAGAGACCCGCTGCGATGACCCGAAAAAGAGCTGCTCCAGATAGCCTTTGACTTTTGGTCGATACTCCGCGAAAAGCCCTGCCAGCCTTCGGAGATGTACCCCGGAAAAATGTTTACGCCCGTCCGCTTTCGGCTTTTGGTCAATCCTCTGCGGAAAACCACTCAAGTGACCCGCTGCGATAGCTCGAAAAAGAGCAGCTCCAGACAGCCTTCGGCTTTTGGCCAATAACCCGCAAAAAGTCCCTCCAGCCTTTGGAGATGTGTCCTGAAAAACGTTTATACCAGACTGCCTTCGGCTTTTGGTCGATACTCCGCGAAAGGCCCCTCCAGCTTTCAGCTTTTGGTCAATCCCCTGCAAAAAGCCTCTCCAGCGCCCGGAGATGTGCCCCGGCCATTCGCCTCGGGCTGTCGGCTTTAGGCTGTAACAAAGATAAAAGAAATGGGGCGTGAGGGTTGTAGGTAAGGTGTAAATTTCCAAAAGATGCGTCTTATAGCCCAAAATGCGCTAAGGAAAAATGAACCGTTCTACAAATAGCCTTCAGCTATGTGAAAAAGCGCTTCGGCGACTCGAAATGGCTTCAAGATACTTCTTCTCGAAAGTGCGTATCGGCCTCAAGCCCAAAACGCGCTGAGGAAAAATAAGCTGTTCTACAAACAGCCTTCAGCTATGTAAAGAAGCGCTTCGGCGATTCGGAATGGCCTCAAGATACTCCTCCTCGAAAACACGTATCCGCCTCAAATCCAAAACGCACTGAGGAAAAATAAGCTGTTCTATAGATGGCCTTCGGCTATGTGAAGAAGCGCTTCGGCGACTCGAAACGGCCTCAAGATACCCCTTCCCGAAAATGTGTATCTGCCTCAAATCTTATGGCCTGCGGACCGAAACGGAGCGAATGTGTACGCAGCCTCTTACTTTTGCGCCCCCTAAAAAAGGGGACTCCAAAGATGATTGATAGTGCTTATTTTGAAGATAAAAAGGCCGCTTACTACACGCTGGGCTGCAAGCTCAATTTCGCCGAAACGTCCGCCATCGGCCGCGAACTGGCCGATCATGGCATCCGGCGTGCGCGCGCCGGGGAGCAGGCCGACATCTGCGTGGTGAACACTTGCTCCGTGACGGAGCTCGCCGACAAAAAGTGTCGCCAATTGATCCGACGCATTCGCCGCCAACACCCGAAGGCGTTCGTTATCGTCACGGGATGTTACGCGCAACTGAAGCCGGACGAGGTGCTCGCCATCGATCACGTCGATCTGGTCTTAGGCGCTGAGCAGAAGGGAGATGTGATGCGTCACCTGCGCGAGCGGACGGCCGGCCTGGCGGTGACGACCGACACGAAACGCATTCGCGCTTTCACCCCCTCCTGCTCGGCGGACGATCGCACGCGCCACTTTTTGAAGGTGCAGGACGGCTGTGACTATTTCTGTTCTTTCTGTACCATCCCGTTTGCGCGCGGACGCAGTCGGAATGGCCGCATTGCCGACCTCGTAGCGCAGGCCGAGGGGGTGGCGCGCGAAGGCGGGCGGGAGATCGTCCTCACCGGCGTCAATATTGGCGACTTCGGGCGCTCCACGGGCGAGACTTTTCTGGACCTCCTCCGCGCGCTGGATCGGGTCGAGGGCATTGCGCGCTACCGCATTTCGTCCATCGAGCCGAACCTCGTTACGGATGAGGTCATCGAGCTTGTGGCCGCCAGCAGCCGCTTCATGCCGCACTTCCATATCCCGCTGCAAAGCGGCAGCGACACCGTCCTCGAGCTGATGCGCCGACGCTACGACACGTCGCTCTTTCGCCGCCGCGTGGAGCGGATCCGCAGCCTGATGCCGGACGCGTTTATCGGCGTGGACGTGATCGTGGGTACCCGCGGCGAGACGGAGGCGTGTTTTGCCGAGTGCCACGAATTTCTTGAAAATTTACCCTTCTCACAGCTTCACGTTTTTAGCTATTCCGAGCGGCCGGGGACGATGGCGCTGCGGATTACGCCCGTCGTCCCGGCCGACGTCAAGCACGCCCGCAGCCGCACGCTGCTCGATCTGTCGGACCGCAAACTCCATGCGTTTTACGACGCCCACATCGGTCGCGAGGCCACCGTCCTCTTCGAGCACGCCCGCAAAGGCGGCCGCATGCACGGGTTCACGGCGAACTATATTAAGGTCGAAACGGCGTACGACAGCGCGCTCGCCAACCGCCTCACCCCCGTCCGCCTCGACGGGTGGAACGCGGACGGCACGGCGCTCACGGCCACACTCCTCAGCCGCCCATGAAAGCCTTCGCGAACGCGCTGATCTATGCGCTGCTTTACGCTGTGGTGCGCCTCCATGCGCTGCTCCCGATGGCCGCGCTCTACGTGCTGTCGGATGTGTTTTACGTCCTCATCTATAGGTTAGTAGGCTATCGTCGGCGTGTAGTCCGCAGCAACTTAGAGGGCGCCTTCCCGCACCTCTCGCCGGACGAACGCCTGCGGCTGGAGCGCCGTTTCTATCACCATTTCTCGGACTACATCGTCGAGACCATCAAACTGGCCGGGATCTCGCACGAGGAGCTGCTGCGGCGGGCTCACCTGCGCAATCCGGAGATGGTCCGCCCGCTGCTCGAAGCCGGCCATAAGTCGCTCATCCTCGTCATGGGCCACTACGGCAATTGGGAATGGTTCACCGGATTTCCTTCGCGTTTTGGGGGGTTGTTAGAGGTGTGCCAGATCTACCGCCCGCTGGATAGCCCCGCCTTCGACCGACTCTTCCGTCACCTTCGGACGCGTTTCGGCGCCCGCTGTGTGCCCAAAAAAGACGTCGTCCGCGAACTCATCCGCACCGCCCGCCCCACGTCGCCCCCCGCGCTTTTCGTTTTCATTGCCGATCAGACCCCCAGCCGCGCGAATCTGCACTACTGGACCCGGTTTCTCGGCCGCGACACCGCCGTGCTCAACGGCCCCGAGCGGTTGGCCGTCAAGATGAATCTTCCCGTCATCTACGCCGACGTAAGGTGTGAAAGCCGCGGGCATTACACCGTTGATTTTCAACTACTCACCGATGCCCCACGCTCCAAACCCGAGAACTGGATCACCGAAAATGAGAAGTAAAATCCAGCCGCACACTGTTGGCGGCAAGACAAGAGGCAGGGTAAGCAATACATCTAAAATACCCTTAGCCAACTTCGGTAAGGCGGCAATTTTATAGGCCGCAAAAATACCGAGAAAAAAGACGATGACACAAGAGATGGCCGCTATGCGCAAGCTGTTCCAAAGAGGATACCAATCCATGTGTAATGAACTCCTTATACGCGGCTGAAACCTACGCTTTCAAATACCTTCATAGCTTCATCACTTTGTAAAAATTTCAAAAAATCTTTAGCTGCATCTTGCTGCTTCGAATTCTTCAATACGGCTGCCGGATAAATAACTTGACCGCACATTTCCTTTGTCGCCCGGTCAACAGGCTTCAACTTCGCACTGAAAGCGTCCGTAGCATAGACAACGCCGCAATCGCCACTGCCTTCCAAGACCTGTGTCACAACTTCTTTTACATTAGAGCCGTATGTAATATTACCGGCAGATGCAATCGCTTTTTCATCCAGGTTGTAGAATTTCAAAATTTTTTCCGTATACTGACCGACCGGTACGTCACTGTTCCCCATAACCAGACGAACGGAACCGTCTTTCAACTTGGCCGCCATATCGTTAAAGTTTTGGATTTGCTTGGGATTTCCTTCAGGAATAACCAATACAACCTTATTTTCCAACAAGTTAATGCGTGTCGCCGGATCTATAAAATCCAATTTGTCCGGGTTAGCCTTTTCATCTTTCGAGACATCCAACTGATTCATCTGCTTTTGAGCTGCCGATATGAAGAGATCACACTCCGCCCCGTTTTGGATTTGTTTTTTCAGTGTACCCGAAGAATCGAAGTTAAATGTAATTTCTACATCGGGATGCTGCTTTTCATACTCTGTTTTAATCTGATTCAACGTTTCCGTCATACTTGCTGCCGCAAATACGGTTAAGTGTGCTTTTTCTTTCTCTCCGGTCGATTTAGGACCTTCCTGCTGTCCGCCACAACCGATAAGCTCCACTGCCATTGCCGCCATAACAGCTAAGCCTACCGCTTTTTTCCAGGTATTCATATCTAAAACCTCCCGGCAAAATTATTTTCTGGCACAGTCAGACGCTCCGTAGCGCAATAAATCCAGAGGATGAGCAACAGTGCTTAAAAATACGTCCAAACATTCATCGCAAGCTTTGGGACTTCCCGGCAAGTTTACGATCAGTGTGCCCTTACGAAGAACACTCGTGGCCCTTGAATACATAGCCCGTTTCGTAAACTTCATCGATTCGGCCCGCATAGCTTCGGCGATTCCCGGAACCATACGATCCGCCACGGCCAGAGTTGCCTCGGGAGTCACGTCAGTCGGCGCGAACCCCGTACCGCCTGTTGTCAAAATAAGATCCGCTTGTCGTTGATCGGCTAGGCGAATTAATTCTTTCTTCAGTTTTTCTTCATTATCGGGTAAAAGCAAAGTTTCCATAACTTCGAAACCTTCCTTTTCCAATCTTTTTACAATAAGCGGGCCGCTTTCGTCTACGCGTTCTCCGCGACTGCCTTTATCGGACAAGGTAATAACGGTCGCTTGATAGGGACGCGGGCCTTTACGCTCTTCAATGACCAATTCATCACCGCAGTGCAGCATTCCGCCCTCAAGAACACGTGCAAATACGCCTTCTCGCGGCATAATACAGTCGCCGACGGAATGATAAATGGCACAATGAGTATGGCATTCCTTGCCGATTTGCGTCATTTCCAAGAGTACGTCCCCGGAGCGCAACAAGGTACCTACCGGTAAAGTAGCAAAATCGAAACCTGAAACGACCAGGTTTTCGCCGAAGGCTCCGAAATCTACATGAGCCCCTTTTTCTCTAAACGCTTTTATCTTATCGGCAGAAAGAAGACTCACCTGACGATGCCACTTACCACCGTGTGCATCGCCTTCAATTCCCCAATGGACAAGAAGATTGGCTTCTTTTATCGGCTCCTTTTGCACGCCTCGTTTTCTGCTTATACAAATAGCTTCTATCTTTCCCATATTATCACCCACCGATTTGATTCATGGACTTACTTTCCGTGATTTCCCCGACATGGGAGAAACAATGACCTTGCGGTTTGCTTTTGACGGCACGTGTCAGAGCCGCCATTAAGCTATCTCGTGTGCCGCCGCGTAAAACAGCTTTGAGGTTGATACCGCTGTCATAACACAAACAGGGCTTCAAGAACCCGGTACTCGTCAAACGCATACGATTGCATTCATCACAGAATCGATGAGTGTTGGCGGCAATAAAACCTATGTGTCCTCGCAACAAACCACTTCCGTAATAAACGGCCGGCCCGTTACCCCTTACATCCCGACGATAAGCCAAATCGGGGTATTCCGCTTGTAATATCTGCAAAACCTCATCCTCTGTCGGACCTTTTTCAAAGCGCCCGAAGCCGATAGGCATAACTTCTATAAAACGCACATCAACAGGCATCTCTTGCGCCAAACGCGCCAGACATAAAATCTGGCTTTTCGTTTCACTAAGAAGGACCGAGTTAACCTTAGTCTTAAGCCCGGCAGACGCACACGCAGATACGGCTTCTACAACCGCATCCGCTCCGTCCGTTCCTGTTAGGCGAAAGAACTGTTTACGATCCAATGTATCGAGACTGATATTAATACCGTCCAATCCCATGTGTTTAAACTCTTCTATATGCTCTTTTACGAACATCCCGTTCGTCGTAAGCGTAACGGTCTCTACCCCATCCGTTTCTTTTAAACGTCGTATAAAATCGACACAACCCTTACGCACCAGCGGTTCACCGCCCGTAACCTTAAATTTTCGAATGCCTAGGCGAACGGCCGCTTCACAAATACGTAAGATCTCCTCATACCGCAAGATTTCTTCATGTTCCACATCGGGAACGGGGTCGGGCATACAATAGCGGCAACGAAAATTACACT
>ERZ773043.318-NODE-318-length-28081-cov-5.511668_pt1 | contig 28081 bp, 30 predicted proteins | sample MGYA00580636_ERZ773043 | MGnify/ENA primary metagenome ERZ773043 (study PRJEB29015, sample SAMEA2737992) | human oral metagenome | biome: human oral; feature: human-associated habitat; material: dental | place: China | collected 2065 ...
CCCGCAGGCCGTCGAGGAGGCGCGGAGCGGCGGGGCCGCCCGATTCCTGCTCGTCCGCCAAGGCGACGTCGCCGTCGAATCGGACGAGGTGCTCGTCCTGACCGCCGGCGAGGTCGCGCGCCTCCATCGGCGCAACGCCGAGGACGCGATCTACCTCGGGCGGGTGAACGGGATCCCGTACTTCGCGTGCGACGTCCCCGCCGGGGCCGAGGAGGGGAGCGTGGAGTTCCGCTCCGTGCGGATGCACGCCCACGAGTGGGACGACGACGCCACTGCGCTCGCGGTCGAATCGGTGGCCATCCTCCAGTGGCGGCGCTCGGCCCGCTTCTGCCAGGAGTGCGGACGTCCCCTGCGTCCGGCGGCGAACGGATGGGAGAAGCTCTGCGACGGAGGGCACAGGGCCTTCCCCCGGATCGATCCGGCCGTCATCATGGCGATCCGCGACCCGCAGGACCGCCTCCTGCTGGCCAGGAACAGCCTCTGGCCCGAACGGCGCTACTCGGTTCTGGCCGGTTTCGTCGAGGCCGGGGAGACCCCCGAGTCCGCCGTGGCCAGGGAGGCCTACGAGGAGGCAGGCATCCGCGTCGAGGAGGTCCGCTACGTGGCTTCGCAGCCGTGGCCGTTCCCCCGCCCCCACATACCCAGCTGTGAGCTCTCGCTGGCTTTGGCTCACACCTTTGCCAAAGTTAATCGCCCGTCGCTTCTCCCCCCTAATGCCTATGGACTAAGGACTTTTCTAATTAAAAGTATATTTCAAAAAGTGTTTAGGTACTGAAAACTTTTATTTTTAGAATCAGAAAGATATAAAAGTGAGGTTCAACGGCAGAAATTTTTAGAGCATTTATAACTTATAAAGATAATTTTGTCCTAACTTTATAACTATCAAAATGTTCACTTAAATTGTTAATAACTATGTTGATAACTATTTTATTTTTGTTGAAAACTTATCACATTATTCCGTACCTTTGCCCCAGCAACTAAGAAAAAACTCTTCCCCTTTTTAGGGAACTTATAAAAGCAACATTATTCAATGCATTATAAATGAGTGATTTATATAAATCACTCAGCACTTTCTTTCTCTCTAACTAAAAAAGAGAGTTAAAAATAAACTCATTAAGCTATGTTTGTATTATATAAACATTCCTTATGCATCACATACTTGAAAATTGTTAATAAAATAGAGAAATTAGTGACCGTTATCATTACAACTTGGAAACTTAATGCTCGAAAAATTAATATTTGTTTTTGAAAAATAATAATAATAAAATTAAAAATTATGTCTAAATTCACTAAGCTTACAGCTGAACAGCTTCAAACAAAGCGTAATTTCATCGAAAATTACCTACAATCTCACAATGCCGCTACGGGGTCTCTCTTCGATGCCAATGCCAATGTGGCACATAAAAACATCGCTACGATGGAGGCAGAACTCAATAAAGATATCAATATTCAAGTGAACCGTTCGCTCGTGTCTCACAAAATCGAACAGCTCTTTGGCAAAGAATTAGCCGATGAGTATATCCGTCAGATTGAGGAACACGAAATCTACGTGCACGACGAAACGAGCCTCAAACCTTATTGTGTGAGCGTTTCGATGTATCCTTTGCTCTTGGACGGGCTCGTAAAACTCGGCGGTGAAAGCAAAGCTCCGCAACACTTAGCAAGCTATTGCGGGTCGTTCGTGAACTTCCTCTTTTCCGTTTCCTCTCAGTTTGCAGGAGCAGTAGCCACAGTAGAGTTCCTAATGTACTTCGACCATTTTGCTCGTAAAGACTATGGCGATGATTACCTCAATACCCATCGTGAAGTGATAGAAAACGAACTGCAACACGTAGTATACGCTATTAATCAGCCTGCGGCAGCACGTGGCTATCAGTCAGTATTTTGGAACATATCGCTGTATGACCGCCCTTATTTCGATTCGATGTTCGGTACATTCGTTTACCCCGATGGTAGCAAACCTTCTTATGAGTCTTTAGACAAGCTCCAACAGTTCTTTATGCATTGGTTCAATATCGAGCGCACCAAAGCGATACTCACTTTCCCTGTGGTAACCGCAGCAATGCTCACTAAGGACAAACACGTGTACGACGAGCATTTTGCGCGCTTCTGTGCCAAAGAGCTCAGCGAAGGGAATGCCTTCTTTATCTATCAATCAGATAACGCCGACTCCTTGGCAAGTTGCTGTCGTTTGCGCAATGAAATTTCCGATAATACCTTTAGTTATTCACTCGGGGCAGGAGGTGTTTCTACCGGTAGTATTAATGTGATAACTATTAATATGAATCGCCTTTACCAAAAACACTTGTCGTTGGAACGCACCTTAGATAATATCCATAAATACCAAGTAGCTTACCGCGCTATTGTTCAGGATTACAAAGATGCGGGTATGTTACCAGTGTACGATGCGGGCTTCATCTCACTTGATAAACAATTCCTCACCGTTGGTATCAACGGAATGGTGGAAGCTGCCGAGTATTTAGGTATTCGTATTTCGGATAATCCCGACTATAAGGCGTTCATCAACAAAAACCTCAAACTAATTTACGACAAAAATAAGGAAGCTAAAGCCAAATACGGCTTTATGTTCAATACCGAGTTTGTACCTGCCGAGAACTTAGGCGTAAAGAATGCTGCTTGGGACAAAGCCGATGGCTTGCAAGTGCCACGCGATTGCTACAATTCATATTTCTATATTGTGGAAGACAGCTCTCAAAACCTTATCGATAAGTTCTATTTGCACGGAAACGACTATATACAGTACTTAGACGGCGGTTCGGCTTACCACTGCAATCTCGAAGAATACACCACTGCCGAAGGTTTTTATAAGTTGCTAAATGTAGCCGCTAAAACGGGTTGTAACTACTTCTGCTTTAATATATGCGTAACCGTGTGCAACGATTGTGGCTATATCGATAAACACACGCACGACCACTGCACCCATTGTGGTTCTGAAAATATCGACCACGCGACACGGGTGATAGGCTATCTCAAACGCATCACTAATTTCTCTAAAGACCGACAAAAAGAAGCTAAAATACGTTACTATGGGAACGCTACGGTATAGCAGTTACGATATAGTCCTCCAAGAAGTACCCAACGAGATATCCCTGTGTTTTACCATCACAGGGTGTCCGTTAGGCTGCGAAGGTTGCCATTCCGAATATATTTGGGACGGTAGCAAAGGCTGTGCGCTTACTAATGAAGGTTTGGAACAACTGCTTAGCAAGTATGAAGATATGATAAGCTGTGTGCTGTTTATGGGAGGCGAGTGGCAGGTAGAGACCCTGCTCTCGCTTATCTTCCAAGTGAAGTGCAAACGGCTGAAAACGGCACTCTATACAGGACTCAACCTCAAGCAAGTACAGCGCAAATACCCTGAGTTGTTAGGGTGTTTAGACTACATCAAAACCGGCAAATGGTTACCTAAACTCGGTGGCTTAGACAGCCCCACCACCAATCAAGAGTTTTTAAACCTGCAAACCGGAGAGGTGATGAATAAAGTATTTTTAAAGGTAAAAGGAAAAGCCTGACTGCAAGCGTAGCTAGGTGTGTGAATAAGAAAATAATACCAAGATTTTACACGTACAGCTATCTCCTCTTTTATTGTTGCTTGTGTGATGGGAGTGATAGACTACAAACATACGAAAGACAAACGGGAAGTAATAAAAAAAGAACGACTTGATCAAGTCGTTCTTTTTTTATTACTTGTTTAACACTCTCCTCAGGGTAAGGGTGGCTAATACTAAATATACCAAACACAGTGCCCACATTCCCAGCCAATATGGCATAATGGTAGTCAGATGAGCTCCCATCTGGGTAATAGATATAAAACCCTTGCTCCCTAAAGTAGTAGGTACAATATATGAAAAAACACTCAGCCATTCAGGTATCGCTACGGTAGGCCACGAAAAGCCAGTAAGCATCACCGCAGGCAAAGAGGTATACATAATGAGCATAATGGCGTCTTCACGTCGATGTAGAAAGTTCAGCAAGCAAAGCCCCATAAACACTATCGAAAGGATAAAAGGTATCATAAATACCAAGGTGCTGAGCATTGAACTACGTACTGGAATGCCAAACAATGGCATTATAATTCCTAAGATAATGAGCAAAATTACGGTTGAAAATCCTAAATAGGTAGTAGCTTTACCCATTACAATAGGTAGTGCTCCCCAGAAGTTATGCGAATTAGGGTATATTTTGCGTAGCTTGTTACCTTCGCGCATTGTACCTCCTAAAATGCCTACTGCTGTGAGAATGGTAGTTTGGAAGATAATTACAAGCACTATGGGAATAAGGAAAGTAGCATAACCTAAAGAGGGATTGTATAAGCTCACTACTTGGGCGCTCACGGGCATTGCCTCATCGTGCGCTTGGGTAGGGAGTTTGCCTTGTGCCGAAGTGCGTTTCACCTCAACCCCTGCATTCAGGTAAGTAGCCGACACTTTAACGGCGGTAAGTATTTGCTTGTAATAAAGCATATAAGAAGCATCAGCATAGACCGATATAGTGGGTTGTTCTCCGCGTTGTAGGTCACGTGCAAAACCGTTGGGAATGGCTACTATCCCGCGTATTTTTTCCTGCTGAAAGGCTTTTTCAGCTTCGTTGAGGTTGAGGTAACTGCTGTAAATAGCGGTCTGACTCGTAGCATCAATCATACGCAACAACTGACGGCTTTGCGCAGTATTATCCTCATCTACTACTCCAATAGGAAGCTCTTGCAAAGTCTCTTCGGAATAGAGATAAGTATAGATAAACGACACCGCAATCGCTACAATTACAAACGAAAAGAATACCGCTTTGTCGCGGAATATATATTTGGCTTCCCAAAGCATCGCACGAGTGAAGTCGGCTGAACTTTGATATATGTAACTTCTAAACCGTTTCATAACCTCCTGATTTTATCTTTTTCACAAACATAGGATAAGCCACTATAAGCAACAGTCCAAAGAGCAATAATGCCAGAAGCGGTTGCCACGTCATCTCTACAGGAATGCCCTTAATGGCGCGATTTACATAGTATTTCATAAAATGAGCATACGGAAAGATTTGCGCTAAATACTGCAAACTCTTAGGTAGCCCTTCCATAGGAAAAGTATAAGCCGCAAATGAGAAGGCTATCGCTGTAAAACCACTACCTACTGTCAGAGCCGTACGGAAATCGGGAAGCATAGACACAAAGGTAATCCCGATAATCTGATAGACGAGTACTAAGGCAAAAGTAATAAGCACCACATTCAGCATTGGGATATGCAAAGGAGCCCCGATAAGCTCAAAGAGGAGGTAATTCATCCACCACGCTACAAAAAGGAGCACTAATGTATAAGGCAAGAGTTTCCCTACAAGGGCTTTCAGCGGACTGCCACCAGCCTTTTTGAGCCATTGTTTTCCCCGACGGTAACGGAATTCTATTCCTAATACATACACCGTTACCATCATTACAATCATTTGGAGCATCATTGGCAAGAGTGCTGTGAGCAGATAATAGGCATAGTTAGAATAAGGATTGTATAGACCGTGGTCGTCTACCTTTACGGGTTGAGCTTCGGCACGTACCTTCTCAGTTTGTTGCCCTTTTTGCATTTTCTTTTTCATCACCAGTCCGGCAGAGAACATTCCTACAGTAGTTTGAAAATCCTTTTGGATAAGACTTGCCCCCAGCATAAACTGACTATTGGTATAGCAAATCACCGATTGATTTTCGCCTTTGAAGAATTTCTGCTGAAAATCGGCAGGGATAACGATAAAGCCCATTATCTGCTGTTGCTGGATAAGTCGTTGGGCTTCTTTTTCATCGGTGAGTTTGATTTTCAGGTCGATATTGGGCGTAGCATCGAGCATACGCAAAAGGTTTTCGGACAGCTGACTTTGGTCGTAATTGATATACGCCATAGGCAGGTCGCGGGGTACTCCTTTGTAGAAAATAGCCGCAAAGAACCCAAAGATAACCAAGGGAAACACCAAAACGTAAAACAGTCGTTTGGGTGATAGGAAAAGGTTTTTGCATTCGGTTTTAAAATATTTCATAGTATAATTAGCAAATTAGTTTATTTGAATAGCTTTGAGAAAGCCTTTGGTGTGTAGGGTATAGAAAAATTGTATATTCTCTTCGGGGACATCGCCTAAAGCACGCAGTACGCTTACCGCAAAATGCAATGCACTATCCCCCTTGGCGGTTACGACCTTCTGATCACTCACGGCTTCATTGGCGGTAAGTACGAAATTTTCGCCATTGGTATAGAGAGGAGCATCTTTTATCTCATCAAAAGTATTAGCGGTATGCTTTACATTGTTCAGCAAACCATTCACAGCACAAAAACGAGCGCTATCGCAAATAGCTCCTAACACTTTGCCATTGGCTTTTACCTTCTCAGCAAGGGTTACCAGCTGAGCGGTTTGCTCCTTAGAAAGATTATGCCACGAACCTTCTGCCCCAATAAATACAAGAGCCGAAATATCTTCGGGAATTTCCCAGATACTAAGGTCGGGTAAGGCTTTGAGATTGCCGATGGAGGTTTTCACCTCTTTATCGGTTGAAGCATACAAAACAGAGTATTGCTCTGTACCTAATTGTTTTTCGCCAAGGGCAGCAGAAAGATAAGCCAGTTCCCAATTAGCAAACTTGTCTAAAATGATGAATATGATTTTTTTCATATGATGTTATATGTGTTTCTAAAAAGTCACCAACTTGCTGTATTTTTGTAAGTGGCTAATTGTAAGTTAATTATATTTCTTCAGCGTCTTCTAAGTTTTCTATTAGGGTAGGTTCTTCGTCTTTAAAATGAAAAGAAACTCCATAAGGTTCGCAAAAGCTGAAACCACCTCCGGCAAAATGCAATATCCATTCTTTGTTGTCATAGAATAGGAACTGCGGACTTTCAAAAGGAACTTCTTGCAAGGGAACACTTAACAATCGTTTTTCTTCTTCTGAAAGATGAAAGCCATCTGAGCATATCAGCAGTCGTTCTTGAAAATAAGAAAGTGCTTTGGCAACCAACTTATCTGCGCTGTCAAGGATTTGTTCAATAAAAGCAATAGTATCAGGTGCGATGGTTTTACTTTTGCTAAACACAGAAAAAGGTAGCTGTAAAGTTTCTTTGTAGAAATCACTTTTCCACTGATATGAAGCCTCCCAAAAATACTCATCTCCCACTTTTTGTGAGAAAGCAAGAGTGCCAAACTTGGTGGTATAATTAGATGTGTTCATTGCTTTAACCAATTAATTTCTTCTTTACTAAGGAGAAAATATTTATATACAAAGTTTTCGCAGGCTTCTTGTTCGCTATCAAAAGACTGTTCATCACAGAAGCAACGAGTATCGGCAAGGCATACCGCCCATTGGTTTTCTCGTTGCAGAAAGCAAGTGTTGCCCACACCTACATTTCCTTGCTCAAAAGTATTTGTTTTAAAATAACACTGAGCAGGGTTATAGTTCAAGGCTTCTAAAGCTTGTAACAACTCTTTGAATGTGGGAATAGGGAGTTGTTCTTTTATCTGGGCTAAAAGTTGTTGTCTTTTCTTCCTTTCTTGTTTGTTTTTCTTGGAAAACCAAATGAGTATAAACGCCCAAGCCAAAACAGCTATTGATAGAGGGGCAAGTATATTGTAATTCACAAGAGCATTCCACATAGGCTTTTAGGTTTATTCAGATATAATGAACAAAATTGAGACTATTCTGAGGGTGATTTTGTTATTGTCTTCTTGTTTTTATGAATGTTGTAATTCCTAGTACAAAAAATAATACCAAAGAAAGTACCACAAAGATACATTTCATAAGAGAAAAATAGGGCGCTAAGGTCTCTATCCATAAGTTTTCAGGATAGTGTGTGAGCATTGTAATGGTACTAAAATTTTCGAAATAATCAAAAATACCTCCTATTATTGGGAAATATGATAAGAAAAGGAGCTTTCTTTGGTTGAGTTTTTCTAAAAAGAAACGTATCAGTTGATAGTAGGTAATAGCAAACAGACCGGGATATATCATATCCACAGGAATTTGCCGGTATAAATAGAAATGGCGACCTTCTTCACCTAAACGCTTAAATAGCTCTTGAATGTAAGTAGCATCATAAAACGGAGGCACATCTAAAATATCCATTCCTCCAGCCATTGCTTTAAGAGCTGGTACGGTTACCAACATCAAATAGGCATATACTGAAGTAGTAATGATAAAAAGTATCCAAAGTTTTTTCTTTTTCATTTCTAATTAATTTTTGTTGTTTTTCTAAATTATCACGGATATTCCCAATCCTAAGAAAGATTACGGAGTTTACACCCCTAACGCTTCTCTTTCCTTCTTTGGTACTTTGGCAAGTACTTGGTCGTAAGAGTGCTGTACCATTTCTTTGATAAGGGCTTCAGGCAGACTCTCTAAAAACACAGTATTCCAATGTTTTTTATTCAGGTGGTAGCCTGCTACAATCTTATCGGGGTACTGCTCGCGGAGTTCTAACGCACGCTCAGGTTCGCATTTGAGGCTAACACTCATAGGCACGCGGTTTAGGTTCATTAGTGCAAAGATACGATTTGCTATGCGGAAGACCAAAAAGTCCTCCCCGAAAGGCATATCCTCAGTAGTGTGAGGTAAAGTTAAGCAAAAATCTCTAAAGGTTTCTATGTTCATTTCTTTCGAATGTTATATAATTCTCCGCCACTATCACTGTCTTTATAAATCAAGACCCTATCGCCCCAAAGGTCTTTTATTTGTATTATTTTCCGTGAGCTTTTGGTGTTCCATTTAAATTGGATAGAGTCATTGCCTATCTTAAAAGTATAGTATTTATAGCCGTAAGGATAAAACCAAAATGCAAAATGATTTCCTCCGCCCTGATTCCCCAAAACTACCTGATCAAATGAGTACAAATTATTGGTGATTTTATTATCTACTAAATTATGGCTTGGTGTTTGGGTATATTCTATTTCATAAAAAGTATTGTATTTATAATCTTCCGTAAAATATTCGCCTTTGCTTCCTATGCACACAATAGACGAGAAACCTACAGGAATTATTTTTTGTATTACACCTAATTGCTCGTCAATATATTGTCTGCCTATCTTTCTAATAGCTTCTAAATCATATTTTCCATTCTTATCTTTTGGAATAGAGTAGTTTTTAATAATACTATCGTGGCCTAAATACTGTAATTCCTTTACTTTTTCAGCTTTTGTCCAAGGATAAGTGTATTTATAGATAATATCCTTATATTTTTCGCCTATGACCTTGTCATAAAATGTTTTATTTCCCTGAAAAACACCTTTAGCATTTATCTTTTGTTTGATTTTAAAGTTTTTATCAAGTAAAAACCAATCGTATTCTTTGTTTAAATATATAAAATCGTCAGTTGGGTCGTAGATAATCCTATCAGAGCTCATAACATCTTCTTCAGTAAGTAGTGTATCTACTATAAAAAGATTTTTGTCAAAGCCGTTAAACTCAGGAATCTCAGGGTGCTTGTCTTTCCCTGGTACTTCATAACCGCAACTGCTATATAAAAATAGTATTGCTAATAAAATTACTGTTTTCATATGTGAATTATTGTTTTATTCTGGTTATTTTTCGCTGAAAGCTTAAACAGATTTCTTCTATTGATGTTTGCTTAGTATTAAACACGAACTAGGAGAATCGCACCAGTAGGGGATAAATCTATTAATGAGCCAATTGGCAAATTAGCTAATTAGCTAATTAGCTAATTGCCAAATTACTCTTCACCATTTTGTATTTCTTCCTTTCTCCTTCAACAGTGGCTACTACTTTAAAACCAAGTTTTGTATAAAGACCTTTAGCTATGGGGTTGTCATCAAATACATTTAGGCTAATAGAATGAACTCTTTTATCCTCAAAAAGCATTGCGATAAATAACTGCATTGCTGATGTGCCTAATCCTTTTCCTGTAAGCGAAGGATTGATAAGAAATCTACCAATATGTACGTTGCTCCCTTCTACTCTTATTTGCTGAATCATCCCTATAAAACTACCCTCTACCTCAATACGAAAACAGTGAGGCAAAGCATTGAGTGCTTCTATGGTAAGAGGATAAGGCAAAGCATCTCCCGCCCATTGTTGCAAGAAATAAGCATCTTTGCTATTTGTCCAGCGTATAATAGCTTGCTTATCTTTAGTTGATAATCCTTCAGTTATTCTCATTTTTCACTTACTAATACTGACATTCCGGGTCTTAAATCCTTTACTTTTTGGGTAGGGTAGGCTTTGATAGCGAAAGTTTTCTTGTCGAAGTCGCCTTTGCTTTTGGTGGCTGTCCAAGTGGCGAAATCGGCTTGTACGGCGATGTGTTTTACTTCCAACTCTATCTCCTGATTGCCCAAAGCGGGCACGATGCCTTTGAATTTAGTGCCTATCTTGAAATCTGCCATTTTATCTTCGCGTATGTTGAACACCACCCACTCGTCCTGAGTATCGATGAGGTTCATCACAGGGTAACCCGCATTCACGATTTCGCCTTCGTTGGGGATAATGGTTTGTATCTCGGCATCGGCAGGAGCGAACACTTTAGCACCATCTTTATAGGCATTTACCTCAGTAATGACCCCTTGCGCTTGGGCTACAAGGGCTCGGGCAGCGGTTTTATCCTCTACACGAGCTCCGTTTTTCGCCATTTCGTATTGTGATTTGGCTGCTTCGGCTTGTTTTTGTAAGGCAACCATTTGGGTATAAGCCTCATCTTTCTTTTGAGCAGGCAATACCTTATCGTTATAAAGGTTGCTCACACGCTGATAGGTTTTTTCAGCGAGCTGGGCAGCCGCTTCGGCTTGTTGCCATACATTGTAAGCCCCTTGAATCTGTTCGCTACGAGCTCCTCTTTGTGCTTTATCGGATTGAGCTTGTGCTGCCAAACGTGCTGCTTCGGCTTGAGAGAGTTTGGCATCGAGTTCGGTGCTTTCGAGTTCCAAAAGAAGGTCGCCTTTGTGCACTTGGTCGCCTTCCTGCTTGTAGATAGCTTTCACCCTACCAGGTACTTTTGGGGCAACGTTGATTTGTTTGGCTTCTACTTGTCCTTGCAAATATACAGGTTCGCGGTTACTAAAAAAGTAGATAGAAAGAATAAGAACTACTGCAAATACAGTGATTGTTACAATAAGACCGGTGATGTTTTTCTTTTTCATTGTTTATTTAGTTAAGAGTTTATGAGAGGCACGAGCTACAAGCTCGCGCCAGCGTATGATTATCAGAGTAGTCAACTTTGCCAAAGTCTAAAACTTTGGCAAAGTATAGCGATATAAGAGGTAAGAGCATTTGTGTCGTTCTACCTTACTTGTTCGCTGAATTTATCGCTCATTCCACAGGTTTCGAGGAGCTGGGCGAGGGTTTTGTCCATTTCAAAAAGGGCTTGGTAGCGTTTGATTTTAATAGAAGCCAAATAAAGGTTGGCATCGGCTACATCGGTGGAGGTGGAGAGACCTTCGGCAAAAGCTTTGTCGCGGGCACGTACGAGCTCTTCGGCAAAACGCAAACTCTCTTCTAAGCTGAGGTATTGTTCGCGTTGCTTTTCAATCTCGGTGTACTGTTTTTTCACTAAGGTTTGTACGTCTTTTTCGGCTTGTGCAGTGATGAGCTCCACACTCTCACGCATTGCTTTGGCTTGGGCTATCTTGTTTTTGTCCTGCAAACCGTTGAAGAGATTCCACTGTAACCCTACACCCACTACCCAGTTATCGGGTTCGGTTAAAGGCAGATTTTCGCTCCACAAGTATTTCTTGCCTACTACGGCTACATCGGGCAAATAAGCGGCTTGTTGCGCTTTTACGCTTTGGGTAGCCATTTGGGCTTTCAGTTTGGCTTGCACAATCATAGGATAGTGCTCTTTGGCTTGCTGTTGGTAGTACTCAAGCGATTGGAGAGGTGCCACCTCAAAGAGTTCGGTGGTGAGGGCTGTGAGCGGTTGCTCGGTAGTGCCCATTACGCCATAGAGAGCTGTTTGTGCTAATTGTATGTCCTTTTCAGCAGCCATCACCTCACGCTCGGCATCGGTAACGGCTTTTTTAGCTTGCATTGTTTCTACGGAAGCTATCATTCCGTTTTTTTCGAGCTTTTGGGCATTCTCATAGTGATGTTGCGCTGTTTCAAACGACTGTTTTCTCACTTCCAACGCTTTTTGGGCTAACTGTACTTGAAAATAACGTTCCGCCAACTCACTGATGAGGGCATTTTCGGTTTTTTTGCTCTCTACGGTGGCTATTTCGGTGTTGAGCGCACTCACACGATTGCCTACACGCACCTTTCCACCAGCAAATAGCACCCATTTGGCATCGGCGCTTACTTTCCAAATGTCTTGTTTCTGAAACTCATAGCGCCAGTCTTGGGCAAAAAGCGGTTGTATTCTGCCAAGTAGGGGGGTGAGTAGCGGACGCATAGGAGCAGGCACTTGGGTTGCGAATCCCTGTAAGCCACTTTGTAAGGGTGCCTTATACTCGTTGAAGTCCAACGAAAGCGGGTCGGAAAGGTGCATATAGCTCGCATTGAGACTCAATTGGGGCAGATAGAGCCCACGGAATGACTTGCGGTTATAATCCGGCTGCTTCGGTTTGTTTTTCGATGCCTTTGAGTTTTTGGTTGCCTGAACGCATCTGGCTAAGCGCTTCATCGAACGATAGTGATTGCGCTCGTAATGAAGCTGTTATCCCTATAACGAAAAGGCTTAGTAAAGTATATTTTTTCATAAAAGAAAACTTTTTATTTCTACGGGGCAAAATTACGGCGTTTTTTCCAGATGAACGACTCGTTTATTTGCAAAGTTTTTAAGATAGATTAAAAAATAAAGCCTCTTAATTTATTTCTTCTCTATTTGACAGCCGTATGACTTTGTTTTATCAAAGGTTAAAATATATCGCTTTCCTTGGTAGGTGAATCTTACCCCTATTTGAGCTGTATTTTCAAAGGTTTCAGTGCGGGGTAAATCGGGAAGAGCTGTATCGCCTACTTGGATAATATGCATAAACAAGTCTTCTTTAGAAGCCGTTTGTGGGCTCACTTCTATACGCCAATGTCCCAACTGTGGGTGATTGGCAGGAGGGAGATTCATATTATACCCGTAATCTTGTGGAGTGAGTTTGGGTAGAGGCCAGTTGCGTCCGTCAGACCAGAAATCCTTTCCACTTCCACCTATTTTAGTAAGTGTAGCATTGGCAGGGAATAAAGTACGGCAAATCATCTTACCTCCGTCGGAGGTTTCTGAGAACTCTCTGCTTCCTTTCATTACGGGTTCGTTGATGGTGTGTATCAGCCACGTTTTGGGATAATTTTTGTCGGTAGATGTTACCCTATCAAACACTATAAAAAGGTCGGGGTAGAAATATATAAATTCACGCACGACTAAGGAGGCTTTTTGGCTGTTGTAGCTTTTAGTAGCATCGGAGGCGAGATATACATAATCGTCAGTGATACACTTCTCTTTCAGCACAGAGCCTAATATGTTGTTTTGTCCGCCATCGTTGGGGATAGGTTCGAACTTGTTTTCGGTAGAAGCCCCTCCGCCCCAGTATTCGGGCATTTTTTCATTGGGCATTCTGATGGTTACGCAGTTATGGGCTACCGTACGGGCGTAGTAATGCGACAAATGCCAGCCAGGTTCGGGGCGGGTGCCTGTATCTAATGCACGGTAACCTTTTTTGTAGATAGTGAAATGATTGTTATCGAAGTGCTTGTGGTAAGAGGTTTTGCCTCCGCTCACAAAAAGAGCATAAGTGTCGTTTTCGCCTGTTCCTGAACGCATAATGACTTCTCCTGTCCCTTCGAAATACACGGCACCTTTACCCGAAGGTGCCGCTCCCTGAGTTCCTTGAGGATATTTTTGTAAGAACGGCATAAAGGGTAGTCGTTCTGTATAGTGTTTCTTATCGAATAAGCCTAACAGGCGTTGTATATTGGTAGAGCTTCCATAAAGAGAGGCTATCTCTCTCAGGTGATAATTGATGTCTCTTTCGGGGAGCAAGCAATCGTAGTGATAACTGTCGCCAAAGCCAAACTCGCGATTGTTTGGTAAGCGATTCCAATCGATAAAGTCCAAATATTTGAATACGTAGTTGAGCCTTTGAGAGAGGTCTACGCCTGTGGCTGCGCGATGACTGCGAATGAAATTGAAATCGGCGATAGGATAAGCACCTAACGAATAGCCTACACACCCTGTGACAGCCCCTCCGCTCATACCGATAATATCACGACGATATTCTGCCATTTTCATATTCAGGGCAAATCCTTTTTGAAACATATCCTCACAGCGTGCGTTATCAATACCGTCGTTGTGAAAAGTGATACCTATATACCACGGTAGGGCGTCTGTGCCATAAAATCCTGTATTGTATCCCCCTGTATTCTCCCGATTGCGCTCTGGGCGTAATCCTTTTCCGTGCCAAGCAATATCCATCATTACCTGATAAAGAGGTTTGCCTATTTGCTCGCGTTCTTTGGGGGTTAAGTAGTTGTAAATCCAATCATAAGCACATAATGCATTGATTTGAGGAAACACATACCAATCAGCATTCAAGTTGTGACTTACCCGAAGGCGGTAATATTCAGTGATTTTTTGTAAGAATTTTTTAGTATAGTCGAGATATTTTGCTTCACCCGTTATCAAATATAATATGGCGACTTGCGATACTTTGGAGATTTTCAAACCGTTATCAGTACCATTCACCGCGGTAGGATTTTCAAAAGAGATAGGTTCATTTAAGAGCTTATCCACATCTCTTTTAGTTTCGGTATACGTATCCAGAGCCGAGCTTTGGGCAGCGTTTTTGATATTCGGAATATCTTCTTTAGTAATAAAAAGGCGTGGGTGTTCGGTGCGAACAGCGCCTGTTATCTCTTGCTCATCAGGGTCTGTATCTTTACGACACGATAGCATCGCTATTAACAGAGTCCATAGCATCATAAATACTGCTTTTTTCATAAGTAAAGAATGTTTTAGTTTATTTAATTGTTCTTGTTGCTTTGCTATATTTAAGGTGAGTTCGACGTAAGAAAAGTGTAGCTTGCGCTACAGAAATCTTACAAAGATTTACAAATCAAGCAAATGGGCAACAAGTTGCCTTTAGACACATACTCTGTTATGCCAGCTCGCAGACTACGCACAGATTACACGGATTGCACGGATAGTCTTTCAATTGACAAATGTGATGGGCACGAATTGGCAACTGCGTTGCTGGATTTCACAGATTACAATATAAACACAACTGTAAATCAGTATTGATATATATAGAACTGACGTTAAATTAGTATCGGTTGTTAGGGAAAAATGAAGAGGTTGGGGAGAAGTTCTGGGAAAGAGAGAGGCTGGAGGTTTAAACTTTGGCAAAGTGTGTGACACAAAAGAGACTTTTCAGAGGGTTGTTCGATTATAACTATGTAGTTTTGGTCTTTTTGCGAGATGATGTTTGTTAGGAAAATTGGTTATTGACAAAATATTCGTATCTTTGCCCCTTAAAAGTATTAGCTAATAAAAAGAAGAATGAACAGACAGGAGATTATAGACCTTACTACTCGTATTTTTGTTGAGGAATTTGAAGTAGATGGCAGTGTGATTGCCTCTGAGGCAAACTTCCGCGAATCGTTAGGATTAGATAGCCTTGATTATGTGGATTTGGTGGTGCTGATTGAACAAGAATTTGGAGTGAAATTGGTAGAAGCCGATTTTAAGCCTATCGTAACCTTCAACGACTTTTATACTACCCTAGAAAATAAAGTGAATGCACGCTAACGAACAAGCCAAAACGAAATGGCAAGGCAAATCTAAGGGTACTGTATTAGGCTATAGTATCTTTGTGTGGCTGATGAAACACTTGGGTATTTATGCTGCTTATACCTTGCTCATCTTTGTAGCGTTCTATTACTTTTTGTTTGAGTGGCGCTCCAATGGCTATATGTATTACTATTTCCGTCACCGCTTGGGCTATTCACCTCTCAAAGCGGTAGTGAACTTGTATTTAAATTATTTTACTTTCGGGCAAACTATTATTGATAAGATTGCTATCTTGGCGGGCTTGGAAGAGAAATTTACTTATGAGTTTGATGGAGTAGAAAGCTTACATAAACTATTAGACGAACAACAAAGCGGGATACTTATTTCCGCACACATAGGCAACTTTGAAATTGCTGAACCTTTTTTCAGGAAAATAGATATTGATTTAAAAATAAGCACCGTAACTACTGATATGGAACACTCGGTAATCAAGGAGTATTTGGAGTCGATTTCTAAAAATAAACCCTCGAATCAGTTTATCTATGTGAAAGAAGATATGTCGCATATCTTCAAAATCAACGATGCTATTGGCGACAACAAGATAGTGTGTTTCACGGGAGACCGATATTTTGAAGGGGTGCGTTCGCTCAAAGGAACGCTGTTGGGCGCAGAAGCTACCTTCCCCGCAGGTCCTTTCTTTATAGCTTCGCGCTTGAAAGTGCCCGTGCTTTTCGTTTATGTGATGAAGGAAAGTAGGTTGCATTATCACTTGTATGCCCAAGTAGCTGAGGTGAAAAGTCGCGATGCCCAAGCGCTACTCGATGCTTATACCGAGAATATGGAGCAGATGCTACGAAAGTATCCGCTACAATGGTTTAATTATTTCAACTTTTGGGATGAACAATGAAACGCATATTGGTAGTATATTACACCCAATCGGGGCAACTCAAAGAGATTATCGATAGTGTACTATCCCCACTCACGGAGGTAACTATCGACTTTTTGCCTATTGATACGGCAGAACCTTTTCCTTTTCCGTGGACAGATGAGGCGTTTTTTGGAGCTTTCCCAGAGTCGTATTTGCAAATACCTCAGCCCTTAAAGCCTTTTCAGCTGGCACATACTGATTACGATTTGGTGATATTAGGCTACCAAGTGTGGTATTTGTCGCCTTCTATTCCGTTTAATTCCTTTTTGCAGAGTGAAGCAGGTAAGCAACTGTTACAAGGCAAACCCGTCATTACCATTTCGGGCACTCGCAATATGTGGGTAATGGCGCACCAGAAAGTAAAAAAACTCTTAACCGACTGTGGGGCGCGCTTAGTGGGCAATATCGCCCTTACCGATAGGCACCACAATCATATCAGTGTGATTACCATTGTGCAGTGGCTCTTTTCGGGCAACAAGAACAAACGCTATCTCGGTGTGTTCCCCAAAGCAGGTGTCGCCGATAAAGACATACAAGGCGCGAGCGTATATGGCACGCTCATTGCTCCTCACCTGCAAACCGGTGATTACACAGGACTGCAACAAGCAATAGTAGCCCACGGAGGCGTGCATTACAAGCGTTTTCTCCTTTCAGCAGAGAAGAAAGGCAACCGCCTTTTCGGCATTTGGGCAAAGATGATTTACGGCAGTAAGAAACGCAAATTCCTGCTAAAATGCTTCCGCATCTATCTGTATATCGCTATTTGGGTGCTAATGCCCATAGTATGGTTGCTATACTGGCTCACCTACCCATTGTTCTTTTGGAAAGTAGAGAGAGGTGAAACAATTGATAATTGAGAATTGACAATTGATAATTAGGGTAGTATTGTAAACTCTGCCAAAGTTTCAACCTTTGCCAAAGTAAAATTATCGTCAGTAATCAAAACGAATGATAGGTTGGGAGTAGATACACAAACTTAACACATTAAAAATAGAAATCACTAATATCAGAGAGTTACCTGTTACCTAAATATGAATGTCTATATAACAAAAGCAAGTAAATATTTACCTAACAAACCCATTGGCAATGAGCAAATGGAGACTTTCTTAGGTCTCATAAACCAAAATGCCTCTAAAGCCCGGCGCCTCGTGCTCCGCAACAATGGTATTCTCACCCGTTACTATGCCCTTGATGAGCAAGGTAACCCTACTCATAACAATGCCCAGCTTACGGCTTTGGCAATACAAAACCTATTGGACGGCGAAGTGCCTTGGGATAGTATAGAGGTGCTCTCTTGCGGTACCTCTACCCCCGATGTGCTCTTGCCCTCACACACTTCTATGGTGCACGGACTCTTGGGCGGACACTCGGTAGAACTGAATGCCTCTTCAGGGGTGTGTAACTCAGGAATGAATGCTCTTAAATTTGGGTACTTATCAGTAAAGGCGGGCAATAGTGTGAATGCAGTATGCACGGGCTCTGAACGTGTATCAGCGTGGTTGCGTGCCGATAAATACGAAAATGAAGTACAACTCTTAGCCGAATTGGAGGCACACCCTGCGATTGCCTTTAAAAAAGATTTCTTGCGCTTTATGCTCTCCGATGGGGCAGGGGCTTTTCTGTTAGAAAACAAACCGCGTGAAGGTGCTTTGCAAATAGAGTGGATGGACGCCTATTCGTATGCTCACGAGCTCGAAGCGTGTATGTATGCCGGTGGCGACAAGCTCCCCGATGGCAACCTCAAGGCTTGGAGTGAATATCCTGCAGAAGCGTGGCTTAGTGAATCTATCTTTGCTATCAAGCAAGATGTGAAACTGCTCAATGAGAATATTTTGCTAAAAGGCGCTGAGAGTATGCGTGCTACCTTAGATAAACACCAACTGTCGGCAGATGATATTACCTATTTCTTGCCTCATATCTCGTCTTGTTATTTCAAAGAACGCTTGTATGAAGCTCTCAAAACAGTAGGTATCGACCTTCCGTTAGAACGTTGGTTTATCAACCTCCCCGAAGTAGGCAATGTAGGCTCTGCTTCCGCTTATTTGATGTTAGAAGCCTTGATGCACTCAGGGAAACTCAAAACGGGCAATACTGTTTTGCTATCAGTGCCCGAGAGTGGTAGATTCTCCTATTCTTATGCTTTCTTAAAGGTTGTTTAACTATGGTTTTACCAATTACAGATAAAAATAAAATTCTCACTCTTATACCCCAGCGCACTCCCATTGTAATGGTAGATGCTCTTTGGGAGTATACCCCCACCGAGGGAGTGGCAGGGCTCACCATTGTCCCCAGCAACCTCTTTGTACAGCAAGGGGTATTCTTAGAAAGCGGACTCATAGAGCACATCGCCCAAAGTATTGCCTTGCATAAAGGTTATTACTACTATCTCAACGGAAAACCTGCTCCTATGGGGTATATAGGAGCAATTAAAAACATAGAGATACAATCGCTACCCAAAGTAGGTGACACGCTCAAAACACACATCACTATCCAGCAAGAGTTTATGGATGTAACCCTCGTAACAATGCAAACCTTTATAGGTGATACCCTCATTGCCCAAGGCGAAATGAAAACCGTACTTGCCCCTAACCCCTGAATCCTGACACCTAAATATGAACATATCAATCCACAAATACCTCCCCCACCGTCCGCCGATGCAAATGGTAGATACCATTACCGACATCAGTAATACACACGTAGTTACTGAGTTTGAGGTGAAGTCTACTTGCATATTTGTGGAAGAGGGGAAGTTTGCCGAAGTAGGACTCATTGAGAATATGGCGCAAACCTGCTCGGCAATTGTGGGGCAGTTTCTCTTTGGGATAGAAGACACATCGAACTATGTGATAGGTTACATCAGTGCGATTAAGAAATTGGAACTCTTCGCCTTGCCTAAGGTACAAGAGGTGGTGCGCACCGAAGCCGAATTGCTTTCTCGTTTCGATACCGATGAGTATTACATCTGCTCGATGCGCTGTAATGCCTTTGTGGGAGATATTCTTATGGCAACTGCCGAAATGAACTTAGTAATTAAAAACCTAACGGAATGAGAGAAACCGAAGTACCACAAGAGAAAGGTGCCTTGCGCGACCTCAAAGAAGTGTATTATGTAACTGATGACGAAGGCAACTACACCACCCTATCCAGTTCGGGCTGGGAGGTGAAGAGCATTGCCTTAGAAGCCTCGCTTAGCCGTTTGCAAGAGCAGATTGACGAAGCAAAAGTCGATGTGCTTGCAGGACGCAAAAGCCCCATAGTGTATTATATGCTCCTCAACCGTATGGATTGGGCAGTCCTTGCCGATGCAATGCACCGCTGGCAATGGGTTATCAAGCGTCACGCCAAACCTTCGGTATTCAAAAAACTATCTTCTAAAACGCTACAACAATATGCTGAGGTGTTCGGCATCACTGTGGAAGAACTGTGCGAGTTAAACAAATAAAAGTCCTTTACTCTAAATGAGTAAAGGACTTTGTTCTATTGCTTTTCATACTATAATAGACAGTGGTGTAGCAAGCACTCTTTGGGGTTTAACAAAGGCGTGATGCGACTATCTATCGCATAACACTCAGGACAAGCTTTCTTCATTGTACTATTATTTTAAAATCCGATATAAACTGCTTATATAGCTCACGCCATTTCAAGTAATTGACTAATTTCCTCAGCGTGTGTACGACAGTAGTACATCACAAAAACAATGTAAGGCACAAAGAGAACGATACTCCACAGTAAACCCTGTGCAAACGCTTTGTAATCACCAATGCGATAGAGCACATAGCCTGCCCAAATCAGGTTGAGTGTCATTGTAATATGTGACATTTGAGCAAAGATGTTAGCACCACTCCACGTAAAGGTAAAGAGCCCCATCGTACCAAAATAGTACATTGGCAGGAAGGCAAGCGGTAGCCAAACAGTCTTTTTCGTCAGCCAAAAGACGATAAGGCAACTTAAATACACCAAGCTACTAGGAGAACAAGCGTTGTAAGCCAACCATTGCACAAAGTTTACTTTCAGAGTAAAAAAGAAGTAACCACTCCCTGAAAGCGTAAGCAATAATAAGAGAATCGCCAAAGCGATACCTGTGATTTTTTCTGTTTTTGTAAGATTCATAATGTTAGAATTTAGAAGTTAGGAAATTGCCCGTGCAGTTTGCACTGGGATATATATCTCAGTTTTCAGTTTTTCTTCGGGGGTACGACGGCAGTCGTTGAGGTATTTCTCGAACATAGGCTCATCGCGCACTTCGTATTCACTATCTACCACCCAGCGCATAGCAGCATCGTAGACGGCTGAGAGCTGAGTATAACTACCTTGATAGAAAAAGATTGCATATTTGCCTCCTGCTAAGGTTTTGCAACTCACTTCACCTGAGGGTTTAGCCGGCTTGTGAATAGCCAAACTCACCTCGGAACGTTGCAAAGAGGCTTCGGTAATTTTAGGGTCGTCATACGAAACACATATCGACTCAATGCCTTTGGTAAAGAGTTTTTGCGATTTTACAACACCCCATAATTGTTCGTAAGCTTTGTTGTAGTTAAGTGTACCATATTCTCCTGTAAGAGCTACGTAAATAAGACTTTTGGGCTCAAGCTCCACTATCTTTGGAGCTTTAAGCTCTACTTCTGGATTGTTTATTTCTTTCTTCATAATATAAATATCTCTGTTCGTTCTATACTGAGTAGGGGTAATACCATATTGATTTTTAAACGCTTTGGAAAGAGAGGCGGGCGTTTCATACCCTATATTAAAAGCTATTTCTTCTACCGAAAGCGTTGAATAGCGTAACAGCTGAGCTGCCGTTTCTATGCGCAAACGAGCAATAAAGGCAATGGGCGATTCTCCTTTAAGTGCTTTAAAGATGCGACAAAAATGAAAATCAGATAAGTTAGCCACATTGGCGAGAGTTTTTATCTTTATAGAAGTATCGAGATGACCATTGATATATTCCGCCACTTTGTTGATACGCTGAGTGTAATCGTTATGAGTAATGGATTTCATACAGATTCATTTTGAATTTCTGTGGCAAAGATACGGCACTTTCCCAAAGTAGTCTTTTCCTATCTTGCTAATTTCACCCTATAAGTTCATCTTTCCGTCGACACATTCCCCTTTTTTCGTCACTCGCTCCTCGTCATTCGCCTCTCGTTCATTCGTCATTACTTCCCTTTTCCGTCATACTCCCCCCTATTGCCTATGGCCTAAGGCCTAGTGCCTTTTCTCTTTCTTTCGCCTCGAAACCCCTATTTTAACATTTTTAGCCTTGTTGTATTATATTATAAGTCAATCACTTATATACCCTTTCTATACCAATCGTCCAAGATTCGTATAAGCTTCCTATAAGCTCTCTATAAGCTAACCCCACCCTCCTTACAGCCTTTTTTCATCAAAAACTCTTCCTCCTCTCTTTCTAACTCCTCCGTTTCCTTCCGAACCCCTCAACGCTTCCCCATTTGCTAATTTTTCCTCGCCTGCCGTGCTACGGCTGCCTGTGTGGCTCGCACCTTTGCCAAAGTTAATTGTACACTGTCTGTCGTACTACGACCTCGCATTTCTGAGTCTCTCCGAAATTCTCTAATTCCTATTAAAAAGCCGGTTCAATCCTAATATAATTTAACGTCAGTTCGATATATACAATATTGATTTACAATTGCCTTTTCATTGCTGTTCCGTGAAATTCCTCAGCTTTAGCTGAGCCAATCCGTGGAACAATGATGTTTTATAAAAGAATCATCTGTGCTAAATCCGTCTAGCTCGCTCCTATCTGTCGTGCTATAGCTTGTTTGATTTGTTGCAATTTGTTTAATTTCTCTACCGAAGGGAGATTCAACTATTATTTTTCTCTCTGCCACTACGGCATAGTATCTATTCGTAAAATATCGCAATAGCGGACGTAAACCGAACTTCTTCACAGGGTGTGTCCATTTCTCTCTATAAATAATACGAAAGCCCGCTTTCTCTACCAGCATATCCAATTGCCAATCTTCAAACTCGTGATAATGACAGTCGCGGGGGTCAGACGTATTGCGGTAGGCTTTGGCAAACCAAAGGCGCAAGGGCACAGTAATGAGTACTCTTTTAGTAGTGAGATTCTGCAAAACTGCCAAAGGGTTTACCAAGTGCTCTAAAATTTCCAAAGCTACTGTAAAATCAGCCTTAAAGGCTTGTAGGGAGTGTGATTCAAAATCCAAATCCTGCCCCGTAGTATTGAGCACAGTATAGCCTTCTTGTTGCATTACTCCCGAAAAAGGATTCTCCACCCCCACATCGAGGATAGTGCTACCCTGAGGAGCATATTGTTTGAGAATACTCAAAGTTTTTTGATAGCGTTTTTTAGGAAATATCTTGTACATAATTTACATTGACAATTAACAAGGAGATGACACCTTTGAGCCACAACCTTTACTAAAGTTTGCGTCGCCTCACCTTTTACCTTTTATTCACATACCCAGCTGTGAGCCCTCGCTGGCTTTACCTTTTACCTCTTTCCTTTTACCTGATTTTAATGTGCATCGAGCCAGTTATCCCCTACCCCTAAATCTGCCACAAGGGGAACAGCAAGGTTAAAAGCGCTCTCCATCGCTTCTTTAATGAGAGGCTTAACGATATTGAGCTCTGTTTTAGGTACGTCGAACACTAACTCATCGTGCACCTGCAAGAGCATACGGGTTTGAAGTTGTTGGCGAATCAACTCGTGCTGTATGCGTATCATCGCAATTTTGATGATATCCGCAGCCGAACCCTGTATCGGGGCATTCACAGCGTTGCGCTCAGCTGCTCCGCGCACTACTTGGTTACGAGAGTGAATATCGGGTAGATAGCGACGCCTTCCTAATACGGTCTCTACATAGCCGTGTTCTTGAGCAAATTGTATTTGCTTACTGATATAGTTTCGCAGATTGGGATACGTAGCGTAATAAGTGTCTATCAATTCCTTACTCTCTGAACGACTCAAATTGGTTTGAGCCGAGAGCCCAAAAGCCGATACACCATAGATAATCCCAAAGTTCACTGTCTTGGCGTGACTACGCTGTTCGCGAGTTACCTCTTCCAAAGGCACGTGGAACACTTTGGCAGCTGTGGAACGGTGAATATCCTCATTGCGGAGGAATGAGTCAATCATATTGTGTTCTTCGCTCAGGGCAGCGATGATGCGAAGCTCTATTTGCGAATAGTCGGCAGAGAGAAGCACATAATCAGGATTGCGTGCGATGAACGCCTTGCGCACCTGCTGACCGCGAGGAGTGCGGATAGGAATATTCTGCAAGTTAGGATTATTACTGCTCAATCTACCCGTCGCAGCTACCGTTTGCATATAGGTAGTGTGTACACGACCGGTGAGTTTGTTCACCTCCAAAGGCAAGGCATCTACATAAGTAGATTTCAGCTTCTGCACTTGTCGCCATTCAAGTATATCGGCTACTATCTTATGCTTAGAAGCAAAGGGAGCTAATACTTCTTCGGAAGTGGCATACTGACCTGTTTTTGTCTTCTTAGGTTTGCTGTCAATTTTCAGTTTTTCAAAAAGAATATCTCCTAGCTGTTTCGGCGATGCCAAATTGAAGCTCTCTCCTGCCTGCTCGGCTATAGTGGCTTCGAGTTGTGCAATATCGGCATCTAAGGTCTTAGCGTATTCTTTTAAGAAGGGTACATCCAGGTTCACTCCTTCGCGTTCCATAGCGGCTAACACTTTTATCAAAGGCGCTTCCAAATCAGTATAGATTTTCTCGGCGTTCACTTTGGGCATTTCCTCCTTAAATACGTTTTTGAGTTGCCACGTAACATCAGCATCTTCCACGGCGTATTCCTTCACTTGGTCGAGTGGAACGGTACGCATAGAGCGTTGTGCCTTACCTTTACCTATCAAACTCTCAATAGCAATAGGGGTATAGTTCAGATAGGTTTCGCTGAGAATATCCATATTATGGCGCATATCTGGATTCAGCAAATAGTGGGCTACCATCGTATCGAAGAGTGCGCCTCGCACCTCAATGTTGTAGTTTTGCAATACTTTAAGGTCGTATTTCAAATTCTGACCTACCTTACCAATACGCTCATTTTCAAAGAACGGACGGAAAGTTTCAAGCAGTTTTGTTGCTTCTGCTTTATCAGTAGGGAAAGGTACGTAATAACCTTTATAAGCCGACCAGCAGAAAGAAATCCCTACCAATTCGGCTTCCAGGGCGTTCACACTGGTCGTTTCGGTATCAAAACACACTTCGGTTTGTTGCAATAAATTCTGCAAGAGCAGTTGTTGCGCCATTGGGGTATCGGCTAATTGGTAGAAGTGAGGTGTGTTAGTGCTGTTCTTCTTCTCGCTCATTACCTGCGGTTGGGCAAATAGGTCGCCTTGCGTAAAGAGACTTAACTGTCCCTCTGTGGGCTTATTCCCTGTAAGAGGCGGGGGTGTTGTTGTCATCTGGGGCTGATACGTTCTGAGAAAGTTCTGTAATAACTGACGAAATTCTAACTCTTCAAATATCCTCCCTACCGCTTCAAAATCGGGTTCGGACATCGCAAAGTCTTCTTCATCAAACGTTACAGGCACGTCCAGCATAATGGTAGCCAACTGTTTAGAGAGGATTCCTTTTTCCTTGTTGCTCTCTATATTCTCGCGCAGTTTGCCTTTCAGCTGGTCAGTATGGGCGAGAAGGTTTTCCATAGAGCCAAAGTCGGCAAGTAGCTTTTTAGCGGTCTTCTCGCCTACTCCCGGGAGTCCAGGTATATTGTCTACCGCATCACCCATCATTCCGAGGAAGTCTATTACCTGCAAAGGATTTTGTACCTCAAATTTCTCTTGTACTTCTTTTACGCCCCAAATCTCCACATCGTTACCTCCGCGCGAAGGTCGGTATATAAAAATATTATCACTCACAAGTTGTGCATAGTCCTTATCGGGCGTTACCATATACACTTGGTAGTTCTGCTTTTCAGCTTGTTTAGAGAGTGTCCCGATGATATCGTCAGCCTCATAACCCTCTTTTTCGATAATAGGAATATGCAAGGCTTTCAAGATTTCGTGAATATACGGGATTGCTAACCGAATGGCTTCGGGCGTTTCCTCCCGATTGGCTTTATAGTCGGCAAAGAGTTCCGTGCGCTCCACACTTCCTCCCTTGTCGAAAGCCACAGCAAGGTGGTCGGGCTTCTCTTTTTTAATTACTTCTAAAAGAGAGTTCATAAAGCCCAAAATAGCCGACGTGTTCAACCCTTTGGAGTTGATACGCGGGTTCTTGATAAAAGCGTAATAACCCCTAAAAATAAGGGCATAAGCATCGAGTAGGAAAAGCCGTTTTTTCATTCATTAAATAATTTATCCTCCATTAAGCCAAAAACATCAAGCATACTCCCTCTTAAATTCGCTAATTCCCTTTTCGAAGGGTGTTTTTAGTTCTTTTTATCTTCACTCAATATAGGTAGAAAGGGGGTTACTCTTTTGGCTGAAAGAGATACATATTTTTGCGCAAAGGTAGTAAAATAATTGTAATTTCCCATTTTATTTGTACTTTTGTCCCGAATATAAATTAACCTTTAATAATTAATCATTCATCATTATGAAAGTATCTGTTGAACTTACTTTTAGCCCGTTGCAAGACGATTACGAGCGTCCTATCATTCACTTTATTAAGAAACTGCGCGCCTCTGGGCTCATCGTACAAGAAAACCCTCTCAGTACCCAAGTCTATGGCGAGTATACCCAAGTGATGAATGTTCTCACCACCGAGATAGAAGAAGCCCTCGACTTAGTAGAACGCGGACTGATGTACGTGAAAATCGTAAAGTCCGACCGCCACGAGTATAAACCTTTCTTCTAAGTAAAGCCAGCGAGCAAGCGTAACTGAGTATCTGATATGGAAGCGTTTTTCAATTGGTTTTTTAGTCAGTATCAAGGAGTCCCTACCCATTTAGTGGTTTTAGAAATCATAGGTGTGTTCTTTGGGTTCCTCAGTGTTTGGCTGGCTAAAAAAGGAAATATATGGGTATACCCTACGGGTATCATCAGCACGGTGTTATTTGTATACCTGCTATGGCACTACGTGCTGTGGGGCGATATGCTTATCAATGCCTATTATACAGCGATGAGTATCTACGGGTGGATACTATGGGCAAAGAACGCCCAAGACAATGTGATTACTATCTCCGCTACCACCCGTCGCGATTGGCAAATCTGCACTCTTTTAGGCGTTTTTAGCTTGGTTTTTGTCACTGCGGTATACTACCTGAAACCTTACATCAAAAACAACTTTTCTATGCAGGGAATCTCCTTAGGATTCCACAACTTCCTCCCTACCGAATATGTCGATGTCTTCACCACCTCCATTTTCTTGATAGGAATGTGGCTAATGGCAAAACGCAAAGTAGAAAACTGGGTCTTTTGGATTCTCGGCGATCTTATTTCAGTACCTCTCTACCTCAAAAAAGGAATGCTATTCACCTCCTTTCAGTACTTTTTATTCACCATTATTGCCATTATGGGCTATAGAGAATGGAAACAACACTTGCGCAACGAGACAGCCCGATAAAGCGTATCGCCTTTGTAGGTCCTGAGTGCACCGGCAAAACCACTCTTAGTCGTACCCTTGCCCAGCAGTTCCAAACCGTATGGGCTGAGGAGTATATGCGCACTTACCTGCAACACAAGTGGGACACTCAGCATCTCACCTGCACGTGGGACGACCTCCTACCCATCGCTCACGGACAAGTTTCTCTCGAAAACAAACGTGTCCAGCAAGCCAATGAATATTTGTTCTGCGACACCTGTCTGCTCGAGCTAATGGTCTATTCTTACCTCTACTATGGCAAATGCAACCCACAAATAGAGCGCGCAGCCCTCACACATCATTACCACACCCTTTTTCTCACTTATGTAGATGTCCCTTGGCAACCCGACGACCTCCGCGATAAACCCCACGAGCGCGAGAGCGTATTTGCTTTTTTTGAGCAACATCTGAACGCTCACGGCATACAATACCATATCCTAAAAGGCTCCTTAGAGGAACGCATCGCCCAATGCACCAAAATGCTAACCGCATAACATCTTCTCACAAGCCCCCTCTATCCGACCCCCGTCCTACGAGTCCTCCCCGCCAAACAACTATTTTTGTCCCTACATTCCCTTTTTTTTCCATCACTACATTCCCCATTTAAAGCGAGTTAGAGAGATGTTTGTTATCACTATACTTTGGCAAAGTTTGAAACTTTGCCAAAGTTAATATAGCTCTCTTTGTCTTTGGTTCTCCCCTTTTGAGCCTCTCCGACCCTCCCCCGATAGCTTCTTCTTTCCGTCGCTACATTCCCCCTTTGAACGGAAGTCCGCGATAGCGGAGTATGTGATAGGGGGAATGTTATCCCCTAGTGCCCTTCGCTGGTGCGAGCTTGTAGCTCGTACACACTTTACCAAAGTTTATTTCCTGTTATACTACGACCCTACATTACCTTCACTTTTTTTGTCTCTAGATTC
>ERZ773043.321-NODE-321-length-27974-cov-10.881192_pt1 | contig 27974 bp, 27 predicted proteins | sample MGYA00580636_ERZ773043 | MGnify/ENA primary metagenome ERZ773043 (study PRJEB29015, sample SAMEA2737992) | human oral metagenome | biome: human oral; feature: human-associated habitat; material: dental | place: China | collected 2065 ...
TGTCCCGAAAACGACCGGTGGAGCGGGTCACGTTTTACCGCCATTTGCGGGATGCCCAGGTGGTTCGGCCATAACAATCACTTATGGTTTAGTTGGAGACATAACTCTCCACGAGTTCCAGGCGGCTTAACCTCCAAGAATCTTCTTTTTTAGTCACAACCACGAGGTATAGGTCTTTAAATGGTTTGGAAAAGCCTGACCAATTACGAACACATATCATCTTGCGCGACCAACTATCATCTGTATCAGCAGGATGTTGTTCTCCCGAAATGCGTATTTCCACTTTGGTCTTGCCACCTGTGGACTCCCACTGACCCGCTGTCCGCCCAGGAACGATGGGAACAACTGTGTCTGGATCATCAGTAATTTGGTCCCATAATGGCGGATGTACAACACCATTAAGACGCTCAACAACCTTTTCGTCTTCTAAATCCTTAGGGGTGAATGAGCAGAACCGCTTCAGTGCTGTTTCCGCCACTGTTTTGGCATCGGCACCGGCCAAATCCCTATACGCCTCACCATAAGGATATCGCCAATCTTTCCGCTCATCTGACGCAGGTGGTGCCCCCATGGGCTTGGTGCCTACATTGTGCTCCATAGGATCACCCTCATGATGCTCTTCCGTTACAGCAGGAGGAGGGGACTCACGGTGGCTACAGCCAGTCAATGACACCGCAAGCCCGGTCAAAACAATCATGGTTTTCCAAAAATGTGCTGGTAGTTTTCTCATTTTTCTTCTTTCTCCTCACTATTTGAATCGGGAAGCACTGCGCGTTTCACGACGATTGTTTCTCCCAGTCGAACCGGATATTCACCGGAATTTACGCCATAAGTTTGAGCTTCATACTGCATAGCTATACCATCTTTTTCTCCAGAATAAATGGAAACATGGTGAAACTTTTCCCCCGGATTCTCCGCAGATGAACCAGCAAAATAGAGTAAATCACCCGGCTGACGCTCCTCCCACGAAACAGTTTTCATCTGCGGATGGGCTTCTTGCTCATCAGTATGATGCAGTAGTTGAATTTTGCCATCTGATGCTTGATAAACCGCGTACATGGTCAAACCGGAACAATCGAAACCGCCCTGTGTCGGACCGTTCCAATCCCCGCCACCCCACACATAAGGCAAGCCGAATTTTTTTCTGGCTGCCTCAAGAATTTTTTCGCCTAATTCACTGGTAGGGGCAGTTCCGTCACCGGAAGAACCACAGTCTTCTGCCGATTTACTGCCGAGGCTACTTGTCCCATGCCCAGAGAACTGGGCAAATTTTTTCCTAGCAAAATCTTCCTGTAATCCGTACTTATAGCGGAGATCTTCCCGCGGCCTCTCTACGTTAGCGGCAATTTCACCTGGTTTGCCGCTCAAGCCACGAGCGGTATCGTAAAACCAGTCGATTTGGGTTGTAGGATCCATGAGCCCCTTAACCCCACCACGAGTAGGTCCGTGAATACTCACACGTGTTTGGAACAATCCCACGCTATCAGCATCACCAGGGGCAACTCCATCATTGGGGTATTCCATTGATTCCGGCACTGCTCGGGAGGCAAGCATTTTCATATTCGATTCCACCTTGGCAGCAGCCAATGCAGCTAAAATGACCTCTTCTGGTTCCTTACGTTCCTCGCCACGGGCGACGATTTGACTTGCCCGAAGATCCTGAGTGGATTCCTCATCCTTGGGTTTTTCTTCAGCTCCCTTATCATCCGGTCCTGATTGTGGTACCGAATCGTGGGAATCCATAGATTTTGACGATGACTTAGCCTTTTTCAACCACTCATCTTCAGGATTAACCGAGTGACCAATACCATCAGGAATGCGTCCGCCTTCCCAAACCTCAAAGTGGAGATGTGGTCCAGAGGATTGACCGGCATTACCGACTTTGGCAATCTTCTGCCCGGCCTTCACCTGGTCGCCCACTTTCACATCGATACCACCGGGATTTTCATGGCCGTAAACAGTGGAAATCTTTTTTCCATCAATTTCATGGTCAATGACTACCCAACCACCAAACCCGTCTACACCCGTGTCTCGTGCCGCGATAACGACACCGTTAGCAAATGCATAGATTGGTGAGTCTAATGGTGCAGCAAGATCGACCCCTTGGTGAAATCCTCCACCACGAGGGCCATAGCCACTACTAATAGGGGTGTCGGGGGCTACTGGGTAGGCAAAATCACCAGATTGAACCGCACCATCAGATTTAGTTGGTGTACAACTATTATTGCCATCTGTAAACACAGTGGTAAAGAAGACAATGAATAGGATGAGAACGCAAAGAACTCCAAGAATGATCTTCTTTATCATGATAAATTTGACCGATTCTTACGGTGATGCCTTTGAGATGGTACCAAGTTTAAAGAATTCATCGAACCGAATATTTGTATCGTGCAATCGATACTCGATCTCGGTAGGAGTTAAAATTGTACGCACTGGAATACCTGGTGATCCGTCTTTTGACGGTTTAATCATGAAGCAACCACGACCTGGCGGAACCGTCCTGGCCCCTTTTGTCCGTGATCGCTTTGGATGGGCGCCCTTTGACCAGCTGATGACTAAACCAGATTCCGCTGAGGAAAATTCCAGTCGAGAAGATAAAATTTCCAGCTCGGAGTTAGGCAATCCACCACAAATAACCATGCCGGCACGCTCGATAAACCCCATGGCGGTTTTTCGATCCTCTTCAGTTTTCAGGGCTTCTAGGTCTTTAAACGTGTGGGTAATCATATTAAGAACCGTGGCATCTGTACGGTTAAGCCTGGTCAAAGCATCAACATGGGATACCATGCCAGGAGCTGCGGATAGAACCTGCCACATCTCATCCAAAGTGGCGGAGAAATATCGCTGTGGGGCAAGCCCGGCATCGGCAAGCATATGGGCTGCTTCAATCGCGCCAAAAGCCGATGCCCAACAGGCCATCATGACTGCTGCTTTCATTTTCTCATCACCGCGGTCAATGGCAGAAACATCAATACACACCGCGGGAGAATCAACACGGATAGGTGTTGAAGTCTCACCGGCAAAGATTTGCCCTGTTGGCCCATCTAGCAGGGCATTAAGCGACCGCAATAATGGGATAATAAGCTCACGCCATTCAGCATCAGTAAGGGTACAACTTTTTTCTTTTAGCTGCTCAGAGCCTTTGGCTAAATGCGTAATGAGATCGGTCAATACCGGCGGATGATCCCAATCAATATCTGTCTGTTCATATATTTCGCGTAAGGCAATAGAAATGAGCATCACCTCGTAATCCTCAATCTGCCCTTTTCGCGCCAGCCCCAGGAGCGTGGACATCATTGTCACTTGCCGACCATGAATTTGTTCACGCGCCTGCCGTAACATTTTTTCTATTTCTCCGGCGGTTCCAAAGTCTTTTTCCTTTTTCAATTGAGTTATTTTGGCATCCAGCTGTGGGATCACCCTACCTAAAGCACCGACATCAAGAGGGTTAAGGGTCCCCATACCATGCCCCACAGTGATAACTTGTCCCCCAACTTGGTGCACAAATCCCACGTACTCGCCTTTAATGTCGCCGGCAATGATAGGAATATGCCCTTGAGCGACATCCCCCATCAACATTTTCCGAATTAGCGTGGATTTTCCCAGTCCCGGCAGGGAAAGCACGAAACACGAGGGGTTAGCGATAATTCCTTCTCGAAACCAGCTTAATGGGTCGCAGCAAATTTCCGACCCAGTAATCACATGTTCCCCCAAGGGAGCACCAATGGCAGGGGCAGGTGCACCAACAACATTAGGATTAAAACCGGCACCTAGGTTGGTGGTAGTTTGCCATTCCTGCGGACCTGAAACCACCGCCGCATGACCGGACCAACGACCAGTAAAACCGTGTATAGCAGCCGGCGATAATGGTTTTTCTCCTACTACGGGCACATCATCGACCTGTTTCGCCAGCTGTTCGGCTCGTTGCATTAACCTATTATTCTTCTGCTTCCATCGGTAATACCTATATCCCTGAAGGGAAAACCGACGTGGGGCAGGTTTATCACCAGCAATTATCTGCTCATGTAATGTTGCATAATCATCAGGCTCTTTAAGTATCATGGGATCACCTATTCTTTTGTTACAAACACTTCGTTGTGTTGCCACCCATATGCCGGCAATCCACCGGCAAGAAGAACACCAATATGTTGGCGACCAAATAACCGGGTCAGTCGCACTCGGGCATGAGCCGATAATGAATTTACTAGATCTGTGGCAAAATCTTCACACTGGTCATGCGATGTTGAAGAAATAACAACAACCCCATCCAACCGATATCGTTGTGCATCCTCATGATATTCTAAATATATTGGGTCTGTAGGACGGAGAAGTTCAACAAAGTGGATTTCTTCACCATCACGAAGCTCGCTAGACAGTACTAATTGTTCAAATTCTTGGACGATGTCCTCACTCATTGAGGCCGTAAGAAGTACCTCGAAAGCTAATCGGTACGCACTGTCGCATTGAATTGCAGAGTGGCGTTCTTTCAATAGCTCAGCAATGGGCGGGAATTTAGGTTTAGAATCCGGGGACCATAGTGAAGAAGCGTATTCTTTGACTTTTTCGGCTTCCTGGGGCCACCACATTAATTCCATTTGGTCGGGGGAATATACATACACCAATCGTTTAGCCAACCATGTTAAAAAATCATCGCATTTTCGGCCACCGGCATCAAACGTTACTAGCATCCGTGGAATATGGGTTTCGATATTGGAGTGCGCGGACCAAATAGTTGCTATGACCTGCACTCCTTCAATCGTGCAGATGAGATCCCGCCACATGGCGATATCAGCAAGAGTAAATGATTCTTCCCCTTTTAAAAGCACTGACCCCTGCCTGAGTGTTGGTTCCCAAATAACTCCGAATTCATAACCACCGGTATCACGAATAGTTTTGAGCTGCATTCCTTGAGTAACCGCAGCCTGTACTCGCACATCACGGCGGGAGAAGATTCCAAACATATGAAGTATACCTTTTACCTAACTTGAGGTTGATGCTACTGATGATGTGGACTGTTTCCGCCATGGAACCTGACCCACCCCACAGGTAATTTGGAAACCAACATCTTGTTGATAGCGCATTGGTCGTAACCTAATAGAAGACCCCGCACCTAATTGCTCCACATCGTGCACCACTCGGAGGAGATCTTCATCTTGCCCCACTGTGGCGGTGACAAATAGTGAGAAGCGCCCTAATTGTGCACCACGGGCTTGAGCTCGGCGAGCCGCCTCTGTATGTTCTAGCCGGATCTCCGCTGTTGCCGATGTAATCTTCTTTGAAGAGTTCGCTGCCACCATGGCGTCTCGGTGCTCTGCTTCTACCCGGGAGGCACCCACACCAGCTTCAAATGGTCGATAACATAGAGCCACTCGTTTTCGCACCACACGGTCATGCGGCACAATAAGGCTCTGCAATAACGTATCTTCAAAAGTTGAGCGAGGTGCTTCTCGCATTTCCCAAGTCACAGACTGTACACCATCATGTTTGTAACATCCCGCCAAGGTCTCTGCTACAGACGGACCAGCATCTGCCCATTCTAATCCGTGTCCAACACCATCAAGCATTAATCGTTCAAAATCTGGCTCGGAAGCAGGATTATAAAATGAATGAATCCGAGAAACTAACCCATCACAAGATAATGGTGTTGCCATCATCCCTGCCCACTGTAATGTACTAGCCCACCCAGGAATCCTGGTGCCCAATTGGTTGAGGAAACTGTCGTCTTTAATGCTAGTAGAATCATATTTCACGGTAATAGCAATGTGCCCTAGCACCTCAGGACGAGCCACTGAAATTACTGCTGCCGCTTCTAACACCACGCGGCGTGCGATCTCTGGTGCGCCATCAGCAATAATGTCCGCGACCTCATTGGCTACCAATGAGCCGGAACCAGGCCTGGTAGCTACAACCACAACTATTTGTTCAATATCACCAGATAGCGACAATTGCGCAAGCCACCGTGACCAATCCGCGGTCATGGCATTTCGTTCCGCTTGTGTCATAGCGGTTTGCCCAGTAAAAATTATGTCCAGAATAACAGTTGCTTCACGTCGAGGTCGATCAAGAACCGCAACAAATTCTCGTCCAAGAGAATCAAACCCCACTTTTGTTTCGGTACGTGCTAATAATCCCGGCAATCGACGTCGACCGCCGGGGACTCGGGAAAGCCCACCAGACACATAAATATGCGCACCAGTACTCCTGCGACGATAGTCCTGCCACATCATTTGCACGTATTGAGCCAATGACCTGCCAGTAACACGAATGGAAATAATCGCAGTGACAGCAAAGGTTAGGGGAATAACCACTGTAAAAGCGTATCTTCCTAATCCCATTAACTGAAATAATAGAAATGCACCAAAGCCACATGCAAGAACTACCGTAGCCCGCATAGATAAGCCCGCCAAACCGGTACGACGAGCCGGTTCGCCCAATGCATACTGGATTGGAGCTTCCTGTTCCTCTATCATGTTGGACCTTCCATTATTGTGTATTCTTCGGGGAAATTATCGATGAACTTGACCTGGATAACCCAACGACCCTTCAAACATAGATTCAGTTGTTTTGACAGCGTTTCCGGCACGTGATGCCATAGTGCCAAGATTCCGAAGTGCTGGTGTCCCACTGCCGGAACTTCCAGGTAATTGACCACCAGGATAATTATGTACCCCTTGAGGAAGGCTCCCCGCCGCCGATGCGCGCTTAAACCGTGATGGCTGCACACCATTAGTCCTAGCCCCATTATTCATCCTGCCGGATCCGCCACCACCCCCGGCACCTGTAGGTACGGCTGCTGTCGAAACCTTGCTAAAACGAGCTCCACCAGCACCGCCAGCGCCACCAGAACCAGAACTACCACCAGAACCGGCAGGAACGGAATCGCCGCTCGCCCTGCTGCCCCCTCCTCGGAAACTTCCTCCGCCACTACCAACAGTAAGGGGGGAACCGAAACCAGCACCACCTGACATGCCTGGCATCCCATGAGCACCAGCACCACCCATTGCGCCGAGCCCACTACCAAGTCCGCCAGCAAGACCCCCAGCAGACATGGGGCCCATGCCACCCAGTACCGCCCCTGTGGCTGATGCGGCACTTGATAATAATGCGCCGCCACCCATACCGCCTGCTTGAGACACCATGGGAACGACCATTCTTGTTAGTGAAGGGGCAATAAGACCAGAAAGCGCAATCATGGTGGTGTTTATCACCGCACCGACCACAGTATCCCCTGATCCGGGACGGGAAACGTTCCATATCACCACCGCATATAACAACGCGCACACTGGTTTGAAAGCTACCGCGGCAATCATATAACCAACCAGATGGTGTAACCCATTACGGCCGGTTTCGGTAAATGAAAGCGCGGCAAATAATGGCGCAAGACCAGCCGCAATGGGCAAGATAAGTACCCGAACAATTAATGCTAGTATTTGCATTAATGATCCAGCAATACATACGATTAAAAGAACCAATGTAACAATCGGACCAAGTTCGCTATCATTAAAGCTCGCAATTTGGATAAAAGATTCTGCCGATTTTACGCCAAATTGATTCATGATTGCCGAAGATAGCTGATCAGAAGCGGCAAGAGCACCGGGAACCACTATGGGGATGCACAGGGAGAAAATTAACCACCTGCCTACATTAAGTCCGATTTCTTCCACCCCTTCTTGCAGGCCGGTACGACGTGCAGCAGCTAAACGTGCCCCGCCTACTAAGAATGATGCGATTAAGGCAAATCCTGCGACGCCCCACACAATGTATTTAACACCGGTAATGTTGGCAGACAGGTCTTTTGAAGGCAAAACCTCAAACCCCATCCAAAAGGTCATCACCAATTGCAAAAGTTCTGTATTGCCTTCTTTGATCGCCTTGGCTAACTTACCAACTGGATCTTTCCAATATTGTGAGGCTTTCTTCTCTACCGCGGTTTCTACTGCCCCGCCAGGATGCTTTATCACTGAGCTATCTACACAAAGAGTCTGTTTTATTTTATCGGCCATTGTGCCTGGTGATTGTTCATCAACCTTCCGAGGAGGGTCATTACCTTCTGCCGAATCCCCCCGACATTTCTGGTAGGCTTTCTGGAATTCATTAGATTCATCCGCAGGATCAGCCGATGCAACACCACTACCAAGAAACACTATTATTAATGCCGATAGTAATGCAGTGAACACATTTCGAATCAGAATTGCCATCGAGTCCACCCATCAATATTGGTGATAATTTCACCGCTAGCTTTTAATGATTCAAAATCATAAACCCAATCACCGTTCCGCCACATCATGGAGAATCTCATAATGTCCCACTTGTCATAAGGAAATTTGCCATTTTCGTCACCAAAATATTTGTGAGCCATTTCAATGACCATGTAATCTTCTTTGCAGGACAACACGCGAACTGCCTCAGGAACAAGAGTTATCGTATATAATTCCGATCGATCCATGTTAGGATCTGACATTTCTTTTCGCAGAGTACGCATGTTTGGGCTATCCCCAAATTCAATGTGTTTAGCTGCTGCTGGGGTGAGACTACCACCAGCAAAAAGGAAAATTCGATAATTCCACCCGGCTAACGCTGCCCCCGTGGCCGTGCGTGCATATGTCGTGGGAATACCTTCAGTTATCTTTGATGCCCCATCATTTTTGGACCATAGTGTATTAATACCGTTATACGAGTCCTGGATGATGATTTCCGGATTAATCTTACAACGATCGCCTTTTGGTGCTAGTTTTCCTAACGGCTTACCAGTCTCACCATTATGGGCTACAGGCCGTCCCCAAAAATCGGTGGTATAAGTAGTAACTCCATCGTTATTGTTGTCTCTTGTTGTTGTAGAAGTTTCTGTTGTTGTGGCCGCCGTCGTTTCCGTCGTTGCTGCCGCCTCACTCTTGGTGGCATTTTCGGCTGCTTGTTCTGTAGCAGTATTCGAAGACCCTTTTCCCAAGAGGAATGCCACTACAAGCAGTAAAATGACAATAATAACCGCACCAATAGTTTGTATTAAAGTAGATTTCTTCATGACCGTATAACCTCTCTATTTTCCAGCATTAAACACTTACTAAAGAATTCAACAATCCCCTCGATAATTAAATTAACCACACAAATAATTTAGCCATTAATGCCCTATTTTATCCTTTTGGCAGCGTCACAAAATCTTTTAATTGTTCCTCGGTAATTTTTTCCAGGTCTGGAGCCTGGTCCTGTGGGGGAATCACTACTCGCCATTGGCCAGTGGCAAAAGATAACTGCACCGGATACGCCGTCAACATTCCATCACTCCATTTTGCTGCTAATACTACTAAGGCTTCTTTATCGTTATATTTGCTAAATTTAAAGCCCACGAAATGAGCCGGATTCTGAACTATCCCCTTAACGCTCACCAAAGCCCGAGATTGCGCCCACTGGTCGCGCCCTACCCCAGGTTCTAACAAATATTCCGCAACTTTGGGCCAATTTTCGTCGTCCGCACCAGCCATCCATATTTGAGCGGTCATTGCTGATAACAGTGCGCCGTGAGGAAGCTGGGAAAACCCGTGTGGGACTGGCGATGTTTCAAACGGCCCTGCATCTTTACTAATCGGTTGGGATAAGCCAGCAGGACCGATTTGCCAGGTCAATGATGGTGAGGTTGTCAATGCCGCCTCAACTGCAGCATTATCATTTGCAGGTGCTGGCTCATCATCATGACTGCACGCAGTGAGCAATGCTATTGCAGTCATCATTACAATGAACACTTTCTTTTTCATGACATACCTCTTTGTGTTTAAAATCTTAGGCAAAATATGCGGCTAGAGAACCCGCGGAAGAAATAATCATCACACCCAGACAGATGCGAATAGCCATAACATGGGGTGCTGTCGCAGAGACCGATTCACCTCGATTACGATCCAAAATCATCATTGCGGAGAAAGTTATCATTGATATAATTGACAACGCCAAAGTCACATACATGACGTATCCCATCCATGTCATGACCTCATTTGTCACCGATGATGGTGGCGTCCATGGAGCAGCGGGCGGATTAACAACCTCTATGGTTGGACGAGTTACCGAAGTCTCCGATGACTCTGTTTTGGATTCCGATTTTGATGTGGATGGAGCCGCCGACCTGGAAGGGGATGTTGATCTTGATGGTGATGGCGACCTCGACGTTGCTGGTGATGGTGAAACTGACGGGGTAGCTACAATATGCGTCATATAAAACCTAGCTTTATTCCAAAAAGTTCATATTGCTTGAGATATTTAGGGAAATAAATATTTAATACAGAATTTCCCTAAATAAAGCAATATGATTTGAAATTTGGTCTAAATAAGTTTTAGATAAACGCACTCACGATGGAGGTCGCGCCACCCATCAGCATCACGCCAAAGGCAATCCGCATTGCCAGTGCAGTGGCCTCTTCACCAGACCCTTGGCGTCGAGAAATGAGCATTGTTGCACCAGCGATGATAACACCAGCAATTGCAATGGCTATCCCAATGTAGAATGCGAAATTTAAGCCTTGATTGATCTTTTCGCCAAAACCGGCTGGTGCCTGTGGCGTAATATTTTGACCAGGCATTTGGGCAATCAACATCATTGCGGAAACATTCAACATAGCAAACATGGTTATTCCTTCTCTTGAGAATCTTTCTGGGTATTTTCGTGGGATTCCTTTTGGGAATCTGTTTGAACATTTGTTTTAGCAGTAACAATTTTGGCTGCCGCTGCAAAAATTTCTTCACCAATTTGAGCAACAGGCGCAGGAGCTCGTTCAACGATTGGAATTTTGCGGCCTTTCCGTGAAAGATCGATTTCATCCCCGGGACTCCAAGATGCCAATTCTCCTGGTAATGTCAACCGGAGACTGGGAATATAATCCACCCGCCATAATTTGGCTAATGGTTCCAGCACTTCCAGTTTATGGACAATGGGCAGTGGTATTTTTCCTGGTATCTCATTAATAACAACTACCCCTAAAACTGTTATTGCCTCGATTTCACGTAGTCCTTGAAGCAATACGTGATGTGTGCGTTCCAATGCGGGAATCGTTGCTTTTGTGCATATGACGCATAATGGATGTTCATCATGCACTGGCCATACTCTACCAGCATCACCACCGGGAGCTAGCATTGCGGCCATGGTGGAGCTGCCCGCCCCACCATGGGCACTAACAAACCAGAATGCCGGAGAATATGACAGTGGTTCGCCTTCGATCGGTGTGGAATCCCATAGTGATTGTGAGGCTTGGGGCAATAGAAATTCTTTATTAAGCTTCATTGCCCGCGGCAAATGCACTTGATGAACATCATTAGTCATGTTCGTACGAGAATCTTTGCCTTTTTCAGCAACCTGTTTTTTCATCACCATGAGTGTCATATAACACCACCAATCCCATTATCGTATAATCCGGCTTTGCTATTTCTTCTTTATCCCGCTGAATCTGACGCCTTTGCTGAATTTGTTGTCTTCAAGGATTCCATGGCGGTTTTTGAAGCCGCTCGGTCAAATGTGGCACCTTTTTGCGAGGTTGTTGTGTTATTTGAGGCCGCAACTAACTCGGGGGACGCAGCCTGCCCCAGTTCATCAGCTGCCATTGCTGATAACCATCGTGTCGTTGCCGAAGCTGGCGTTTGCCCAGAATCCGTCACCACTTGATTCTTATATGCTGCTTGTCCAACTGATTCTGATACCACCGTGGTCACAGCAGCCTCAGCAACTTCGGGAACTTCTACGCCGGAAGCTGTTGCCTCATCCAGTAGTCGTACTGCACCGGTAGTTGCTGTTTGGGGTGTAAATAAATCGGTTGATGCCTCAATGATTTTGACGCCCGCTACTGTGGCACCGGCCATCGGATCCAACGTGGCAGCCGCGGCAATCTGTGCGATATTTGACGGGGTAAGGACCTTCTTAGCCACCGTAATACCGGCTGCTAAAGCCATGCCACCTAATTGTTGACCAGAAGCAACCAGTCGACGCTCGGTATCGGTTTGGTTTTTAACGCTGTCGGATTCGGTATTCTCAGTGATGCGACCGATTAAGGTTTCATCAGATGATTGTGCGCGCTTGAAGGTGAACCCATTCGATCCAAAGTCCAGATCTTTCGCAAGAGATTCAACCCCGGCTAGTGCCACTGCCGGACCTAGCACATCAGCAACATAACGTACGCTCCCCTGGGGATCACGCTCAAAGTTGATGTTTTTATTCGATGCTTCCACTAGTCGGGTTAATGGGGCAGCCTTTTTCACACCGCAACGAACATCACCATCGATGCACCAAGAAACGGTGCGATCAGATAGCTTCCCATATCCGCCAGGAGTCGACTGTTCTGCAACAGTAACCACACCGGCGCCCTCGGCGGTTTGAACGTTCATTGAGTCCAATTTATTGGTGTTTGTTCCGGTTGTTCCTGGTCGTGCAGCTGGTTTATCTGCCCCTGATGCAACCGTGGGTTGGTTTTCACTTCGAGTCGGATCGGCAAAGGTAGCAACTCCGCTTACTTGATCTGCCGAAATCTCTCCTTTACCTGCACCAATATCCCTTGCAATCTCGGAAACGACCGCGGCACCATCATCTTGCCCGATAAAGGCAACCTTTGTGTCGGGGCAACGTTCGATGACTTGTTTGGCAACTGCGTTGACTTGTTTTTTATTTGCCTCTAGTTTTTCCCGCCATGACTGGTCTTTTTCCGAGTGCACACCGGGAATAAAAGCACCAGAACGTACCCCATCAATATTGACATATGTTCTGCCGATTGATGGCGATTCCGAATTTGAGGCACTAGTTGTTGTTTTACTTGCTGTAGTCGCAATGTTTGCACCTGTTGGTTTTGCCTCGGTCGTATTCTTTCCATCGGCATGTGGGGCTTGGGTTTCAGCGCTGGATGGTGCTGCAGCTGTTGTGGACGTATTACCCCAAACATTGGGTTTCCAGGAATCTGCGCTTTTCGCCCCTGTTGTACCTGTGGTAGGTGCAGCACTGGCTATCCCCTGAGATGGGGAGGGCTGTGTGGCTGATGGTTGGGTTTGAGTAAATCCACCAGATTTGTCCACTTTCTTCCCTGAGTTGGCTGCATCTACAACCGGAGAAACGACTTCCCCTAAAAATCCCTGATCGCTATTGGTGTCGGTTGTGGAATCCTGGGTGGACTTAACCACAATGAATTGCATTTTTGGGCATTGCTGAGATGTGTTTTCTTGAGCGATAGCGGGTAAAGCTACCCATGATGACGCAGCTAAAACCGCAACCGCTATCACTCCTGAGAATTTCATGGTATGAACTCCAACTTCTGTATGTATTCCGTATTATTTAGGCATCGGCGTCATCTGAGACCGGTTTGTCTTCTATACTGGAAATCTTGTAATTATTACCTTCTTTTATTGTGTGTACTAATTGTATAAATAAAAGTTCTTCCCCTTTGGGGGTGCGAACTGTTGTGCTGGCATCAATAACTCCATCGGTAACATCGGTGATTTTCACACAAAATTCCGATCCGATGACGTCTTTTGCAAGTGTCGGCCAGTCAACATTTGCTAGGTAGCTTGACGACTCAACAGTTTTGGATAAGGCCTTGGTATCGCCGGCAAAGTATGCTTGTTGAAATGCTATGAATGCACCTTGGGGTGTTTTTGTCGACGCCTTTGGTTGCCCAGGACATCGTTCTACCACGGTAGAAGTTGTGGTGGTTGTGGTCGATGTTGGCTTGGGTGCTATTGACGATGTTGGTTGTGCTGCCACGGCATCAGCATTTGAGGATTTCTTCACCACAAAATATGCGCTACCTAGCACTAACACAAGGACAGCACCTATTACTAAGCCTCTTGATAGCTGAGAGGAGAGCACTGGAGACTTCTTGGAGGAGTTCTTGCTCGATGAGGCGTCTTTTTCCTCGTTGGCATTGGTTTTATCTTCGGTAGATTCTTTCGATGCGTTGTCAGAATCGACTCCTGATATGGCGTCCTCTGTATCATCTTCTTGTGGAAGATTATCAAACCAACCGGGGCACATAGCGCAATTCCCCCCAACTACTGAACCGATGATGAATGTTGGAATGAATAATCTCAGCAAGGAGTGACAATGATGTCAGTAGCCACATCACAATCGCTACTGAACGAACATGTGTCTGCATTGTCTTCTCCGTTTCTGAGTTCAAACAAGTATTTCCAACAAATTGGATTATTACAAGAAGTTTTTCTTAAGGGAATCCCTTACCCCCATTATCGGTAAGCCGTTGAGGCATCATTTACCCATAATGAGAGCAATATTTCTGTGTTTGATCATAGTGAACTTGTTATGACCTGCCTCTTTTCCATTTCGATAAGTGACAAGTATCTCAGTGGCCAGACCTCTCAGGACGGATGAAAATCTTTCCTGCAAACATCACGTAAAGTAGGCATTCTTGATTATGCCACCCTCGTGCATTGTGCTTTTCGACGCCGTCCCTAGCAAACTAAGTGCTTAACCCACGGGGCTGTTCATTGCTATTATCCTGTGAATTGGTGAGGGGATTATCCTGTGGATGTTCTGATGAGATTTGTGATGTGGTAGAAGTATCAAGTCCTTCACCATTCCACGGACCTCCTTCGATCAGCTCTCCAGCAAGACCTTCATTCTGAAATGATTCTTGCTCGGATTCCACCTGTCTAATGTTGCCCCGATCAAGACCATCATTCCTAGGAGGGAATAACTCTGGATGCTGCTGCTTAAGCTCAGGGAGCTTTTCTTTGATTTTAGCAGCAAATTTTCGGCATCCGGCATCACGAAGCGCTTGGTCCATGGTTTTATTCATGTCCTTGCGCACATTAGCCCAATAATGTTGCTGACTTTCCATAACAGGCAACAAGCAATCAGGATTATCTTCCACAATGTCCAGAAATAAGTCGTCTGAAGTTATTACGTCATAGCTTTCCCCTTTTGGATTGGTAGTGAAATCTGTTTTCTTATTATCCGTCACCAAATAGTCAGCTGATGCCTTTACAGCCCCATTATGTACATGGAAATCATCAGGGTCTTTACCCGTAAAACCAGATCGATCTCCCTGATTCAGATCTTCCCCAAAAATGTTCTCTGGTTCAAAGGAATAGGAGAGAAGCTTCAACCGAGCAATGGCGGCTTGCTCTCCTTTTGTTCGCCCATCTTCACGCTTAAGGGATGTTCCTCTACCAGCGAGAACCTCATCAATCTTGGTACTAAGGAAATCACGCTGTTCCGCAGTAGGATTAGAAACATGGTCTACCTTACGAATAAACTTTCGCGTCACCTCCTCAAGCACTTGCCGTGAAGTATGCAATTTAAACATTCCTGGGTTCGCTTCGGTGAGATAATGCAACCAATCTAATTCAGTTTTACTCGCCAATATATTAGCATCAATAAAAAGGGAAGTTACTTCATCATCTCTTTTACTTGGCATTATTCTTACTTTCTTGATTAACTGAAGGATCTAACTGTCCGAATTCCCACGTTGTGGGTTGAAATACGTTTGCCATACCTCTGGATGATCCAAATCAAACTGCCGCAACCGCTCATACGCATCATGCTGACGCTGCCGCTCCCGACGAGCACGCGCAAGCAAATCCTCACGATCAAACCGACGCTTACCATCAACCCACCTCACCCCCACCTCACCACAAGCAACCAACTCCTCCACACCCTTCTCCGACGTCGAAGCAAGCCTCTGTGCATCAAACATCGACACAAACCGCGGCACCCCCGCAACCTCAACCACCCCATTACGCAACACCGACCACAACACCTGACGCAAACACTCACACAACACCTGCGACATCGGCACCTCACCCCGCGGAGTCGTCACCTCCACCCGACAATCCCCAGACCGCTCCTCGTGATACTCCATATTCCTCAACAAAATCGGCATATTCACCACCGAACCATCAGCAGGAAGCACCACCGACTCAAACACATCACGACTAAACGCCACAGCATCCCCACCATAAGCCTCCAAATCACGAGACGCATAAACACTTAAAACCCGAAGATTCGTCACCGGCGCCACCTCAACAAGCCGCTCACATCGCAACGCCAACAACTCCTCCCGAAAATACACATCCCGACCTCGCTTACTCGCAGGATGCAACTTCCCCTCCGCCACATACGCATTCAACTCCCGCGGCGTAACACCCAAAAAATCAGCAGCATCACCCCGATCAAAATCCTCAACCAAATCGGCAAGCCCGATCTTCCCGTTCTCAACCAAAAGCTTCAACGACGTCACAAGCACCGAAGCCAACACCGGCGACACCGGACGTTTCAACGTCTCAGAAATCACCACCCTCACCTGGATATCCTCCAGATCAACCCCCTCAAAAAACTCCAACACCCCACACTCATCAACAACACCATCACCCACAGGCAACCACGACATGGCGAAACACCTCCAAATTCATTCTCTAATTATATTTACAAATAAATAACTCGGTAAGTATATCTACTGATCCCAAAAACGCGGGAAACTATAGGCTACACTTACCAATACGTCATTCCGATATCACAGTGATAAGCACATCATTACTACGCCTGAAGTCCCCGAGATTCATTGCTCTTGTTGCTGTACGGATCTAGAGGCGGACCATCAAAACGTGGTGATTGTGCTGCGGCAGCACTAAGCCCTTGCCCTTTCCACGAGCCTCCCTCAATCAAACCATCGGCCAAATTATAAGAATCAGATGCATCTTGCTCTGTCTCTGCAACTTGAACACCACCCTGATCGAGACCATAATCTTCGGTAGTAAACAACTCTGGGTATTGTTGTTCTAACTCAGGCATACCTCCAGTCACCATGTCAGCGAATTTTGAAGCTCCAGCATCATACAACCCTTGAGCCAAGGAGGCTACCCCTCCAAGCTGTTGATTCATATGCTCTTGCATCATCTTCATAGTAGGAAGCAATAAATCGGGACGACTTTCAAAACCTGCCGACAAATAATTATCAGGTGTGTATGCATCATAAGGAAGATCCCGAGAGTCATCAGGCAAATCATTTGTAAGCAAAACATCTTTTCGCTTATCATTGTTTTGCCCCTCAATCATATTACCTGCAGCATTGCCTAAACTTTCTACGGCATCTCCCGCAGCATGCCCCAGCCCCTGAACAACATTACCAACAGCATCACTTAACTTTTTCCCAAAGCTATTCTCATTTTCTTCCTGCTTTGCCTGCTTCTTTTCCTCCCGTTTCTTATCCCTCTCTTGCTTCTTATCTTCTCGCTCCTTATCCCTCTTCTGCCCCCTTTCTTCCATCGTTTTTTTCGTCTCTTGCCGCCGTTCTTCCTGCCGCTTATCGTTTTCTTGCTTCTTCGCTTCTCGATTCTTCTCTCGTTCTTCCGTATGATCTTCCCCTGTGAATTTATCCTTTAACCAACCAAAAGCAGAAACAGTATCATCTACTAACTCAGTAATAGTATCTTCCGCCTCATCCTTGAGATTATTGTTAGCCTCTGCTTGTTTCTCGGCTGCCCAATCATTGATATCCAAAATTTTATCAATGGTCCAGTCAAAACCAGTTGCTACTGCATCTTTCACATCATCAAAACTGATATCTTCTTTTTTATCTTCCCCTAACCCCTTGATCCCATCAGCTACAGAATCGGTCATGTCTTTAATAAGATCGTTTCCGGCTTTGCCCGCTTCTTTAGCACTATTACCTACAAGACTCCTCAAAACATCTTTTTCAGAAGAATCAGTAGATTGCTGGGGTTCCGTATAATCCTGCATATCCTCATCCGTGAATTGATCCCCATAAAGATCTCGAGGTGAATCAGCAATAGTATATGGATTAGAACTCAACGTGTTCAGCGCTTGTACCCATTTTGCCAAAACTGCGTTTTGCAGCACGTCTTGACCGAGGAACATACGTGGCGCTTCCCCCACGCCATTACCATGATCTTCATTATCAATTGGATTAACCATTTTCTTTCCTTTCTATTTTAAGTAAAGTTTTAATCATCCGAATCTCCATATTGTGGGTTGAAATACGTTTGCCATACCTCTGGATGATCCAAATCAAACTGCCGCAACCGCTCATACGCATCATGCTGACGCTGCCGCTCCCGACGAGCACGCGCAAGCAAATCCTCACGATCAAACCGACGCTTACCATCAACCCACCTCACCCCCACCTCACCACAAGCAACCAACTCCTCCACACCCTTCTCCGACGTCGAAGCAAGCCTCTGTGCATCAAACATCGACACAAACCGCGGCACCCCCGCAACCTCAACCACCCCATTACGCAACACCGACCACAACACCTGACGCAAACACTCACACAACACCTGCGACATCGGCACCTCACCCCGCGGAGTCGTCACCTCCACCCGACAATCCCCAGACCGCTCCTCGTGATACTCCATATTCCTCAACAAAATCGGCATATTCACCACCGAACCATCAGCAGGAAGCACCACCGACTCAAACACATCACGACTAAACGCCACAGCATCCCCACCATAAGCCTCCAAATCACGAGACGCATAAACACTTAAAACCCGAAGATTCGTCACCGGCGCCACCTCAACAAGCCGCTCACATCGCAACGCCAACAACTCCTCCCGAAAATACACATCCCGACCTCGCTTACTCGCAGGATGCAACTTCCCCTCCGCCACATACGCATTCAACTCCCGCGGCGTAACACCCAAAAAATCAGCAGCATCACCCCGATCAAAATCCTCAACCAAATCGGCAAGCCCGATCTTCCCGTTCTCAACCAAAAGCTTCAACGACGTCACAAGCACCGAAGCCAACACCGGCGACACCGGACGTTTCAACGTCTCAGAAATCACCACCCTCACCTGGATATCCTCCAGATCAACCCCCTCAAAAAACTCCAACACCCCACACTCATCAACAACACCATCACCCACAGGCAACCACGACATGATGAAACACCTCCATCCGAGGTATTAAAACTTCAATCAAGAACAATGAAACTCACGCCGATCTTCTGAAAAATGAAACTTATTGAGAGCTGGGGTTAGCTTTTACAAGCAGAATTGGCTATACAAGCGTTCCCGAGTAGCTTCGTCCATAAATGGTATTGTGGACGAGCTCTCCATAGATAAGCGAGGTGCCTTACCAACTTGCTCTGGGAACACATCTACCTCTTTATCACGGATATCCCGCTTACCAATTAAAACCTCAAGGGCAATTAGTATCGCATTTGCATAATCCATACCTATCTTCCCCAACACTCGCGGAAGTACAACCAATGTTCCGCAACGGCCGGTAGATCCGGTCGGATCTTGTTGTGCACTTGCAGGGGGTACCGCACCAACCCCTACAACAATCATCACAGATACAATGACAGGAATCATTTTCTTACTTAATGATTTCATGAGAATCACCTACTTCTTATCTGATATCCTCGAATATCAATTGATATTCCTTATTGTATTACGTACAAAGTTTGTCAAATGCTACCAGAGAAGTCAATGGTTAAATCATATCGGGGGTAACGACTTGACTATAAGACAAGCAGCTGCACCATGTAAATAATTGTCGGTATCACATCATCTACAATTTGTTTAACTTTACACGCAGCGAGGCTTATACCCACCCTTATGGGGGAAGATTTCAATGCAAGCATCTGTGAAGTATGTCATTATCAGCTTGTCTTACCAGGTGTTTTTCCAAAATGCTACATATGAGACACCAACCCTCTATAGTTTTAGAAATAAGTAGAGTAATAATATCTCCGATAGCTTTCATGCCATTTTTCTTAAGGAATTCTAGATGATGACATCCAAGAAACACCCATCAAAGAAAAATTAACAATGAACATTACAACTCCTACCAGGTACTTTAATTTATAGAAGGAATTATGACTGCGAAACATCGCCGAGTAACTAAAAATACTCATGGCTCACGGATGACGGCAGGTGTGTTGACCGCGTTAGCCATGGCCTCTAGTAACATCAGTATCACTAATGCGGCCCCAAAAGTCGTGACCCAACCAGGCACTCAAGAACAACAGGCAGATCCGGCACCCGCCCAACAGGCCCCACCGCAAGTGGTGCAGTCTACACCGATTCAGCGGGTTGAGGTAGTCCGCTATGTTCCAGGCGCGCCACAAGCGGTGCAACCTGTGATTGTAAAAAATGTCATCACTAAGAAGGTTGTATATGAGACCTCTCCCGGCATGGTTTTGTTATCACCTGGTGGTTCTAGGGTACTTAATCCCATTAATGTTGCAGAAACGTTTAGAAAGAATATTCGCAAGGAAGACCGTGGCACGTTAGAAGCAGCCAGTGGAGCAGCCGCGGCCGGAGCTGTAACCGGTGCGGCCGCTGGAACGGTACTAGGAGCTGCCGGAGGTGGGCTCGCCGGAGCCGCTCTTGGTCTTGGTGCTGGTGCTGTGATTTGTAGTGGCATTACTGCTGCGGTACCAGCAGCGCCTTTGGTAATGGCTGGGCAAGCTGCCGCATGCTGGCTAGTAGTTGATAAAGTTGGCCCTTTCACGGGAATTGTTTCTGGTGGCACTCTTGGTGCTGTGTTGGGTGCTCCTGCTGGTACGTTAGTGGGTGCGCAGCTTGGTGCGTCGTCTGTGCCTGGTGGTCGGGCGGCTTTGGATCGTACTATAGCTGATACGACTTGGGATTTAGAGTCTCAGGCACGGGTGTCACAGGGTGCGGAACCGCTTGCTGGTAAGAAACCGGGTGATTCTATGCCTAGCGCTATGGAGGCTGCGAAACATACAACACCAGGATTGCCGGTGATTGCTGATAATGAATCAGTTGAATCAGCAGTCACATCATCGGCAATACAATTACCCAGCATTAATGCGTCCAATTTGCAACTGCCAAACCTGTCAGTTGGCTTACCACCAATAGCATAACTACGAATCCTTTGCTAGTGCTTCATAAGGTACCAGTAAAGGATTCAAATTATTTATCTCCCAAGGGCACCTTTCAGAAATATTAAATTACTGTGTCCTATAAATTTTAAGGAGAACACAATGAAAAGTATAGGGCGTGATAATGCACGTGATGCTGGCACAGCTGGTCCCGATCCTAAAACCATCTTAGGGCTCACCCTCTTAGGCATTTTAATTGTCATTATTGCGGTTATTAATTTTGGCTTATGGGTATCGGTCTCTATAACAGGCAAACCAGGCTCGGCAACCAAAAATCCCATCCGTAATACATTTGAAGTGTTTACCGGAAACCTTCAGTGGACACTCACCGCCACATTGGCAGTCATAGGGTTAGGCCTAGTTATTACACTGCTGTTCATCTATGGACTTCGGATTTTCTATCCGAAAAAAACAGTTGCACGCATCGATCATGCCTCGAAACATCTAGCCGCAAAGCGTGACGTCGATTCAATGTCAAAGGATGCAGCCACAGCCAAAGCGAAAAAATGGATGCCGGAGAAAGAAGCAATAGCACATCCTGGGTTGCGATTAGGCAAACTACCTGGAACAAAGACGGGGCTATATTCCACATGGGAGGATTTATACCTGGTCATCTTCGGCCCCCGAATGGGTAAAACTACATCACAAGTTATCCCCGCAATTGTGGATGCTCCTGGCGTTGTGCTCACAACATCCAACAAACGAGACATCATTGATGACACCATCAAAATCACTGCCACCCGGGGTGAGGTTTTCGTCTTTGACCCACAGGGAATCGCACATGGATTCGAACAGGAACCATGGTATTTTGATCCTCTGGACATGGTACGACAAGATCCAGAGAAAATGGATGCCAATGCTATGGCGCTAGCAGATATTTTTAAAACCGCCGAAATGGGTGCCGCATCAGAAGGTGACGATGCATTCTTCTCCATGGGTGGCCGAGATATTTTTGCCCATTTATTGCTAGCCGCGGCTATTTCAGACCGTCCTATTTCCGACGTGTTTTTATGGGTGTCAGATGATAATGATCGAACACCCATCGAAATTCTTTCCGAGAATGGTGAATGGCCGCTCGTCACTGATGCGTTAGAAGCACGGTACAACACTGTGGATGTCACCCGATCTGGCCTATTTGCCCAAGCACAGCAGATGGCAGCGTCGTTAGGCAGGCAAGCAGCATCAAAATGGGTGAATCCTCGACCAAATGCACGACGATTTAACCCGGATGAATTTGTGCGTTCCAAAGCCAACACGTTATATGTGTTGTCAAAGGAAGGTGCAGATAATGCTGCTGCCTTAACGACGGCGCTCACTGCCGCGGTAATGAATGCCGCAGAACGTTATGGGGAAGAAAATGGTGGTCGCCTACCCATTCCGCTGGTAGCCCCCCTAGATGAAGCTGCAAACGTGGTGCGGTGGCCAGAGCTGCCAAAGCTATACTCCCACTATGGATCAAGGTCCATCATTTTGATGACAATCCTGCAATCGTACGCCCAGGGAGTCGGTGTATGGGGTGAAGAAGGAATGGAAGCCCTGTGGTCAGCCGCAGCTATTTTATTGTATGGCGGCGGCGTTCGTGACGAAAAAATGCTAAGTAAAATGGAAGCATTAATCGGCGAATATGAAGAATGGGTAAATTCTGTATCTGTTTCACCAGGTCAGCGCTCAGTGTCATCATCAAAACAAGAAAAAAAGATTCTCAGTGTATCGGAGTTGGCGGCATTGGATAATAACCGTGCAGTGGTATTTGCAGCAAAAAGGCGCCCGCTTATTGCAGAAATGGAGCCATTCTGGACACGCGATTACTGGACGCCTGAGATCCGCGACTCGTTACCCAAGGAAAACTAGGAAAGCAACATGGAAGAGATTAAACAGGCAGTATCAAGTGCCATAAAGAAGAACATTATTGCCGAACTTGAAACAAATATTCAAAATAGGGCACAGCGAATCAGCGACGAGATAGTAGCAAGCGATTTCTTCCCGCATGCAGTGGAAAAACTCGTCAACGAAGCCACACAAGATATCATAGCTGAGCTTGTTCCCCAGCAGGAAAAACCGCCACGCTTCGCCTCACTGTATCAATTCGCAGAGAAGTTTTTGTTACCAATGTATGGAACAACAAAATCTCAATCTGCGCGAGCAGCATGGTCGCCTAAATGGTGGGCACATCCCGAAGCTGTCGCAAGAATTGATACCCTATGGCGTCGGTTTGAACAGCTGCGAGTGCAAGAACCTTTAACCCATCTGGAAACATTTTTACGACTCTATGGTGACTACCACATGAGGTATCTTATGGACGCCAATGGTGTGTTCGCTCAATGTGCAAAGAGCGATTACGCAACCATCCCGCTTCGCTCCATTCCCATGAATTAAAGGAGAAGTCATGACTGATCTTGATCAACGTTATTCCGAGCAGTTAATGGCACTTCACCATGCTGTTTCACAAGCACCAACAACCGATTTGGAACAGAGGATGTTTACCCCTGGTCCAGCACTATTGCAACGCTTTACATTAGGCGACCTGGCGACTGAGGGCGCCCGAGCTATTGCCGAAAATAATGAACTATCGCGTAATTTCGTGAGGGATGAGTTTGAACGACGTGGATTAACTAAATCAGCAGAAGCATTAGATGCAAACGTTGTAGCGTCTCATTCAGATATGCTTGACGAGCAACAAATGAATCCTGCAATCAAGCAAATTAAGCATGAGGGCGTAACGGATAACACTCTGAGCTTTGCTGGTCAAACCATCGACGCCACGGAACCAGATACCAGGTACATGGCCAACCCCACCATGCTATCTTCGCAAGAACAACTTAATGACTTGCGTGCCACAAACGCAGATAGTGAAGCTATTAACGCTTATTCCAAAGGCGTGGAAATCACCAACGAATCGCCTAGCGCTTCGTTAATGACTAATTTGGCAAGTAACGCCGCCTCTTTTGCAGAATCCCTTGAGCGTAGCGTGGACAGCGCCAAAAGCCGCAGCGCTTAAAAGGCTAGTGCGAAGCTTGTTTAAGTTATGGGAGGCGAATGTACTAAACAGTGCATTCATATGAGGTGTGTCTAGCAGGCCCGACACACTTCATCCCCATATTTATCCTCAAAAAGTACTGGGCTATACATCACAACCAACAACAAAAGACATATCAATGGATTATCGGGAATTAGCTGCGAAACAACACGGGTTTCTGCTTCATAATCAACTCACCGAGGAAGAATACCATGAAGCGGTTGAAACTGGTTTCATTGTCAAACCACTGCTGGAATCCAGCCAGGCGCTCATGAAGTATGTGCATTATACCGAGCTTACTACGCTTCCTGAATACAGTGGCTTTGTTGACAAAAATTACCGAGAATGGTTGATAGCATTTCCTACTATTCCGCCAGAGGAGCGGCAGCCTACGCCTTATTTTGCCGGCAGAGAGGCATTAGACATGCATAGGTTTTTAACTGGTTGGTCCACAGCACCATCGCTAGTGATTACCCCGCCCGAGCTCATGCCCTATATTAATGAGGAATATGGATATACGTATGTCATGGATGAGAATATTTCTCCTGATGATTGGGTACTCGTTGACGATATCCCCTTGGAAAACATCATCCCTGCTATGCGTAAATACTACGAATACGCCGATATGGATGATTTTGAGGCGTGCGCTTATATGGTTTCTAGTGCTTATCATCGTGGTTACTCCTGGGACGAAATCGCCTGGGCTATCGAACCCGCAGCAGGGGTATGGTGCAGCTCTGAAACTGGTAAACGACCCACCAATGGTAAAGAACTCCTCGAAGTGTTTTTCGAAGAATACACACCAGCACCACGACGAATAGAGCAAGAAGATAATCCCCCTGGCATGTAGAAAATATGCCCCTAGCTCCACAATAAGGTAGCACCATTCATCACCCTTGTACTCACCCTGTGAAAATAACTAAATTATATATATCACCAATGACAGCAACAATGATCAAAGGATATATTTATGGGCTACCGGGAAATAGCAGCGAAACAACGCGGACTCCTGCTACACAACCAAGTAACCGAAGAAGAATACAACGAAGCAGTCGCAACTGGATTCATCGGCATACCACCATACGAACAAGACCAAGTATTCATGGAATACGTGCACTACACCGAACTCGCTGAATATAACCAAGCAGATGAATACTACCGAAACTGGTTAATTACATTCCCTACCATCCCACCAGATAAACGACACCCAACACCATATGTTGCTGGCCTAGCGGCATTAAGTATCCGGCATTTCTCGACGGGAGGAGTCGGAGCGCCATACCTTACAATCACCCCGCCCGAGCTCATGCCCTATATTAATGAGGAATATGGATATACGTATGTTATGGATGAGAATATCACGCCCGATGATTGGGTACTTGTTGACGATATCCCATTAGAAGACATCATCCCTGCTATGCGTAAATACTACGAATACGCCAATATGGATGATTTTGAGGGATGCGTTGATATAGCATTCGGAGCCTATCATCGTGGTTATTCCTGGGACGAAATCGCGTGGGCTCTCGACCCCGCAGCCGGAGTATGGTACAGAGATAAAACCGGCAAACGACCCACCAACGGCAAAGAACTCCTCGAACTCTTCTTCGAAGAATAACCACCAGCACCACGACAAATAGAACAAGAAAACAATCCCCCTGGCATGTAAAAAATATGCCCCCTAGCCCCACAATAAGGTAGCACTACTCATCATCCCTGTACTTACCCTGTGAAAACCACTAAATTATATACCTATCACCAATAACAGCAACAATGATCAAAGGATATATTTATGGGCTACCGGGAAATAGCAGCAAAACAACGAGGATTCCTGCTTCATAACCAAGTAACCGAGGAAGAATATAATGAGGCAGTCGCAACTGGATTCATCGGCATACCACCATACGAACAAGACCAAGAGCTGATGAAATATGTGCACTATACTGAACTCGCTGAATATGATCTTGCTGATGCTAATTATCGGAATTGGTTAATAGCGTTCCCCACTGTTGCACCAGAAAAACGACACCCTATGCCCTATTGTGCAGGTGAACTAGCATTACGCCTTCAACGCTTCTCAACAGGTGGGGTTGCGGCACCATACCTTATGATTACGCCACCCGAACTCATGCCCTACGCCAACAAAAACATAGGCTACACCTACATCGTGGATGAAAACATCACCACAAAAGACTGGACACTTGTTAATAACATTCCAGTAGAGAACATCATCCCCGCCATGCGTAAATACTACGAATACGTCGACATGGACGACTTCGAACCCGCCGTTAACGTAGCATTTAGCGCACATCATCAAGGCTACTCATGGGACGAAATCGCCTGGGCTATCGAACCCGCAGCCGGAGTATGGTACAGGGATAAAACCGGCAAACGACCCACCAACGGCAAAGAACTCCTCGAACTGTTTTTTGAAGAACACACACCAGCACCACGACAAACAGATAACGAACCAGAATAATAGCCATGCCACCCACACCCAAAGACCTGAAGGATTTTGCGGATAAAAACCGCAACAACCCCAAAGAAATCTATAAAAGACTCATCGACACAACTATCACTCATGTATCCCCGCATGGTTCTCACAGATCTGGCGATTTGCGGGAGCGAGCGGCAAAGCAGATTTTGAGTCAGCATATTGCCACTCAGCTCTCTAACCACGCCCCGGGCAATATCATGGTCACCGGTGGTACCTCCCTCATGCTCAGGGTACCCCACGCAAGAATCACCGAAGATATTGATATTATCACCCGCTTCTACCCCACCAAAGAAAAACTAGACCAACTATGCCAATCCATGTCCCAAGACCCCAACGACCCCTTCACATACACATGCCGATTTAAAAAACCTGTCCAAAGCCGAGACGGCAACAGCTTTGAAATTGACGTATACCTCAACGGGTAATATCAAAACACAGTCGACATGGATGCGGTTCAAGCCCGAGGCAGCGAACTCGGCAAAGACGGCAAATTCAACAATGAGGCCGTAGAGAAACTACAAGTCCGGGACCCACTACTCACCAGCCACCGCAACAATAAAGAACTCACCACCCTACAACTACTCAGCCCAGAAAAATACCTCGCCGGGAAAATAGCAGGCCTCTTCCACATCCACCGCGCTGAACTACAAGAAGTCAAACGGTGGAAAGACCTCCGAGACATCATGATCCTCGCCACCAACGTCCCCATCGACGCAGACAAACTCAACGACGCATTCTACGACCTCATGGATGACTCTCACGGCAAATTCATCATCCCCAAATCAAAACACATAACAAACCTCCTGGAGCAAGCCAGGAATAACCGACAATTTATCAATCGTGGGTTTAATCGTTTCTTCCAAGCTGACAGGTTTTCAGTAGAAGCCATGGTACGGATAATGTCCGACCTTATCCTGGACTATGACGAAAATACTATGTGGGATCTTAAAGCCCATAACCCACAATTACAACGTTTCGAAGCACACAAAAACCTACCCAAACTATCATTCCCAGAACTAGAAGACCTTGAACTTGACGGATGGCGGGAGAAAACCCCCGCAGACATCAACAAACCACCAAAAATCCTTGACTACGAAACCGGCACCTTCAAACAAACATCTGCCACCACACCCCGCAATACATCATCACACGCCAGTATTCCTGGCAACAAGATTCCTCAGCAGATGGTGTCTACAACAGCTCCTCGGCAATTCGAGGCGGCCACAAGTCTCATAGAAAACCCCAACGCACTAACAGAACAACAACCATACACACTACCCACCCAACCACAAGAACCATCTACCGAGACAAAACCAGAAGAAAACACAAACGGCCTAGCTGACGGCCTAATCGAAGGAGGATCATGGAAAGGACAAGGACTAGGCGCCTCCGCAACACAACCACCACACATTGATAATCCACCACCAAACCAATACAACGGCAAGAATGAACCTCGGGGACTCCAGACATAGCAGAATGTCCTCACCATTGCAGTACTGAACGTATCTGGAGCATATCCACTAACCTGATATTCTCTGGCTGAATCATCCAAATTATGTGAACCAAAAATATGGCCGGGAACAAATCATTCGTCCTATGGCTTTCACAT
>ERZ773043.322-NODE-322-length-27943-cov-4.151140_pt1 | contig 27943 bp, 24 predicted proteins | sample MGYA00580636_ERZ773043 | MGnify/ENA primary metagenome ERZ773043 (study PRJEB29015, sample SAMEA2737992) | human oral metagenome | biome: human oral; feature: human-associated habitat; material: dental | place: China | collected 2065 ...
AGTGCGACCTTCAGGGCGTGGTGAACAACGCCAACTACCAGCACTACATGGAGCATACGCGCCATGAGTTCCTCGAGAGCCTCGGGGTCAACTTCGGCAAGATGCACGAGGACGGACTGGATGCCTTCGTCACCAAGGTGAGCATCTCCTACAAGAAGAGCCTGCGTAGTGGCGACCACTACCGCTCGGCGCTGCGCTGCGCTATGCGCCCCCCCAAGCTCGTCTTCTACCAGGATATCCTCCACACTGATGGTACGCTCGCCGCGCGCGGCGAGGTAGAGTGTGTCGTCGTGGACCACGGCCGTCTGACGCGTGGCGAGTTCTTCGCCGAGCTGCTCAAGGACTACCTAGGCTAAGCCGCGCCCTTACTTCTTCCCCCGCCTCTTCCCCTCCTTATCCTCCCCCCAGCCCAGTACGACTATGGCCAAGAAAATCGCTGAGACGCCCTTGATGAAGCAGTATCAGGAGATCAAGAGCAAGCACCCCGACGCGATCCTCCTCTTCCGCGTGGGGGACTTCTACGAGACCTTCAGCGACGACGCCATCGCTGCCGCCGAGATCCTCGGCATCACGCTGACGCGCCGTGCCAATGGGGCCGCGATGTACGTCGAGCTGGCGGGCTTCCCCCACCATGCTCTGGACAGCTACCTGCCCAAGCTGGTGCGCGCTGGCCGCCGCGTAGCGATCTGCGACCAGCTGGAGGACCCCAAGCTGACCAAGAAGCTCGTCAAGCGCGGCATCACCGAGCTCGTCACCCCAGGCGTCGTGCTCGGGGACAATGTGCTGAAGAATAAGGAGAATAACTATCTGGCCGCGCTCTACCTCGAGCCCGAGGCGGAGGGCGCGCTCTCGCTGCTGGACATCTCGACGGGCGAATACTTCGTCTCGGAGGGGCGCGCCGACTACCTCGACAAGCTCCTCTCCTCCTACCAGCCCAAGGAGGTGCTGGTCGACCGACGCTACCGCGCGCTGCTCGACCAGCGCTTCAGCTACCGTGGCTTCGTCTACGAGGTGGAGGACTGGACCTTCGCCCTGGAGAACAATAGGCGCAAGCTCCAGCAGCAGTTCGGTCTGCAGAGTCTCAAGGGGCTCGGCCTCGAGCACAAGCCGCGCTCCATAGCGGCCGCGGGTGCCATCCTCAATTACCTCGAGCTGACGAGCCACACCGAGCTGGGGCATCTGACGAGCCTCAGGAGCATCGAGCGCCTGGAGACCATGCGCCTGGATAGCTTTACCTTCCGCAGCCTCGAGATCCTGCAGCCGATGAACCGCCAGGAGGGCAAGAGCCTCCTCGACGTCCTCGACGCGACGCAGACCCCCATGGGTGGGCGTATGCTGCGCCGCTGGCTCTCCTTCCCCCTGCTGGAGCTCAGCGCGATCCAGCAGCGGCAGCGTGTCGTCTCGCAGCTCTACCATGAGGCCGAGCTCCGCCGGAGTATCGCCGAGCTGCTGCGCGGTATCGGTGACCTGGAGCGCCTGACGGCCAAGGTCGCCGTCGGGCGTATCTCGCCCCGCGAGGCGCGTATGCTGGCCACGACGCTCGCCACCTGCGAGCAGCTACGTAGCCTCACCAGCCTCGTCCCTTGCCCTGAGCTCGTGGCGCTGACCGAGGCTATCGACCCCTGCCCCGAGCTGCGTTCCGACCTCGAGCGCACGCTGACGGCCGAGCCCCCCGCAGCCCTAGGCCGCGGTGAGGTCATCGCCCCAGGTATCTCCCCCGAGCTCGACGAGCTGCGCCGCCTCTCCTCCCACGGCAAGGAGTACCTGCTGGAGCTGCAGCAGCGCGAGAGTGAGCGCACCGGCATCCCTTCGCTCAAGGTGGCCTATAATAATGTCTTCGGCTACTACATCGAGGTACGCAATACGCACCGCGACAAGGTCCCCGAGGACTGGACGCGTAAGCAGACGCTGACCTCGGGCGAGCGCTACATCTTCCCCGAGCTCAAGGAGTACGAGGAGAAGATCCTAGGGGCGGAGGACAAGATCTCCAGCCTCGAGGCGCAGCTCTATACGGCGCTGCTGCAGCGCATAGCCCGCTACATCCAGCCCCTGCAGCAGGACGCGCAGCAGCTGGCGCGCCTGGACTGCCTCACGGCCCTAGCGGAGACGGCCGTCACGCACCGCTACGTCTGCCCCGTCGTGGACGAGGGGACGCGCATCGACATCCGTGCGGGGCGTCACCCCGTCATCGAGGAGCAGCTCCCTTTCGGACAGAGCTACGTCCCCAATGATGTCTTGCTCGATCAGCAGCAGACGCAGATCATGGTCATCACGGGGCCCAATATGAGTGGTAAGTCCGCCCTCCTGAGGCAGACGGCACTCATCACGCTGCTCGCGCAGATCGGTAGCTTCGTCCCCGCCGAGGCCGCCCATATAGGTATCGTAGATGGTATCTTCACCCGCGTCGGAGCCTCGGACAACATCTCCCGCGGCGAGTCCACCTTCATGGTCGAGATGCAGGAGGCAGCGAGCATCCTCAATGGCCTGACCGACCGCAGCCTCATCCTCTTCGACGAGCTCGGCCGTGGTACCAGCACCTACGACGGTATTTCCATAGCCTGGGCCATCATCGAGTATCTGCACGACAACCCTGTAGGTAGACCCAAGACGCTCTTCGCCACGCACTACCACGAGCTCAACGATCTGGAGGGACGCCTCGAGCGCGTCAAGAACTTCAACGTCTCGGCGCGCGAGATCGAGGGCAAGATGCTCTTCCTCCGTAAGCTCGTCCCTGGGGGGAGTGAGCACAGCTTCGGGATCCAGGTCGCCCGCCTCGGGGGGATGCCGCAGTGCATCACCGAGCGCGCTAGCGAGATCCTCGAGCAGCTCGAGACGGCGCATATCCACGAGGAGACGGGGCTCGGTGCTGAGGTGCGGGTGAAGCGCGCCAAGGCACCACAGCCTGCTGCCAACGCCGCCGCTACCCGCGTCGAAGGCGTGCAGATGAGCTTCTTCCAGCTGGATGATCCCGTGCTCTCCGACATCCGCGACCGGCTGCTGGAGGTCAAGATCGAGCAGCTGACGCCCCTCGAGGCCCTCAATAAGCTCAGCGAGATCCAGTCCTTGCTCAAGGTCCCCAAGTAGCCTCCAGCATAACTGGGCTATGCCTTAGAAAGCAAAAGCGATAGCCCCCAAGTCCGCACACTGACGGACTTGGGGGCTAGCGCTTTTGGGGGCTATCGCTTTCGCTTTTGGGGCCTATAGTGTTTAATTTCCTGCTGGAAGAACCCACACTCGAAGGGTGAGCGTGCTGCGTCGGGATGCATGGTGTCAATGTAGATGACGAGCACGATGCGATACTTGTAGTAGCGCTGCTCCTTGGGCTCGTACTCCACGGCGTAGAGGTTGGGGTGCTGATAGCGGTACAGCTCGCCGATACAATAGCTTAAGTCCCCCTTGGGCTGCCTCGGTCGAGGTAGACGATAGAGCTTAAGGATCTTGTCGATCTGCTTCATGGGGATGAAGCGTAGCGCCTTGTACTCCTCGGCGCTAATCTCTACAGCAGGATATTTGTAGTAGAGGTAGTACCAGTCATGTTTTGTCGCGTTGATATGCCAGCACCGTGGAATATAGCAAAAGCGACTCTGACAGGAGTACTTGATGAGCTTAGCGCTATCCTGTAGGTACTTTTGAGTTTCATCATATTTTGCCCAGATAGGGAAGTCTCTAGGGCGCGCCTTCTTCCTCTCGAGAATAGGCCAAGCCTTAAGATAGTACACAGGCCCAACGGGCAGAGGGACAGGCGTCTGCACATATTCCTCGTACACCGTGTCGGGGATTAGTCTGTGTTCCCGCTCCATTTCGCCAAGACGTACCTGCCCGAGCGCGTTACCGCAAGTCACCAGCATCGCGCCGAGCGCAAGGATGTGTTTAGCCTGTATCATCTCTGGAAGTAACTTTGATTTGCTAACGCTCAATGAATGGACATACTTGGCGGGCGTGGTGATCTCTTCTCCATAAGGGGCGAAGTAGAGCTTCTCGCCAATCTTGACCCAATAAGGGGCGAAGTCTCCTTGCATCCGCAGTTGGCGAAACTCTTCCAGGCTTAGAGGATTGCTCTCTGAGCCCCTGTCGTCTCCCATACACGTGGTGCGGGCTGTGCGCAGCGGGTCAAGCTCCTCGGCTTGAGCGCGCCCTGTAGCGATGTCCTTGCCTTTCATAGCTGTGTAGCTCGTTAGTGGGCAGGGGCTCTATGTGCCTCCGCCCTAGTTGCGTAGTAGTCTGTCACAAAGTTAATCTTTCTGCTGGATAAGGATGTGCATCGCTCCTAGGGCGTAAATTCCCGCTGGGTATCCGCTCTCCTCCCTATCGGTGTGCTCCTCTCATGTGTGCGATGCTGAGCGCGCTCACCTACGAGGGTCAGCGTCGCGCAGCGAGGAGAAGGACAAGGCGCCACCCTCGCTGAGATGTATTTGCTCCCCTATGGAAGAAACTATTGTGAGGCTGTAGGCTCGCCTCGCTTCCCTACGGCGGAGCGCTTTTCCTCTGCCTTTCTCCCCCGCCTTATCCATCAATAGCGGCTCAGGCAAAGGCACGTGCTAGCTTCGGGCAAGCCCCCTTGGAGCTAGACTAAGGGATAGAGTATGGCGCTTCATCCCAGCGTCCTTGCCTTGGGCTCGGCTCGGGGGAGCGGGCGGCGACTGCCTTGGCCGAGCTGCCTGAGGGATAGCCCTCAGCGCTCTGACCGATATCCCTCGGGAGGCTGACTGCCGTCCCTCAGGACGCTGATGGATATCCCTCAGGAGGCCTCCCCCTATGGGCCGGCATCGCTGCTGCGGCTGATCTTGTCCTCCTCGCGACAGCTAGCCTCACTTCCCCAAAAGTAAAGGAGCGCTATACCGGCTCCCCTCGGCCCGTAGGCTGGGGGAGCCGGTATAGCGCTCCTTCTGTTTGCTTGGGTAGCTTCCTCGTTCGGGAGGCTTTGTCTCGGCAAGCTAGGCCCTCGGGCTGTCGCTACGAGGTATTCTCGCTCGGCGGCCGCTACTCGAGGAGGACGTGGGTAGCGTCCTCAATCTGTGAGATGCGTCCAGTCAAGACAACCGTCTTGCGCTCGCGGCGGCTACGTGAGTAGACGTTGGAGTTGATGAAGGCCTGGCAGGTGCGTGCCTTGAGGTCTAGCACCTGGCTGATGGTTGTCCCATCGGCCTCCACCCAGTTCACGAAGAAAATATGGGGCTCGATATGCTGTGCATGATACCTATCCTCGCCCTCCTTTTCGCCGTGGACAGAGTCCCGCGAGAGCCAGTGTAGGTGACGGTCCGAGAGGTACTCCACGATGGAGCTATTCCCATCGAAGGAGAAGTGTAGGCGCTTCCCCACGAGCGTCGTATCACTGCTCTGTGGGGGCTCAGCGGCCACGGTATCTGTGAGCGTGGACCCTGGCTCGACGGTAGGCTGCTGCTCCGTGCTCGTCCCCGTGGGGGAGTGGCAGGCGCAGAGCCCAAGGGCCAGGGCTAAGCTCGAGAAGAGTCGTCGCATAGCCTGAATCTAAATAGTAGATGAATACAAGGCGGACTACTTCGCCCCGAAGATACGGGCGAAGAAGCCAGGGCGCTCGCGCTCCGTCATCTCTCCGCTGGTCAGGAGCCCCCAGTCGGCCTCCAGTGCCTTGCCCTCGCTGATGCGGTGGTAGATGGTACCCCAGTCAGGCAGACCGCCGAAGCTGCGGTCATCGATGAAGAGATCGGCCTTGAGCTTGCGTGAATAGCCTTCCCCCGTGCTGTCCTCCTCGGGGAAGTCACGGTTGATGGCGTAGAACTCCACGCCTCGGGCACGGCACCACTCGACAGCCTCGTCGAGCAGCTCGCCTTCGCGCACCGTCCAGAGGATAAGGCGGTGCCTATCCTGGATCAGCATACGCAGGGTAGAGGTGGCGAAGGGGATCTCTTCCCCAATCTTGGGATAGCGATGGCGTACAATGGTGCCATCGAAGTCCACAGCGATGATCATATACGGTAGATGTGAATAAAAAGGGAGGGTACGATTACCTGTCTGCTGCTGAGCCACCTAGAAGCGGATGACCTGGGACTCGTCGTCCTCGGCTGGCTGCTGCTGGGGCTGGGCATCACGCGCGGCCTCGCTGGGCACGGCGGATGCCGAGGGTCGATCCTGGGCCTCGGCCTCTGAGATCGAGCTGTAGGCGCTCTGCGGCTGCCAGGCGGCAGCGGCGAGCGTGTCGCTACTCTGCGTAGCGATGCGCACAGGACGAAGCTCGTCCTGCTCCGTGCGCTTGCGGTCGAAGATGGTGCGGTCGCGCTTGAGCGGCGACTGCTCCTCGAGGATGAGGATAAGGTCCTCGTCGTCGAGCTCCGCAAGACGTAGGTAGAGGGGAGCTGCCTGACGGTTGGAGACCGCCTTCTTGCCGTAGATCTCGGCGATGCGCTTGTCCTCCTCCTTCTGTCGCTTGGCAGCGTCGGCAGCCTCGAAGCTATGGCTGTCAGTCTTGCTCACGAAGTCGTTGTAGTCATCCTCATTGTAGTCGAAGCCCGAGGCTAGGATGGTCACGGCCACCTGATCTCCTAGGTCGTCACGGGTGGCATAGCCCCAGATGACGCGCACCTGGTCACTGAAGCGCTCGGTGAAGAGGCGTACCTCCTGGAGCTCGCCCGTGCTGAGTGGGCTGCTACTGCTCTGGTAGACGTTCAGCAGGAGCTTATTGGCCAGGTGGACATTCTTATTGTTCAGCAGCGGTGAGCGTAGGGCCTCCTCGATGGCGCGGGCGATGCGCCCCGTACCTGAGGCCATACCCGTATTGATGACGGCCACGCCCCCAGCCTTGAGCGTCTCCTCGACGTCGGCGAAGTCAAGGTTCATCTTCCCCGCGATGTTGACGATGTCGGAGATACCACGCGCCGCCCAGCTCAGGGTGTTATCGGCCATCTCGAAGGCCTTGTCGAGCTCGAGATTGGGGTAGACCTCCAGTAGGCGCTCGTTGTTGATCACGAGGAGGGCGTCCACGTGCTTGCGCATTTCGTCGACGCCGCGCAGGGCCTGGAGGATCTTCTGCTTGCCCTCGAAGAGGAAGGGAATGGTGACGATACCCACCGTCAGGAGCCCGGCCTCCATGGCGACGCGCCCTACGACGGGGGCTGCCCCCGTACCTGTGCCGCCGCCCATACCTGCGGTGATGAAGACCATGCGCGTATCGTCGCCCATCATCGCGCTGCGTATCTCGTCGACGCTCTCCTCGGCCGCCTCACGAGCTACCTCGGGGCGGTTGCCCGCGCCGAGCCCGCGAGTGCGATTGGGCCCGAGCAGCACGCGATGCTCTACACTATTATTGGAGAAGGCCTGCCTATCGGTATTGCACACCAGGAAGGATACCCCACGCACAGCGCCCTGGCTGTGCATCATGCTCACGGCGTTACCACCGCCCCCGCCTACGCCTACGACCTTGATCAGCTGGGGGATTGTATTCTCTTCGTACATAAAGTCTATGCTACCACGTTCTGTCATACCTCGGCTCGCTGCTAGCGGTGGATCTCACCGTCGTCCTCATCCTCGTCGTCGTCCTCTGGGTGCTCCTCGGGGGCAAGGGCCTTGGTTAGCTTGCCCCATACGTTGGAGAGCCACTGGGAGGTGCTGCCGCCCTTCTTGCCTGTGCGCTCCTCAGCCTCTTCGTGCTCCTCGGCCTCCTCGAGGTAGTTGCTCAGCTTCTGGTCGAGGGGCTCGAAGGTAAAGTCGTCGGCCGCGCGCTGCGGCTCCTCGGCGGGGGCTGCGTACTGCGTCGTGGCGGCAGGAGTGGGCTCGGGCTCGTCCTGCATGAAGGTGTCGAGGTCGCGCAGCTGGTAGCTGACGCCCGACTTCTGTGCCCACCACGCGAGCGCCAGCTCGGACATGTAGTCGCCGAGGTAGTTGATGCCGCCCGTGGCGCCGTCCTGCTGCAGCTCCAGACGCTCGTCGTAGACCTCACGGCGGAGCGTGCCGCGGCGGTACTCGAAGTTGAGCTGCTCGAGCGTCTCATAGAAGAAGTGCGTGCGCGTGACGCCGCCTGCGAAGACCAGTCCGCGCGAGACGTTGGCCTCGTTGCCCGACTCGTGGATGAGGTGGACACAGTTCCACAGCAGCTCCCGCACACGGGCGTCGACGAAGCGGTTGAGCTCCAGGCGGTCGATGCGGATCGCCTTGCCGCTCTCTGGGCTCATGCGCTCGATGATCTCGCCGCGAGGGATGGAGGTGTCCATAGAGCCTTCGCTGATCTTCAGCAGCTCGGCGTCCTTCTCCAGCAGCGGGGTGGGGAGACTGGTGAGGTCACGCGTGACGCACTGCCCACCTAAGGGGATGATGAAGAGCCCCTGCAGGAGGCGCTCCTTGTAGATGGCGATAGAGGTGGTACCTCCTCCCATGTTGATGTAGGCACAGCCCAGGGCACTCTCCTCGGTGGTGAGGGTAGCGCGTGCCTCGACGAGCGGTGCGGGGAGGGTGCCCAGCAGCTGGAGCTCGAGGCGTGCGATGAGCTCCTCGATATGCGCTAGGATGTTCTGCCGCACGACGATGACCTTGTACTGAGCCTCGATGCGACGACCCATGACGCCGCGGGGGGTGTACTCACGACGGCCGTCCACCAGGTAGCGCGGGTCGGTGATGGCGAGGATGCGCTGCCCCTCGTAGCGAGCCTGATCTACCTGCTCACGTAGGGCCTCGAGGTCGGCCTGCTTGATCTCGCGGGGCTCGGAGCCCAGCTGGAGCGAGGCGGTGAAGGTCTCGGAGTGCATGCTGCGGCAGTCGAGCCCGACGTAGACGCCCTGGATGGAGGCATCGTCAGAGAGGTGGCTCGTCAGCTCGTCGACGATCTGAGTGATGTAGCGTGCGGCAGCGTCCATATTGTGGATACAGCCCTGACGTATCGCGCCCGCGGCGGGGACGCGGCAGGCGTGGATAGGGCGTACACGGCCATCGCTGTGTTTGCGCGCTAGAATACCGGAGAGCCAGCTGCTCCCGATATTGATCACGACAAAGATATCTTCTCTTCCTTCGTTCATATCGTCTTAGTGCTTGGGTTGCTTTGCTGTGGGCTTCTGCTTGCTGTGCTTGGGGTGGGGCTCTGCCGAGGGCTTCTTGGGCTCCTTGGTGGGGGCCTTTTTGGTGGGCGCTGCGGCGGGGCTCTTCTTAGACTCCGCCTTGCGGGGCTCGGCCTTGGCGGACTGCTGCTTAGGTGCGGAGTCTTTCTTGCGCTCGGGCTTGGCGTCCTTCTTCGGCTCCTTATGGGGCTCCTTTTTCGCTTCTTTCTTCACCTCCTTCTTGGGCTCGGCCTTGTGCGGCTCGGCCTTCTTGACTTCGCCCTTCTTGGGCTCAGCCTTGGTGGGCGCGGGGACTAAGGCAGGGCTGGGGGCGGTGACCTTAGGGGGCTGAGGGCTGGTGCTCGGGCTACGGCGCTCGCCCTCCTCGTCCAGCTCCTCCTCTAGGGCGGGGTAGCGCTCGGCGGCCACCACCTGCCCCTCGTAGTCGAGCTTGACGTAGCTGAAGGCGTTCATCCCACGGCGGGGTAGGACGCTCGCGGCGAAGATACGCCACTTGCGTAGCTTCTCGGCCCAGTTGCCGCCCTTGCCGAGGATCAGCTCCGTCGTGCCTACGCGGGGGATCATCACGATGCCGCGCTGAGGGGAGACCTGTAGCTGGCCGTAGTAGTCGCGGTAGTAGCTGTCGGCCTGGAGCGTGCAGAAGAGATCATAGACCTCCTGCCTGGCGTACTGCTCGCTGAGGGTGCCTGTGACTAGCGGGAGGTAGGAGGCGAAGTGCGTCGAGCCCTTGATGATGCCGCGCCCCTCGGTGACGTAGTAGCTCGCTCCTCGGTCGTCGATGACGAGAAAGTAGGGGTTCTTCTCCTCGAGGCGGATCTTGACCGAGTGCGTGGCGGGGGCGACGTAGGCTGAGACCTTGTCGTAGATCCCTAGCTCGGTGAGGCTGCGCTCGATGCGCCTGAGGTCGATGGAGTCGAGCTTCTGCCCCTTAAGCCGGAGTCCCCGACGGCTCAGCTCGTCGATGACCTGCTGCTCGGTGAGGAAGCGTGGGCTGCTTGCGCCGCGGCTGGAGACCTCGACGACGATGTTGCGGCAGGCTTCGCTCGAGATGCTAGGCCCAGGGTTGAGGACGAAGTAGACGAGCGCCCCCAGTAGGACGAGTGCCAGCAGCGCGATGAGTATGTTCTGTATCCAAGCGCGCTTCATAGCTGCTGCTCTAGCCAGTGGGCTACCTGGGGGACAAGGCGGTCTATATCACCCGCGCCGACCATCAGCGTGACCTCGGGCAGGATACCGCGCGCCTCGAGGAAGGGCAGCAGCTCCGTCTTGGGCAGGACAGCCAGCGGGGGGCGCTTCATCGCCTGAGCGATCAGCTGGCTCGTGACGCCCTCTATGGGACGCTCGCGGGCGGGGTAGATGTCCAGCAGGATCACCTCGTCCAGCTGGTCGAGGCTGTGGGCGAACTCGCGGTAGAAGTCCTGAGTACGGCTGTAGAGGTGCGGCTGGAAGATGCCGAGGATACGCCTGTCGGGGTAGAGCTGACGTACCGAGCGGATGCTGGGATCGAGCTCCCCAGGGTGGTGGGCATAGTCGTCGATGAGCACGCAGCGGGGTGTATTGACCACGCGGTCGAAGCGGCGGTACACGCCCTGGAAGGAGGCGATGGCCTCCGCTAGCTCCTCGAGGCTAGCGCCACAGAGGTAGGCTACGGCGAGGGCTGCCACGGCGTTCTCCACATTGACTAGGAGCGGCACGCCGAGCTCTACGTGTAGGACGCCGCCCGCACGCCCCTCAAGGGCAGGGTAGTGCCAGTCGAAGAAGAGGCGCCCCTCGGTGATCTCGACCGCGTCGTAGCCGAAGTCCACGCGCTCACTGACGCTGCCGTAGCGGTAGAGGCGCGTCCCGGGCTGTAGACGCGGGGTCAGCGCGATGCCCTGACGCATCACCAGTGCGCCCTCGGGGTCGATGAGGCTGGTGAAGTGCTCGAAGCTCTCGCGGTAGGCCGCAGGCGTATGGTAGATGTCCAGGTGATCGGGGTCGGCCGAGGTCACGATGGCCATGTAGGGCGCTAGGTGATGGAAGGAGCGGTCGTACTCATCGGCCTCGATGACGGCGTAGTCGCTGTGGTCGCTGATCAGGAGGTTGGTGCGGTAGTTGTTGGAGATACCGCCGAGGAAGGCGTGACAGCCCACGTGGCTCTGGTGCAGCAGGTGCGCCAGCATGGTGGAGGTCGTCGTCTTGCCATGTGTGCCCGCGACGCAGAGTCCGCGCTCGCGGCGGGTGAGCTCGCCCAGCAGCTCGGCGCGCTTGATCACGCGGTTGCCCTGAGCGCGGTAGTAGCATAGCTCGCTATGATCCTGCGGTATAGCTGGGGTGTAGACGACGAGGGTGTCCCGCCCGCGCCAAGCCTCGGGGATCAGCTCCACGCTGTCCTCGTAGTGTATGGCCGCGCCCTCCTGCTCGAGGGCTGCTGTGAGCGGTGAGGGGGTCAAGTCGTAGCCGGCGATGGCGTCGCCCTTGCTGAGGAAGTAGCGGGCGAGGTTGCTCATCCCTATTCCTCCTATACCGATAAAATATAAGTTCATACGCAGTACTACTTTTCCTTATTTATACAAAGATACAAAAGTTATAGGCAGGAGCGTGGGGACGTTTGTCCGAGCGCCCCGTCCTCCCTAATCCCTGCCTCCTGCCCTCCCCTAAGGGGCAGCCTTGTCCGAGCTCCAGTCGTCCCTCCGTTCTCCCCTTATGCACCCCTCTGCCCTCCCTTGTATCCAAGCGCCATAATGGTCTAAGGCGCTCATAATCTAGGCCTAATTCGGTGCGCTCTGCCTGCAGCCTAAGGGAGGGCTAGTGGCTAAATCGGGACGCAGCCGCGCCCCCCTCGGGTAGAGCCACGAAGGAAGTTCGCCCACCCCGCGCCCCTCCTCGGGTCGAGCCGCGAAGGAGGTCTGCCCGCGTTGCAATCCTCCTCAGACAGAGTTCCCAGCCAAGTCTGCCCGCGCTGCGACCCAAGTCCGCCCAAGCAAAGTAATATAATAATCAGCCGTCCCCCTTATCCCTCAGCGCGCTGAGGGATAAGGGGGACGACGAAATATAATATAATAAATTCCGCTCCCCCTTAGGTCTCCCTCTCCCGCCTCCTTGCTCGGAGCGTGCTGCCCCTTAGCTCAGCGCTTGCTGCCCCTAGCCTCCGCCCTCGTCTCGACCATACAGGACATATATATGAGGTACGCGCGCGAGGCTGAGGTTTACTGTTCTAGGGGCTTGCTTCCCCCTTAGCCTCGCGGCCGTACGGCTACACGATGCGTCCTGATTCGGCTCGCCTAATGCGGGGGAATGGGTAAGGGGGAGCGATGCGTCAAGCGGGGGAAGTGGTATGCTAGAATATCTCTATCTTTGCGCAGTACAGTACTACGAGCATAGACCTTGGGATAGGGGAGGAGCATCTCTTCGGACGTCACGAGGGTGCGAAGAGGTACCATGATATTCGACGAAGCAATAACTACACAACATTCAGACTTAGGGACTACGCTCGCTGCGGCACCCCTGCAGCGGTATGATCGCCTAATCCTACCCCTGACAGATATATGGCACTAGTATCAGTAGATGAGCTCATGGGCAGAGCTTTCCACATCCCGAGCTATCAGAGAGCTTATCGATGGACGGAGGTCGAGGTCAAGGCTCTGCTCGATGACCTATGGGAGTTCGCCCGGCGAGAGCCTAGTCATAATGAGTTCTATTGCCTGCAGCCCATAGTGCTGCAGAAGGGTCAGTTATGACCGTGTATAATGCAAGGCTTATATCTGGCTATTTTGATGGGCTCCGTAATCAGAAGTATCAACCAATTATCACTTCTCCATGCCCGACAGCTGTGGAGCATGGAGAAGTGATTCCACATAGAAAGAGATGTTAAGAAAGTTCCTGCTGCTGGTCGCACTGACGATCACCCTCCAGCTCTCAGCGCAGGAGGCTGCTGCGGTTGCCTCTAAGGATTCAATCGTCGCTACCTACCTCAACTCAGGTCGCTATCTAGATGCCATGGCGGCCCATCGTGATCTAGAGGGGGAGCTGCATCCAGTGGCCGAGCTCCTCTATCAAGGGTTGATTCATCGAGCCCTGGGGAGGAAGCAGGCCAGCCGTAGAAGTTTTCAAGATCTGGTAGAGCAGTACGCTGATGTCTGCTCTGGTGATCTGATTGACTCCTGCCTCGTAGAGGTAACTAGCCTGAGCCTGCTCGCGGGGGATAGCTCGGGCTTGCGCTGGCTACAGAGGACGCTGTCGGCCTATGCTCAAGCCCCCGAGGATGCTTGCCCCTTGTCCCGTGAGCGTATTGCGAAACTTGGAATAGTGGCTCAGGAGTGTCTAGCCGCCCTTGCGCAGCCACGTATGCGCCTTGTGCACCAGCGCCCCATGGATACCCTGCAGATGCAGCTGCCCTATGGCCTGCCGACTGTCTCCATCACAATCAATGGCGTTCGTACGCAGGCCATTGTTGATACGGGGGGGGAGGGCTACCTATTCCTGAACGAAGGGCGCGCTCGGCGTCTAGGGTTGCAGGTGGAGCTGAAGCCTGGGACGCTCAATAGTGTGGCGGTGCTGGTGGGGGAAGCTAAGATAGACTCCATCCGTGTTGGCGCGGCCACAGTATATAATGTACCTGTCTTTGTCTCAGGGGCAGCACCCCTAGATACCTTGCGGCTACCCGGACACGAGCAGGTTCTAGATTCGGTGCGCCGTATCGCCCAAGGGTTTTATGATATGCCTGTGCTCGGACTTAAATTACTGCAGGCCTATGGGGCTGTCACCATGGACCTGGAGCGGAATCAGTTGATCCTTCGTTCGCGCGAGGCCACGCCAGAGCGATCGGAGCAGCTCCCTAATATGTATGAGAGTCAGGATAAGCTTTACGTCCAAGGACTGCTGAACGGGGTTCGATCCACGCTGATGCTGGATACGGGTTCTGATCAGGAGGTAGGGCTCTCTGAGCGCTTTGCGTTGCAGTATCCCGATGAGCTACCGCTTCCACCTCTACAGCAGCTGCGGCAGCTGCAAGTAAATTTCAATTTCCATCAGGCGAAGAGGCTGGAGACACGTCTGCTGGGGGGGGCTAGCTTCCAAGTCTTGCCTGACGGCCCTCGACTGGTAAAGCCGGGGCTGACGCTGCTCATCGATCAGAGAGCAATACATCAGTTACACGAGGGGGATGGGTATCTTGGAATGTCAGGCTTGCGCGCCTGCGGTAGCCGCTTCACCCTGGACTTCGTGAATATGCGCCTGAGCTTTGACTAGGCTTATATATAATGTACGCGCGCGAGGCTGGCGAGCTAGTGGGCCTTGGGGAGTCGCTTAGCCCTAGGCTTCGGGGAGGGCGGCTAGGGCTCCGCATCCCAATCCGCGTGACCTGATGAGGCGACTCCTACCCGCGAGTGGGGGCTGCTTAGAGGCTCGCGGGGGCGCTGTCTTGACGGGGCCGTCGGCAGGCCGAGAGCAAAGTATTTGCATAAGTCGAAAAAGCGTATTATCTTTGCAGTGCAATTCAGCAGCAGAATGCGATGGAAGTGTGGGTGAGTGGCTGAAACCAGCAGTTTGCTAAACTGCCGTACGGGCAACCGTACCACGAGTTCGAATCTCGTCGCTTCCGCTCAGCGAAGGCTAAGAATTACAAGGTGCCATAGCTCAGTTGGTAGAGCAAAGGACTGAAAATCCTTGTGTCCCCGGTTCGATTCCTGGTGGCACCACAGAAGGGCAAGTGTCTCACGACGCTTGCCCTTTTGCTTTGCCTAGGGCTGAGGCGCGCCGAGACTGTGGCTCTAGCTGCCCTTCGCCTCCCTCCCCCGAGGCTCGCTGCAGCGCCCTAGCACGCTAGGCCTCCCCGAAAAGTCGTACCTTTGTCCCTCAAGATAATAGCGATACAAGGCATCAATACCGATAATGGCAAAAGAACTCAAAGAACTCACCTCGCGTAGCGTCGACTACTCGCAGTGGTATCAAGATCTCGTCATCAAGGCCGACCTAGCCGAGAGCAGCGCCGTACGTGGCTGCATGGTCATCAAGCCCTACGGCTATGCGATCTGGGAGCGCATGCAGCGCCAGCTCGATGATATGTTCAAGGAGACGGGGCACTACAACGCCTACTTCCCCCTCTTCATCCCCAAGAGCTTCCTCAGCCGCGAGGCCGACCACGTGGAGGGCTTCGCTAAGGAGTGTGCGGTCGTCACCCACTACCGCCTCAAGACGAGCCCCGACGGTGGGGTTGTCGTCGACCCCGAGGCCAAGCTGGAGGAGGAGCTGATCGTACGCCCCACCTCCGAGACCATCATCTGGAATACCTACAAGGGCTGGATCCAGTCCTATCGTGACCTGCCCATCCTCTGCAATCAGTGGGCGAACGTCGTGCGCTGGGAGATGCGTACGCGCCTCTTCCTCCGTACCGCGGAGTTCCTCTGGCAGGAAGGGCACACGGCGCACGCTACCCGTGAGGAGGCCGAGGAAGAGGCGATCCGCATGGTCAACGTCTATGCGGACTTCGCCCGTGACTTCCTCGCCGTGCCCGTGCACGTAGGGGTCAAGAGTGCCAACGAGCGCTTCGCTGGAGCGGTCGAGACCTATACTATCGAGGCGCTGATGCAGGATGGCAAGGCACTGCAGAGTGGTACCTCGCACTTCCTCGGGCAGAACTTCGCCAAGGCCTTCGACGTGACCTTCACGACCAAGGAGGGCAAGCAGGAACTCGTCTGGGCTACCTCCTGGGGCGTCTCGACGCGTCTGATGGGTGCGCTCATCATGGCGCACTCGGACGACAACGGCCTCGTGCTGCCGCCCAAGCTCGCCCCTCATCAGGTCGTCATCGTACCTATATATAAGAGCCTCGAGCAGCGCGACGAGATCACGGCGCACATCCAGCCCCTGCTCTCCGAGCTCAAGGCCAAGGGCATACGCGTCAAGTACGACGATGCCGACAACAAGAAGCCGGGGTGGAAGTTCTCCGAGTACGAGCTCAAGGGCGTACCCGTGCGCCTAGCACTCGGTGCCCGTGACCTCGAGCAGGGCACCGTCGAGGTAGCGCGCCGCGACACCCTCACCAAGGAGACGCACGCCCTCGAAGGCATCGCCGACTACATCGCCCAGCTGCTCGAGGAGATCCAGCACAACATCTATCAGAAGGCCCTCGACTACCGCGAGTCCCATACCATCAAGGTGGACAGCTACGAGGAGTTCAAGGAGAAGATCGAGGAGGGTGGCTTCATCCTCGCCCACTGGGACGGCACGCCCGAGACCGAGGAGCGCATCAAGGCCGAGACTAAGGCAACCATCCGCTGCATCCCACTCGAGGGCGACAAGACCCCCGGCGTCTGCATGGTCACGGGCAAGCCCTCCAAGCAGCGCGTCCTCTTCGCACGAGCTTATTAACCCCCTAGCCCCTATCCTATGGCCAGCATACGTGACGGCGAGAACGAACTCTCGCTCCTCGGCTCCAAGACCACGGTCTACAGCCAGGACTACGCCCCAGAGGTCCTCGAGGCCTTCACCAACAAGCATCAGGAGAATGACTACTGGGTGCGCTTCCATTGTCCCGAGTTCACCAGCCTCTGTCCCATTACCGGTCAGCCCGACTACGCGACGATCTACGTCAACTACATCCCCGACGTACGTATGGTGGAGAGCAAGAGCCTCAAGCTCTATCTCTTCAGCTTCCGCAACCACGGCGCCTTCCACGAGGACTGTGTGAACATCATCATGAAGGACCTCATCAAGCTGATGGATCCTCGGTACATCGAGATCGTGGGGGACTTCACGCCACGCGGCGGGATCAGCATCCTGCCCTACTGCAACTACGGTAGGCCAGGGACGAAGTATGAGGAGCTGGCTGCCCAGCGCCTGGCTACACACCCCGTGCGATGAAACGAGCATTAGCAATCATCAATCCTATATCGGGGACGGGCTCCAAGCGCTCCGTCCCCGAGCTCCTAGGGCGTGCCTATCAGGACACGCCCTTTGAGCTTTTCTTCACCTACACTCGGGAGGCGGGGCATGCCGAGGAGCTGGCGCGCCGTGCGGCCGCTGAGGGCTACGACCATGTCATCGCCGTGGGCGGGGACGGTACGGTCAATGAGGTCGCACGCGGCCTGCTGCATAGCTCCACAGCCCTAGGGATCATCCCCAAGGGATCGGGCAATGGGCTGGCACGCACGCTGGGCATCCCGATGAATGCCGAGCAAGCGATCACCGCCCTTGTAGGGGCGCAGCGTGCCAGCATCGACGCCTGTCAGGTAGGGGATCATCCCTTCTTCTGCACCTGCGGGATGGGCTTCGATGCTGCCGTGAGCTGGAGCTTCGCCGAGGCGGACAAGCGTGGGCCGATGACCTACCTGCAGACGATGGTCTCGGAGTACCGTAGCTTCAGCCCCGACAGCTACCGTGTGACCCTCGATGAGGGCGAGCCCTTCGAGACGGAGGCCTTCGTCCTCGTCCTAGCCAATGCCTCGCAGTATGGCAACAATGCCTACATCGCTCCCGCGGCCGACCTATCGGATGGGCTCATCGATCTGGCGATCATACGCCCCTTCCCCGTCCTAGAGGCCGCCGTCGTGCTCGGTGACCTCATGCTGGGCCGCCTCGAGGGCAACAAGCACTACGAGACGCTGCGCGCCCGCCGCGTCCGTATCGAGCGCAGCGCGGCTGGCCCTGTGCATCTCGACGGGGAGCCCTTCGAGCTGGGCGCTACCCTCGAGGTCGAGGTGCTGCCGCTCGCCCTTCAGGTGCTCCTGCCGCAGCAGTCCTAGTTGCGTCCTCCCTTTCCCGCCCCCTTATCCCTGCTTCTTCCCCCCCCCTCCTTTCCCCTCCTCATCATGCGCCCCCCGAAGAAAGAGCGGCTGCGCCGCACCCGCAGCCTGACCGTCCTGCTCAACGAGCGGGAGTATAAGGCCATACAAGACCATTGCCGCGAGCGTAAGGTCGCCTGCCGCTCGGAGTGGGTACGCCTGACGCTGATGAAGGAGATCTTCCACGAGCACATGCTGCACGCCCCGACGCTCTTCACTGAGGAGGAGATGCGATGAGCCAGCAGGAGGATGAGCGCTATATGCGCCTAGCACTCGAGGAGGCGCAGCTTGCCTATGAGTCGGGCGAGATCCCCATCGGGGCGGTCGTCGTCTGTGACGGCCGCGTCATCGCTCGGGCGCATAATGAGGTCGAGCGTCTCAGCGACCCTACGGCCCATGCCGAGGTGCTGGCGGTGACGGCTGCCACGCAGTATATGGGGAGCAAGTTCCTCGGGGACTGCCGCCTCTACGTGACGATCGAGCCCTGCACGATGTGCGCTGGGGCCCTGCACTGGGCGCGCCTCGGGGAGGTCATCTATGGGGCGAGTGAGGAGAAGTTCGGCTACCAGCGCTACGCCCCCGAGATCTTCCCCCGAGCGACGAAGGTGCGCGGCGGCGTGCTCGCCGAGGAGGCGCGCGCACTGATGCAGTCCTTCTTCCGTGCCCGCCGCTAGCGGCCTAGGGGAGAAGTCCTGCCCTGACCTCATAGTCTTCCTCGCCGAAGCTCCCCGCAGCCCTGCCCAGAGCTTCGCCCCTTAGGGAGCGCGCGCTCCCGCCCTTTCCCCTCACCCCCTAGACCTAAGTCCCTAGGCACAGCTATGAATACTCTAGAGCTCATCCACCGCTATTACACCCCCGGCACGGAGCAGGAGGAGATCCTGCGCCGCCATAGTGAGGACGTCACCCAGCTGGCGCTGCGCCTGGTGGACGCCCATCCCGAGCTCAGCCTCGACCGAGCCTTCGTCGCCGAGGCGGCGATGCTGCACGACATCGGCATCTACCTCACAGACGCCCCCGGCATCCATTGCACGGGGGAGGCACCCTATCTGCTCCACGGCTATCTCGGGGCCGAACTGCTGCGCTCACTTGGCCTGCCGCGCCACGCACGCGTCGCCGAGCGCCACACGGGCAGCGGCCTGACCCGCGAGGAGATCGCCGTCCACGCCCTGCCCTTACCCGAGGGCTGCTATATGCCCGAGACGCTGGAGGAGCAGCTGATCTGCTATGCGGACAAGTTCTTCTCCAAGACCAAGCTCGGGCAGCAGAAGAGCCTCGAGAAGGTGCGTAAGGGCTTCGCCAAGCATGGCGAAGCAGCGCTGGAGCGCTTCGACGCGCTGCACGAGCGCTTTGGCGTGGGGTTGGACTTCATCGTCTAGCGTCTAAGACGCCCTTAGCAAGCAAGCCCATCGGGGCGCGCTGCAGGTAGGATGCTACTTGCGGCGCGCCCCGATGGGCTTTTTGTGTCTTGCTCTAGAGGAAGCGCTCCTCTCAGCTCGTGAGGCGCGGCCAAGCGGAAGCGCAGCAAGGCGACAGCCTCATCCGACCCTCCGTGAGGGACATCCCTCAGCGCCTTGACTGCTATCCCTCAGGCGGCTGACTGCCGTCCCTTAGTGGCCTGACTGCTATCCCTCAGGAGCACCTTCCCTTAGCTGTAGCCTTGGCTGGGCTGTCGTCGCTCTATTGCCCGAACTGAGGCCTCATCCAACCTAGGTAAAGGAGCACCATACTTTGGCCTCAGCCATGGGAGGGCGGACGAGTTTAGTTCACCTTTCCTGCTGACTTATTTAGAGGAATAGGATAAGCCTCAGCGGGGCGACCCCATCAAAGCCCAGAGTGCGTAGCCCTGTAAGGGCGACCAAACCCTGGGTAGGCAGAGGTATCAGGAACAGAGCCCTGCAGGGGCGACCCTCAAGACCTTCGTAGCGTAGTAGCCGTACGATACAGACTTCTTACCAGTCGTCCTGAGGATCGCCCCTGTAGGGCTTGTCGTGCATTTGGTATGCTTATACCCAGGGTTCCGTCACACTTGCAGCGTTCCTTCACCCTGGGCTTTGATGGGATCACCCCGCTGGGGCTTGCACGGCCGCTTTTCCTTGGCTAATCGAAGTATATGCTTGGGGGGAGTAGCTCGGTGGTGGGGCTCTTTAGTCGCTGGTCTGCTCCCAGCTGAGGAGGACGCGCAGGGAGGACGCGCTTAGCCGCAGGTCACGCAGCGCCTTGCGTAGAGGAGGTAGGGGCGGCTCGCTGCCGAGGTGATGCAGGTAGCGGAAGAGTTCCTCGGCCGAAGGGTAAAGCGGACTGTCGTCGTAGCCGCGCTTGAAACCCATGCGCAGCCCCTCCTGCATGAGGCAGCACTGCGGCAGCTGGGCGATGAGCGGGAGCGTAAGGCCTTGCCGCTCGGCCTCGCTCTGGAGCTGTCTGAGGTGGTAGGCGAGGTGATGCCCCACGAGCGTGAGCTGAGGCTGCAGCACGCGGCTCAGCCGCTCGAGGGCTTCCGTCGAGGCGATGGCTTCGGCTCGGTAGCAGGGCTCGGAGACCTGCTGCAGCTGGCGAAGCGCCTCGCTGCGCTCGCCCCGCTGCTGGAGCATGTAGCTCTCCTCCCTAAGGCACTGCCCCGACGCGTCCAGCAGCTGCCAGCCGAGGGCGAAAAGGGGGGAGACGAAGTCCCCATCCGCATCTTCCTCGTCGATCAGCTCCATCGCCTCGGTGTCCAGTACAAGGTAGCGGGCCTCCCCTGTACGGGGCTGTGGAGGGGCTAGTTCAGCTGCGACCAAACGAACGATCCCCGAAGCGGCAGCTGCTCGGCTGAGCTTCAGGGATCGCATTTCTTGTCGGAGGCTCTGCTGCGTCCTTAGTCTCGTCCCGAGCTGCCGCACCAGCAGCAGGAGGATCAGGAGAATTAGACCCAGCAGTAATACCATGGTTCGCTAGTGTTGCTCGCCGGGGAAGAGGAAGCGGCGGTCGCGTACGGCGGCCTCCTTAGCCCAAGCCTCGGGGAGGAACTTCCAGTTTTCGGGATTCACGGGGCGCACGCTGCGGTGGCGGCGGAAGAACTCTGCCAGGTGGTAGACCTGGTCGTGGGAGGTGGCGTAGACGATACGCTTCGGCAGCTCCTCCTTGGGGATGCCAGCGCCCGTGGTGAGCATGCCGCCCGCACCGCCTGCACGGTAGGAGTTCACCGCCACACGGTAGCGGCGCTCGAGGTCGAAGGGCTCGCTGTGCCCCGTCAGCCTAAGGATGGTCACGCGCTGGCCCTCGGGCTTGGTGAGGTCGACGAGGTAGTCGATGCCCTGGGCGGCGCTGTAGTTGAAGGTGGGGACGGCCGTCTTGTAGCGGTCGCTCTCCTTAGCCCCAGGGCGTAGGCGGATGAGGTGATCCTCGGGCGAATGCATCTCTGCGGCCCAGCCTGCGTAGGAGTGCTCGAGGTAGCCCTTGATCTCGCGCCCCGTCAGCTCCATGGCGTAGAGGTAGTTGGAGAAGGGGCAGAACTTGAACAGGTCACGCATGTAGACCTTGCCCGCAGGCAGCACGGCGCTCGGCTTGAGCGGGGCGGCGAAGGAGATCTCCGCCTGCACGGTCTCCAGCTGCATGCGGTGGATGATGTCCATGTAGGGCGAGGTGCCGAAGAGGGCATCGACGCCACGTACCTCGGCCTCCAGCGTACCGACTTCGCTGGCGAGGTAGTCCTTGACGGCACGCTCCTCACGGGCGAAGGCCTGGAGGAAGGCTGGGTCTGGAGCTACGCCTTCGAGGGAGATGAAGCTGGGGCGGAGCTCCTTGGCGATGACCTTGCCGCCCTGCTTGCGCACCGTGATCTGGATGTCGGAGACGCGGTCGAGGTGGTTGGCAGGGTTGATCAGGAGGACGGAGTCGTGGCTACTGCCCTTAGGACGCAGCCAGGTCAGCTCCTTGCGGTGGTCGTGTCCGACCAGCAGGAGGTCGATACCTGGGACGCCTTCGCCGAGGGCACGACCTGCGTTCTCGAGGTAGTCGGGATTGTCATTCTCCAGCCCCGAGTGCATGAGTACGACGAGGAGGTCAGGGTGCTCGGACTGCTGGATGCGCGGGATCCAGTAGCGTGCCGAGACGAGGATATCGTCGAAGTGCAGGCCCTTCCACAGATGCTCGGGGACCCACTGCGGGATGGCGGGCGTGGTGAAGCCGAGGACGGCGATGCGCAGGCCTGAGCGCTCGAAGATCTGGTAGGGCTTGAAGTAAGGCTTGCCCGTCTGATCCGAGATGATGTTGGCACCGAGGAGAGGGAACTTGCACTCGCGCGCCCAGCGATCGAAGACCTGATGCCCGGGCTCGATGTCGTGGTTGCCCATCGCTACGGCGTCGTAGTGCAGGTAGTTCATCGAGGTGGCGATGAGGTGAGGTGTCACGCTGTCTACGTAGTTGTAGTAGTAGGCGGGGGGCTCGCCTTGCAGGAGGTCGCCCGCGTCCAGCAGCAGGGCCTCGGGCGACTCGCGGCGTACCTGCTGCATGACGGTCGAGAGGCGCGCCATGCTGCCCGTGCCGGGGCGGTCGTTGAGGAAGTCGTAGGGGTAGACGTTGCCGTGGATGTCGGTCGTGTGGATGATGCGCAGCTGGTGCACGCTGGGCTTGCTGCCGCTGGTGCGGCGTCCCTGGGCCTCAGCGCCCCAGGAGAGGGCGCTGAGCAGGCAAACGAGGGAGAGGAGGCTACGGAGGCTCTTGATCATAGCACTTACTTGATGGGGCTACCAGGGGCGACGAGCTCGGCGGGCGTGACGAGGCGCAGCTGCCCCGTGGTATAGTCTTCGGTGGAGAGGATCATACCCTGGGACTCGATGCCACGGAGCTTGCGTGGGGGGAGATTGGCGATGAAGCACACCTGACGGCCTACTAGCTCCTCGGGAGCGTAGTACTGGGCGATGCCCGAGACGATGGTGCGACCACCGAGGCCGTCGTCGATGCGGAACTGCAGGAGCTTGTCCGCCTTCGGTACCTTGGTGCACTCCAGCACGGTACCTACGCGGAGGTCGAGCTTGGTGAAGTCGTCGAAGCTGATGTCCTCGGCTACCGCAGGGGCGGGCGTAGCGGCGGCCTCGGCTGCGGCGTTGGCCTCCTTGGCAGCCTGTAGCTTGGCGATCTGCGCCTCGATGACGGCGTCCTCGATCTTCTCGAAGAGGAGGCTAGCCTGTCCCAGCTGGTGGCCGACGGCGAGGAGCTCGCTGCTGCCGAGCTCGGCCCACTCGGGCTGCTCGATCTGGAGCATCTCGCAGAGCTTGGCACTGCTGTGGGGGAGGAAGGGGGCGAAGGCTGTGACGAGGTTCGCCGTGATCTGCAGCGAGATGTTGAGGATGGTCGCCACGCGCTCCATGTCGGTCTTGGCGAGCTTCCAGGGCTCGGTGTCCGCCAGGTACTTGTTCCCGAGGCGGGCGAGGTTCATGGCCTCCTTGAGGGCCTCGCGGAAGTGGAAGCTGTCCAGCTCGCGCTCTATGGCCTCGCGGACCTCGGCAAGGCCTTGGAGTGTCTCGCGGTCGAAGTCGGTGAGTGCCCCGCGGGCAGGGACCTTGCCGTCGAAGTACTTATCCGTCAGCACGAGGGCGCGGTTGACGAAGTTGCCGAAGACGGCTACGAGCTCGTTGTTGTTGCGTGCCTGGTAGTCGCGCCAGGTGAAGTCGTTGTCCTTCGTCTCGGGGGCGTTGGCCGTCAGCACGTAGCGTAGGACGTCCTCCTTGCCGGGCAGCTCGTCGAGGTACTCGTTGAGCCAGACGGCCCAGTTACGACTGGTGGAGATCTTGTCCCCCTCGAGGTTGAGGAACTCGTTGGCGGGCACGTTCTCGGGCAGGATGTAGCTGCCCTCAGCGCGGAGCATGGCGGGGAAGACGATGCAGTGGAAGACGATGTTGTCCTTGCCGATGAAGTGCAGCAGGCGCGTGTCCTCATCCTTCCACCACTGCTCCCAGCTCTCGGGTAGCAGCTCCTTGGTATTGGAGATATAGCCGATGGGCGCGTCGAACCACACGTAGAGCACCTTGCCCTCAGCACCCTCTACGGGCACGGGGATCCCCCAGTCGAGGTCGCGGCTCACGGCGCGGGGCTGCAGGCCGCCGTCCAGCCAGCTCTTGCACTGGCCGTAGACATTGCTCTTCCACTCCTTGTGCCCCTCGAGGATCCACTCCTTGAGGAAGGCCTCATGCCGGTCGAGCGGCAGGTACCAGTGGCGGGTCTTGCGTAGCTCGGGCGTCGCCCCCGAGATGGCACTGCGGGGCTGGATGAGGTCGGTGGGGCTCAGCGTGGAGCCGCAGCGCTCGCACTGGTCGCCGTAGGCGTGCTCGTTCTGGCAGCGGGGGCAAGTCCCCGTGATGTAGCGGTCAGCGAGGAACTGCTGCGCCTCGGGGTCGTAGTACTGCTCGCTCTCCTCCTCGATGAACTCGCCCTTGTCGTAGAGCTTGCGGAAGAAGGCCGAGGCATGCTCGCGGTGCGTGGCGCTGGTGGTGCGGCCGTAGATGTCGAAGGTCATCCCGAAGCGGGCGAAGGAGTCGCGGATGATGCCGTCGTAGCGGTCGACGACGTCCTGCGGACTGACGCCCTCCTTCTTGGCCTTGATGGTCACGGGCACGCCGTGCTCGTCACTGCCGGAGACGAAGAGCACCTCCTCGCCCTTGAGCCTGAGGTAGCGGGCGTAGATGTCGGCAGGGATGTAGACCCCTGCGAGGTGCCCGATGTGTACGGGGCCGTTGGCATAGGGTAGGGCCGCGGTGATGAGGGTACGCTTATAGTTCTTCTTATTGTCCATCTATCGTATATCTATACACGGCACACGTGAGGATAGGTCATCCCTATCCCCACGTGTGTCCATGCGTTCGTTAGGCTATTACTTCTTCTCTGCCAGGCGCAGCTGCCAGGCCCATGCTGAGCGCAGCGTATCGCCTAGGGTCTCCTTGGCCTCCCAGCCGAGGACGGTATTGGCGTGCTTGGGGTCGGCCCACACCTGCTCGATGTCGCCCTCGCGGCGGCCTACGATCTTGTGTGGTACCTTGACGCCCGTCACGGCCTCGAAGGTGCGGATCAGCTCCAGGACGCTGACGCCGCGGCCCGTGCCGATGTTGAAGGTCTCCAGGCGCTCGCTGCCCTTGCTGTCGTCGAGGATGCGCTCTACGGCACAGACATGGGCCTTCGCCAGGTCTACTACGTTGATGTAGTCACGGATGCAACTGCCGTCGGGCGTGCTGTAGTCGTCGCCGAAGACGCTCAGCTCCTGGCGGATGCCCGCTGCCGTCTGGGTGAGGTAGGGGATGAGGTTCTGGGGGACACCGTTGGGGAGCTCACCGATCAGCGCGCTGGGATGGGCGCCGATGGGGTTGAAGTAGCGCAGGCGTATGACCTTGTAGGGGGCGCCAGCGTAGACGACGTCGCGCAGGATCTCCTCGTTGATCTGCTTGGTGTTGCCATAGGGCGAGAGGGCCTCCTGGATGGGGGCGTCCTCGGTGACGGGCAGGTGCTCGGGTGAGGGCTGTCCGTAGACGGTGCAGGAGCTGGAGAAGACGATGCCGCGCGTGCCGTGGCGCTGCATGGTCTCCAGGAGGACGATCAGCGAGAGGAGATTATTGCGGTAGTAGAGTAGCGGCTTCTGTACGGACTCGCCTACGGCCTTGCTGGCAGCGAAGTGGATGACGCCCTGGATGCTGGGGTGCGCCGAGAAGATGCGTTCCATCGCCTCAGCATCGTTGCAGTCAGCCTCGTAGAAGGTGGGGCGTACGCCCGTAATGGCTTCGATACCGTCGAGGACGTCGGCACTCGAGTTGGAGAGGTTATCTATGCTGACGACTTCGTAGCCTGCCTGGATGAGCTCCACGCTGGTGTGTGAGCCGATGTAGCCCGTCCCGCCCGTGACGAGGATCGTTCCTTTAGTTGCCATAGTAGTGTGTGCTATTATTGTAATGTATGGTTGATGCTATCGATGTAGTCCAGCAGCTCCTCGCGTCCGAGGCGCTCCTCGCTGGAGGTGACGAAGATGGGAGGCAGCTCCTCCCACTGCTCTAGGAGCTTTGCCTTGTAGGCCTCCACATTGGCTGCCAGCCTACCCTTGCTCAGCTTGTCGGCCTTGGTGAAGACCAGGGCGAAGGGTACGCCGTGCTCGCCGAGCCAGGAGACGAACTCAAGATCGATCTTCTGCGGCTCGTGTCGGCAGTCTAGGAGGACGAAGAGCGAGACGAGCTGCTCGCGCTCCAGTACGTAGTCCTCGATCATGCGCTTCAGGCCCTCGCGGCCGTCCTTGCTGAGGCGTGCGTAGCCGTAGCCGGGGAGGTCCACCAGATGCCAAGCCTCGTTGATGAGGAAGTGGTTGATGAGCTGGGTCTTCCCTGGCTTCTGCGAGGTCATGGCGAGGCCTTTCTTCCCCGTGAGCATGTTGATGAGGGAGGACTTCCCGACGTTGGACCGCCCGATGAAGGCATATTCGGGCAGGCGACTGTCGGGGCACTTACGTACCTGGCTGTTGCTGATGACGAAGGTGGCGCTCTTGATGATCATTACGCTTGGGGGTGCTATTCCTTTGGGACAAAGATACGTCATTGCCGCTACATAGGAGCGGGGCGCCTTAGCTCGCATCCTAGCCTCCCCTCGTACGCGCGCCTATATACTATGGTGTGCGCGGGGCGAAGCTCAGCCGCACGGCCTCTGTGCTGGGGCTGTGGGGTGAGGAATGCCTACCTTTGAGGAGAGCCCGTGTGGGGCTCCTAAGCTAGATAAACCTATGATAACGATTAAGAATATGGTCTGTCGCCGCTGCCTCTGGGCCGTGGAGGAGGTCTTCCGCCAGCAGGGTATAGCCCTGCGTAGCCTAAGCCTGGGGCAGGCCGAGCCCGTCGAGGAGCTCAGCCCCGAGCAGCTTGAGAAGCTCGGGGAGGCCCTCGGAGCGCTGGGCTTCGAGCTGCTCAGCGACCGCCGCAGTCGCCTCGTGGAGCGGATCAAGTCCGCCATCATCGAGCTGGTGCAGCGCCCCGAGGGGCTGCCCGCCCTACGCCTCTCCAGCTACCTCAGCGAGCGCCTCGCCTCGGACTACAGTGCCCTGTCCAAGCTCTTCTCCGAGGTCGAGGGCATCACCATCGAGCACTACTACATCCTCCAGCGTATCGAGCGGGTCAAGGAGCTGATCGTCTACGACGAACTCTCCATCAGCGAGATCGCCTACCGCATGGGCTACATTGACGCGGAGCAGGTGCTGCGTCTTGCCGAGCCTCTCGCCAAGAATGAATATGGTGTTTATTTGAAGCGACTTATCAAGGATATATAGGAGTATCGTATGAATGTAATTGAAACAGCACTTGCGGGCGTTCGCATCCTTGAGCCGCAGGTGTTCGGCGATGCGCGCGGCTGGTTTATGGAGAGCTGGTCGAAAAAGAAGATGGAGGATGCGGGCATTCTCGTTGACTTTGTGCAGGACAATCATTCCTTCTCGGCGCAGAAGGGAACACTGCGCGGCCTGCATTATCAGCTCAATCCGATGGCACAGGCAAAGCTGCTGCGTGTCTCGCGCGGTGCAATCTTCGATGTTGCCGTCGACATTCGCCGCGGCTCGCCGACGTATGCGAAATGGGTCGGGGTCGAACTCACGGCGGAGAACTATCGCCAGCTCTTTATCCCACGCGGTTTTGCCCACGGATTTATTACACTGACCGATGACGTGGAGGTGCAGTATAAGGCGGACAATTTCTATGCGCCGGCGTGCGACGGAAATATTCGTTGGGACGACCCCGAGATTGGCATTGCGTGGCCTCTTGCACCGGTTGTGCTTTCGGAGAAAGACGCAAAAGCACCACTGCTTTCCGCACGGACAGAACTCAATTTTACCTACAGTTTGTAGGATTTGAGCAACTTTTGTCAAAAGAAATGCAAAAAACTTGAAAAAAGGGGTTGACGAGGAGAAGTCCTCTGTGTTATATTATGACAGTCGCGCCGATGAGAGCCGCGAGGAACTGCAACGAACCTTGAAGCCTTACGCGGTGCGGGATGTACCCTGAAAACTACACAATGCAAAACATGTTAGAATTGAACTAACAAGCCAGATGCAACATCGTTGTGAAGGTGGCAACACCTTCGGTCAACGAACACAATTCTTTTACAAGAATGAAGTATTGAGCCAACAGGCTCTCGGATAGGGGCAACCCTTTAGCGGAGAGTTTGATCCTG
>ERZ773043.324-NODE-324-length-27898-cov-5.003951_pt1 | contig 27898 bp, 24 predicted proteins | sample MGYA00580636_ERZ773043 | MGnify/ENA primary metagenome ERZ773043 (study PRJEB29015, sample SAMEA2737992) | human oral metagenome | biome: human oral; feature: human-associated habitat; material: dental | place: China | collected 2065 ...
AATAGGTGAATTAGGAGCGAGTCGACTGCCTTAGGTAGCGATTCATGTAGTAGGTGAGGAAGAAGTTCTGCCAAGCGATATAGCCCGCTATACCAGGAGCGACGAGCGGATGCATGAAGGTGATGCATAGCCAGAGCGTCAGGGCGGTATTCTTCTGCCCCATAGACTGACGGCATGCGACTTCCTCGACGCCGATACGGCGCGCCAGATGACTGCCGAGCGTGAACTGGATAGCACACGCCAAGAGCCCGACAGCGAAGGAAGCAATGAGTAGCCCGACCTGCTCCGACCCTTCCTTCGCGACGAAGGAGACGCTCTTCCCCAAGATGAAGAGCAGCGAGGAGAGCCACAAGAGGTAGGTGAGTTTCTTCGGTGGATGAGGGGTCTTCCCCATGCTCTTCATCGCGCCCCGCACGAGCCATGCCAGCACGATAGGTAGCATGACCATACGGATGACGAGGAGCGCTATCTGCCCTGAGAGCGTCCAGAAGGGCAGCTGGCTGTGCGAATCGAGTAGGGGGAGTAGGAAGGGTGCTACCAGGCAGATCAGCCCGTGTGTGACGATGGTGTAGCCCGTAGCGAAGCCTATATCACCATCCATGAGGCTCGTCATCGCCCCCGCTGCTGCCGCTGCTGGTGCGAGGAAGCACATGAAGAGACTCGTAGCGATGACGTGATCCCACGCAGAGAGAATGAAGTAGATCGTCCCCCCGATAGCTAGCTGGAGGACGAAAAGAAGGAGGTGCTTCGGTCGTGGAGCGGCAGCGCTGGGTGGCATATTCAGCACAGCGAAGAAGAGCATCGCCGAGATGATCCACGGCGCTAGCCAACCATAGGGCGCGGTGATACGCCACGATAAGAGCCCCATCGCGATGAAGAAGAGCGGGGCAAAGCCCTTCAGCCGACTCCAAAGGCTACCGAGCATAGGACAAAATAGGTACGTTATCCTATGAGCTTAGGATCGGCTACGATACGCTCTACACCGGCACGTATCGAGCGTAGACCAAAGGCTTCGGGACGGAGGTATGCTGGGTCGACGATGACCAGCTCACCGGCATCATCCATAGCCGTCGCCCCGTCGAAGCTCTTCACACGCGTCAGGTAAAAGAGATCCGCCGTATAGACATCGACACCCGAATAGGGGTAGACATTGGGGATCGAGAAGAGTAGACGCACCTCCGTTGCCTCGAGGCCCGTCTCTTCGCGCAGCTCGCGACGCACAGCATCATCCACCGTCTCCTCGGGGTCTACGAAGCCACCTGGGAGGTCCAGCGTGCCCTTCTCCGGATCACGTGCACGGCGCACAGCGAGGATGCGCCCCGCCTCATCGAGGACGAAGCAAGCGACAGCAGAGGCGACATTGTGGAAGTAAGTGAGGTCACAGCTCGGGCAGTGGATAGCACGGCCGTGTACATGCTCCAGACCCTTCTGCCCGCAGCGGGGGCAGTAGCTGAAGCTCGATAGTGGATGTGTGTGCATAGGGAATAAGGGATAGGGAAGGCGTGTGGGGGAAAGACAACAGACGAGCGCGGCAGTGCACCGGCTCGTCTGTCATCATAGGGATCGAAGGAGATTAGATTTCCTTGGCTTCCCAGCCGAGAGCGCTGGCACCGAGGACGGCAGCGTCGCTCTCCTTGAGCTGAGAGACGAGGAGCTTGGTCTTGCCTTCGTAGATCTTGAGGATGTTCTTCTCCATGTGGTGGCGGATGGGGTTCATCAGGAGGTCACCAGCCTTGGTGAGGCCCCCGAAGAAGATGATCGCTTCGGGAGAGGAGAAGGTGACGAAGTCCGCGCAGGCTTCACCGAGGATAGCCCCCGTAGACTCGAAGATCTCGAGAGCGAGACGGTCACCAGTCGAAGCAGCGTCGAAGACGTCCTTACTCGTGATCGTGTCGATATCCAGCTCACGGAGCTTGCTCTCGTCGGAGCGGATGGTGAGGTATTCGCGAGCCGTACGTGCTACACCCGTAGCAGACGTGTAGGTCTCGAGACAGCCCTGACGGCCACAGCCGCACATACGACCATTGCGGCGGACGATCATGTGCCCGAGTTCGCCAGCGAAGCCATCGTGCCCGTAGACGAGCTGACCCCCGATGACGATACCGCTACCTACACCCGTACCGAGCGTGATGACGATGAAGTCCTTCATACCGCGTGCAGCACCATAGGTCATCTCACCGATAGCGGCAGCGTTAGCGTCGTTGGTGAGTGCCACGGGGATACCGATGCGATCCTGAATCATCTGAGCCAAGGGGATCTTACCCTTCCAAGGGAGGTTAGGGGCGAACTCGATAGAGCCGTTGAAGTAGTTACCGTTAGGCGCACCTACACCGATACCACGGATCTTCTCCTTGCCACCGACCTGCTCGATGAGCATATTGAGGCCTGTGACGAGGTCATTCAGGTAGAGCTCAATATCGTTGTGGGTAGCAGTCTTGATCGAGGCGTTGACGACGACATTACCACGGGCGTCGACGACACCGAAGACGGTGTTCGTCCCACCGAGGTCTACACCTATTACATAGGGCTTTTCCATTAGCTGTGCTTGTGTACTATGATGTGAGATATTCTTGTTGTTGAACAAAGATAGTTTTTTTCACCGATCAGTTGGCTCTGCCCCCCATGCATTCCCCGCATGGAGTCCCAGAAGTCGGTACCATAAGAAACCAACATAGGGTAGTGGCATGCCTTACATCCAGGGCTCCCGACCCCGACGGCTCGACTTATCCCCAGTGCTTAATATAAGTGAGGTATATAGAGAAGAATAAATTTTTTCTCTCTATCTCCTATTGTTATTATAGTCGGTGGAATCGTGGGTAATCTGCTTACACCTTCACTTCCTCCACTCGGCTCCTCCACGGACTTATCCTAATGCTTTGCGCTTCCTGCCCACAGGGTATTCACAAGTGACTTCCCGCTTATAGCTGGGTTTTAGGCGCAGTCGAGGGGAAGGCATCCACATCTCGGGGGATTGCTTTCCCTTTTCTCGCGTCCCTCGGTATGTGTATTGGGGTGGGATAATCTCGTGAGTTATCTACACCCCGAGGGAAGGGGGGAGAGGGGAGTAAGGTCGCCGCTGGAGGGGTGGGGATGAGTCCCGTATTTATCCCACGCTTACCCACTCGTTTTCCCCAGCTCAAAGAGGGGGTAGAGTAGGGTGCTTATTGCGCTTCGTGGAGGTAGCTCAGGATAGCCCTTGCGGCGCGTGGGGCGCTGGGCTCTGTGCCCATCAGCTCCTGTAGCTGGGCCAGTGCCTGCAGCTGGTCCGTGCGGCGATGGTCCTCCTCGGGGATGAGGTGGGAGAGGATCGAGAGGATCTGTACGGAGTGGGCGCGGTCGGCGAGGAGCTCGGGGACGGCAGGGCGGTCCAGAATGAGGTTGACCAGCGAGAAGTAAGGCACACGGAAGAGTCGCTCGAAGACGAGGCGAGCGATACGCTTACCGCCCATACGATAGCAGACGATCATAGGGATGCCCCATAAGCCTGCCTCCAGCGTCGCCGTCCCCGAGGTGACGAGGGCAGCATGGGCACGGCGCATGAGTCCGTAGGTATCTCCGAAGAGGATGGGGGTATCGCTGTACTTACCGAGGTGGGGGGTGTAGTCTGCAGCGGTAAGCCCTGGAGCACCAGCGATGACGACACGCCAGCCCAATTGAGAGTAGGCGGCGGTGGCTGCGAGCATTTCGGGGAGGTTGTCCCGCAGCTCAGACTGACGGCTCCCCGGTACGAGGAGGAGCATCTGCTCGCGCTCTACGGGCTCGGGGTGCTCAGCGAGGTAGGTGAGCTTCGCATCGACGCAAGGGTTGCCAATATACGCTGTGCGGAGGCTGCGGTCGCTGAAGTAGTTGGTCTCAAAGGGCAGGATACTCAGCCCGAGGTCTACATAGCGGCGTAGCTGGCGTATGCGCCCTGCTCTCCACGCCCAGAGCTTGGGGAGGATGTAGTAGATGACGGGACAGCGTAGCTCCTTCTTGGCGTAGGGGAGGATAAAGCGGAAGTTGAAGTCTGCGTAGTCCACAGGGATGACCACATCGGGGGCGAAGTCCCGCATAGCGGCCTGTATCTGTCGGCCGATGCGGGTGAGCTTCCCGAGGTTCTTGACGACGCTGACGATGCCCATGAAGGCGACCTCACGGTAGTGGACGATGGGGGCGACGCCTGCTGCGGCCTCCATCTTGTCTCCACCCATAAAAGCAAACGAAGCCTCTGGATCCTCAGCCTGCAGCGCCCGTATGAGCGCCGAGGCGTGGAGGTCGCCAGAGGCTTCGCCTGCGACTAAGAAGTAGCGCATAGTGCTATGCTGAGCGTTGGGCCAGGGCTTCGAGTTCCCCGAGCCACTGATAGTTCGTGCAGTCGAGCTGGAGGGGCGTGAGCGTCGCCCAGCTATCCTTGAGGTAGTGCCAGTCGGCTTGCTTGGTATCCTCGGCGGGATCTTGGCGACCCGTGAGCCAGTGGATACGCTTACCCTTGCCGTCCTCAGAGTGGACGAACTCCTCTACGAAGCGCCCTACGGTCATGGGGCATACCTTCAGACCCTTGGGCTTCGTCTTGGGGACGTTCAGCGAGAGCATCGTCTGCCAGGGTAGGGGCTTCTCAAGCATCATCTTCACGACACGCACCGTGTAGTCGATGCTGTCGGAGAAGTCGGGGTGCCAAGCGGTGTCATCGAGCGACACGGCCAGCGAAGGGATGCCGTAGATACAGCCTTCGCGGGCAGCACCGAGCGTGCCGGAGTAGCTCACGCAGATGCCCTCGTTGCTCCCGTGGTTGATGCCCGAGATGATGAGGTCGGGGCGCTGGTCTACGAAGAGGGTATTTAGTGCGAGCTTGACGCAGTCCACGGGCGTACCCTCACAGCTATATACAGCGAGGTTGCCTTCGGTGGTGCGGTGCTTGAGGCGCAGAGGTTGGGTCGTGGTGATAGCGCCAGAGAAGCCCGAGCGGGGCCCATCTGGAGCGACGATAGTCACCTGACCGAAGGCGAGCATCGCCTGAGCGAGCTCTTGGATACCTGCGGCGCGGAAGCCATCGTCATTGCTGAGGAGTATATGCATCTATAGGGTATAGGATCCTTAGTTCGTGGAGGGCTTGATGACACTCCCGAGGCGGACACGGTAATATAGTGAGGTATAGCTCTCGGTACGCTCCAGCATATTGTTGGTATTGAGGTACCAGGGTACTACGATAGAGGCTTCCGCTCCCTGATGGAGGTTCTGTACAGCGATCTGCAGGCCTATGGGGAGTTTGGCGACGGTCTCCTGCTGGACGGAGTTGAGGTCAAGGGTCTGGCGTACACGCATGACCTTGAAGTTATCCTTGATCCAGTCGCTCGTCGAGTAGGCGTCACGGAAGAGCGTGACGGCATCGGTATAGTCCACCCCGACAGACGCATCGCCTGCCTTGGTGACCTTCATATAGATGAAGCCACTACCCGTGATACCGGGTACGGTGACGCGCTGGAAGTCCGTGCTGTCGGCGAAGGCGCGGAAGGCCCGCTCATTCGTGGCACGGCGCTCCTGGGCGACGTCGATAGTGCTATTGCAGCTCGTGAGGCTGAGGAGCGTAAGCAGGGCGAGGCCTGTGGTGATCTTGCTTATCATCATTGTCTCTTAGATGAAGTGATGGGCACCTCTCTTGGGTGGGGATTAGATCTTGCGAAGCAGGCTCTTCAGCGAAGTAGCCTCGTAGAGTACGCGGGAGAGCTCGCTGATAGCGACGCGCTCCTGCTGCATCGTGTCGCGGTGACGCAGGGTGACGGTACCATCCTCCATCGTCTGGTGGTCGATGGTGACGCAGTAGGGCGTACCGATAGCGTCCTGACGGCGGTAGCGCTTACCGATAGAGTCCTTCTCATCGAGCTGGCAGTTGAAGTCGAACTTCAGCTCGTCGTAGATCTCCTGTGCCTTGGCATCGAGGCCATCCTTACGCACCAGGGGCAGGATAGCGAGCTTGACAGGGGCGAGAGCTGCGGGCAGGCGAAGGACCGTACGCTTGTCACCCCCCTCGAGGGCTTCCTCTTCGTAGGAGCCACAGATGAGACTGAGGAACATACGGTCGACACCGATAGAGGTCTCGATGACGTAGGGAACATAGCTCTCACCCAGCTCGGGATCGAAGTACTGCATCTTCTTGCCACTGAACTCCTCGTGACGCTTCAGGTCGAAGTCCGTACGGCTGTGGATACCCTCTACTTCCTTGAAGCCGAAGGGCATCTCAAACTCGATGTCCGTAGCTGCGTTGGCGTAGTGCGCCAGCTTCTCGTGGTCGTGGTAGCGGTACTTCTTGTCGCCGAGGCCGAGAGCCTTGTGCCAGCGAAGACGCAGGTCCTTCCAGAAGTCGAACCACTTGAGCTCCTCACCGGGGCGGACGAAGAACTGCATCTCCATCTGCTCGAACTCGCGCATACGGAAGATGAACTGACGGGCGACGATCTCATTGCGGAAGGCCTTACCGATCTGTGCGATACCGAAGGGCACCTTCATACGGCCCGTCTTCTGCACATTGAGGAAGTTCACGAAGATCCCCTGAGCCGTCTCGGGGCGCAGATAGACCTTCATCGCACCGTCGGCCGTGGAGCCCATCTCGGTGGCGAACATGAGGTTGAACTGACGGACCTCCGTCCAGTTGCGCGTACCGCTGATCGGGCAGACGATCTCATAGTCGAGGATGATCTGACGCAGCTCCTCGAGGTTGGTATCGTTCATAGCAGCAGCGAAGCGGCTGTGCAGCTCTTCCCACTTAGCCTGATACTCGAGTACACGGCCGTTGGTAGAGCGGAACTGTGCTTCGTCGAAGCTCTCGCCGAACTTCTTCGCAGCCTTGGCTACCTCCTTGTTGATCTTCTCCTCGATCTTCGCCAGGTGGTCCTCGATGAGGACGTCGGCGCGGTAGCGCTTCTTAGAGTCCTTGTTGTCGATGAGGGGGTCGTTGAAGGCGTCGACGTGACCGGAGGCCTTCCAGATCTTGGGGTGCATGAAGATCGCTGAGTCGATCCCTACGACGTTAGGAGCCAAGAGGGTCATCGCCTCCCACCAGTAGCGCTTGATGTTGTTCTTCAGTTCGCTACCGAGCTGTCCGTAGTCATAGACCGCGCCGAGGCCGTCGTAGATTTCGGAGGAGGGGAAGACGAAGCCGTATTCCTTACAGTGGGCGATCACCTTCTTAAAGAGGTCTTCTTGCTGTGCCATGAGAGCAGTTGCTTATTCTATTATCTATTGGATTGTATCGATGTGATAGCTGCGACGCACCGATGCGAGGTGCGCACAGTCCACAAAGTTACACATTCTCCTCTACTTACGTACGCTACGGATCGGCTCCGAAAGGCACGCTCGCTGACCGCACTTCGGGCGGGTGACTCTCGTCCGTATAGAAGTGTCATTTCGGCGAGTAGGTATAAGTTCTCCATCCACCTCAGTGTCGGGCTCTATACCTCTACTGAATTAGCTACGAAGGAGCGCAGGAAAACTCCCGCACGCGTGGTGGAAAAGTCTCTTAGGACTACGGCTAAAGCTTTATCTCGGTACGTGGCTCTTAGGACTACGTAGGTGGATGATAGGATCTACGTGCAGAGTCTGTAAATTTACGTACCTGGATAGAGGATATGCTGTATAGGAGGGAACTTATAGCACTATGGGTAGGGCGTTAGTTCTTCTATGCGGAAAGGAAAAAGGTCGTATAGTCCGCCACATCATCGCCGTAGTGAAGGGATGTATAAAAAGCCGTGCGGGACGCCCTCGGCTTAGCCGAAAGCGTCCCGCACAAGGGAGGGGGAACTTACTTAGAAGAAGTACATCATAGAGGTTTTGCAGACTCTTACGCACCCACCACCATCGAGGCAGTCGGACATAAAGTCTCCTACTTTCTTTCCTATAGAGATAATGTCACCAGGACCTCGAGGTCGATCAATGATGATTTGCTTTCCATCATTAGACCCTCCTTCGCAGTCAATGCGAATTTTCTCTCTTTTCATTTCTATGAGATCAGCTTCAGATCTATCAGATCGATCCATAAGGCTGTTGGCAAACAGAAGTCCTAAGGGATTCATCTCATTTGGATGGTAGATCGTGATAGCCTCCACCCACACTTTACCTGTGATCTTATCATTAGTAATGATGCAGTGAGCGACTTCACCCTGTTCTGAGTTGACTTTTTTGGATAAGAAGGTGAGTAGATCTTGTGACACTTTAGCGATAGCTTCCCTACGCTTTATGTCTGGTGCGTTGGTAGTGGAGCGAGCTCCTTGGGGAGTATACGTAGCCGAAAGACTGCGTATTTCAGACGAGGAAAGGTGGTACACACCTTTTTCTTGGGTTGGTGTTTTCTCCTCTGTTAGAGGAGAAGGTCGGGATTCCTCCATGTCATTCTTACATCCGAAGATGGAAAGAAGAAGAAACCCTCCTACGAAGAGTTTACTACTTAACATAGTGGTATATGTTATGATTGGTATTTATTACCTTTGCAAAGGTAATTTTTTTTCTTGTAATCAACATGAAAAGACTAAGTGTTTTCCTAATCCTCCTAATCCTCCTGCCTTTTGTTGTGGGGTGTAAGCACAGAGACGTAAGTCCTCAGTATCGTTATTTGGATTCCATATTTAAGAAGACTTATGGAGATCACTTGCCTCAAGAGGTAAGGCATTTGTTGATTTTCAATGTCAACAATGGAGTATGCGGTGATTGTGCACAAGAGTATTTGTCATTTATCCACTCTCTTTCATATAGAAAAGACGTACTCGTATTACTTAATCTTTCTAGATTAGATACCATGGGTTGGTGGAAGTCAAATGATATTAAATTAAATAAGCTCCTTAGATACGTAGATGAAGACATTAATCTAGCCAATCCACTATCCAACTTAGCTTATATAGCTGTTGGTGATGGAACTATTGACACGATAATGTATATAGAGTCTCCCCCTACGGAAAATATAAACTATTTGAGAGATGTACGAGGACTTAAATAGCAAAGCAAATACGCCCCGATCTCATAGGATCGGGGCGTATTTGCTTATCCGTTAGTCTAAGAGTAGGTGATTGGCATCCTCGATCTTCTCTATGGTGCCAGAGAGGACGGAGGTACTACGCGAGGTCTGGTTGCGCGAATAGACATTCGAGGTGATGAATGCCTGACAGGTACGCTCACTGAGGTCAAGGACCTGGCTCACGGTCGTGCCATCGGCCTCGACCCAGTTGACGAAGAAGACACTCGCGCCGATACGTATGGCGCTGTAGTTGTCTTCGCCCTCCTTGCTACCGTGGACGGAGTCCTTACTCTTCCAGAAGAGGTGCTTATGCGATAGGTACTCGACGGTGGAGACGTTCTCAGGGAAGCGCAGGTGTAGTCGCTTCCCGACGAGTGTCGTATCCGTAGTCTGTACGGGAGGTGCGTCCTCTTGGCTCGTCTTAGTGCCTGAGGAGTCCCCACTGCACGCTGTGAGGAGTGAGAGCGCAGCGGCAAGGGTGAAGAGAGGGCGTAGATACATGATAGATCTATGGCTAATGTGTAGTATGTAGGTGCGGTGCGGCTTAGTCACGCGAGAAGAGACGTGAGAAGAAGCCACGCTTCTCCTCCTCCTCTTCGTAGAGAGCCAGTCGGTGCCACTCGCCGTCAAGAGCCTTACCGGCCTGGATGCGGTGGTAGATCGTACCCCAGTCTGGCAGGCCACCGAAGCTACGGTCATCGAGGAAAAGATCGGCCTTGAGCTTGCGCGAGAAGCCCGACCCCGTAGCGTCTTCCTCGGGGAAGTCCCTATTGATGGCGTAGAACTCCACGCCACGCTGGCGGCACCACTCGACGGCTTCGTCCAGCAGAGCGCCCTCACGGACAGTCCAGAGGATGAGACGATGCCCATCACGGATCAGCATCGCGAGGGTCTGGGTGGCGAAGGGGATTTCCTCGCCGATCTTGGGATAACGGTGACGCACGATCGTGCCGTCGAAGTCAACAGCTATAATCATCAGTAGAGTGGGGGAGTATAGGATAGAGTTTTAGAATCCAGAGAAGCGGATGACGTTCTCAGGCGTCTCCTCGGTCTTCTCTTCTTCGCTCTGAGCGGCCTCCTCTGCGGGCTCTGGACGTGATGGCGTAGAGGTGGTGAAGGTCGTCGAGCTCGTCGTGTACTGCGAAGGCTCGGGGCGGGGCGTATGCAGGTCGAAGGCCGACAGCGTACTACGCTCACGAGCGCTCTGGCTGGCCGTACCATAGTTGTTGATACGGATCGCTCTGTTGTTGGTCTTATCTACGCGCTTGCTCTCGAAGATGCGGTGATCTCGGCGGAAGGAAGGCGTCTCCTCGAGGATGATGATGAGCTCTTCGTCATCAAGCTCGTCGATGCTCAGGGCGACAGGCTCAGCCTTCGTACGCTTGGTAGCGGCACCACCGTAGACACGCTCGATGAGGCGCTGCTGCTCGTCGCGCTCCTTCTCTTCGCTGATCTTAGTGAGCGGATCGCGCTTCTTTACGGTCTTGGGGATGAAGATATCTTCGTCGAAGCCAAAGCCCGAGGCAAGGATAGTTACACCGAGCTTGGTGCCAAGCCCCTCCTTGCGAGAGATACCATGGATGGTATTCACCTCGTCGGAGAACTCACTGGTGAACTCGTGGATCTGACTAAATTCGTCGACCGTCAGCGGAGCTTTATCGTCATAGTAGACGTTGATGAGGAGCTGGCGGGCCTTGCTGATGTTGTTGTTATTCAAAAGAGGGGAGTTCAGCGCCTCTTGGATAGCCAGAGTCATACGATCTTCGCCTTCAGCATAGCCGGTATTGATGACGGCCACACCACCACCACGCAGGACGGTATCGACGTCGGCAAAGTCGAGGTTCACTTCCCCTGCGATATTCACCAGCTCGGAGATACCACGAGCGGCATTACTCAGCGTATCGTCGGCCTTGGCGAAGGCTTCGGATACGGTGAAGTTCTTGTACACCTCGATGAGGCGCTGGTTATTGATGACGAGGAGAGCATCTACACTCTCGCGCATCTGCTTGACCCCTTCGAGGGCTTGGAGGATCTTCGCCGTCCCCTCAAAGAGGAAGGGGATCGTGACGATACCGATGGTCAGCAGACCTGCCTGCATAGCGATCTTGCCGATGACGGGGGCTGCACCCGTACCCGTACCACCACCCATACCAGCGGTGATGAAGACCATACGCGTCTCTCCAGCGGTGAGAGCAATACGGATCTGCTCCCCACTCTCTTCGGCTGCATCTTTGGCGCGCTGAGGCTTAGCTCCAGCACCGAGACCCTTAGTGACCGTAGGGCCGATCATAATCTTATCCTCTACGGGGCTATGGTCAAGTGCCTGCTTATCGGTATTACATAGGAGGAAGGACACGCCAGGGACAGAGCCACTGGTGAACATCTTCGTGACGGCATTACCGCCACCACCTCCTACGCCCACGACCTTGATGAGCTGCTTGATCTCACTCTCAGAGTATTCGAATTCAATGTTACCTCGTTCCATTGTATCTATCTTATCTAAAGGTATGGGCTAAAAATCATCACCACCATCATTCGCGCCGAAGAGCCCGTTGATGCTGTTTATGAAGGAATTGAGGCTCCACGACTTCTTCTCCTTGCGCTCACGCTTCGTCTCGCGCTTGGTGTCCTCCTCCTCTTCGTCCTCCTCCTCTTCGCTGTAGTCGAAGTAATCATCTTCATCATCTTCGAGAGGGACGCGCTGAGCTTCGCTGATAGTCGTGTAGGTGTAGGACTCCTCCTCGCTCTCCTTGGGCTCTTCTACGGGCTCAGTAGGCTCGCTGCTACGTGCCTCGGGCTGCTCCTGCAGGAGGGACTCAAGGGGGCGGAGCTCGTAGCTTACGCCCGGCTCGCTGGCCTGAGCTGCGAGAGCGATCTCGGTGATATAGTCAGAGAGGAGCTCTTTCTGAACACCATCCTCATAGATATCTCGGCGTAGAGAGACCTCACGGTACTCGGGGGAGAGCTTGCGCAGCGTCTCGAAGAAGTGGTCGGTCTTCGTCACGCCACCAGCGAAGACGAAGCCCTTGGGGATGCTCTCACTGCAGCCTGCTTCGTGGATGATGCTCACTACGTTGCTCAGGATCTCGAGGATACGTGCGCTGATGTAGCGGTTCACCTCGAGCTGGCTGAAGCGCTTGGTGGTGCTACCATCAGCCGACTTAGCCTCGATCTCTTGGGTGCGAGATACGGAGAGGTTCATCGATCCTCGCTCGATCTTCAGCTTCTCAGCGTCAGCCTCGAGGAGGGGTACGGAGAGCTGTGTGAGGTCGCGCGTCACATTGTTCCCACCAAGGGGCAGGACGTAGAGTGCGACGGGGAAGCGCTCCTGATAGATCGCGATGGAGGTGGTACCACCGCCGATGTTGACGTAGGCACAGCCGAGGGCCATCTCTTCGATCGTCATCGTAGCAGCAGCCTCAGCGATAGGCGTGGGGAGGATGCCCAAGAGGCGTAGACCCAAGCGATCTTCGATGGTCTCGCGGACGTTGATGATGATGTTCTGACGGGCTACGATGAGCAGGTACTGGGCCTCCAGACGGCGACAACGCACCCCTCTGGGGTTGGACTCACGCTTGCCATCGCAGCGGTAGCGGGGCTCGGTGATGGAGAGGATCGTCATGCCGGGATAGCTGGCATCACTGACCTGATCCTTGAGGGTGAGTAGGTGCTCGGGGGTGACGACGCTACCTTCTTCACCGAGGTCGATGAAGGAGTCATAGCGCTCGGAGCGCATGGAGCGGCACTCCAGCCCTACATACACGCCGGAGATCTGCGCCTCCTCGGGTAGGGCGGTGCTGAGCTTATCGAGGAGTGTAGAGATGCGCTTGGCAGTCTCCTCGATGTTGTGTATAGAGCCCTGACGGACACAGCCTGCCGTGGGGACACGGTGGGCGGCGATGGGCACGACGCGTCCCTGTGGGGACTTCGTGGCGAGCATCCCAGAGAGGGAGGTGCTGCCTATGTTGATGACGGCGTATATGCTATCCCTACGATCGTTCATTTCTTCTGTGGCTTGTTAGGTTTGCCCTTCTCGGCGGGCTTATTGGGTTTCTTGGGGGTGGGGGCTTGCTGAGGAGCGGGCTTCTTAGGATCCTTCTTGGGGTCCTTCTTCGGCTCTTTCTTATCGGTCTTCGCCTTGTCGCCCGGCTTGCTTGCAGGCTTATCCTTGGGCTTGTCCTTAGGGGCTTCCTTAGCCTTCTCGCGGGGCTTCTCCGTGTCGGCGGGCTTCTTCGGAGCTGGAGCCGCAGAGACTGCTGGCGCATTGGGGGTGGGAGCAGGATCGGGTGTAGGTGCTGGTGCTGGAGCAGCGACGACTTCGCCTTCTTCGTCGAAGGTCTCGCCCTCGGGGGCATAGCGGCTGCGCGCGATGATCTGCGTGCCGTAGTCGAGGTTGACATAGCTGAAGGCATTCATCCCGCGTTTGGGGAGTACGCTCTCAGCGAAGATGCGCCACTTACGGAGCTTCTCACTCCAGTTCGACTCGCGGCCCATGATGACGCGCGTTGTGCCGATACGTGGGATGAGCACGATACCATCGGTCTCGTCGACGTAGACCTGCCCGAAGTAGTCGGTGAAGTAAGGGTCTTCGTGCAGGGCAGCCATGAGGTCGTAGACGGGACCCGTAGCCATCTTGAGGTCTACAGCACCGCTGACGATGGGGAGGTAAGCTGCGAAGGTGGGGTTCACCGTGATGGTGCCCTTACCCTGCGTGACGTAGTAACTCTTACCCGAGGCTTCCTGCACGATGTAGAGGGGGTGCTTCTCCGTCAGGCGGATCTGCACGGAGGAGGATGAGGGGGCGATGAAGGCCTCAGCACGCTTGTAGATAGGCATGCTGAGTAGCGTACGCTCGATCTTTCTGAGGTCGATGGAGTCGAGGCGCTTCCCACGTAGCTGGATACCACGACGGGCGAGCTCATCGGTGATGCGGTCGCCGGTGAGGAAGAGCGGTTCGCCACCTACCTCGGTCTTTACCTCGACGGTGATAGCTTCGCAGCGGTCGGTGGAGGTGACGCGTGGTGAGCGGATGAGTAGGTACGCTATACCTCCTATCAGTGAGACTGACAGGAGGAGCAGGAGTAGGTTGCGTACGAAGGCTCTATTCTTCATAGCCTGCGGCGGATCTCATCTGCTACCTGGGGCACCAGGCGGTCAATATCTCCAGCGCCGACCATGAGGATGACTTCGGGGAGCTCCTGACGCTTCTTGAGCTCGGGGAGCAGGCCTTCCTTGGGCAGGACAAGCACATCCTTATGCTTCATCACGTCGGCGATCATCTGCGAGGTGACACCTGGGATGGGGAGCTCACGAGCGGGATAGATATCGAGGAGAATGACTTCGTCGAGCTGGTCAAGGCTCGCGGCGAACTCCCGATAGAAGTCCTGCGTACGGCTATAGAGGTGTGGCTGGAAGATGCCGAGGATCTTGCGGTCGGGATAGAGCTCACGCACCGAGCGGATGCTGGGATCAAGCTCATTGGGGTGGTGGGCGTAGTCATCGATGAGCACGCAGCGGGGATCATCGATGAGGCGGTCAAAGCGGCGATAGACCCCACGGAAGGAGGCTACACCTGCGGCCAGCTCCTCGAGGGTAGAACCACAGAGGTAGGCTACGGCCATAGCTGCCACGGCATTCTCCACATTGATGAGGAGGGGCACACCGAGCTCGACGTGGAGCGTACCTGCGGGGCGCCCTTCGATAGCGGGATAGTGCCAGTCGAAGAAGAGGTGCCCATCACGGATCTCGATGCCGTCGGCACGGAAGTCCGCTTCGTCAGCTCCAGCGGTATAGGTGAAGAGGCGCGTCCCGTCCTTGAGGCGGGGCGTCACGGGGATGCCCTTCTTCATCACCAGAGCACCCTCTGCGCTGATGAGCGAGGTGAAGTGCTCGAAGCTCTCCCGATAGGCTTCAGGCGTATGGTAGATGTCGAGGTGGTCGGGGTCCGCTGAGGTGATCACCGCGATGTATGGAGAGAGATGGTGGAAGGAGCGGTCGAACTCATCGGCCTCGATCACGGCGTAGTCGCTGTGCTCGGAGATGAGGCAGTTGGTCTGGTAATTATTCGAGATACCGCCGAGGAAGGCGTGGCAGTCGACGTGGCTCGAGCGCAGGAGGTGCGCCAGTAGGGTAGAGGTCGTCGTCTTGCCGTGGGTACCAGCGACGCAGAGCCCGCGCTCACGGCGGGTCAGTTCGCCGAGGAGCTCAGCACGCTTCATCACACGGTTGCCCTGTGCGCGGAAGAAAGCCAGCTCACGGTGGTCGTGGGGAACGGCTGGAGTGAAGACGACGAGGGTATCCTTCGTGCGGAAGGGCTCGGGGATTAGCTCGGGATCGTCTTCGTAGTGGATGGTAGCACCCTCTTCGCTCAAGGCGTGTGTGAGGGGCGAAGGTGTCAAGTCATACCCTGCTACGCTATCTCCCTTGCTGAGGAAGTAGCGCACGAGAGCGCTCATACCTATGCCACCGATACCAATAAAATACAGCTTCATGCACTATCTCTATTTTACCATTTTACGCAAAGGTACAAAGAAAGTAACACCGAGCGCCAGCGTACTTATATAAAGCGGGTAAAGTCTTGGCTTTTATCGGTGGAATTAAGTGAAAGAGGAAGGTCCAGAGGAGCTGTACATTTTGCACAGCTCCTCTGGACCTTTGTGATAGGGCTTAGAATGACCCTTACTCCGCCTTACCTGAGCCTATGTGGTAGTAGGCGCAGTGGGGGAATTCGTAGGCGTCAAGGCCAAGTAAGTTAATGTTTGTTCGATAGACATGGTTATTATTTTCCGTATAGCTCTCTGCAGGGAGTAGTCGGAAGTAAACTCGTGCATAGAGCGTATGAGCATTATTCCCCAGAGTCCCAGAGCGCTTCTCATAGATTTCAGCTCGCTCTGCAGGTACGCTGATGAAGGTTATTCTCTGTTGAGTGGTGAGGTAGAGCGAGACCTTATTGTTACCTGGAGTAGAGAGGTAGGGGAGTGTAGACCCATATAACTCTCCATAAGGGTAGCCAAATCGTGTGAAGTCATATCCTTCGGTGGTGAACTGATGCCTTGCATAGTAAGTTCGATTCAGGTCGAACTTCTCCACGGCTTCCTTCAGCTTCTCTAAAAGATTAGCTCGTTGGCGTTGGTATTCGAAGGGATTAGAGGTCGGCGATGACTCGCTATCCCCCAAAGATTGAGCGTATGCCTTGAGCGCTACATCCGAGTATGTCATGTAGCCAGCTTTGATAAGTGCAGGGACATAATCCGCAGGTAGAAGCTCCACGGCCTCTGGGTGTAGAGGTGTATGCTCTATCGGGTCAGTTATGATTTCCCCCTTCTGTATGGCTCTTGCAAGCTCTACGACAAGGCTATCCTTAGGATACTTTGGGAGACTCAAGAAGTACACAGTGTCTTGCGCGATGAGATTTCCAAAGATGTTTCTCTTAGGGGTAGGAATACTCCACTTGAGTTTTCCTCTCGTGAAGGCTGGAATCTCCCTATCTTCCCATGATGGATGTCTAATGGTTTTGTACCTTTTGCTAGGCTCATTTTGATACTGCTCTTCTGGTTGATAAGGTAGGCCTATGGTGAGGCTATCGCCCACGTGGAAGGTGTGTCCATTGATGGTGGTGACGGGCTCTTGGGCAGCAATGGAGCTCGTACCAAGCAGAAGGAATAGGATGATATAGAGGTAATTACGCATGTCGGATAGCCTGTATTTGTGTGAGTTAATACGGAGGGATGATGTCCTTTCTCTGGGGTAAAGTTACTCGTTTTCTGAAGAATTGGGTAGGCGATAGGTGGAGTGCGAAGCGCTACCCTTCCGCATGATATGACCCGCTGTGACAAAGGTCTTTAGCTCCGCAGTGGCAGCCGTCGGGGAGAGCCCCGTGAGCTTCACGTATTCGCTACGGGCGAGGATGTGATGGGTGCGTAGATAGCTGAGGAGCTGGCTAAGGCGCCGCTCACGACCCTCTCGAGGGCGCGTGTAGCTGTGATGTGGGGCGCGCTGGAGCCTGCAGGCCCTACGGGTGCGCTGTACGAGCCTGCGGTCTGCGTGGAAGCGTACATCGGCGAGCTCCAGGCTGGCGGCATTGCGCGTCGCGGTCTCTTCGCCCTCGGGGGGAGCAACCTCCTTGCGGTAGCCGAGCTTGGGGCGAAAGCTCCCCACGCCATTGATATGCACGATATAGCCGTCTGCGAGCCTCTTAGAGAGCTCTTCGCCGAGGAGCTGAAGTACGCCTTCGATTTCGGCGCGTGAGAAGGTACAGCCCTCGGCCATACGCTCGGAGAGATCCTCGGTGCTGAGTCGTCCTTCGCTGATCAGGCGAGGGTGCTGGCTGGGATGCTTCCCAAGGCCTTGAGGGACTTGCCTCATTGTGTACTTTGCCATCGTCGTGTCGTGTATTGGGTTACTTGTCTTACTGATAGGAGAAGCTCTCTGCTCTTCCTGAGGCAAAAGTACGGCGGGGCGGAAAGAAAGGGCGGCACCTTTAGTGCTATTTGGTCGACTATGTGCGTAGTCCTATCATCTACGTGCCTAAATCCAAAGATCCACGCACGTGGATGATAAGACTACCGACGTGGACGGAGCTTATCTCCCGCTGCTTCGCAAGAATCGCACCGCTGGGGTGGGGGAGTACTTGTGTTGGGTGGGAATTTTCCCTCAAGAATGGGCTACTTGCTCCCCTTAGATGTACGGGGTGCAGTGAGCTACAAGAGCCGCATATATACAGCACGTCCCGACAGTCAGATGACTGCCGGGACGTGCTGTATAAAGTGATGGGGTAGGGGAAACCCTTACTGAAGGGCTACCCAGCGCACGAGCGCGAAGTCCATACGATGTGGGAGCTCGGGGTGCGAAGGTAGGATACGCAGAGCGCGCTTGTAGTGCCCAGGACGCGCCTGCTTGAAGCGGAGCTCATAGACCTCACGTGAGCCATTGCGCTCGACGAGTGTCAGGGCGGTCTTTGCTACGAAGCGGAGTCGACCCTGAGCGTCTTCGCGTGCGTCGACAAGCTCGACCTCGAGATCCGAGGTGAGTGCACCCTTGTCGAGGACAAGACGTACCGTCTCTTCGTCGCCCGTGTGGCGCTCGTTGGACATATATGCTGCGCATTCGGAGCACTCGACAGAGACTACCTGCATGCTATCCCAAGCCTCGGCGGTAGCGCGCTTCCACTCGGTGAGTTCTCGGGCGATACGGTTCGAGTCAGCGTGCAGGCGAGCTGAGCGCTCGGCGAGCTTCGTGTAGAAGCGCTCGTAGTAATCGTCCATCATGCGGCGCATAGTGTAGTGAGGAGCGATGAAGTTCATCGAGTTCTTCATCGTCTGTACCCAACCATCGGAGTAGGGCTTGCCATCGCGCTGGAAGTAGAGGGGTACGATCTCCTTCTCGAGAAGGTCGTAGATCGTCGTAGCGTCGAGCTTGTCCTGCAGCGACTGATCAGCGAAGGTGCGCTTGTCGGTAAGAGCCCAACCAGCACCCTTGCGGTAGCCTTCGTACCACCATCCGTCGAGGACGGAGAGGTTGAGGACACCGTTCATCTCGGCCTTTTCGCCCGAGGTACCCGAGGCTTCGAGAGGACGAGTAGGGGTGTTCATCCAGATATCTACGCCAGCGATGAGCTTGCTGGCAAGGCGCATATCGTAGTTCTCGAGGAAGATGATCTTCCCGAGGAACTGGGGCAGGCGGCTGATCTCGAGGATGTGCTTGATGAGGCCCTGACCACCACCATCGGCGGGGTGTGCCTTACCTGTGAAGAGGAACTGTACGGGGTACTTGGGGTTGTTGACGATGCGCTCCAGACGCTCGAGGTCGGTGAAGAGGAGGTGCGCACGCTTGTAGGTAGCGAAGCGACGACCGAAGCCGATGAGCAGGGCGTTGGGGTTGATGCCTTCGAGGATGGATACCGTCCTCTCGGGATCACCGCTGTTGTGGAGCCACTTCTCGCCGTAGAAGGAGCGGATATGCTCGACGAGACGGAGCTTGATAGCCTGGTGTGTCTCCCAGATGGTCTCGTTGGGGAGCTGCTGGATCTTTGCCCAGGTAGCTTCCTCGGTCTGCTTCTTGATGAAGTCCTTGCCGAAGTGCTTCGTATAGAGCTCCTGCCACTCAGCAGAGGCCCACGTAGGCAGGTGGACGCCGTTGGTGACGTAGCCGACGTGCAGCTCTTCGGGGAAGAAGCCCTTCCATACGGGGGCGAACATCTCCTGCGAGACGCGGCCGTGCAGCAGGCTAACACCGTTGGCCTCCTGGCAGGTATTCAGTGCGAAGACGCTCATGGAGAACTTCTCGTTGCTCTCGGGATTCTCACGGCCGAGGCTGATGAAGTCGTGCCAAGAGATGCCGAGACGCCCAGGGATGTGGCCGAGGTACTTGCCGAGGAGCTCCTCGTCGAAGTAGTCGTGACCAGCGGGGACGGGCGTGTGGCAGGTGTAGATCGAGGAGGCGCGGACGAGCTCAAGAGCTTCGTCGAAGGGAAGACCTTCACCCTCGACGTAGTCCAGGAGGCGCTGTACGCTCATGAAGGCTGCGTGACCTTCGTTCATGTGGTAGACGACCTTAGAGATGCCGAGGCGGTTGAGGAGGAGTACACCACCGATGCCGAGGAGGTACTCCTGCTTCATGCGGTTCTCCCAGTCACCGCCATAGAGCTGGTGCGTGATGGGGCGGTCCCATTCGCTATTCTGTGGGATGTCGGTGTCGAGGAGGTAGAGGCTGATACGGCCGACGTTGACCTTCCATACGTGGCTGTATACGGTGTGACCAGCATAGGGCACCTCGAGGATGAGGGGCGTCTGTCCGTCCTCTTCGAAGATCTGCTCGATGGGAAGCTGAGTGAAGTCCTGAGCTTCGTAGTTCGCCTGCTGCTGGCCTTCGGGGCTGAGGCTCTGGGTGAAGTAGCCGTAGCGATAGAGGAAGCCGACGGCGGTGAGGCGGACGTTGCTGTCGCTGGCCTCCTTGAGGTAGTCACCAGCGAGGACGCCAAGACCGCCTGAATAGATCTTGAGGATATTCGTCAGACCGTACTCCATGCTGAAGTAGGCGACGGAGGGGCGTACTGCGTCTGCAGGCTCCTTCATATAGGCCTGGAAGTCGGCATAGACTTCGTCCAGCTGCGCCATGAAGTCCTTGTCAGCGACGAGGGCTGCCATCTCCTCAGCGGAGAGCAGGCGAGTGAGCGTGATAGGATTGCCTTCGGTCGACTCCCAGAGTTCGGGAGAGATGCGGCGGAAGAGATTCTGTGCCTTGGGGGTCCATACCCACCAGAGGTTGTGCGCGATCTCGTCGAGTCTACGCAGCTCAGCGGGCAGCTGGGCATAAGCATAGATGTTCGTCCAGACGGGATCGTTGGCGCGCTTTGTTGCGATCATAAATATGTTCCTTCTTCTAAGCAATCGAGACAGTCGGTCGACTATCATTTTTTTTAACGCCGCAAAGGTACTGATAATAAACCACTGCCCGTTACTTTACGACAAGATCATAAAGTAACGGGCAGTGGTATCTCTGTGAGGTGGGGTAGGGGAGCACCTATTTCTTCGCAGGGGTGAGCCCGAGGGCGGCTGCTTCGCGGAGCATAAATTCGTAGGCGGGCTCGTATTCGTTGGGGATCGTGCCGTCGAGGATAGCGTCCTTGATAGCGTCTTTGATGAGCCCTACCTCGCGGCAAGGTGTGAGGGCGAAGGTGTCCATGATGAGCTGTCCCGAGATGGGCGGTTGGAAATTGCGGATGCGATCCTTCTCCTCGATGTCGACAAGCTTCTGACGAACGACCTTATAGTTGTCGAGGTACTTGCGTACGCGCTGGGGGTTCTTGCTCGTGATGTCGGCTTCGACGAGAAGCATGAGGTCGTCGATATCATCTCCCGCCTCGAAGAGCAGGCGGCGCACAGCGGAGTCAGTCACGCCCTCATCGACGAGGGTGGCGGGACGCATATGCAGGTCGACGAGCTTCTCCACGTAGTGCATCTTGTGATCAAGCGGAAGGCGGAGGCGGCGGAAGATCTTCGACACCATCTTCATACCGATGAAGTTGTGGTTGTGGAACGTCCAGCCGAGGCGCTGGTCAAAGCGCTTGGTGCGGGGCTTCCCGATGTCATGGAGAAGCGCCGCCCAGAGGAGCCAGAGGTTCATCTCGTGCCCAGGGCGGGCGGTGGCGAGTGCCTTGGCCATATTGTCCACGACCTTGTAGGTGTGGGTGAGGTTGTCCTTGTGCCCGATGCCGTCACGCGTCTCGGCGCCCTTGAGCTCGAGGAGCTCGGGGAAGACGAGCTTCATCAGACCGGTCTTCTCGAAGAGCTCGAGACCGATGGATGGGCGAGGGGAGAGGAGGATCTTGTTGAACTCCGTGGCGATGCGCTCGGCGGAGATGATCTCGATGCGCCCTGCATTTCGCCCGATAGCAGCGAAGGTATCGGGGTCGATGAAGAAGCCGAGCTGCGAGGCGAAGCGTATGGCACGCATCATGCGCAGCGGGTCATCGCTGAAGGTGATGTCGGGATCGAGCGGTGTGCGCAGGGTGAGCGCCTCCATGTCGTGCAGGCCATCGAAGGGATCGACGAGCTGACCGAAGCGGTCGGCGTTGAGGCAGATGGCCAGAGCGTTGACCGTGAAGTCACGGCGCTCCTGATCTTCCTCCAACGTACCGTCTTCTACGAAGGGCTTGCGACTGTCGGGTGTGTAGCTCTCGCGACGAGCACCTACGAACTCGATCTCCAGGTCGCCCTGCTTGACCTGTGCGGTGCCGAAGCGAGCGAAGACCGAGATATGTGCACCACGCCCGAGGCGCCCCGCTACCGCCTGCGCCAGGTCGATACCGCGCCCGATGGAGACGACGTCGATATCCTTCGAGGGGCGGTAGAGGAGGAGGTCACGCACATAGCCCCCGACGATGTAGGCGTCTACACCGAGTTCGTCCGCGGCTTCGCCGATGAGGTGAAAGAGGGGGGTGTCTACCTTGTCGTAGATCTCATCTTCCTTTTCGTAGAGCAAGTCTTCGCTGAGCATCCTTTCTTAGTTGGGTTTCTTCGGCTGCAAAGATACGGGTTTCTTACGTGGGGAGTGCGGTCATCCGCGCTTTGCGAAAGAAAAACATCGGGTGCGTTTCCACGTGGAACTGCACCTGATGCCCTCTCGCGCTTTCGCGCGCGTACATATTATAATATGCTTAGGGCTCGATGTCGTGGAGCACGCGATCAGCGTCGGTGATCTCGCGAAGAGGGTGGCAAGGATTGCCGACGGCGATGACGCCTGCAGGGATGTCACGCGTGACGACGCTGCTAGCTCCGATCACGGCACCCTCGCCGATGGTGACGCCGCCGAGGATCGTCACCGAGCCACCGATCCACACGTTGTCACCGATCTTTACGGGCTTGCCTTGCTCGTAGCCTGTGTTGTGCTCCTCGGCGAGTAGTGGGTGGATCGGGGTGTAGATGCTGACGTTGGGGCCGATGAAGACGTGGCGGCCGATGTCAATGCGCCCCGCATCAAGCGCAGTGAAGTTACTATTGACGAAGCTGAAGTCCCCGATGTGGACGTTCGATCCGTAGTCAAAGAAGATAGGTGGCACGAAGTGGCAGTGTTCGCCCATCGTGCCGAGGAGCGAGCGGATAATCTCGCTGGCTTCTTCGTGCTGATCGGGGTGCAAGGCGTTGTAGCGCTGGATGAGGTCTTGTGCTCGCAGTCGCTCCTCGTGGATCTCGGTATCAATGGCGCAGAAGTATAGCCCTGCTTGGCGTCGCTCTCTCTGGGTCATGGCATGTGGCTTGGTGTAGTGATGTGTGGGTGGAGTGGGTGAGTGTTCCACGTGGAACATACCTCTGTTTTCTTCGCTTTCCTGCGGTGCGCTTCGCTGTTTACTCGCGTGCCTTGCTGTCGATCCAGATGGTCACGGGGCCGTCGTTCGTTAGAGATACCTGCATATCGGCGCCGAAGCGACCCGTACCTATGGTGCGTCCGAGTCGCTCCTCAAGGGTGCGAATGACCTCGCGGTAAAGGGGCTCGGCGACCTCAGGGCGGGCGGCACGGATGTAGGATGGGCGGTTGCCTTTCTTCGTCTCCGCCATAAGGGTGAACTGTGATACGGCGATGATGTCCCCGCCGACGTCGAGGATGCTGCGGTTCATCACCCCGTCTTCGTCGTCGAAGATGCGCAGCTGTGTGGCCTTCTTCACGAGGTACTCGATGTCCTCTGCGGTGTCTTCGGGGGATATGCCGATGAGGATGAGCATACCGAGGCCGTGGCTCTCGGCGACGGCTATTCCGTCGATATGGACGGCTGCGGAGCGGGTGCGTTGGATGAGGAAGCGCATGAGATCTTATTACTTGCTTTCGGTTTCTTGTTTCTCTTCTCCTTCTTTGCCTTTCTTATTTGGATCCGTAATCGCCGTGCTTTCGGTCACGGCAAATAGTGTTTTTGGTAACTCCCTTATTGTGAGGCACATTATCAAGGGCTGAGAGACGGCAGAGATGCCGATTGCTATAGAGGTGTAGGTCTCATAGTCTTGATACGAGAAAATTGCTAGACCTAATAAGGATAGGGCGTGTAGGCAGAATATTACTATCCAAATAACCCAAAGCACTTGCCCTATCAAGATATTGATTTTTGAAACGGAGTAGGCGCCAGGATCCCGAGACCGCAAAGAGTTGTTTAGTTTCTCAGGTGAGCCTCCCTGCATCCTGTGGTCCTCTGGTATGTTTAAGATTATCTCATTTTCAATATCTCCTATCTTGCTTTCGTATATCTCAAACCAAGCCTTAGATCCTTTGGCCATCATAATCCAAAGTATTGAAAAGATGGATCCTGTGAGAGCAAGTAGGCAACAAATAATATGCCCTATTATAGATTGTAATCCATCATAAGACATGAGTTTCTCAAGTAATGTACCATAGCCAGTAAAGAGTAGAACGATGAATGTGGCTAAGAATATAGAGCGCTGCCAGAGGTTTTGGATTTCAAATTTTCTAATCTTGTAGTAATCCTTTCTAATCTCTTTTAGGGAGACTTGTTCTTTGTGTACGGGGTAATTTCTTGGAGCTCGGTAGGTCATTTTCAAGGAGTTCATGTGATTATTCTTCGGGGTGGAAGGCGGTGTAGATGATGCGGGCCTTGGCGGGACCGATGACGGCGGTGAGGTCGTCGAGGCTGGCGGCGGCGATGGCTTGCACGCTGCGGAAGGCCGTGAGGAGCTCGTCCTTCGTCTTCGGGCCGATGCCCTTGATGTAGTCGAGACGTGAGGAGAGCTGGCTCTTACTGCGCTTGTCGCGGTGGAAGGTGATGGCGAAGCGGTGCACCTCCGCCTGGATCTGCTCGAGGAGACGGAAGGTCGGGCTGTGGTGACGCACGGGGATCTCGTCGAGGGTGTCCGTGCCGAAGAGGAGCCCTGCCGTGCGGTGGCGGTCGTCCTTCACCAGCCCCGCTACGGGGATGGCGAGGCCCAGCTCGGCGAGGGCTTCGCGTATGGCACCTATCTGCCCCTTACCTCCGTCGGCGAGGATGAGGTCGGGGAGGCCTTCGCCTCCCGCCTCTTCGCTCAGGCGGCGGTAGCGGCGTGTGACGACTTCGCGCATGGAGGCGTAGTCGTCGGGCCCTTCGACCGAACGGATGTTGAACTTCCTATAATCTTTCTTCGACGGGCGCCCACGCTTGAAGACGACGCAGGCGGCTACGGGGTCGGAGCCTTGGATATTCGAGTTGTCGAAGCACTCGATATGTAGGGGGAGCTTGTCCAGATGCAGGAGGTCCTTCAGCTCGGTGACGATCTGCATCAGGCGCTGGTCGGGGTTGAGCCGCTCGGCACGCTTGTACTTGTCTACCTTGTACTGGCGGACGTTGCGCTCGGAGAGCTCGAGGAGCTTCTTCTTGTCGCCACGCTGGGGGATGGTGATCGTCACGCTGGCATCATCCTGCCACCCGGGGTCGAAGGGCAGGATCAGCTCCTTGGCGCGTGAGGCGAAGCGCTGGCGTAGCTCGGTGATGGCGCTGGCGAAGAGCTCCTCGCGCGTCTCGCCCTCGATGAGGCTACGGTACTCGATGGTATAGACCTGCGTGACCATCCCTTGGGTGAGGTGCATGAAGTTCACGTAGGTCGCGCCGTCTTCGTCCTCGTCGAAGCTGAAGACGTCGACGTTGTGGATGTGGTGCGGGGCGACGGTGTGCTTGACCTGATAGTTCTCGAGGTACTGAAGGCGCTCCTTGTAGATCTGCGCTTCCTCGAAGCGAAGCTCCTCGCTGAGGCGAAGCATCTCCTCGCGATAGAGGTCGATGACGTCACGGAGGTTCCCACGCAGGAGGCTCGTGATCTCGCGGATGTTGTGCGCGTAGTCCTCGGCAGTCTGGTAGCCGACACAGGGTGCCTTGCACTTCTTCATGTGGTACTCGAGGCAGACCTTGTACTTGCCCTGGGCGATCTTGTGCGGGGAGAGGTCGAGGTCGCAGGTGCGGATAGGGTAGAGGTCGCGCACCATGGCTACGGCGGCGTGTGCCATACCGACGTTGGGGTACGGGCCGAAGCGCACCGAGCCATCGTGGGCGGGACGGCGCTCGACGCGGACGCGGGGGAAGGGCTCATGACGGATGACGACCTCGGGATAGGTCTTGTCGTCCTTGAGAAGGATGTTGTAGCGGGGCTGATGCTCCTTGATGAGGGCGTTCTCGAGGATAAGGGCCTCAGCTTCGGAGCCCACGACGACGTACTCAATACCGCGGATCTGGCGCACCAGAAGGCGGGTCTTCGAGCTGGGTACGTCGCGCTGGAAGTAGCTACTGACACGACGACGCAGGTTCTTCGCCTTCCCGACGTAGATGATCGTGCCCTCCTGGCCGATGTACTTATAGCAGCCGGGGGCTTCGGGGAGCGTAGGGAGGATCTTGCGTATTTCGTCGAGCGTCATCGTGTCTTATCTGAGGGAGGTGGGGCAAAGTCGCCCCCAATACAACAAAGATAAGGGAAAGATGGTGCGCTCCCGCTCCCGCACGAGCCGCTGGCTCACGAAGCGGCTACTTCGTAGGCTGCTGATAGCGGTCGATGTCTCGCTGGAGGTACTCGCGGAAGGCGGGGAACTCCTTGTCCGTGTACTCGAGGATGCGCTCCCGCGCCAGCTGAGGGATGCGATCCAGACGAATGAGCTGGTCGTACTCACCGAACTTCGGATAGTCTACCCAGAGCTTCTCCAGCTCCTCCGCTGAGATCGGAGGATGCTGCGTACGGATCACCTCACAAGTCCCATCATACTCCTTCCCTTGGAGGATGACAGACAAACACCCTCCTTCGTGGGTATATGTGAAGTCTGTACGTCGCATCTTCTCTGTCGTCCCTGGATAGCATTCAAATAAGAAGATGGCTTTCAGGAAGAGCTTCCCCTTGTGCTCGCTATCGGATCTATATTGGAAGGTCAGAAAGTCAGCATAGTTGTCTTGTAGGAAGTCGAGTCCGAAGTACCCTACGTTGGACTCCATCGCGCAGTAGGGGCTACCATCATCGTTGAGGATCGTGGCGAAGTAAACCGCCTGCCTCTCGTGGGCTTCGCGAGAAGCCTGCTCCAGCAGACCCTCCTGCTTCTTACGACGCAAGTAGCGCGTCTTATTATAGCGATCCAGATTATACAAAGAATCCTCTTCACTTTGTAAGCACTCATAGGGAGCGTTCCAAGCTCTTAATGTTAGTTTCATTTCTTTATTCTATATATCGTTCCTTCGGTATCTCTAATCTTGATCTTCTCCTTCGCAGCATAGCGTAATACACTCTCGGGTACTGGCTCCTTCTGCACCGGCACTTCAAGGATCATCTGTCCTTTAAGGATATTTCCTTCATTTTCCTCAAAGATCCCAGCATTAGCTCCCACTCTATTAGAGGGAACATCTGCGATCACTGACCCTGGCGAGTATTTTTCTGACAACTCTTTCAGGTAGCCGATCGCTGTCTTTTCTGAGATTTCACTAAGCTGGGTACGCCCGTAACAAACACCTTTTCGACTACATAAATGTTCTTTCTTTATTCTAATAAGGTTACTTCCGAATGAATATCCGTAGGCCTTAATAAAGAATAATCGAGCATAAATTGTATCACTAGGCAATTCTCCCGGAGTAATAGCGACATAAATAAATCCTCCAAATGTAGCCTCCCGTCTCACAATATAATTGCAATCTAGCACAACATTGTCAATCAAAATATCGTCTTTAAAATACTTCGAATAAGGCAATGAGTCGGTAGCCTCCCTTCCCAACAACCGCAAGTAAGAAGAGCCATCAAATTCCTCCAAGGGAATATCACTTTTTAGGAATATATAAGTCTCATTTTTTGAGCGGTCAAACCATGTGGTCTCAAATTCCAAAGTAGGAGCATCAAGGAGATTAAAGTATAATCTAAAAGATGTAAAACACCATAGATAAAACCCTACAAGAGTAACAAAGAGGATCACTACAGTTATAGTAATCACCTTACAAACGAACCGCATTCTCATATCATTTACCTTGAATTAAATATAGTGCATGGGGTGCAAACCTATAGTGGTTCACGAGTCAACCAATAAATGGAGATCCAACTTCATAAAAACCAACACCGAGAGCTATGCTTGGATGCAGTCTGATCCAGCTCATAATTGATTGAACTTACTCATGGCATTAGCCTTGATGTCGTCTGCAATATCGATGTAGGGCTTCATAGCCTTGTAGTCACTGTGTCCTGTCCACTTCATCACGACTTGAGGAGGGATACCCAAGGCAAGGGCATTGCAGATAAAGGTGCGTCGGCCAGCGTGCGTACCGAGCAGGGCATATTTAGGCGTCACTTCATCGATACGCTCGTTCCCTTTATAGTAGGTCTGGCGAATAGGTTCATTGATACCAGCAAGTTCAGCAAGCTCCTTGAGGTACTCATTCATCTTCTGGTTAGTGATCACGGGCAGTGCCTTGTCGTGCTCAAATACCAC
>ERZ773043.330-NODE-330-length-27575-cov-4.786410_pt1 | contig 27575 bp, 23 predicted proteins | sample MGYA00580636_ERZ773043 | MGnify/ENA primary metagenome ERZ773043 (study PRJEB29015, sample SAMEA2737992) | human oral metagenome | biome: human oral; feature: human-associated habitat; material: dental | place: China | collected 2065 ...
TATAATATATATATTATATTCCTATTTTACTGCACTGCCAAACTTATCTTCATACTCATTTATAACTATCCTGTAAGCTTCCTTTACCGGAATACCATTATTTAGAGTTATTTCTTTTATACTGTCATACTCCGGATAAATATATTCTCTTTCATTATGCACTGCAAGCTTTATATTTATATCTCCCAGACTGCTTCTGAACTTTACCTGCTTTCTGGGAAGAACTATCCTGTCCGCCTCATAAAGCCTTATACCTATACTTGTTGTATGCCTGAAAATTATATCCGATACTTTTTTTTCATTTTCCTGTTTACATATAACTGAAAGCATATATGCAGGACGATTTTTCTTCATATACACAGGTACATAAAACACATCAAGGCTGCACTTTAAAAGTTCTTCCATAACAAATCCCAATACCTCGCCCGAGGTATCATCAATATTTGTTTCCATAACAATTACGTCAGAGTCTTTTATACCATATACTGCATCATTTTCTTTTGTGATATTATAAAAACCGGACTGAGTTTTATTAATTTTTCTATCAGCTGCACTTATCTTCATTACCCTGAGTATATTGGTTGTGTTTTTAAACTCCCTGCTGCCCGCCCCGATACCTATACTATCTATTATAAAATTACCGCCGGAAAACCTCTCCCCGAACGCAGCCGCTATTGCAGCCCCTGTCGGTGTCACATGCTCTCCCTCATCATCAATTATATTTAATACAATAGAATGAGCTTTTACAATATTTAAAACCGCAGGTACCGGTACAGGCATATTGCCGTGAGCACATCTTACAAACCCCCTGCCTTCATATAAATCCGATATGTATATATGCTCAGGTGCAAGATCTTCAAGCAGTACACATGTTCCGACTATATCAATTATTGCATCAACTGCACCAACCTCATGAAAATGTACTTCCTGCCTGTCCACACCATGTGCCTGTGCTTCAGCATCCGCCAATATATTAAACACCCTTTTAGCATCAGCTTTAACTTTATCAGAAAAGCTTCCGCTATCTATTATTTTTTCAATCTCAGCAAGATGTCTGTGCTCATGATTATGTTCATGCACATGTAAAGTATCGCCATGCTTATGTTTATGTAAAGTATCACTATGCCCATGAGCATGATTGTGCATATGTTCGGTTACATGTGCATCAGCATTATATTCATGACTGTGTTCATGTTCATGATTATGCACTTTCATGTCATGTTCATGACTATGTTCATGTTCGTAATTATGCTCCTGTATGCCATGTTCATGACCATGCATATGACTATGAGCATGATTATGTCCCTGCATGCCATGCTCATGCACAGCATCGTTATACTTATGACTATGTGTAGGTAAATGCTGACCGTCTTCTGTATGAACTTCAAAAAATCCCGCATCTATACCATTTACCTTTTTTCTTGTAAATTCAAGCGTATACTTTCCAAAATCCATCGACTGCAGTGCCTGTTCAAATTTTTTACGATCGGCACCCAGGTCAAGCAATGCCGCTATAGTCATATTACCTGATATGCCGGAATACATTTCAAAATATAAATCCATTTTCTCCTCTCAAAGAAATATTGTTATAATTTATGTATCAATTATAACAATATTTCTTTTTGTTTATATTTAAGATAACCATCTCTAAGAATACAATAATTAAAGCATTATTTTCGTAAAAGCCGTACATAGATTTGCCAAAAATCCCATAGAAACAGCACAAATCTCTTAGGCTTTTTGTATAAGGCTGTAAAAACCTCTAAATCTAAACAGTTCTTATCCCGAAAATCGCCGGTTTAGGAGTTGTTTTGTATTGAAGAAAAAGAAGTTTTTCACAGTCTTAAAAGCAATACTTTATATTTTAAATGTTACATGCACAAGCACTATATTTATAAATCTTTTTCTATAAGTCTGTTTATCTGTGCAGCCTGATATGCCGCACCAAAACCGTTATCTATATTTACTACACTGATGCCTTCCGCACATGAATTTACCATAGTTAAAAGTGCCGATATCCCTCCAAGCCCGGCACCGTAACCAACCGAAGTCGGTACTGCAATTACAGGCTTATCAACCTGCCCTGCTATAACGGTAGGCAAAGCACCCTCCATGCCTGCAATAACTATAATAACATTCGAGCTGTTTATCTCGTCTATCTTTGAAACCAGCCTATGCAGACCTGATACGCCTATGTCATAAAAGGTATTAACATATGCACCAAAAAATTCCGCCGTATCCTTTGCTTCCTCAGCAATTTTTAAATCTGCCGTTCCGCCGGTACATACAGCTATATTACCCAAAAGAGCTTTTTGTTTCCGCTTTACAGTTATCGTTCCTGATATTTCATTAAACTTTGCCTCTTTTATTATATCTTTTACAATATTAAACTGATGCCTGTCAGCTCTTGTTCCTAAAATATTTTCACCACGATCATAAAAAGCCCTGAATATTTCTGCGAGTGCAAAGTCCTCTTTACCCTGGCAGAATATAACCTCTCCGAAATGTCTCCTTTTTTTTCTGTGAAAATCAAGTTTGGCAAACCCAAGCTCCTTATAACCGTAATCTTTTAAATAACCGACTCCATCATCTAAAGACATGCTTCCGTTTTTTATTTTCTCAAGAAACTCTCTATCTTCCATACCTTTACCTCTTTTTACACTTAGACGCAGCTGTATTTACTATAATTTATAGTAAATACGGCAATAAAGTATTGTAAAACTTATGCTTCAACGGAGCTATTTTTTCTCCTTTAAAAGATCTCTAATTTCAGTAAGCAGAACTATATTTTCCTCGGGTTGTTTTTCTTGTGCCTCTTTTTCTTCTTTCTTTTTAAATGAATTTAAAAGCTTTATAAACATAAATATTGAAAAAGCTATAATAACAAAATCAAATATTGACTGTATAAAGGCACCATACCTCAGTGCCGCCTCAGCCGTATCCCCACTTGCAGGGGTTATAACTATCTTAAGATCCGAAAAGTTCACTCCTCCTATAAGTATTCCAAGTATAGGCATGAGTATATCTTCAACAAGAGATGTAACTATTTTCCCAAAAGCGGCACCTATAATTACACCGACTGCCAGATCGACCACATTACCCTTTAAGGCAAATTCTTTAAATTCTTTTAACATAAGTTTCCCTTCTTCCTTTTTGAGATATATTATACAGGAATTAAGTTAAAAGTAAATAAAATGTTACTGTTAGCTATTGCTTATTTTAGGAATTTAATTTTACAAATAATTTCTGTATAACTCTTTATATTTTTTTAAAAATACCTCTTGCATTTTCTTTATTCTTATGCTATTATAATGGACGTAGCCATGAAAACCCATCTACGGGTTGCATGCTACAAACGTGCATTATGCACTCCTATATCACTCTAACAGGGAAAAGGCATCCGCAAGGGTGTCTTTTCTCGTTTAAAAGCTTTTTTAAATTCAGAGCTTTCTAAGTTCAAAACTTTCTAAAATTCAAAACTTTCTAAAATTCAGAACTTTTTAAAATTCCAAAAAGTTCTAAGATGCAGAGCCTGCAACAACCTGCCGGGGAGTTTTAAATAAAATCATCTTTTTTTCTTGCATACTCTCTCCTCATTGGAATAAAAAATGACGATTAGCACTTTTATCCAATCGTCATCAGTCAATATCTATTTATTTCTTTACTATTTCACCTATTTGCTGTTTATCGTGGTTGTGGGCGTTTGTAACTGTCATTGAAATTATTTTTTTATTGCCTATCTGTCTCATTCTCTGCCGTCATACACTATAAAACCATTGCATATTGTAAGCACGACTTTACCTTTGAGTTTACTTTTAAACCATGGAGAATTTGAAGATTTGCTGAAAGTTTTGTCATAAAACCATACCTGTTCAGGATCAAAAACTACTATATCGGCAGGTGCATCCTCCTTTACCATACCTCCCTCAAGGTTATACAGCTTTGCCGGTGTAAGGCTCATACGGCTTATCAATTTTGTTAAACTTATATAACCGCTGTCAACGAGATTCATTATACCTAATGAAAGAGAGGTTTCAAGCCCTGTTATTCCGCTTGGTGCATCAACAAAATCCACTCTCTTTTCTTCCCTCGTATGCGGAGCATGGTCGGTTGCTATAATATCAATAGTACCGTCATCTATACCCGCTATAATGGCAAGTCTGTCCTCCTGCGTCCTTAGCGGAGGATTCATCTTGGCATTTGTTCCGTATTTAAGTACAGCCTCCTGTGTAAGTGAGAAATGATGAGGCGTCGCCTCGGCATGCACCTTTATGCCCAGCTTTTTGGCTTTGCGTACTATATCGACACCCTCCTTTGTACTTAAATGCTGAATATTGATAATCGCACCATATTCTCCTGCAAGCCTACAGTCTCTTTCTATCATCTTAATCTCAGCCATAGCTTCAGCACCGTAAAGACCTAGCTGCTCTGAAACGCTGCCGTGATTTACACCACATTCCTTTACACACTCAGGATCCTCTTCATGAAATGAAAGCGGCATCTTAAGTTTTGCCGCCGTCTTCATAGCCTCTTTTACCAGTTCAATATCAACAAGAGGTTTTCCGTCATCTGTAAATCCTGCCGCACCACATTCTTTAAGGTGTTTCATATCAACAAGCTCTTTTCCTGCCATACCCCTTGTAATAGTAGCACAGGTTTTTACTCTTATTCCGGTTTTTCTTCCTTCGGTAAGCACATGAAGTATACCTGCCTCGTCATCTATAGGCGGATTTGTATTTGCCATGCCTATTATAGTGGTAAAACCGCCTGCCGCCGCTGCCGCCGCTGCCGTAAGTATACTTTCCTTATGTGTAAATCCCGGATCTCTCATATGTACATGTACATCTATAAGTCCGGGTGCAGCTACAAGCCCACGGCAATCTATGATTTCCAGCCTTTCCCCTTTTGCCCTTGCAAGCATTGAAGCATCAAGTACAAGCCCAATGCCTATCTTCAGAAACTTTCTGTCTGTTATTATTATATCTCTTATGCCGTCTGTTTTTGAAGCCGGATCTATAAGCCTGACATTCCTTAGCATCAGCATATTTCAAATACCTCATTGTCTTTTTTTATTCTGATTATCTTATCGGCAAATCTTTTTACATAGGGCTTTTCTTTAAACCGATCTATTATATTAAAACTTCCATTTATATGCATTGGAAATACATGCTCGGCATCTATCATTTCCATAAAATACGTTATACCGAGATATGCATATTCCTGCTGCCTTGTATCAAGCGGTACAAATGCCAGTTTTATATCTTTATTATCCTTATCAAGCATAGCCCTGAGCTTTTTAAGTTGTTCAAGGTATGCATCTTTTTGAGAATCATTCCAAACTCGGCTTTCTCCCTGCCAGTACCAGTAATTCAAATCACCTCCGAAGTAAATTCTGTCTCCCTGTATATCTATAAGGAAAGCTACGCCCTCATCAGTCGATTTCAAGGTTCGGACATTCAACCTGCAACCTCCGAAGTCATAGAACCTGTTTTCACCGGGTCCTATGAAATCAACATTCTTTTTATCTCTGACTGCAAGCTGGTTTATATCATTTGAGATTATATAATAGACATTTTTGTACTTTTCCCTTATATCAAAAACCCTCTGGGAAAAATGATCTCCGTGCCTGTGGCTTATAAAAATTATAACAGGCTTATCCTTATTAAAATCAGGAAGCACACCTTTATAATAATCAAATAACAGACTGCAGTCGCTTAGTTCTATATAAAATGAACTATGATGTATAAATTCAACCTTCATCAGACCCCTCCGCCTTTCATTTTTCTTTTATATACCTGATTATATCAGATATTTTACAAATGAACCAGATATAAATAGAAGGTTATAATATATATCTTCCAAGAAAATTTTTCATCCTTGTATTACGGGAATTAAAAACCTGTTCAGGACTTCCCTCTTCCACTATCACACCTTCATCCATGAAGATAATCCTGTTGCTTACATTTCTTGCAAATTCCATCTCATGAGTTACTATAACCATGGCTATATCAAGCTTTGCAAGAGATTTGATAACCTTAAGCACCTCCATGGTAAGTTCAGGATCAAGAGCTGAGGTCGGCTCATCAAAAAATAAAAGCTTAGGTTTAAGTGCAAGTGCCCTTGCTATGGCAACACGCTGACACTGACCGCCTGAAAGCATATAGGGATATGAGTTTTCTCGACCTGAAAGTCCCATCTTTTCCAGCAGGCTCAGGGCTTCCTCTCTTGCCTCATTCTTTTTTTTCTTTTGAACCCTGACAGGTGCGTCCATTATATTTTCAAGTACATTCATATGCGGGAACAAGTTATAGTTTTGAAATACAAGTCCAAATATGGAGTTTGCCTTTTTAAGCTGTTTTGAATTTATATAATTTTTTTGCCCGTGTTGTACCGATGCAAATGTTTCACCTGCATATTTTATCTCTCCCTCATCTATATCTTCAAGCATGGTGGCACATCTTAAAAGTGTTGATTTGCCGGAACCCGAAGGACCTATGACCGAAAGCACTTCACCCTCACCGACATTCAGTGAGACTCCCTTTAGAACCTCACCGTCTTTAAAGCCCTTTTTTATATCATTTATTTCTAAAACATACATATAAATCCCTGCCTATTCCCTGTAATATCCCATACGTTTTTCAGTAAGTTCCATTATATGAGCTACTGCCAAATTAAATATGTAATATAAAAGTCCTGCCGCTACAAACGGCAGCATACTTGTACTTGCACTTGCAAGAGCCTTCGCAGTGGAAAACATCTCCGCCACGGATATGGTAAAGGCAAGAGATGTATCCTTTATAAGTGTTATAACTTCATTGGTTACAGGCGGAAGTATACGTTTTATAACCTGCGGAAGTATTATAACAAAAAAAGTCTGTACTTTTGAATATCCAAGTACATGTGCCGCTTCATACTGTCCTTTTGGTATTGATAACAGACCGCTTCTATAAATTTCGGCAAAATAGGCTGCATAATTTAACACAAATCCTATCATAACGGCATATAGTCTATAATTGCCGGGAGTTTTAATCCCGGCAATATAATAGGGTCCAAAATATACTACCATAAGCTGTAGAGTAAGCGGTGTTCCCCTCATAATAGATATATACAGTTTAAATATTGATGAAATAATTATATTTTTACTCATCCTGCCAAATGCAGTCAAAAGTCCCAGAGGAAGTGAAAATATAAGCGTTACCGCAAATATATATATACTTATACCCATCCCTCTTAAAAGCTGTATTAATACATCTGATAGATTCATTCACCTGACCGTCTTTCTATTTTACAATAGTAACATCCCTTCCAAACCATTTCTCAGACACTTTCTTAAGTGTACCTTCTTGTGCCATCTCTTTAAGTGTTTTATCAACCTTATCTCTAAGCTGTGTATTTCCTTTTTTAAAGCCTATTGCATACTGTTCGCTTGAAAGCTTCTCATCAAGTATGACAAAATCATCGCTATTCCTTTTTTCTATCTGATATCCGGCAACTACTATATCCATAGCAACCGCATCGGCAGCACCCATCTCAAGATCCATAAATGCAGTATTATAATCAGCTACTGTGATAAGCTGCCCAAAAGTCCCTGCAATTTCAGCTTTATCCTTTAAAGCGGCATCCGCTGAAGAGTCAACCTGTACTTCAACATTTTTCCCTTTAAGCCCTGCCAAATCCTTTATGCCTGAATCTTTTTTTACAACAAATACCTGAGAATTTTCCATATATGGCATAGACCATGTATATCCATCCTCTCTTCCTGTCATGGTAAATCCGTTCCATATACAGTCTATATTGCCGTTTTCAAGCTCAAGCTCCTTAGCATCCCATGCTATAGGCTGATATACAATCTCCATTCCAAGCTTCTGTGCCGTTTCTTTTGCAAGATCAAGATCAAAGCCTTCGTATTCTCCGCTGTCTCCTACAAATCCCATAGGCGGAAAGTCCTTATCAAATCCTACTACAAATTTTTCCTCTGAATTTTCAGCCTTTTCATCCTGTTTTACAGTCCCATCTTCCTTTTTCTTTTCTGTTTCTTTTTCTGATACCGAAGTCTTATCCGCACCTCCTGCTGAAGTTTCACCTGTGCTTGAATTTGCAGTATTGCCTGCACATGCAGAAAGCATACACAACAGCATAAATGAAGCGCATAACATACCCCATCTGCCTAAAGGTAAATTTTTTGATTTCTGTGCCGAATTGCATTTGACAGCATCCTTACAACCGTAGTTTAAAGCAACTTTCATAATGTTTTTTACAAAATTTTTCATAATTTCCTCCACATAGTTATTTTTTATTATTTTACTTTAGTATGATATCATACTAAAGTGTTTTTGTAAAGAAAAAGTTTTATAAAAATATTATTAACCTCCAGCCCCTGTAGATATATTAAAAACTTCCGGCTCACTGCACCTTTTAATTCTACTTAAACATCAAACTTCTACACTCATGTTTTTATGCATGAGTTAAGGTATATAAATAGAAATATAATTCAAAAATTTTAAGCACTACAAATACTGCATTAAATATAATAAAATATCTGTATATACCTTTAATGAACTCCTTATTGCAAATACCCTTCATTTTTACCACTATTGCATAGATATTAAGAAAAAATACTATAGATACAAATCTAATGTATATATGACTAAATGGAGATTTATCAATAATATCTGATACACCATACATAGTATAATATATCAGGTACTTCTCCCATGAATAATTTTGCAATATCGAAAATCTTGTTAAAATAAAACTTACAGTAGATTGTATTTGTATAATTAAAAGTATGGTAGTCAGTATATCGATCAATATCAGTATCTTTCTTTTCATTGTTTTAGTCCTTTCCACATCTCCTAAAAGCTCTTTCTTGCCTCTTGTGCATTTAAATTAGAGTCCTATCTATACAGATTTCTCCCCGGTTTTTCTTCGTTTTTCTCTGAGAAATCAATTTATGGTACATTTACATAAATTTTGTAGGGACTAATATCTAATATTATCTACTATATAGGGCTGAAATGATTAAAAAATCTTATTAATCTCCAGCCCCTCTAAATATGTTAGATACTTTCAGCTAAACTTCACAGTTTTATTCCACTGAGGTATCAAACTTCTAAGTTTATGTTTGTTATACCGACATCAAGCCTTCCAAATAAGCGTAAAATTCAAAAATCTTAAATACTACAAATACTGCATTAAATATAAGAAAGTACCTGTATATTCCTCTGATAAGCTCCTTATTGCGAATATTTTTCAATTACGGGACAATATATGATACAAATTCGTATGACAATATGGCATATAATGATGCACGAGGATATATAGGTGATGAATACGGTATAGATATATATGGCGGCGATGGACGAAAAAGTAAAAAAAGCTATAAAAAGGTCGATATTAAAACAGTTGTTAAAAATTCGGCAGCAGCAGTTTTAGATTTATTTTTTAATTTATTTTCAAATTTAAAGGAAAATCTTGAAGATATGGGAATAAATCCGCTGTATAGTGCAGTAGTACCTTTAGTTATAATTTTACTTATAGTGTTTGCAAATATAAATAAAAATACAGCCCGTAAAGCTGCACTGAAAAGTACACAGACAGCTGACAATACCGCCGCATCAGATGATTCAAAAGAAGCTGAAACCTTTGCTTTTACAGGAAGTAAAGCCTCTGAAAGTGGAGATAATAAAGATGACCTTAATTCTTCAAGTGCCGCTTATGAAAACGGTTTGGAATCTTCGGATCCGGCACAGGAAAGTACAAAGTTTCTTGAAGGGATAATCGCTCAGCCTTTAAATGAGGCTGAAGAAAACAAACAAAATACACAGAGTACACAAAGTCTTGAAGATACTATAAGCAGAGATGAATTATTGGCAGCTAAAAGGATTTACAGATTTTTTGAAGAAGGCGACAGAGACGGTGCGGCTTCATTTATAATTGAAAATACACAGACGATTGAGCATCTTTTAAATGATAAGCTTAATAAGGAGCTATATGTATTTGATGGTGATAAGTTTAAAAAGCTTGAAAATGAACATGCAAGCGGACTTGTTTTAAAAAACGGCAACACTGCATTTTTCGGTGATTTTGAAAACGGTGTTCCAAATGGAAATGCAACCGCTATAAAGGCATATACTGCCGATTCATACAGATATGACTATGCTTTCGGAAATTGGAAGGACGGGATGCTTGACGGTCAGGGTACTGCAGGTTTTGCTTACCCTAAGCATGATTCTGAAACTACTAATGTAATCAGAGAAGGGAATTTTGTATCAAACCTTATGGAAGGTGCTGTAAAATACGTAAATGAACATGCCGATCAAAGCAGGGCTGAGTGGAGTTTGACTGTTGCACAGGGAAAGATAGTTCTTGACGGCAGATGGAAATATGATGAGAAAGACGGGGTGTATCGTCTTATTGCATCGGATAATGCAAATATTTATGAGCTTAAGCCTAATGAAGTGGAAAATACGACATGGAAAAACAGTCTTAAGCTTAAATAATTTAGTTTAGAGTGTGTTTATGAAAGTATTTACAAAATATAAAAATTGTGAGATAATCTAACTATAGTAGTAGATAAATTTTTATTTATAATAAGTTTTTGGTATTTTTCCATATATGAAAAAGCAATTTAAATAAATATAAAATTATGTTAAAACAACAATATTATAAGGAGGAATTGTAATGGCTTACATAATTTCAGAAGATGCAAAGGATTTGTTGGAGGATATTAAAAAATTTTGCGATAAAGAGGTAAGAGAACAGTCGAGGGAATTTGATAAAAGCGGTGAGTGGCCGGCGGAAATTTATAAAAAGGCGGCAGAGCTTGGATACACTGCACTTGAGGTTCCTGAAAAATATGGCGGTTTAGGTCTTTCAAGGGTTGATATTGCTGCACTTATGGAAGAAATGGCAAAGGCAGATGCGGGATTTGCAGTAACTATCTCAGCAAGCGGACTGGGTATGAAGCCGGTTCTTATTGCAGGAAGTGAAAAGCAGAAAGAAAAGGTGTGCAATATAGTAATGGAAGGAGGCTTTTCAGCATTTGCACTTACAGAGCCGGGAGCAGGCTCTGATGCAGGTTCAGGCAGGACGGTTGCCGTGAAAGATAAAGACGGCTATGTTTTAAACGGCAGGAAATGTTTTATAACCAACGGCGGAGTTGCGGATGTGTACTGTATTACCGCAATGACCGATAAAGAAGCGGGTATAAAGGGCATATCAATGTTTCTTGTTGAAAAGGGAACCCCGGGATTAAGCATCGGCAAGGATGAGGACAAGATGGGAATAAGATGTTCAAACACATGTGATGTTGTACTTGAAGACTGCAGGATACCGGCTGAAAACCTTATAGGTGAGGAAGGAAAAGGATTTAAAATTGCAATGCAGACACTTGATCAGGCTAGAACGTGGATGGGATGTATTGCAACAGGAATTGCTCAGAGAGCTATGGAAGAAGCTATAAATTATGCAAATCAGAGAGTACAGTTTGGGAAACCTATAATCAAAAATCAGGCGATACAGTTTAAAATAGCCGATATGGAGATAAAGGTGGAAACTGCAAGACAGATGACGGCACATTCTCTTACAAAGATGGATATGGGGCTGCCGTTTAGTATGGAATCGGCAATTGCAAAATGCTATGCTTCCGATATAGCTATGGAAGTAGCAAGTGATGCTATACAGATATTTGGAGGTTATGGTTATTCAAGAGAATATCCGGTTGAGAAATTTTTAAGGGATGCTAAAATATTCCAGATATTCGAAGGTACTAATGAAATACAGAGGATAGTTGTAGCTTCAAATATGCTCAACAGCAGAAGATAGTTGCAGCCTTTAAGTAAAGTACAGTATTTTGAGCGTTAACTCATTTAGATATTTGCTATATAATTTAAAATCGGAAAAGTCGCATGAACCGGGAGGTTTGAGCGGCTTTTTTGATGCTTACATTTCTGGGCTGGATATATTTTAAGGTTTATGATTATAATGAGAATAAAGGTGAGTAGTAAATACTATTGAATGTACTTAAATGACAGCACTTCGACAAGATTTATATTGACATGATATAACAAAATATATTAACATATGTTTTATCATGATTTAATTTATAAAAGGAGGCTGCACTATGGCAGGTATTATAGACAAGGTTGGCATACTTACGCAGATGGCTGTGGATAAAGGTCGTGAAGTGGTTGATGTAAACAAGCTTAAGATGGAGATAAAATCTGAAGAAAGGACTATAAAGTCTTATCTTCTGATTATAGGACAATACGTTGCTTTACATGATGTTCTTCGTGATAATGATATAATTGTAGAACAGCTTCAAAAGATAAAGGAGTCGGATCAAAGGATTGACGAACTTAAAGCAAAGCTGGATATAATCCAGAGCCGGAGATAGTCGGAGGAAATTCATTAAAGTGCAGATTTGTAATTTATATACTATAAAGTCTGACAGATGTTTTTCGTATATAAGTTCATATTATTTGCTTATAAAAGATTTATAAATGTATAAAAATATCAGGAGGAAATATGTCATATAAAACACTTTCAAAAGAGGAACTTATTAAGCTTGAAGAAAAGTTTGAAAAGCAGTATATAAGTTTTAAGGAGAAGAATCTTAAGCTTGATATGAGCAGAGGAAAGCCGGGACCGGATCAGCTCGACCTGTGTATGGGGATGCTTGATGTCTTTAATTCAAAATCAATATTAAATAGTGAAGATGGCTTTGACTGCCGAAATTACGGTTGTTTAGAAGGAATCAGGGAAGCTAGGGAACTTATGTCGGGCATACTTGATTCATCTCCGGATGAAGTAATAATTTATGGAAATTCAAGCCTTAATATAATGTACGATACCGTATCACGTTCATATACTCATGGCATCTTTGGTATGACACCTTGGAAAGATCTTAAAGAAGTTAAGTTTATATGCGTTGTTCCCGGATATGACAGACATTTTTCCATACTCAGGCATTTCGGCATAGGGTATGTAAATGTTCCGATGCTTAAAGACGGTCCTGATATGGATATGATTGAAAAGCTTGTAGCTGAGGATGAAAGTATAAAAGGAATGTGGTGCGTACCCAAATATTCAAATCCTGACGGTACGATATATTCTGACAAAACTGTAAAAAGAATGGCTGCACTGAAGCCCAAGGCGAAAGATTTCAGGATATATTGGGATAACGCCTACGGTGTACATAATTTATACGATGATTATGAAGAACTTACTGATATCTTAAGCGAATGCAGTAAGGCGGGAAATCCGGACATGGTGTATAAATTTGCCTCAACATCAAAGATAAGTTTTACAGGAGGGGGATTAGCCGCAATGGCTGCCTCAAAGAAGAATATTGAGGAGATTAAAAAACAGTTATTTTTTCAAACTATAGGCCATGACAAGATGAATCAGCTTAGGCATACAAGATTTTTTAAGGATATAGAGGGTATCCGTGCCCATATGAAAAAGCATGCTTTGATTTTAAGACCTAAATTTGAGATGGTTACCGCTACATTTGAAAAAGAGCTTTCAGGCACAGATACGGCAAGCTGGACAAAGCCTAGAGGCGGATATTTTATATCACTTAATACTATGGAGGGATGTGCAAAGGAAGTGGTCGCATACTGTAAAGATGCCGGAGTGGTATTGACACCTGCAGGAGCAACATTTCCTGACGGCATTGATCCTGAAGACTCAAATATAAGGATAGCTCCTTCATATCCGGGTACTGATGAACTTAAGGCTGCATCGGAGCTTTTATGTCTGTGTATAAAGCTTGTGAGTGTAAGGAAGCTGCTTAAAAACTGTAAATAAATACCGAATAGTATAAATACCGGGGGAATTTCATAATATATCAGGCTGTATTAAAGCTTTGTATAATATATTTTATGAGATTTTTCCGGTTTTATTTATTATAGATTATAATATTCGGCTTGTATTTGCATATATATTTGGTAAAATATATATGTGCAGACTTATACGGTATCCTTTAAAGTTTAAAAATCCCGTTTAACTGTTTATGTATTATACATTAAGCAGCATTAGATTTCATTAAGATGATTTCTATATATGGGATATGGATTTTGAATCATGGAAAAAAATAAAAAATATAAATACAAATTTAAATTAAGTAATAAGGATTTGGTTTTTATTATATTTTGTGTTTTATGTACTTTTATATGCCATGGCTGCAAAAAAACTGACAGCATTGATATAAAAAAGTATGATAATGATGATTTTATAAAAATGGACGGTGCAGTTTCAAGTACAAATTCAGCGGATACTGCCGATATATCCGATTTTACAGTTTCAGAAGGTTTTAATAAATCTTCCGGTACTGCTGTAAGTCAAATTCAGGCTTATTCAGATAAAGAAGATACAGATGATGCCGACATATCTGAAAATAAAAAGATATTTGTACATATATGCGGAAGTGTAAACAATCCTGATGTATATGAACTTGAAAGCGGTTCAAGGGTAATTGATGCGGTTAGGGCGGCAGGGGGGTTTAGGCAGGAAGCTGCAAAGGACTGTATAAACCTTGCAGGTATACTTTCAGACGGGGAGAGAGTTTATATACCTGATAATTCCGAGGCATCAAGTATGTCAGCAGCAGGTGAGCTTTATAAAAACGGAAATTTTTCAGAAAACTTTGCGAACGGTCTTTCGGAGAACTCTAAAGCTGCGGATTTATCAGAGGGTAATAAAATCGGAAATGATTTGCACACAGGAAGAGCAGCCGGAAAAATAAATATTAATACTGCCGGTGAAGAGGAACTTATGAGGCTTAAAGGTATAGGGAAAACCAGAGCAGGAGATATTATTTTATACAGAAATACACATGGAAGTTTTAATGACATTTCGGATATAATGCAGGTACCCGGTATAAAACAGGCTGCATTTGACAAAATAAAAGATGATATATGTGTAAAATGAACTTTTAAAATTTAAAAGAATTGAGGGTATTATGAGCAGAGCACTTATAGTTGATGATGAAAAAGGTATAGTTAAGGGTATTAAATTCAGTCTCGAACAGGAAGGCATGGAGGTTGATGCTGCATTTGACGGTGAGGAAGGATTAAAGCTTGCAAGGGAAAATGAATATGATATAGTGCTGCTTGATGTTATGCTGCCCAAAATTGAAGGCTTTGAAGTATGTAAGGCGATAAGAGAGTTTTCTCAGATGCCTATAATTATGCTTACGGCAAAAGGTACCGATATGGATAAGATACTTGGACTTGAGTACGGTGCCGATGACTATATGACAAAACCCTTTAATATACTTGAGCTTAAGGCTCGTATAAAGGCTATTATGAGAAGAAATCAAAAAAGCCAGCATGCCGCCTGTGAAGAAAGCAGTATAATCAGAGAGGGTGATATGCAGATAGATATTGACAGTCGCAGGGTTATGATAGGTGATAAAGAGATAAACCTTACTGCAAAGGAGTTTGACATACTTGAACTTCTTGCAGGCAATGCAAATAAGGTATATAGCAGAGAACAGCTTTTAAGTCTGGTATGGGGCGGAAAGTCAGGCGAAACCGGCGATGTCAGAACCGTAGATGTACATGTAAGAAGGCTTAGGGAAAAGATAGAACCTTCCCCCAGTGAACCCAGGTATGTACATACAAAATGGGGAATAGGCTATTACTTTAGAGCAAGATAATATATGGTCAATATATGCTTTTTAGTAGTCGGGAGTATTAAAGAAAGCTTTTATCGTGAGGCATTTGCCGAATATAAAAAGAGACTTTCAAGATATGCCGATATCGAAGTATTTGAAGTAAAAGATGAAAAAACCTCAGAAAAGGCATCTGAGGCTCTTAACAATAAAATATTATCAGCTGAGGGCTTAAGGCTGCTTGAAAAGATAAGGGACAATGATTTTGTAGTTGCACTTGTTATAGACGGAAATAAAACCTGTTCATACGGATTTGCGGAAAATATTTCAAAATGGCTATGCAGCCTCAGGGGCAGGCTTTGCTTTGTTATAGGGGGTTCAATAGGACTTTCAAAAGATGTAATTAAAAGGGCTGATTACAAGTTAAGCTTTTCAGATATGACCTTTCCGCATCAGCTTATGAGGGTAATACTTGCCGAACAGATATACCGTGCATTCAGGATAATAAATAATGAACCCTATCATAAATAATGAGCCTTATTAATTAAGCAGTTATAGGGATTATAAAAGATGTAAGTTTAATTATATTTGCCTTGGGGGAAATAATTAATAACGGTTATCGCCTGATATAATGCAAAAAAGTCATCTATGCAAAATAAAGATATTTTGTTATAATACGGTGTGATTCAGTTTTGAATCTGAATATAATAATACTTTTAAAGGAAATATTTATCAAATACGGTAGGGCATAAGCCTTTTGACCGCAGGCAGGGCTTTTTCACTGCTTTTAATTCTGCGACGGCCGGCAATGCCGAAGCTGTATATATTTAAATTCCAGGAGGTGCTATATGGCAGAAATTGATGATGTAAAAGTCGGTTTATCATGTGATAATAAGGCATTGGGTGAGGTTAAAATAGCTGATGAGGTAGTCGCTGTAATAGCAGGGCTTGCGGCAACTGAAGTTGACGGTGTAAACTCTATGGCAGGCAATATAACCAATGAATTGATAGCCAAGCTGGGTATGAGGAACCTTTCAAGAGGAGTAAAGGTTGAAGTTGCAAATAAGCATGTGTCGGTTGATCTTGCACTAAATATAAATTACAATGCCGATATACCGGAAGTGAGCGAAAAAGTTCAGGAGAGAGTAAAGAATGCAATAGAGAATATGACAGGGCTTTCAGTTGTGGAAGTCAATGTGAAAATAGCCGGTGTTAATACAAAACAATCATAAAAACCGGTAAATTATAATATCATATATGTTTTATGAGTTGTTTAAGGAAAGTTTGTTAAAAATGGCTACATGCGATATAAGAGATAATAATACCGGGATATATTGATGGTATAATGGAGGAGGGAAAACATAGCTTTATTTTATATAAATAAAGCTGCTGTTTTCCTTTGCCTTTTATGCGTAATTCTATACAATATGGAGGTGTTTTGAAAAAGGAATTTGAGCCGAAGGATATAGCATTATATGGTATGCTTATAGCACTTGCCATGGTTCTTAGTTTTATTGAAACTATGATACCGATACCTATGGGTATACCCGGGATAAAGCTTGGGCTTGCCAATCTTGTAGTAATAGTATGTCTGTATACTCTTGGTGAAAGGGCGGCATTTACGGTTTCACTTATAAGAATACTGCTTATAGGATTTACCTTTGCAAATCTTTCAACTATGATGTATTCAGTAGCAGGAGGTATGGTAAGTTTTTTGATCATGGCTGCGGCAAAGAGGTTTTCAAGTCTGAGTATGCCTGCTGTAAGCGTGGCAGGTGCTATAAGTCATAATCTGGCACAGCTTGTATTTGCAGCCGTGATAGTTGGGACGGCAGGAGTGTTTTCTCTGCTTCCGTATCTTATAACGGCGGCGGTATTAAGCGGCTTTGTAATAGGTATAATTGCCATATTGGTAATAAAAAGGATTGTAAAAGTATTTGGATATAAACTTGAAGAATAGATGTAATTTGAGGAAGGAATATAGCTATGGGAAGAACTAAGGTTGATATAATTTCAGGATTTTTAGGTGCCGGAAAGACTACATTTATAAAAAGGCTGCTTGAAGGAAGACCTGATAATGAAAAGACCGTACTTATTGAAAATGAATTCGGTGAGGTAGGTATAGACGGAGGATTTTTAAAGGATTCAGGTATTGACATAAGGGAGATGAATTCAGGATGTATATGCTGCTCACTGGTAGGAGATTTTTCTAAAAATCTGAAGGAGATTCTTGATAAATACCGCCCTGACAGAGTTATTATTGAACCTAGCGGGGTAGGAAAACTCTCTGACGTATTAAAGGCGGTAGCCGATGCGGCAGAAGAATCCGGACTTGAGAACAACTCTGCGGTTACAATAGTGGATGCTAAAAAGGTAAGGCTTTATGCTAAGAATTTCGGTGAGTTTTTTAATAACCAGATAGAAAATGCCAAGGTTGTAGTACTCAGCAGAACCGATATTATGGATAGAGAAAAGATTGATGAGTCGGTAAAAGAAGTAAGAAAAATCAACCCTGATGTAAAGATTATAGATACTCCGGTAAATGAACTGTCAAGTAAAAAGCTGTTTGAGATACTTGAGACTGACGGGAATTTTGAAAAGGAGCTTTTGCGAGAGGTTCAGCTTAAAAGTTCTCATAGTCATGAGGAACATGAGCATCACAGTCATGAACATGAACATCATAGCCACGGAGAGCATGAGCACCACAGTCATGAATATGAACATCATAGTCATGGGGAGCATGAGCACCACAATCATGAACATGAACATCATGGCCATGGAGAGCATGAGCACCACAGTCATGAACATGAACATCATAGCCATGAGGAGCATGAGCACTCTGAAAGCTGTACTTGCGGCTGTCATGACCATCATCACCATCACCATGCAGATGAGGTGTTCGACAGTTGGGGAAGTGAGCAGATGCCGCCGGTGGAAGAGGGAAAACTTAGAGAAATCCTTGAAGAGCTTGCGGAGGGCAGCGATTACGGTATAGTTTTAAGAGCAAAAGGTATGTTAAGGGATAAAAACTCCGATAAATGGATTTATTTTGATCTTGTTCCCGGAGAAGTTGTTATACGAAACGGGGAGCCTGACTATACCGGAAAGGTTTGTGTGATAGGAACCAAACTTAATACTGAAAAACTTGAAAAAGCATTTAAATCTTAAACTTAAAGATACGTTTAAAGCGACTTTAAGAAGTATTTAAAAGTTGATTTGATGATTATTAACCGGCCGGCTGGATTGTAACTGTAATAATATTGCAGCAATTTTCAGCCGGTAAAGTACATATAAATATAATTGCAGCAAGAGGGATATTTAAAGATGAATAATAAAGAACAGAGGATTCCCGTATTTTTAATAAACGGCTTTTTAGAAGCGGGAAAAACAAAGTTTATTAATTTCACATTGGAGCAGGATTACTTTAAAACGGACGGAACAACCCTGCTTATAGTTTGTGAGGAAGGTGAGGAAGACTACCATACTGATGTATTGGGAAAATTTAATACAGATATAGTTTATATAGAGGATAAAAAAAATATAAGTATACCGAAGCTTCTTGAACTTGAAAAAAAATATTCTCCTGAGAGGATACTTATAGAATGGAACGGGATGTGGATGCAGGATGAGCTTAAGATACCGCCTTTATGGTTTATAAATCAGACTATAAGTATATTTGATACATCAACTATGGATTTATATCTAAAAAATATGAAACCGTTTATGGGACCTATGCTTAAAAATTCCGAGCTTGTTATATGCAACAGAGCAGATAATATATCGGAGGAAAAGCTTGGAGAATACTATCTGGCACTTAAAGCCATGGCTTCCGAGGCTGAGATAGTATTTGAAGGTGAGGAGGGAGAGATAAGAGGCGATTTTTGTATACAAACTCCTTATGATATAGACAGCGATAAAATCTCTGTAAAACCTGAACACTTCGGAATATTTTTTGTTGATACTATGGACAGATCTGAAAGATATGACGGTAAAGATATTGAGTTTAGTGCACAGGTTTTAAGAGTGCCGGGTTTTCCTAAGAATTGTCTTGTGGCAGGAAGAAAGTGCATGACATGCTGTGAGGCGGATATGCAGTTTTTAGGGTTTATATGCTTCTATGACGGTGCAGATGCATTTAAAAACCGTGATTGGATTAAGGTAAGGGCGAAACTTAAAAGTGAATATAATAAACAGTACGGCAGAGTAGGTCCGGTACTTTATGCATTTGATATAGTGCGTACAGGTCCTTTAGATGAAGTGGTGGCATTTTAAATTAAGCAGCTTAAAAAATAGTCTTAATCTGAATGTTTGCTGTTTTTGTTTATTTACAGCCGAAAAAAATTCTTTTAAAGAAGTATGTGTAATCTAAAAAGGCAATGAACCGTATTTGTATTTTATTAAATATGTTTGGAGAAAAAAGTAATGTCTGATAATATAATAAAGAAAAAAGAATATAAATATGATGCATTTATAAGTTACAGGCATCTTGATCCTGATGTTGATATAGCACAAAAATTGCACAAGCTCCTTGAAACATTTAAAATGCCTAAGGAACTCTCAAAAAGAATAGACTGGAAAAGCAGGTCATTTATAGACAGAGAGGAGCTTACTACAGGAGATCTTTCAAGTGCTATAATAGAGGGGCTGAATAATTCAAGACACCTTATAGTGATATGCTCAAAGAGAACAAAGTTTTCACCATGGTGTATAAAAGAAATAGAAACTTTCAGAAAAATACATGGCGATGATAAAGTGCTTGCACTTCTTGTTGAGGGGGAACCGGACGAAGCTTTTCCGGATCCTGTAAAGCAGCTTAAGAGCAGACAAAAAAATGAAGTAATAGATGCGGAATATCTGAATGATACGGACGACGAGCCTTTAAGTGATACTAATGCCGGTGAAATACTTGCAGCAGATGTAAGACCGTCTAAAGTTAAATCTCCGGATTTTAAAGGATATGAATATTTAAACAGGGAAGAAATTAAAGAATTAAAGAAAGAATCTCTGCAAATACTTAAGCAGAAGGAAATTTACAGAATAGTGGCAGGAATGGCAGGTATAACTTATGGCGACCTGAAGCAGAGAGGGCGTGAAAGAAGACTTAAGATTATACTTGCAATAGGTACAGCCGCTATGACGGCACTGTCGATATTTACCACCTTTATGATCATGATGTATATGCGTGCATTAAAGTCTGAGAGGACGGCAAAACAGCAGACGGCACTTATGATACAAAACTATGCGGATAAATCGATAGAAAACGGTGATAAAATCTCTGCCCTTTTAATTGCTAAAAAAGCTATGGAATATGCTTCAAATAAAATGGATTCAATAGACTATATAAATGCCGAAAATTATTCCATACTTACAAGAGCTGTTGTAAATGAACCATATTCAGCGTTTGCAGAAATTGACATAGGCAGAGAAAGTCCGCAGTTTGCCATAGTTGACAGCGGCAAAAAATTGGCAGTTATAGGACAGGAGGGGGATATTGAGATTTGGAATATAGAAAACGGAATGTTTGATAAAAAACTGGAATCGGATAAATTCTTTGTTTCAGTTACGGGTGAAGAAAATTCAGATAATGTTATAGGAATTACGATCGACAGAAAGATAATAAAATATAATATTTCAAATTCCTCACAGGAGGAGATAGGTAGCTCCTCAAATTCAAGGTATTCGGAAACCGTATTGACAAAAAACAGTACATGCATGATTGGATTCAGCACTTATACGGATAAGAGCTTTTTAGATATATGGGATATTGAGAAGAAAGAAATTGTATATAACAAAAAATTTGATTCAAACAATAAATTTGTACGTGCGGCACATTCAAATGCAGGTGCTCATATAACCTATCTTTTAGATGACGGTTCGCTTACAGGTATAGATCTTAATACAATGGAGGAAAAACAGATTGCACCGCCTGTAAGTGCTGAAACAAGCCGTTTCAAAAATATGGTTTATAATGAAAAAGGAGATAAACTTTATTATACTTTAGAAACAAAATTATATGCGGTGGACCTTGCGGACTCTTCAAATAATAAGGAGTATGATCTCGGTTTTTATGCAGGAAGTATTAGATGTAGTGATGGGCTGTTATATATAGAAAACAGAGCAGGTTCAAAAATAAATATAACGGTATTAAATGCCGATTCGGGTGAGACAGAGGCAATACTTAAAGGAAAATATGGGACCTTAAATAATTTCAGTGTAAATCCGGCACAAAAAGAGGTTGTAGGTTCATGGTCTGACGGCAGTATAAGCGTATGGAGAGATATAACCTTTGATACAACGGCTGATAATGAAATATATAAGTATATAAAAGGTATTGACAGTTCGGTTTCTGCAAGACTTAAATTCAGTGAGGACGGGAAATATCTGATAAATTCAAATATTGACGGCACTATCTCAGTTGTAAGCACGCTTGGGAATACGGAGTATGAAGAGTTTAGCGGAGAGCTTATGGCTCAAAGCAGAAATTACAGATATGCTCTTATTAAAAACGGGCTTAAACTTTCAATATATGATACTTTGGAAAAAACTGAAACTGCCGAGCTTACAATGCCTGAAGACTTTGATATATTTTATACTATTTATGCGGTTTCAGATGATGCCGGAACAATTGCTGTAAGTAATTTTAAAGATCTGGGAGTATTATTTGTAGATACTCAAACCAAACAGGTGATTTCGGAAAGCAAGGCGGTAGACTTTATCATTGATGATTTTACTATGATTAATGATATAAAGTTTGCACAGGATAATAAATCTGCATATATAACCTATTCAAACGGTGAATTTGCTAAGGTTGATATATCGGACGGCAAAAAGATACAGGACTACGAGGGAGCCGACTCAAGCATTGACTCAATTATACTGAGTGATGATGATAAGTGGCTGGCTATAAATACATCCGACAGGAATACATTTATTATAAATGCAGAGTCCGGAGAAACAGTGCATAAGCTTAACGGTGAAGCCTATGCATTAGATGAAAGCTCAGGAAGGCTGGAGGTTATAGGAACCCTGAATGACGATATATTTACATGGACAAAGGAGGATGGCGAAAAAATCACCTCAACCAATAATTTAAGACAGGGATTGCTGAATCGTGCTTTAAATTATAATTCAATATCTCCTGATAAAAAATATATGCTTACCAGTATTTCAAATGGAGATACGGTACTTACAGATGTAACAACCGGAGTATTTATAAAAAGTTTTTCAGGAGAAAAAAAATCATTCGGAAGGGCATTTTTTGCAGGGGATTCATCAAGTGTAATTTATACCTCTGCAAAAGGAGTTTCAAGACTTGAAAAGCTTTATAATATGGAAGAACTTGAAAAGAAAGCTGAAAATATATTGAGAGGGCGTGAACTTTCTGATGAAGAACTTGAAAAAATAGGAAAATCAAAATAATTATAATAATTTATTTAAAAACGAATGGATAAAATATTTATGAAAAAAAGAATATTAGATTTTTTTATAAGATTCAAGAATGAGATAATGACTATATGTATATTTATGGGCGGAATATGCGGTGCCATAGGTTCATATATGTATTATAAACCGGTTCTTTCAGGTTACAGGCTGGTATTTGCGGTTCTTTACAGCACAATTAAACTTTTTATATTTACTCCTGTAATACCGATTGATGCGGATTATTCAGTTTTATTTGAAATAGGAAAATGGCTTGCTCCGCTGGCTACATTAATAGGGCTGTTTTCAATATTCGGAAATGTATTTTATAAGATTAAGCAGATGATTATGTCATATGGAACATATAACTATATAGTATTCGGCAACAGTGAGGATGCAAGGAAGCTGCTTGGTAATATAATAAAAGAGGATAACCGGGCGATAGGCTATCTTATAGTTGATTCTTCCGAATTTTTAAATAATGAGGAAGAACTTATAAAAATCGGAATAAAAACTGAATATTTAAATTTTGAAGCTGAAAATTATATAGTAAAAAACGGTTTTAAAAATTCCGCTCTGTATGAAAAAATAAAATCGCTCAAATTAAAAAAAGCAAAGCATATTATTTTTTTTGATTCGGAGATGGAAAATTACGGAAGACTTAAATCTCTGCTTAAATATCTGCCTGAAAGAAAAAATAAATATAAAATTCTTATGAGATATGAAACTGATGAGATTAAGGAGATTATTGAATCCGATATTGATGAAGCGGATAACCTGAATGTTGACTTTTTTAATTTTGAAGAAAGGATAGCACAGGAGCTGCTTCAAAAAAGCTGCCGTCCTTATAGAAGACTGAATGCAGAGTCATCTGACGACAGTCAGACTTTAAAAATAAATTCTGAATTCAGTATTGAAAAAGAAATTTTAAATTCACAGGCTCCGCTTAATGCGATAAGTTCATATCTGGGTCAAATGCATATACTTATAATAGGATTTGGAAAGCTTGGCAGAGCGGTGCTTATTCAAAGTCTTAATATAATGGTGGTAAATCCTGATAAAAAGCTCAGAATAACCATAGCGGATAAAAATATAAATGAGAAGTTTTCTGATTTTATTGCCGATTACAGACAGATTTCAGAGATGGCAGAGATAGAACTTATAAATGAAAATGTGCTTCACAGGGATTTTTATAAGGAAATTATTAATATTGATTCAAAAAACAAAATTAATAATATTATTTTTACGCTTGATAATTATAAAAATGTTATTATTGTCTTAAACAGGCTTAAGGGAATACTTCCGGATACTGATATAGCTGTAAGAACCAGAAAGCTGAAAAATGCCGAGATATTTGCCGAAAGATTAAGGGAATACTACAGCAATATAACTCTTTTCGGGGAAGAAAGTCAGGTGCTTGGAAAGGGTTTTGTTCTTGAAAATGAGGTTAAGGAAAAAGCTATAGAATTTAATTACAGATACAATATAAATGCTGCAAGGATAATGGGTTATGATGAACCGAAAGATTCTGCTTTCAGTATGTGGGAAGGGCTTAATACGGTAAAAAAGGAATCTTCTTTTAATCAGATATTTCACAATTCCACCAAGCATAAGCTTATACAATTTTTTATTGAGTCCGGGATTTTGCCTGCCGGTCTTACTGTGGACCAAGTGCTTGAAAGTTGGGAGGAAGTAATTAAAAACAAGGATATAGATGAGCAGATTAATATCATAGAAAAAGATCCTTTGATGAATTATTTTGCGGCTCTTGAGCATAGGAGATGGTGTAACTTTTATTTTCTTAGAAATTTCTCATATAGTGAAAAAAAAGATGAGAAGGCTTTAAAGCATGACTGCCTTATTACAGATTGGGATAAATTTTTAAAATCATCAAAGCGCAATACTGCAATATATGATTTTATTGCCGTGCTTAATAAATAATATGATTGTATAATTTTAAAGATATATATGGTTTTTTACAGGATACAAATAGCTTTTTTACAGCTTTATCCCCAAAATATAAGTTTAATTATTAAAAAGCTTTAAAAGACTTTTTATAAGAATCGCAGGAATAATTTGACTTTATCGCTTAAAGGGGTTAGAATAGTAGAAATTTCATATAAAAAAGCTGTGAAGGTGCATAGTAGTAGTGCAGACAGGCACAGAGAGGGGGAGATATGCTGGAAATCCCCTGCCCCGGTCTGTATATACGAAATTCACACCGAAGCTCCGAAGCTGAACCGTTGCAGCAGTAGGCTCCGGCGTATTATACACGTTAAGTATTTAAGTGTCGTTTTATGTAGGCTGATATACCGTTTATAAACTGTATATATAAAAATATATAAGTTTGCGGAAGCTGTCGGCAGGTAATACGGAAGCCGGGTGGTACCGCGGGTTAATTCTCGTCCCAGTTTATACTGGACGGGAATTTTTTTGTTTAACGGAAAATTTTCCTGTTTACATTAAAATACTTTTTATATGAATATTTATAAAACAAATGAAAGGAATGCTAAAAACTATGAAGGAAAAACTTGAGAAACTTAAAAAAGAAGCATTTGAAAAAATCAACAGTGTTGATGCACTTGATGTTTTAAATGATATGAGAGTGGCTTATCTCGGTAAAAAAGGAGAAATCACAGCCTTACTGAAAACCCTTAAAGATGCAAGCGATGAAGAAAGACCGAAGTTGGGTCAGTATATAAATGATACAAGGGTTGAAATAGAAAAATATATAAGCGATATGAAAGATAAGCTTACGAAGCGTATGCGTAAGGAGCAGATGGCATTTGAAGAGATAGATGTTACGCTTCCGGCAAGAGCTCCTGATATAGGACACAGGCATCCAAATTCAATAGCATATGCGCAGATAGAGAGAATATTTGTAGGTATGGGATATGAGGTTGTTGACGGACCTGAGATAGAATATGATGAATACAATTTCGGAAAATTAAATATACCGGAGAACCACCCTGCAAAGGATGAACAGGATACATTTTATATAAATAAGGATATAGTTTTAAGGACACAGACTTCGCCGGTACAGGCAAGGGTTATGGAGAAAGGGGAATTTCCTATAAGGATGATATCACCGGGAAGAGTTTTCAGGTCGGATGCCGTAGATGCGACACATTCACCGTGCTTTCATCAGGTTGAGGGACTTGTGGTTGACAGAGGAATAACCTTTGCGGATCTTAAGGGCACACTTAAAAAATTTGCCACGGAACTTTTCGGAAAAGATATAAAAGTTAAGTTCAGACCGCATCATTTCCCGTTTACCGAACCTAGTGCCGAGATGGATGTAAGCTGTTTTAAATGTATGGGAAAGGGATGCAGGTTCTGTAAAAAAAGCGGATGGATAGAGATACTTGGCTGTGGTATGGTGCATCCGAATGTGTTTGACAAATGTAATGTTGACAAGAGCAAGTATCAAGGCTTTGCTTTCGGTATGGGACTTGAAAGGATTGCACTTTTAAAATATGAAATAGATGACATGAGACTGCTGTATGAAAATGATATAAGGTTCCTTGAGCAGTTTAATTAAATATACCTGAATTTATCAAAGACATTAGATTAAAAGTAATATGGCTGATTCTTTACCGGTGGTATAGATATCGACCATAAAAATATATTGTAGGAGAAAGGAGAGTATGTTTATATCTTGTATAAAAGCTATACAGCATACGAAAAATATATATGAAGACAGCGTTATCGTGGATAAAGGAATATGTACCCGGGCTTGAAGTAGATGATGAAAAATACAGTGAAACCATGACAATTACAGGAACAAAGGTTGAAGGATATGAAAGACTTGATAAAAATCTTGACAAAATAGTGGCAGCCAGAGTGGTGTCTATGGAAAAGCATCCTAATGCCGATAAGCTCATGGTTTGTATGTGTGATGTAGGAGGGGATAAAAATCTTCAGATAGTTACAGGTGCGAAAAATGTGGCTGAAGGTGATATGGTTCCTGTAGTACTTAGCGGCGGCAGGGTGGCTTCAGTTCACGGCAAGGATGAGATTCCTGAAGACGGTGTAAAGATAAGCAAGGGAAAATTACGAGGCATTGAGTCGGATGGTATGATGTGCTCTATCGAGGAATTCGGACTTGACAGAAATTATTATCCTGAAGCCCCTGAGGACGGCATTTATATACTTGATAAAGATGTAAAGCCCGGTACTGATGTAGTGGAGCTTCTAGGGCTTCATGATACGGTATTTGAATATGAGATTACCTCAAACAGGGTGGACTGTTATGGTGTAAGCGGTATAGCAAGAGAGGCTGCCGCCGCATTTGACAAGGATTTTAAAGAACCTGAGATTATAAAGACCGGAAATTCCGAGGATATAAATGATTATTTAAGTGTAAAAATTCTTGATGATAAGCTTTGCAGGAGATATATTGCAAGAATGGTCAAAAATATAAAGATAGCACCGTCGCCCGCATGGCTGCGGCACAGGCTTGCTGCAAGCGGTATAAGACCTATAAACAATATAGTTGATATAACCAACTACGTTATGGAGGAATATGGTCAGCCTA
>ERZ773043.331-NODE-331-length-27543-cov-4.866960_pt1 | contig 27543 bp, 23 predicted proteins | sample MGYA00580636_ERZ773043 | MGnify/ENA primary metagenome ERZ773043 (study PRJEB29015, sample SAMEA2737992) | human oral metagenome | biome: human oral; feature: human-associated habitat; material: dental | place: China | collected 2065 ...
TACAGCTTCGCTTCTCGCAATCCCTACAAAAATATTCGTAATTCGCTCATTTTTTTACAAAAAATGGCTGCTTACTCATATTTTTTGTGTGTCAAAAGTATAATTACAATTCGACTTAGTTAATGCCGGTATAGGCATTATAGAATTTATTAAAGAATGGAAGATAAGTTAAATATATATCGCAGTCAGGCGGATCGGGTAAGTACACAATTAATAAAAATAGATCGGAAAAACCCTGATTTTTCAGTTTTAAAAATACCTGCGGCAATAATATCAAAAGGAGGTCTGGCAGCATTTCCTACTGAAACCGTATACGGACTTGGAGGTGATGCATTAAATCCGGAATCCGCAAAAAAAATCTATACGGCAAAGTCAAGACCCTGCGATAATCCGCTTATAGTGCATATAGCGGATATTTCTCAGCTTAAACTTTTAGCAGAAGATATACCTGAAAGGGCATATCTTCTTGCAGAGAAATTCTGGCCCGGTCCTATGACACTTATATTAAAAAAAAGCTCCATTGTTCCGTATGAAACATCAGGGGGGCTTGATACCGTGGCAGTGAGACTTCCTGCCGATAATATAGCAAGACAGCTTATAAGACTTTCTAAAACCGCCATAGCCGCACCAAGTGCAAATACTTCAGGAAAACCGAGCCCTACTCTGGCTTCACATGTAGTTGAGGACCTTGGCGGAAGGATTGATGTGATAATAGATGCAGGTCCGGCTGAAATAGGGCTTGAGTCAACTATAATTGATGTAAGCACGTCTGAAACCGTAATATTAAGACCGGGTGCTTTAAGTCTTTATGCTGTAAAGAAAATTATACCCGATGCCTACAGGGCAGTATATGATAAAAAGCTATTTAAAGATAAAAAATTAAAGCCTAAGGCACCGGGTATGAAATACCGGCATTATGCACCATGTGCGGATATACTTATAGTTAAGGGAAACTGCAGGGCTGTTGCAGAAAAGATATCAGGGCTTGTAAAGGATGATATTACAAAAAGAAGACAGGCAGGTATAATTACACTTGAAGAAAATCTGCAGCTGTACGATCAAATCAGGCATAATGCCTGTATAATTGTGGTTGGAAGTAAAAAAGACAAAAAAAGTACGGCACATAATCTTTTTAAAGTGCTCAGGCAGTTTGATAAAGCAGGAGTTGATATAATATATTCAGAAGCATTTGAAAGGGACGGTATAGGAGAAGCTGTTATGAACAGGCTTTTAAAAGCCGCTTCCTATAAGGTTATAGATGTATAAATTTAATTTACAGTCAGGTGAGAAATATGTCGGGAAAAAGAGATAACTATATAACATGGGATGAGTATTTTATGGGAGTGGCAGCCTTGTCTGCAAAGCGTTCAAAAGATCCGAGTACACAGGTTGGTGCATGTATAGTGAGCAGTGATAATAAAATATTGTCAATGGGCTATAACGGTTTTCCAAGGGGATGCTCTGATGACGAATTTCCGTGGGGAAAGGACAGTCAGGCGGAAGATCCTTATAATGCAAAATATCTGTATTCTACGCATGGTGAATTAAATGCCATATTAAATTATCGTGGAACAAGTCTTGAGGGAAGCAAGCTGTATGTAACATTATTTCCATGCAATGAATGTGCAAAGGCGATTATACAGGCAGGCATACGTACAATAGTGTATGCGGATGACAAATATGCCGATACCGATGTTGTCAGGGCAAGTAAACGCATGTTGAATTCAGCAGGAGTAAGGTATTACCAATATCAGCCGACAGGCAGACAGATAATAATAGATGTGTAAGCTGATTATATGAAAAAAGGTACATTTAAAGAAAGTAAAAAAGCGAAACATGAAAGGGTTGCCAGAATACTTGAAAAGCTTGATAATAAGTACGGTACACAAAAAAGATGTTTTTTGAACTACCGATATGACTGGCAGCTTTTATTTGCAGTAATATTAAGTGCACAATGCACTGATGAAAGAGTTAATATAGTAACAAATGATTTGTTTGTAAAATATAAGACTTTAAATGATTTTGCATGTGCGGATATAAAAGAAATGGAAAGAGATATCAATTCAATAGGACTTTATAGAGCAAAGGCAAAAAATCTGATACTTTGTGCCAAAAGATTGCTCGAAGTATATGACGGAAAGGTTCCTTCCGATATGGATGCACTTGTAAGTCTGGCAGGAGTAGGGAGAAAGACTGCCAATGTTATAAGGGGAAATATTTATGATATTCCAAGTATAGTGGTTGATACGCATGTAAAAAGGATAAGTGCCAAGCTGGGGCTTACCGCAAATGAGGATCCAGTTAAGGTTGAAAATGACCTTATGGAAATACTTCCGAAGGATCATTGGATACTATGGAATATTGATATAATAACGCTTGGAAGAACTATATGTATTGCAAGGCGTGAAAAATGCGGTGAGTGTTTTTTAAATAAGGACTGTCCGACAGGTATAATGAAAAACGGCAACTCAATTCAGGCTACATAAATATAAATATAGGAAAAATGAGTTTATAATTTGCCGTTATAATGGTATTTTAATAAAAATTACAGCTTTAAAATTTATATTTATATTATGTATCTTCATGGAAAAGTTATTGAATATTAAGATAAAAAACACTAAAAAACTGCCAGGACACAAAAAGAACACTTGCGTAATTTTTTGAACTATCTTAAAATAACTGTCAGTATCTGGGAGAGATGTCTACATACAATCCGGTTTACATGATATGGAAGATTTGCTGCAGATACAAAACAGGTGTGTAAATTTGTAAATATTTAAAGCTGGCTGATTAAGACGGCAGGTGAGGACAGATGAAAAAGAAGAGAAATCAATTAATATCCACGATTATTGTAATTATAATTGTTATTGCAATGATACTTCCAATGCTTGCAGGATTGTGGACTGCATATTTTTAATATAGTGGTGCCTGAATACATATAAAGGGCAAATTTTTATAAAGAAATAAATGTTGAATATTTTCAAGGAGGAAAACTAAGGTCATGAGATTGAGTCCCTTAATGACTAAGAGTGCTTTAATAGCAGCTTTGGCTGGTATAGGACTTTTTATTAATATAGATAATTCATATGCGGCGACAGTGCCTTCAGGTTTAAATGTGGGAAATGTCCAAATTGAAGGTCTGACTCCTCAGGAGGCTGATGAAAAGATTGCGGCTTATGCCGACAGTATAGAAAACCGGACAATAGAGATTGAGGTGAACGGTCATAAGGCTTCAACTACCGCAAAGGACCTCGGAGTTGAGTGGAAGGAAGTGGATATGGCAAAACAGGCGGTAAATGATTATACTGCCGGCAATATCGTAAATCGTTATATGAAACAGGCGGATTTACAGCAAAATCCTGTTAATATAGAATGTAAGATTGAAACAGACAGGACAAAATTTGATGAATTTATGGATAAGAATTTTGATATGTTTGCTTCAAAAGTTTCAAATGCCTCAATTACCAGGGAAAACGGGCAGTTTAAGATAAAGGACGAATCAGACGGTGTAAAGATAGATAAGGACTCTACGAAGCTTAAGCTTGATGAAGCACTTAAGTCGGTACAGGACGGTTCACAGGTAAATATTACAGCCGATACCGAGGTTGACAAGGCAAAGATAAAGCGTTCAGATCTTGAAGCGATAAAAGATGTACTTGGTACCTATACAACTGATTTTTCCAGTTCATCGGCAGCAAGGGCAAATAATATAAGAGTAGGTTCAAATAAACTTAACGGGCATCTGCTTATGCCCGGAGAAGTACTTTCAGGCTATGAAAATATGAAGCCATTTACTGCTGAAAACGGATACCAGATAGCTCATGCCTATGAAAACGGACAGGTTGTTGACAGTGTGGGCGGAGGTGCATGCCAGATAGCAACCACTCTTTATAATGCTTCGCTTCGTGCGGAGATAGGCATTAAGGAGAGAAAAAACCATTCAATGACGGTAAGTTATTGCCCTGCAAGTGCGGATGCGGCGATAGCGGGAACCTACAAAGATATAAAGATTGTAAATAACAAGGATACGCCTATATATGTTGAGAGCTATACCAATGGCGGAAAACTGACATTTACTATATGGGGCAAGGAAACCAGATCGGCAGACCGCAAGGTTGAATATGTTTCAGAGGTGCTTTCAAATACTCCGGCAGGAGTTACCTATAAGGATGACCCGAGTCTTCCTGCCGGCTCACAGGTAAAGGAGTCTGCAGGGCATAACGGAAGGACCTCAAGGCTTTGGAAGGTAGTAACGGTAAATGGTGCACAGGTTGAAAAGACTCTTATATCAACTGATACATATATGGTTTCAAATTCCGTTTACAGAAGAGGTACGGGAGCAGGTAAAGCTGCTTCATCATCAGCACAGGGTTCAGATGTTTCTTCATCAGAAAATACCGATCCGAATCCTTCGAATCCGGGATCTTCAAGTACATCTCCTACAAAGGGCAATGAATCACCTAAGGAAACAACAAAAGGACCGGGAAGCTCAACAACTGAAGCGGTAACCCCTGCTCCGGTAGTTGAACCTATAGGACCGGGAGAGTAATAATGAATGAAAAATCGGAGGATAAGCAGTATCTATATACAGGAGATATAGTAGTTGCAGGCTGTGCAGGTGAAAAAGGGACAGACTTAATATTAAAGATTAAAAAGGAGGAGCTGTTAAAGAAATTTAACAGCTCCTGTCTTAGCTTATACAAAAGTCGGGCGGATATTTATGAAAAACTTTCTGAGGATATTATAATAAAGGCATGTGGAAGCTGTTTGAAAAGTGCTGATATAATAAAGGCGGATGAAGGCGGCATACTCGGTGCACTTTTTAAATATGCCTGTGATAATGACTGCGGTATGAGGATAAGGCTTAAAGCCATACCTATAACCCAACTTACAGTTGAAATCTGCGAATATTATAAATTAAATCCGTACAGACTTCTAAGCAGCTTATATATAATATTTTGCAAGGATTCTTACAGTATAATTGACAGCCTGGAGTCTGCGGGTATCTGCACTGCAAAGATTGGAATACTCTGTACAGACAGGGAAAAGCTTATAGTTGATAAGGAAAATATCGAATATATTAACCGTCCTGCAAAGGATGAGATATATAAACTCGGAGCGGATATTGAAAAAATCAAAGGAGATTTTTAAAATATACAGCGTTTTTATTTTGGAACCGACTATATTATTTTATTATATCAGGAGAAAGTTTTAAATGAACATAGTGCTTCTTGAGCCTGAGATACCGTCAAATACCGGCAATATAGGCAGAACCTGTGCAGCTGTGGGTGCAGTGCTGCATCTTATAGAACCTTTGGGATTCAGGCTGAATGAAAAAGCGATTAAGCGTTCAGGACTTGATTATTGGGATAAGCTTGATGTAAGGCGATATACGGATACAGCTGATTTTTATGAGAAAAATCCGGCTGCATTAAAGTGTATATACATGGCAACTACAAAAGCTCAAAAGATTTATTGTGATGTGAAATTTAATCCGGATGATTATATAATGTTCGGGAAGGAGAGTGCAGGTATTCCTGAAGAGATGCTGGTGCAAAACCGACAGGGATGTATACGCATACCTATGTGGGGCGATATACGCAGCCTAAATCTTTCAAACTCGGTTTCAATAATACTTTACGAGGCTTTAAGACAGAATAATTTTAAAAATATGGCTACAAAGGGCGATCTGCATAGGCTTGATTGGAACAATCAGGTATAGTATATTTTGATACAGCTTTTTTAAATTTGTTTCATAAAATTTATAATAAGAGAAATAAAATATAAAAATTGTATTTTGTAAGTTTAATATTAAAATATTTTAGAATATATTATGATATTTAAAATATTAATAGCAAGAAAAGTTATGGAGCTAATGGGAAGTTGATATAAAAAGGAAAAGATGATATGAGAATTATCGTTACATTATTGTATTTTCTTTTAGCTATGTTATATTCATATCCTAAAAGATTGATGAATCATATAAGATATAAGAATAAGAAAGATGAGCATGATGCAAATTTTTACAGTCTACAGAAGATTATAAGAAAAATGTTAAAAATATTAGGTGTAAAGATAGAAGTTCAGGGATGTACAATGTACGATGAACCGGTTGTTTATATCGGAAATCATAGAAGCAACTTTGACAGTTTGATAATGATAGCGATAATGGAGCGACCATTGATATTTATAGGAAAAAGTGAGATTAAAAAATTTCCGTTTATAGGAAAATGGTTTGTGGATGTCGGATGTTTGTTTTTAGAGCGAGGTGATATTAAAAAATCAATAGAAGTAATTAATAAAGGCATTGAAAGGCTGGAAAACGGATATTCGATTGTAATTTTTCCTGAGGGAGGAAGAACTAAAGAGGAAAAAGTCAGAGATTTTAAACCGGGCAGTTTTAAATTAGTCGCCAAGACAGCGGCTCGTATTGTTCCTGTTACATTTTATAATTCAGAAGCGTGTTATGAGCGTGAACATAAATTACGCCCGGCTAATGTAAGTATAAATTTGGGGAAAATAATTGATTATAGAGAACTTGAATTTAACAATACTGTACAGGCGGCAAAATATTTACAAAAAGTTATAGCACATACTTATGAAGCACAAAGATGTTGTGATAAAATATAATTATAGTTCTTGATCCGATTGGAGTATGGTTTATCTTTTATATCTTTTACGGAAAAAAGAACCGGCATTTTCTCGGATTAGAATTAGGTTATCCGAGAAAATGCCGGCATCCGCTATTTGCCTCAGTTCTTACCGAATATTTGATATTTCAAGCATTGCCCTATAAAATTCTGAGCTTTTACAAAGTTCGCTGTCTGTACCTATTGCCTCTATTTTTCCGGCATTTAATAAAACAATTTTATTTGCATTTCTTATTGTTCTGAGCCTGTGAGCAATAACTATAACTGTTTTTTCTTTTATAAGTTCAGACAAAGCTTCCTGAATAAGGCTTTCATTTTCAACATCAAGAGATGCGGTAGCTTCATCAAGCAGTATAATCGGTGCATCTTTAAGAACAGCCCTTGCTATTGATATTCTTTGCCTTTCTCCGCCGGAAAGTCTTTGCCCGTTTTCTCCTATTATCGTATCGATTCCTTCAGGCATTTTATTTATAAAATCATAACATCTTGCTATTTTAGCCGCCCTTACTATTTCATCATCTGTAGCATCCTTTTTGCCGATTTTAATGTTATCCTTTATGCTTGAATTAAAGAGGATAACATCTTGAAATACTATGGAGAAATTTTTAAGTAAAGTTTCCGGATCAACCTTACTTATATCTTCCGTGCCTATTAAAATCTTCCCTCTGTCTATATCCCAAAATCTTGCGGCAAGTTTGGTAAGCGTTGTTTTTCCGCTTCCGCTTGAACCGATTAAGGCTGTGATCTCACCTTGCTTTGCGATAAAACTCACACCATTTATTACGGAATAATTATCATATCCAAAATAAACATCTTTAAATTCAATATCATAATTTTTAATTTCCATATGTTTTTTGCCTTCCTGAATCGGCATAGTTTTTATTTCTTTTATTCTTCCGACCACAGCATCAAGCATAATTATCATAGACATAAAAGTAATTATTCCCTCTATAGGGAGATAAATACTCGTTGTCAGCATTAAAAACGTTATATAAACCAGTACACTTATCTCACCTGCCATAAGCATGTTTACACCGATAACGGCAACGCTTATAATGCCAAGTTTTAAAACTGCAGTGGCTATTCCTGTAAATATTCCTGCAGCAGCTTCGCCCTTTGTTTTCTGTTTTGTAGATATATTTAATTTTGTGAAGAAATCATTCAGCATTCGTTCTTCTAAATTGTAAGATTTTATTTGTTCTATCTGCTCAATCTTTTCCTGCAAATCATCAAACACCTTGCGATTATCATCTATCCAGCTTTGTACTATTTTTTTCTGACTTTTCTTTGATAAAAATATTATTAGAAGTGAAACCGGAATCACCCACAATGCTGCAAAAGCCAATTTCGGGTTATAAATAATAAGCATTAAAGCAATGACACTTGTGGAAACAGTGGTTGCATATATTTGAGGAACGGCATGTGAAAATATAGTTTCATATAAGGTCATGTCATTCATCATAGTTTCCGCAAGATCTGTTAAGTCTCTTTTTCCAAAATAAGAAAGAGGTAATTTCTTTAATCTTTCCGCCAAATCAATTCTTGAATTTGCACTCTCGTTATACACATTGGTGTATAGTCTTACATAATCCCATCTTGCAACTAAAAACATTACTATCATCATTACTATGATTAATATAACATAATGGAGCGGAGTGAAATTATAACTTTCAATACCCTTTAAAATGCCTATATACTGGAACAAAAATATAAAGGCAATCATTGGTGCAAATAATTTTGTTAAATTGACAAAGATATGTGAAAAGATTGCTTTTTTTAAATTAATTGCGCCTTTTTCCGACATAGCATATCGTTTCATAAAATAAGAAATCATATCTTAACCTCCTATCTTCCAATTTACAGATTTTTGGTATTCATCCCAAAGCTTTTTATAATAACCGTTTATGGCTATCAAATCTGAATGTTTACCTTCTTCTACAATTTTACCTTTTTCCATAACAAGTATCCTGTCCGCATCTATTACAGTAGATAGTTTGTGTGCAATCATCAGTGTTGTCTTATTCTTTGACAACTTCTTAAAAGACTCCTGAATTATGTGCTCGTTTTCAGGGTCCGCAAAAGCTGTAGCTTCATCTAAAATTATAATATCCGCATTCTTGAGAAAGGCTCTTGCTATAGAAAGTCTTTGAGTTTCTCCGCCTGAAAAATATGTGCCTCTTGTTCCGTAAACAGTATCAAGTCCATTTTCTAAGCTTTTAATTATTTCTTTACAGCCTGAATTAATCAAAGCACTGTCTATCTCCTCATCCGTTGCATCAGGTTTTCCAATCAGGAGATTATCCCGTAAACTCATTTTAAATAGTTTGGAATTTTGAAAAACAAAAGCAATTTTTTTCATTAAAGCGTCTTTTTCAAAATCTTTTATATTAATTCCGCCAATAAAAATCACACCTGATTTAATATCATAAAATCTGGCGGCAAGCCTTGCCACAGTAGTTTTACCACTGCCGGACATGCCTACTAAAGCAACTCTCTCGCCCTTATTTACCTTAAAAGAAATATTATCCAAGACATTTTCGCCGCCATAAGAAAAGCTTACATTTTTAAATTCGATTCCAACATCAGAGCTTGTTTTATCTCCATAAATAAAATCATCAGAATCAAGTATATTTTCAATTTTATTCAGAGAAAGTTCTGCAAAATAGCTAAATTGTGTAATCGTTGCCGTTCTCATAATAAAAACGGCAAATGTGGGTCCTATCAGAAAATAAATAACAGAATTTGCGACCACATTAGACAAGTTGCCGTTAAATTTTATTAACAATAAAGCCACAGGTACCAGGAAAAATGCCGTAGATGTGGAAACAGTTTCAAACCATGACATTTTATTCATATAACTCATAGTAAGCTTAAGCACATCATCCTTTATTTTTATAATTAATGAATATAACTTATCAAAACTTTCAACACTTTGTGCAAATGTTTTTACCACGGGAATTCCCCTGACATATTCCACAGTCTGAGAAGACAGTTCGGAAAGTTCTGCATAATACTCATCTTTCATCTTTCCCGCTTCAGGTGTCATCATTGCCGACATTAATATCATACCGATAATCATCGGTACCATACTTGCAAGTCCCAATTTCCAGTTAAAAATAAAGAAAAACACAAGCAGAACTATTGGCGATATAACTGTCATCGCTATATCAGGAAGTTGATGTGCTAAAAAAGAATGAGTTTCAGAAGCTCCGGATACAATTATATTTCTGATTTTTCCGCTTTCTTTATTATCAAAATATCCTAATGGTTTATTTATCAGTTTTTTCACCGAAGTCTTAATAATATTATCTTCCACTTCAAATGCGAAAATATGGGATAATATAAGACCTATAATGTATATAAACAAACCCAGTCCCGCAAATGTCGCTGCATAAATGGAATTTTCTCTTACATAGGCAGAATCCACTATTTCATTTAAAATTAAATTTTTTACAATCCTGTGAATAAAAATCATAGGCATCAAAACCATAATACCTGAAACAGCAGACATAATCATGGCGATATAAAGCAAAACACTTTTTTTACCGCCATAAGGCAGTAGTCTTTTCAGTATTGATTTTTTCTTGCTTTTCAATTAATAATTCCTCCTTTTTTTAAAATTCAATAAGCTCAATAAATTCAATAAGTTCAATAATTATCCTATTTAGACTGATTATAGGAGTTTTACTTTAACTCATTATTAATATCAGGCAGCTTTTTGCTTGTTTTTGTCTTTTAATTATTATATAATAAACAAAGAGTTCAATCAATTAGACGCAGCTAACTATGTCTATTCGGAATAATGTCTATCCGGGATAAAAATATAAAACGGAGGTATATATGAGCGATTTTTACAATTTTGTTAAAAGCTTTTTTTCTACAAATGAATGTACTGATAAAACAAAATACTCCTCTGCAGGCCATACATTTTGTTTTAATACGGATGATGCAGAAGGCATATACTGGTTTTATGAGGGTAAAAATTTTACGATTGATATTAATGATGTTTTTATAAAAAAAGAGATTATACACACAAATTTTTCCGGTTTGGATAATTTTTATTCCTTTTACTCATCTTATTTAGTTACGGCAAACGGTGAAAGTTTTAATCCTTATCAAAATCTTTCTTCAAACTCACTCTATGTTTTCAATACAAAAAAATCTAAAAACTATAGGTTTATACTGCATAAAAACTTTCCATATTTAGGCATAGGTATGAATTTTAAACAATCCATGATAGAAGAATGTCTGTCCTCTTACAAAAATAAAGTTTGTAATTATGAAAATTTATTTTTTAATACCAGTACAATTATAAATAAACCCTTAGAAAGAATTGCAAAAGATATACTACATTGTAAGATGCACTCTCCTGCCGCTGAAATCTTTTTTGAATCAAAGGCGAAGGAATGGCTGAGTATAACAATAGACTCATTTTTAAATAAATATAACAATCCGATATCCATTGCAGATGATGAAGCTTTGGAAATTGTCGCCAATTATATAGATGATCATTATGCAACCTCAATTCCACAAAAAACTTTAGAAAAAATATCTACTATGAGTGGTACAAAGCTTAAAAAATTATTTAGACAAAAATATCAATGTACAATTACCGAATATACTCAAAGACGGCGAATGAATATGGCGGAAATTCTTCTGCTTAACTCCTCTCTTAAAATTCAGGATATAGCGGAAGCCGTAGGCTATTCTTCTCATAGCAAATTCAGCACCTGTTTCAAAAAATATAAAGGAATGTATCCTAAGGATATAAAAAAATATAATTCTAAAAAAAATTATGTATGAGGATGAATGTATGCAATTTAAATATTTTTTTTCTAATAACATAATAACATCAATATTATGTTATAATGACTTTAAGCATATTGCTTTAAAAAAGTAAAAAATAAAAGGAGAGGCTGCAGATAATAAAGGCTATAAGTCTGCAATGTTTTTAATATCTTTAAAAAATATCGGCAGCATTTAAATATATGATAGGTATAATAGGTGCCATGGAGGAAGAAATCGCAAGGATAAAGCCGTATCTAAAGGAAGTTCAAAGCGAAACCCTGGCAGGTATGCTTTACCATAAGGGCATGCTTTATGATAAAGAGGCGGTACTTGTACATTGTGGTATAGGCAAGGTAAATGCAGCTTTATGCACACAGATTATTATAAGTGTTTATAAAGCCGATGCGATAATAAATACAGGTATAGCAGGAGGTTTGGCAAACTATATCAATATAGGAGATATAGTGATATCAAACGATGCCGTTCAGCATGATGTAGATGCGACAGGCTTCGGCTACAAACCGGGTCAGATACCGAGAATGGATACACTTGCCTTTGAGGCGAGCACTTATCTTGCAGAACTTGCATATAAGTGCTGTAAGAATGTCAATCCGGATATTTCGGCTTACATAGGCAGGATCGCTACCGGTGATATATTTGTATCCGACTTTGAAATTAAAAAAAATATAAGCGATGAATTTAATGCACTTTGTGCAGAGATGGAGGGAGGTGCAATTGCACAGGTATCCTATCTCAATAAAGTACCTTTTGTTATAATAAGAGCAGTCTCCGACAAGGCGGATGCCTCTGCAAGTATGGATTATTCGGAGTTTGAAGCGGGAGCGATAACACATTGCAGCAGGCTTACAATTGAAGTTGTAAAAAAGCTTGACATTAAGAATCTTTTATAAGTATATATATTGTGATATAATTAAATTTATGCAGAAAATATCACGGAGGTATCTGAGATGGAAAAAAGCCTTACATTTGATTATTCAAAGGCAAATAGGTTTATATCAAAAGATGAGATTGAGTATTTTAAGCCGGCTGTGCAGACGGCACTGAAAACGCTTTTAGATAAATCCGGTGCGGGAAAAGATTATCTTGGTTGGATAGATCTTCCTGTAAATTACGACAAAGAGGAATTTAACAGGATTAAGCAGGCGGCACATAAGATAAGCCTTGATTCACAAGTGCTTCTTGTAATAGGTATAGGGGGTTCCTATCTAGGGGCAAGAGCAGCGATAGAGTTTCTTACAAACAGTTTTTACAACCTGCTTGATGCAAAAAAGAGAGGCTATCCGCAGATTATATTTTGCGGCAATTCAATATCTTCAAAATATCTTGCAGATCTTAAGAGTTATCTTGAAGGTAAGGATTTTTCAATAAATGTAATATCAAAGTCAGGAACCACCACAGAGCCTGCGATAGCATTCAGGATATTTAAAGAAATGCTTGAGCAAAGGTACGGAAAGGATGAGGCTGTAAAAAGGATTTATGCCACAACCGACAAAAGCTGTGGAGCACTTAAAAAGCTTGCGGATGATGAGGGCTATGAAACTTTTACAGTGCCTGACGATATAGGCGGAAGGTTTTCAGTGCTTACGGCAGTAGGCCTGCTTCCCATAGCAGCCGCAGGTATTGATATAAAAGCTTTGATTGACGGTGCCGCAGTGATGAGAGAAAGTTTAATCAAGGAGCCTTATGAAAGCAATCCGGCTGCATTATATGCCTCGGTAAGAAATATACTGCTTAGGAAAGGCAAGACGGTTGAAATCATAGCAAATTATGAACCCGGACTGCATAGTCTGTCAGAATGGTGGAAACAGCTTTTTGGTGAGAGTGAAGGAAAGGAACAAAAGGGAATATTTCCGGCAGCGGTTGACTTGACTACAGATTTGCACTCTATGGGGCAGTATATACAGGACGGTTCAAGAATTGTATTTGAAACCGTTGTTTCTATTGATGAGAGCCCTGAGCAGATTTTTATAAACAAGGAAGAAAAAGATACGGACGGTATGAATTATCTGGCAGGAAAAAGTATTGATTTTGTAAATAAGTCCGCTATGTCAGGAACTATACTTGCACATACTGACGGAGGTGTTCCGGTACTTTCGGTAAATATAGCTAAACAGGATGCATACTGTCTTGGGCAGTTGTTTTATTTTTTTGAGGCTGCATGCGGTATAAGCGGATATATACTTGGAGTAAACCCGTTTAATCAGCCGGGAGTTGAGAGCTATAAGAAAAATATGTTTGCACTTTTGGGTAAGCCCGGTTATGAAAATGAAAGAGAGCAGCTTTTAAAAAGGCTTTCCGTTTAAGATCATACTAAAAGTTTAAATCTGATATGAAAGTGAAAGGAGATTCTTAGATGCCACAGCCTATAAGTGATTATAAGCTTTTTTTTGCAGATGCAAGACGGGCAGTTGAAGAACTTAATGTCCTTACTTCTGAGGAAAAACGTCTGGTTAAGGAAGAGGCAGGTCTTAGCGCAGATATAAAGCATGAGCAAAAGGTGTGCAGCGATACGATCGCTTCAAATATAAAAGAAGGCAGAAATGATATATGCAAAAAGTATGATGACATTATAAAAAAACATAGAGTAGATTTAAAAAGAGTCAGGGCGGCTCGTGAGAAAGCTAAAAATCAGGGTATAAAGGAAAGGATAAATGAAGAAACCATAGATTTAAGAACTGAAAACAGGAACTTAAAAATTATGATAAGGGATATGTTTGCAAGCAATAAAGTTCCGGCTTTCTGTAATACTGACCTTTATTATACTATGTATTTTCCGAATAAGCCTGCCGACTATTTAAGCATACTTACCGCAGCGATTATATGCCTTGTGGCAATTCCTGCATTTATATACTATATGCTTGAGGATAAAAAAATTGAGAATCTTATTATAATAATACTTGCAGATATAATAATATTTGGCGGAAGCTATCTTATAATTGCAAATATGACCATGATTAAAAACTTAAGCATACTTAAGGACGGAGAGATACTTAGAAAGAGTATTGACGACAATATAAAAAAAATCAGAGTTATATCAAAAAGTATTGTAAATGATAAAGATGAAAAAAACTATGATCTTGCATCATTTGACGATGAAATAGCTCATCTGGAGCAGGCGATTGAGGAAGCCGAAAATGTAAGACAGGAGGCGCTGAATGCTTTTGATACCGTGAGACAGGATATAATCACGGATGAGATAAATGCACAGTTTCAGCCTGAAATAGATCGCCTCGGCAAGTTGTTTAAAGCTACATCGGATGAGCTTAGACATGTACGAACAAGACTTGATGAAAAAAATGCGTATGTTGAAGATAATTTCGGTATTTATCTTGGCGAAGAATTTTTAGATGTTGAAAAAATAGATATATTAAGTGATATAATGGATAGGGCTATTGTTACAAACCTTGATGAAGCCATAGAAGAATATAGAAACCAGATGGATGAGTAGCCTATGTCAGACTTTGAAAACAGGGAATTCAGGAAAAAGCAGTTAAAGCAGAATATGATTGACACAGGGGAAGATAAAGGATATGAGGAAAGACATGTCAAAAAATCCTCAAGCGGAGGTGCTGCTGTAGAGTATAATAAAAAAAGGCTTCTGCTTCTCCTTTTGATACCTATTTTTATAGCCGGGCTTTATTGGGCATGGAAATTATATTCAAGGTATTCAAAATATACAAATTATACCGTGATTTCTGAAAATGATATAACTAAAGGAAGTACCGTGGGTTATACGGAATTCGGAAATGGTATACTGAAATATTCAAAAGATGGAATTGTGTTTTTGGATAAATCGGGGAAAGAGGTATGGATTGAAAGTTATGAGATGAAAAATCCTGCCGTAGTTATAAATGGCGATTATGCGGTTGTTGCTGATAAAATGGGCAGTGTGCTGTGTATATTTGATAAAAACAAAAAAATCGGAGAGGCAAAGACTATACTTCCTATAACAAGGGTTGCATTATCATCAAAAGGAGTAACCGCAGTTATTATGGAGGGTTCAGGTACTGCAAGGATAGGATACTTTAAAAAAACCGGAGAGAGTATTGATATATCGGTTGAAACTATATTAAAGGGTGATGGATATCCTGTGGATCTTTCACTTTCACCTGACGGAACACAGCTTATAGCGGCATTTCAGTATATTGAAGGTGCCGATATGAAGGGCAGAGTTGTATTTTATGATTTTTCTGAAAAAGGCAAGAGTATGAAAAACAGAGTTGTCGGCGGAATTGATGAGCCCTTTGCATCAAGTCTTATAGCAAGAGTACAGTTTACTGACAGTACACATTCTTATGCGGTTGCCGATACAGGCATATATTTCTTTTCTTCAAAAAACCTGCTTTCTCCGGAGCTTGTAAAGCAGGAAATATTTGATTCCGAGGCAAAAAGTATATGCAGAAACAAGGATAAAGTGGCAGTTATACTTAAAAATCATTCAGGCGAGTCTGCAAATAAACTTCTGGTTTATGATGCTTCAGGGACAAAACTCCTTGAAAAGGATTTTGATTATGACTATAAACATTTTGATATGGATTCCGGATACATATTTTTATATAATGATAATTCCGCTCTTATCTATAATATGTACGGAGTTGAAAAATATAAAGGGGGGCTTGATTTTCAGGTACTTAAGTGTTTGAAGGGAAATGCCCCGAATGAATTTGTGCTTATAGGGGCTGCAAAGATTAAGACTATAAGGCTTAAGTAAGCTGTGCTGAAGTATCAAAGGGGCTGTAAAACTACTGTTTACTATAAAAAACAACTCCTGAAAACCGGTAATGCCCGGTATAGGAATTGTTTGAATACGGTAGTCTTTAGAGCCCCTTAAAAATCCTTATTTAAGCTCCAGTCCGCTGTGATATGAATAGTTGCCAAGCTCTTTAAGAAGCTTATGAAAGTCATGATTTTTAATTTCATCTATATTTTTAATATCTTCATTTAAAATATAGAATATATCATGGCATTTTTTTAATGATAAATTAAAAAGTTCAGGGAAGCTCTGCGTTGAGGCTAAACTTTTATCCCAGGGGTTTATCCATACTTCATGGTCGAGATTTAGGCTCTGTCTGTAATCCTCTACATAATCAACCACTATCTTATGTGCCGCAATAGGACTTTTTAAAAATATATTTTCAAGTTTTGCAATACCGTACTTTTTCTTTCCGGTAGGGTCTGCAAGAGTTTTGCATCCAAAGCGCATTGCAGATATTGAGCGGTGTATAATCCCGGGTGTAACCTGAAAATTATTTTTGTATGATAAAGGGTAAAATGTAATATTTATAATTTTTGACAAAAAATCCGATATAAACTGTGTTTCAAAACCGTTCAGGCATATGGTCGCCGCCTGATTAAATTCTGAAGGCTTTTTTTTCTTGTATTTTTTAAGAAATATAGCATCAATATCATTTTCAAGTTTTGCATGAAGCCCGTGCGTATAATTGCTGGGAGCGGCGGGATTATGGCGTATGCGTCCATAAACAAAAGGGTGGCATATATAATCGCCTATATAATGAGTCATAAAACCGGCTATATAGCTTAAAGCCTGTTCGGTTTTCTGACGGGATCCTATCCTGCCTATCTCATCAAGTGCATTTGCAAAAAAATCATTTGAATGTGCTTCATGCATATATGAGCCGATATTTCTGTAATCTTTATGGCGTACGGTAGGCACATTGTAAAAAAACATATCAGGTCCCTGTACACCGAGCTGGTAAAGCCAGCGATATTTTGCTATGATAAATTTAAGTCTGCCCGGAGCAAGGTCATTGTAGGCTTTAACTCCGAGTATATAGTGTGTTGTAAATCCGGGCATAATACCTCCTTAATAAAATGCAAACTTATGACTTTAAAATATATAATATAGTTTAGTTCAACTTAAAATATTTGCTAATAGAGATTATAATATCACTAAAATGTGTACTTGTTAAGAACTTTCTAAGTTCAATCGTTTAATAAATATCATAAGTAAATATAAAAAATATAAAAGTTTGCCGCTATCTATCGCCAAAATACAAACTTTGTGATATAGTGCTGTGTGGAATTTGGGATTTATAAGATGGCTGTCTTTAAAACTCCGGATTTTGAAATATGTTTCGGTAAATACTGACCTGTATGCTGCCGTTTTGTCATACTGTATAAAGCTGTCAGTAAACCGTATGGAGGATTTTGTATTATGTTGAAAAAATTGATAAATAACATGCTTTTTAAAGATATTGCGGCAATAGTTGCAGGTTGTACAATCACGGCATTTTCCATAAACAATATACTTGTACCTAACGCTCTTTCAACAAGCGGAATTACCGGACTTGCACTTATAGCACAGAAATATACGGGTATAAATTATACATATGTATATTATATATTCAGTATTGCAATACTTATAAGTTCGTTGTTTTTTTTAAGCAAAAAGGATTTTGTTAAGATATTATTTGTATCAATATTCTACCCTACACTGCTTCTATGTATGAACAGTATAAGTGCAATACGTGATTTTGTATTTGTCAGGGGTGAGATGTTTTTAGTCTGCATATATTTTTCCATATTTTATGGAGTAGGTGCAGGGCTTGTGCTAAGGCGAGGATACAGCTTCGGAGGAACCGACTCAATCGCAAAAATATTAAACAAGAGAGTACTTAAGAATGTAAGTGTGAGCAGAATACTGCTTGTAGTGGACGGCATAATAATAATACTGCAGGGATTTGTATTTGGTAAGGATATAGCTCTTTATGCACTTGTAAATCATGTAATATATATATATGTTATGGATTACATTCTGTTCGGCTTCAGATCAAAGCTTTACAAGGTATCTATAATCAGCCATAATCATAAGGAAATCGCAGAGTTTATAATACATGAACTTAACAGAGGAGTTACTATACATGATATAATCGGTGCCTATACAAATGAAAAGAAAAAGATGGTTACCTGTATATGTACACCCAACCAGTCGGCAGTGATAAGGAGATTTCTTGCCGAGCATTATCCTGATGTGTTTATGGAGGTTTCTCCCATAGTAAGTGTATATGCCATAGGAAACAGGTTTAAGAAACTTGATGAACTTGATCAATAGCACTTGCACTTAATTATTTACTGTGGTATACTTGTTTAGCTTTTTTCAATTATGTAAATGATTATATTTAAGAATAAAAAATAGAGGAGAATAAAGATGAAAAAAGATATACATCCAAATTATTATCAGGCTACAGTAACCTGTAACTGTGGAAATACATTTGTAACAGGTTCTACTAAAGAGGATATACATGTGGAGATTTGCTCAAAATGCCATTCATTTTATACAGGGCAGCAGAAAACGGCTATTGCCCGTGGACGTATTGATAAGTTCAATCGTAAGTATGGAGTTAAAGCAGAATAGGTTTTACAGGCTATAAGGGTTGGGCATATCAGTATAAATATGACCCGGCTCTTTTTACATATATAGAAACTTATTAACCTATAAACCGGGCAGTCATTATTGACTGCACCACTATTATAACAGGAGTAATTGAATTGAAATATTCAGGCATAGGCGGTCAGGCTGTTATTGAGGGCATAATGATGAGAAACGGAAATGATTATGCGACTGCCGTAAGAAAACCTGACGGCAATATAGAGGTAAAGAAAGATATTTATGTAAGTATGTCAAAAAAACATCCTTTTTTAGGATTAATGTTTGTAAGAGGAATATTTGCATTTGCAGATTCGATGATCATAGGCATGAGATCACTGTCATATTCTGCAAGTTTTTTTGAAGATGATGAAAACAGCAAGCCGTCAAAATTGGAGCTTTTTTTTGATAAAGTATTCGGGAAAAAGGCTGAATCCGTGATTATGGGAATTACAACGGTATTTTCAATACTTGCAGCAATAGGGATATTTCTGCTGATTCCGGCGTTTCTTGGAGGCTTATTGAGGCGTGTATATAATAATTACTATATTGCGGCACTGTTTGAAGGTGCAGTGAGGATTTTGATATTTGTTCTTTATATTATGCTTATATCAAGATTTGAAGAGATAAGGCGTACATTTATGTATCACGGTGCTGAACATAAATGTATAAATTGTGTTGAGAACGGTCTTGAGCTTAATGTAGAGAATGTTATGAAGTCGTCAAAGGAACATAAAAGATGCGGTACAAGCTTTATAATAATAGTTATGCTTATAAGCATAGTATTTTTTATGGCAATAAGGGTTGATACCATAGCTTTAAGGCTCATTACAAGGCTCCTTCTGATACCTGTTATAGCAGGTGTAAGTTTTGAATTTTTAAGCCTTGCAGGCAGGAGTGATTCAAGACTTGTAAATATACTTAGCAGACCGGGTATGTGGATGCAGGGGCTTACAGTAAAGGAACCTACAAGCGATATGGTTGAGGTTGCAATATGTGCGGTTGAATCGGTATTTGACTGGAAAAAATACCTTGAAGAAAATTTTAAAAAAGAAGAATAGTTATACTTAAAACAGCCGCCTTTAATGTAATACAGGCAGTTATATAAGGATATTTTATAAGATGAATAAACTATTATGAAAAATATTACCTATGCAGGACTATATAATGAGGGAAAGACGGAACTTTTATCGGCAGGTATAGAGGATGCTGAAATTGATGCAAAGCTTCTGTTTCTGTATGTTTTTAATATAAGCTTAAATGATTTTTACCTTAAGCTTAATAATAAGATTGATGATGACGTTTTGCTGCAAAGATACAGAGAGCTTATAAAAAAGAGGGTTTCACATACACCGCTTCAATATATAACAGGTGTGCAGAATTTCTGCGGAATGGATTTTTTTGTAAACCCGTCTGTGCTTATACCCAGATTTGATACTGAGATTTTAGTTGAAACCGTACTGAATAATGAAAAACGTATTATGCAGATGAATATGTCGGGGGAAGAGGCTGAAAATACAGTATATAAAAAAGAAAACTATAAATCTGAAAAAAGCGGTACAAAAAGACTTTTAGATCTTTGCACCGGTTCAGGCATAATTGCTGTAACCTTAAAAAAGGCTGGCGGTTTTGATGAGGTTTATGCTTCGGATATTTCAAGGCAGGCACTTGATACGGCTGTAAAAAATGCAAGATATAATATGGCGGATATTACTTTTATAGAAAGTGATATGTTTAATAATCCGGATATGCCTCATATGCTTGATATAATAGTCAGTAATCCGCCATATATAAAAAGTGCCGATATACAAAAACTTATGCCTGAAGTTGCGGAACATGAGCCTGTGTCTGCACTTGACGGGCATGAGGACGGGCTGTATTTTTACAGGATAATTGCACAAAAGGCAGGCGATTATATGGCTCATGGCGGAAGACTTTATCTTGAGATAGGCTCATGGCAGGCAGAGCAGGTTAAAGATTTATTTGATAAACACGGGTTTAGTGATATAAAGGTTGTAAAGGACTTGGCATATAATGACAGAGTAGTATATATGACAAGGCGGTAGTTGATTAATAATATTTATAGAAAGAGGTATTGGAATGTTTGACAATTTAGAAGATATACTTGTACATTATGAAGAAGTTATGGCAGAACTTGCAAATCCTGAAGTTGCAGGAAATCAAGACAGATTTAAAAAGCTTATGAAAGAACAGTCTGATCTTCTTCCGCTTGTAAATGCGTATAATGATTATAAAAATGCATTAAAAAACCAGCAGGATGCACTGGCTATACTTGATTCCGAGAGTGATGATGAGATGAGGGAGCTGGCAAAAGAGGAGCTGGCAGAAGGAAAGAGGAGGGAAACTGAGCTTGAGCATGAACTTAAGCTCCTGCTTCTTCCGAAAGATCCTAATGATGATAAAAATATAATGCTTGAAATAAGGGCAGGTGCCGGCGGAGATGAGGCGGCTCTTTTTGCTGCCGAGCTTTACAGAATGTATGCACATTATGCTGAAAATCTTAACTGGAAGGTTGAAATAATAAGTTTAAATGAAAACGGCATAGGCGGCTTTAAGGAAATTGTTGCTATGATAAGCGGCAGAGGAGCATATTCAAAGCTTAAATATGAGTCGGGAGTACATAGGGTGCAGAGAGTGCCTGAAACCGAGTCGGGCGGAAGGATACATACATCAACCGCCTCAGTTGCGGTGATGCCTGAGGCAGAAGAGGTTGATGTACATATAGACATGAATGATATACGAATAGATGTTATGCGTGCTTCGGGAAATGGAGGGCAGTGTGTCAATACTACAGACTCCGCAGTTCGTCTTACTCACTATCCCAGCGGTATAGTGATATATTCACAGACTGAAAAATCACAGCTGCAAAATAAGGAAAAGGCTTTTGCCTTATTAAGAAGCAAGCTTTATGAGCTTGAGCTTGAAAAAAAACAGTCGGAGGAAGCACAGGAAAGAAGAAGCCAGATAGGTACAGGCGACAGGTCTGAAAAAATAAGGACGTACAATTTTCCGCAGGGCAGGGTTACGGATCACAGGATAAACCTGACGATGTATAAGCTTGATAAAATAATGGACGGAGATATACAGGAGCTTATAGATGCATGTATAGCGGCGGATCAGAGTGCAAAACTAAGCAAATTGGCACAGGTGTAGACAGCTACATCCTGTGCCGATTTCTTTAAAAATATAACGTTTATAGTTGTTCATACCTTTTTTACTACTGTTTATACCTTAAAACACACAAAAAAATAATATAGTATATAATACATACAGTTAGAAAAGCACAGCTTATAGTGATAACGGATTTGCGTATGCTCGTCGTTTTTGAATGAATGGAGCAAGTTATAGAGTTAGAGTTTTGTATTGTTTAGTGATAGCGGTATGAGTCGGTGATAGGTTGCTTATGTATGGTTGGAGAGATAACAGTTAGAATGATTGAGTTAGAGCGATTAAGTTATAGTGATGAAAGTTAGAATGATTGAGTTAGAGCGGTTAAGTTATAGTGATAACAGTTAGAATGATTGAGTTAGAGCGGTTAAGTTATAGTGATAACAGTCGGAATGATTAAGTTAGAGCGATTAAGTTATAGTGATAACAGTCGGAATGATTGGGTTAGAGCGATTAAACCGGGCAATGTTAAGCTAAGCTGTTATAGGTTTTAGGTTAGAGAAGGTTGACTAAGAGCATATTTTATGGTCGGAGTCTGTAAACAGGAGAAGTTTTAGTGATAGAATGATATGAGTATATAGGATATATGGTGATATAGCGGCAGCAGGTACCTCAAGTTATTAACAGCAGAGTTGGTGATTTGAGGTATGGGTGTTTATAGGTGCGAGTGTATTTATAATTTCTATATTTAAAGAATGAATATTAAGGTTGGGGCGATTTTATATAGCCTTTTTATATAGCCGGGAGTGTCTTGAGCGATCTAGGGGTTTTATCGTATAGAGGCGTTGCCAGAAAAAGTTCAGGATAAACATAGAATAGTTCTTGTCATTTACCGGAATTATTTTATGGGTATCTCTGGGCTTTTTTTTATATGTTTTCGGTACAGCGTTCTTTTATCATTGGACTACGTACAGTTTTTTATATATTTCCGATGGGAGGCTACGCTTTTATGTATAAAAAGGCAAAAGTGATTGAGTCCGACAATATATTGTTATTTGCAATATAATCAGAATAATTATCATGTATTTAATCTAACAACAGACAGTATACGCAAATTGCGAAATGGAGGTTTGCAATGAAAAAGAAGAGAAATATTTTACTTGGATTAACGTTTGTATTTTTAACATCAACGGTTATTGTATGGGCTGATCCCTACAATAATGAAAACACGCTGCAAAGAGACTCAGAGTTTATACAGGAGAATACAGAGGATGGAACGTTAGTTAAAGTTTTAGAAAATAAGACTTCAGATAATGAGGATATTAAAGATTATAATTACAAAATTAAGGCTTCCGAATCTGAAACAGTTTTGATCGCAACCGGAAGTAATGCCAAGGTAAAAGATTCTGAAAAGGAAACATCTGATATATCAAACAAAGATTTTGATATAGAGGGAACAGTACTTATAAAATATAACGGAACCGATGAAAAGGTTATTGTACCGGATGTGGTTGAAGTAATAGGAAAAGAGGCATTTAAAGGAAATCCTTATGTAAAGGAGCTTATACTTCCGAATTCGGTAAAATGTGCCGAATCTGAAGCGTTTGCATATATGGAGAATCTTGAGGTGATAGAAAAAGGGTTATTTTTCTATACACATTATGTGGATATTTATGACGGCTGCAACAAGATTGCAGAGTTCAAGGTCAGAAGAGAGTATTATTAAGTGATATAAAATAATACTAGCCTTAATAAAATAATATAAAATATGAGAGGGGTTATATAGATGAAAACAGATAGAAACTATAAAAAGTATTTGCAGTTATATGTACATTGGCAATGTTATTTTCAAATATAATATATACAGCGTCTTATAATACAGTTATTGCGGCTAACGGTCAGCCTAATCAAAGTGCATATAATACTAAAAATATTGTCGGATGGTACTCAACAGGATTAAATTCATGGTACTATTACAGTGAACAGGGTATTATGAAAACGGGCTGGCTGAATGAAAAAGGAAGCTGGTATTATCTGGATGTCAAGACAGATGCAGCTGAAGGTCTTATGAGGTACGGCTGGTATCAGGACGGCGGCGGCAAATGGTATTTTCTTAATACACTGCATGACGGAAGTTTTGGAAAAATGCTTACGAATTGGCACTGGATAGACGGTTACAGCTACTGTTTCGGAAATGACGGCAGTTTATATCAGGATACTGTAACACCTGACGGATATATGGTAAATAAAGACGGCAGATGGATAAAGGACTTTAAAGTACAATATGTTAAAGGCAAAGGACTGCCATCACTGCCGTCGTCAAGTACGGAAAAAAGTATAAATTCTTCAGGTTCACATACAGGAAAATCATATAAAAATTTAAACGGCAAGGAACAATCCGGCAGTGATACAAAAGCAAAGCCCGGCAGCGACGGAAAAAATAATTTAAATAATTCAAATCAGGAAAATCCTTCGGATCCTGCTGAAAATCCTCAAAATCCTCAAACAGGTAATAAAGAATCAGGCAAAGAAGATAAAAAATATACTGTTACCTTTGATTTTAATTATCCAAATCAAACTAAAACCCAATCGGTTTCGGTAAAGGCGGGAGATTATGTGCAGGAGCCGGAGCCTGTGTATAGAGACGGGTATTATTTTTTAGCATGGTATAGGAATAAGGATGAGAAAGATTTAATGAATGCTTTTTCATTTAATGATACACCTGTCAATGAGGATATTACATTATATGCGATATGGCTTGATATGAAGCATGACAGCGATTCAGACGGGCTTGTAGATGCGATAGAGACTTTGATAAATACCGACATTCACAAGGCTGATACTGATGATGACGGACTGACGGATTATCATGAGTATGAACTTACGCTAACAGATCCTCTTAATCCGCATACGTATTCAAAGGATATTAAGGATGCGGATTTTGACATAGATAATGACGGACTTACAAATCTGCAGGAGGTGGAGTTTGGTTCAAGTCCAATACATAATGATAAAGATAAGGATTATCTTAATGACGGAAAAGAAAAGGAGTACGGGACTGATCCGAACAAGGCTGATACGGATAATGACGGACTTATAGACGGACTTGAAATACAATACGGTTTCAGTCCGACAAATCCCGATACTGACGGAAACGGAATCCTTGACGGAAAAGAGATTATCAGTGTTACGAAGGTATATGAAGGAGAGCAGGGAAGCTCCAAGCCGTCGGCAGTGATAAAACTTAAGGCGTGAAATGCGGATAATATCAGTATAGAAAGAGATACGCCAAGTGAAAGCATTTGGATGCCCGAAGAAGTTCCCGGACTTCTTGATGCCGCTTATGACTTTAAGGCGAACGGAGAAATACAGGAGGCGGTTTTAACATTTAAATTTGATGATAAGTATGTTCAGTCCGAGGATTTTGAGCCGGCAATATACTATGTTGATACTGAAAATCAGGAACTTGTGCTTTTAGAGGAGCAAAGCATTGACTGGAACAATCATACGGTAACGGCAAAAACAACTCATTTTTCAAAATATAGTCTGCTGAATAAAAAGGATCAGAAAAAAGCATGGGAACAAAATATACTGTCTTCATCAAAATTTGATCCGGGCGCAATAATAGAGGTTGTATTTGTAATAGATGAATCCGAAAGTATGCTTAAAAATGACAGCGGTAAAGTCAGGGTTGATGTTACAAAAAAGTTTATAGATACGCTTAGGAAAGGAGACAGGGCTGCGGTTATAGGCTTTTGGACCTCAGCAACTACCTATCAGTCATTAACCGACGATCTTGAGGCTGCAAAGGAAAGCCTGAGCAGTATTGAAAACAACAGGGGCTGGACAAATTTAAGTGTAGCTTTGGAACAGGCTATGAAAGAGTACCCGGTTGCAGGAAGCGATTCAAATACAAAAGAAAAAGCTATGAAAATCATTGTCTTTTTAACTGACGGACAGGGCTCTTACGATCCGAAATATGAACAGATGGCAATAGAGCGAGGAGTTAAAATATATACGGTAGGGCTTGGAAACGAGTACGATAGGGCGCTGCTTAATAAGATAGCTCAGGTTACGGGAGGTAAGCACTATCATGCAGACAGTGCGGATGAGCTGATTGAAGAATTCAAAAAGCTGATAAGCGATACGGTAGATGTAGTTAGCGATAGCGACGGGGACGGATTAAGTGATTATCACGAGGAGAGAATCAGACTTTTCAACGGAATAATTATGATGCTTGACAAAAAAATGCCGACACTGACGGAGACGGTTTAAAGGACGGTGAAGAAATAGTCCAGAGAACGGATAAAGACGGCAGAGTATTCTTTAAACTTAAATCCTATCCGACTAGAAAAGATAGTGATAATGACAGCGTCGAAGACAAAGAAGATGAATATCCTTTAACAGCTAAAATATATCAGATAGATTATCTTGGAAGTCCGAAACACCTGGCAAGTGTTGAAGACAGAGTGGATAAAAGGCTGAAAGATAACAATATATTTCCGGATTATCGTGAAGCCAGGTTTGAAAGTGCAAAATTTGGAGTAGAGATTCTTATGGAGGATTATTATACATTTTTGACGGAAAGAAACGTTGACACGACAAATAAAATTAGGGAGGATTACTGGCAAAGCAACTGGGATAAATACTGGGATAGTTATTGCACTAAATTCAATAACTATATGAAGGATTGCAAAGTAAGTGAAGAAATTCACTACTTTAGAAATAATTTAAACAGAATTCCGAAGGATATCAATGAATTAAAGGCGAACAGCAGCAATTGGATGTTATTAAAAGTAGGTACCTCCACCTACCATATGTGTCCCTCCGATTTTTCAGGAAACGGACTATATAATCTTAAGTTTATGTCTAAAGACGGAAAAAATGAGGGTGTATATATCAATATTTATGGAGATAATAACAACAATTCGAACAAAGGTTTAGCCTGTACCGAAAAGACAGATCCTAAAAATATGGGAACATATAATTTTAGCGGTATGTATTACAACGATATAGGAGTATCTCTAGAGAGATTAGCTCATTTGCAGTTAGATGTTGCCCCTTATGAGAGGTATGGAAATAAATCAATAGATGATTTGCCGAAAGAGGGAGAGAAAAGTAATCAGAATGAGGGTAGATATAATTATGATTCTGATGCACAACAGGCAAGAGAAATATTTGAAGGAGGATGGCAGGGGTTAAAGGAATGAAAAAGCAGAAGCATTTATTATTTTTTATTGATATATTGACCACTATACTGTTAATAATACACATACAATCTACCATTGCTCTTAGTATAGAGTATTTTTCACATTTAAAAAAATTTTTATTGAGGACTTATTTCTCATTATATACGTTCCATGGGATAGCGGGTGCTATATATAATTCTCCATTTAGGAATATATATCCAAGGATTCAATTTATAGTATTTTGTCTTAATATCTATGCAATAGTTGTAAAATTGAAAGGTATTCGCAATAAGGAGCTTGTCAGGGGAATGTACAGGTATTTTATTATATTTAATGCAGTATTTGTAGTATTTAAGATTTTTGAATTTTACGCTTATTT
>ERZ773043.333-NODE-333-length-27537-cov-29.000982_pt1 | contig 27537 bp, 24 predicted proteins | sample MGYA00580636_ERZ773043 | MGnify/ENA primary metagenome ERZ773043 (study PRJEB29015, sample SAMEA2737992) | human oral metagenome | biome: human oral; feature: human-associated habitat; material: dental | place: China | collected 2065 ...
GCAGGTCGCCGAAGCGTGCTGCTGCGTCGTGACTCACGACGAGCCGTCCGGTGTGAGCGGCGTGGGCGGCGATGATCAGGTCGTGCGCACTGCGGAGTCTTCCGGAACGACGCGTGTGTGCAATGAGTTGAGCGTGCCGTTGCGCCGTCGCATATGTGTAGTCGAGCACCTCAATGGTAGTGACGATGGCTGTGAGTGCTTGTGCGCGGTGCTCCGCCCGCTTCGCTGAATCAGCCAACTCGATTCCAACCTGATACTCAGCCACCGTGATTGCCGCAATGGCAAGTTCATCGTCATCGAAGACGTTCAGACCAAGGCGTCCGCGTTCGTAGTCGATGAGGATGTTGGTGTCCAGGATCAGTCGCCTGCCCATGGATCAGCTCCCTCGCTGAGGCTGTTGACTGCCTCACGGATGTCGTCGGCGAAACGATCGTCCGGTGGCACAGTCCCGGCCAGCGCAGCCCTGAGATCGCGTCCGGTGTGGCGGGGTGCGGGACGGATCTCGGCGACCGGCCGGTTGCCGCGCGTCACCACGACCGTGTCACCAGACTCGATTGCATCCAGGAGGCTTGAGAAGTTCCGCGAGGCATCTGTGGCGCTGATGGTCCTCATGACGCAATTCTATCTGATAATCAGATTTTGTCCTGATGGTCTGATCTGTAGTGGCCTGTGAGCCTCAGGGGATCGCCGGAATGGGCCGCCGACTCAACCCGGCAGCCTGGCAGAATCGAGGACATGGATGCAACTGCTCTTCTCATGGACGCTGCGCACCGGCCCGTCGAGACGGCCCGGGCTGTGCTCGATGGGATCTCCGACGAGGCCCTCCACGCCATGCCCGGTGGACACGGGAACTCGATCGCCTGGCTGATCTGGCACGCGGCCCGGCAGTGGGACTACCAGCTGGCCGAGCTTGCGGGTGAAGACCAGGTCTGGGTCACAGGGGAGTGGGACGGCAGACTCGGCATCGACCGGGGCGCGAAGGAGATCGGCTTCGGCGACTCCCCGGACGACGTCGCCCGGCTTCGGGTGAAGGCCCCGGCGGCACTGCTCGACTACCTGACCGCCGTCACCGAGGCCTTCGACCAGTACGCCGGGAGCCTGTCAGCCGCCGGCCTCGATGACGTCGTCGACACCCGCTGGGATCCGCCGGTGACCCGCGGAGTCCGGCTCATCAGTGTCATCGACGACGCCGTCACCCACCTGGGTCAGGCTGCCTACGCCCGGGGCCTGGTCGAGAACTGGCGCATCGGGTACTGAACCGGGACGCACGCCGGTGGCTCAGTTCGCGGTCAGTTGCCTGCGCTTCAGGAAGGCGCCTGCGGAGTCGACCAGCAGGACGAAACCTGCGCCCAGCTGGATGCAGTCCTTGATCACCAGCCGTCCGCGGCCGTTGAGGTAGGGGAAACCGAGGTCGGCGTCGGCGATGCCGTCCTTGGGGGCCGCAACCCACACCTCCGGGGTGGTGACCAGGAAGGACAGGGTCACGATGGTGAAGCCGATCACCCCGATGGCCCCCAGCATCCCCAGGGTCGGGTGGAGGTAGTGTGCCAGGATCAGCACACCGATCAGGCAGATGGTGACGCCGATGAAGATCCCCACCGTATAGGTGCCGTTGGCCTCATGCCAGGAGCGGTTGGCCTCGATGAGCGCGCCCTCGGCGTTCATGTGGGATTTGTAGTTCCCGGGGTCGCCGATCATCCATCTCATGAACGGCGAGTTCGCGATGAACGGCACGATCCCGTCGGCCTCGTACTTGAACCACTTCAGACCGCCGATCCACAGGAAGACGACGGCCACACCGAGGCGGAGCATCAGCAGGGCGAATCGGTCGAGCCTGGTTATCGCCTCGGCCAGCCGGGTGAGGGCAGAGCTGGAGGCCGGCTTGGCGCTGGACTGGTTGTCGGACATTCGGGCGCCTTTCATAGAGAAGCCAATGGGTAAGGGTAACCTGTGGGCCACGAGATGGGCGGTTCCGACTTTCCCGCTGGCATCGGGCTGCGACACCGGTGTGCTGTGCAACGGCTCAGTTGATGGGGTCCCTGGCCACCCGGTGCTGGTTCCGGCGGGACAGGCCTGATGAAACCAGGACAGGCCTGATGAAACAATGAAGCGGTGCTTCTGACTCTCACCTCGACGGCTCACGACGCCGATGACCTCGGCTACCTGCTGCACAAACACCCTGACCGGGTGCAGCAGCGCGACCTGCCGGGTGGCGTCGCCACTGTGTTCTACCCCGAATCGGGGCCCAGGCGCTGCACCGTCGCGCTGCTGGTCGAGGTCGACCCCGTGGCCTTGGTGCGCGGCACCCATAAGGACTCCTTCGCGCTTGGCCAGTACGTCAACGACCGGCCTTATGCTGCGGCGTCATTGCTGGCGGTCGCACTCGGACGACTGTTCGGCACTGCAATGAATGGGCGTTGCGACGCTCGTCCCGACCTGGTCGGGGTGCCGCTGCCCCTCAGTGCCCGGATTTTCGCGCTGCGGACCTCACCCGAGCTGGCGCGACGCCTGTTCGAACCCCTGGGATGGCAGGTCGAGACTGAGGAGGTCCCTCTGGCCGAGGGGCTCGGCTGGGGAACAGCCCAGCACATCGGCCTGACCCTGACCGGTGAGCATCGCCTAGCCGATGCGCTGAGCCATCTCTACGTCCTGCTGCCCGCCCTGGATGGCGTCAAGCACTACTGGGTCAGCCGTGACGAGGTGGACAAACTGCTGCGCCGTGGCGAGCGCTGGCTGGCGGCCCACCCCGAGCGTGACCTGATCACCCGCCGCTACCTCGTGACCCGGGACCTGAGCGAGGATGCTCTCGCCCGTCTTGACGCCCTGGATGATGCTGCTCCCGGGGCGGCAGCACCGGAGGAGATTGTCCCGGCTGATGACGCTCGCCCGCTGCGGCTGGACCGCCGCGACGCGGTGTTGACCGTGCTGCGTGAGGTGGGCGCGCACCGCGTCGTCGATCTCGGCTGTGGCGAGGGTTTCTACCTGCGGGCGCTGCTCGACGACCCCGCGTTCACCGAGATCCTGGGCGTCGACGTGTCCGCGCGCGAGCTGGAACGTGCGGAGCAGCGCCTGGCCCGGCTACCCGACCGGCAGCGGGAACGGATCCGGCTCCGCCAGTCGTCGGCCACCTACCGCGACGACGAGCTGACAAGCTTTGACGCCATGCTGCTGGTCGAGGTGATCGAGCACCTCGACCCAGACCGGCTGGGTGCCCTGGAGGTCAACGTCTTCGGGCATGCAAGGCCGCGTCACGTCGTTGTGACAACACCCAACGCCGAGTACAACGCGCGCTACGAGATCCCCGAGGGGCAGTTCCGCCATCCGGACCACCGGTTCGAGTTCACGCGCGGCCAGTTCCGGCAGTGGGCTGAGCGCGTCGCCGGGGAATACGGCTACCGGGCGGAGACCCGGCCGGCCGGGCCATCCGACCCGGAGCTTGGCTCACCCACCCAACTGGCGCTGCTCACCCTGGAGGTCTCGCATGACTGAACCCATCGAACTGCCGGTTCCGGAGCTATCGCTGGTGGTGCTCGTCGGCGTCTCCGGGTCGGGGAAGTCCACCTTCGCCGCCCGCGTCTTCGAGCCCTTCGAAGTGGTCAGCTCCGACTTCTGCCGTGGCCTGGTCTCCGGCGACGAGAACGACCAGTCGGCCTCAGCGGACGCCTTCGACGTGCTGAACCACATCGTCGGCAAGCGTCTGGACCGCGGCCTGCTGACCGTCGTCGACGCCACCAATGTGACACGCGAGGCCCGCGCCGAGCTGGTGAGACTGGCCCGCGACCACGATGTGCTGCCCGTGGCGATCGTCCTCGACATCGACGCCAAGGAAGCCATCGCCCGGAACCGCACCCGACCCGGCCGCGGCTTCGGCGACGGCCCGGTCCAGCGACAGTCCCAGGCCCTGCGCCGTTCGCTGCGCGGCCTCGGACGGGAGGGCTTCCGCAAGGTGCACCGTCTGGGCAGCCCCGCCGACGTGGATGCCGCGGTCATCGTCCGCGAGCGCCTCCTCAATGACCGCCGCGACCTTCACGGCCCCTTCGACATCATCGGTGACGTTCACGGCTGCCTCGACGAGCTGGTGGAGCTTCTCGGTGAGCTCGGCTACACCATCACCCGCGATGACCAGGGCCGCCCCGTTGACGCGGCCCACCCAGAGGGGCGCACCGCGTTCTTCGTCGGTGACCTCATCGACCGTGGCCCCTCATCGGTGGGGGTGCTGCGGCTGGCGATGGGCATGGCTGCGGCGGGTCACGCCATCGCGGTGCCCGGCAATCACGAGGCCAAGCTGATCCGCGCCCTCGACGGCAAGAACGTCCAGGTGGGACATGGCTTGGAGACCACGCTCGCGGAGCTGGAGACAGAGACCCCCGAGTTCCGCAGGCAGGTGCGCGACTGGTGCTATGACCTGGTCGCCCACCTCGTGCTGGATGACGGACGACTCGTCGTTGCCCACGCTGGCCTGAAGGAGGCCTACCACGGGCGGGCGTCGGGCCGGGTGCGGTCCTTTGCGCTGTACGGCGACACCACCGGCGAGAGCGACGAGTACGGGCTGCCGGTGCGCTACCCGTGGGCCGAGGACTACCGCGGCCGGGCGATGGTGGTCTACGGACACACCCCCACACCGACCCTCGACTGGGTCAACAACACGCTGTGCCTGGACACAGGATGCGTGTTCGGCGGGAGGCTGTCGGCGCTGCGCTACCCGGAAAGGGTGACCGTCCAGGTGCCTGCGCGGCGGGTCTACTACGAACCCGCTAGGCCCCTCGTCGCCCCAGGACGTCCCAGCGACGAGCTGCGCATCAGCGACGTCACCGGGCGCAGGACCGTCGAGACCTCGGAGCTGGGGCGGCTAACCATCCCGGCGGAGAGCGCGGCGGGTGCTCTGGAGGTGATGAGCCGGTTCGCGCTGCACCCGGGCCTCCTGCCGTACCTGCCGCCGACCATGTCGCCGGTGGCCACGTCGTCGCGTCCCGACTACCTCGAACATCCCGACGAGGCCTTCTCGCAGTACGCCGACTGGGGCGTCGGGGAGGTGATCTGCGAGGAGAAGCACATGGGGTCGCGGGCCGTGGTGTATCTGCGGGGCGACGGTGCCGTCTACACCCGCACCGGGCGGGCTTTCTTCGGTGCGGAGCTGTCTCGTGAGTTCCTGGGCCGGGTGCGGCGCGCTGCCGAGACGGCGGGGCTGTTCGACGAGCTGAGCAGCGACTGGCTGCTGCTGGACGCAGAACTTCTTCCGTGGTCGTTGAAGGCCGGGGAGCTGCTGCGCAGCCAGTACGCACCCGTTGGCGCTGCGGGCCGGCTGGCGCTGTCCCCGACGGTCGAGGTGCTGGGCCAGGCGGCCGCGCGAGGCCTCGACGTCGCCAAGCTGCTGGAGCGCAGCCGCACCCGGCTGCAGAACATCGACGCCTACGACCAGGCCTGGCGGCGCTACGCCTGGCCAACGTCCGGACTCGACGGAGTGCAGCTCGCCCCCTTCCAGGTGCTGGCCGCGGAGGGGACATCGTTCGCCGGCCGGGATCACCTGTGGCATCTGGGCGTCGCTGACCGGCTCGTCGAGGCCGATCCCGGGCTGTTCCGCACGACGCGGCGGCTGGTGGTCAACACCGCCGGTGAAGCGAGCCGCGCCGAGGGCGTGCGCTGGTGGGAGGAGCTGACGGCCGACGGCGGCGAGGGTATGGTGGTCAAGCCCCTCGCCAACCTGACCCGCACCGGCCGCGGCTCCCTGGCCCAGCCCGGGTTGAAGGTGCGTGGCCGCGAGTACCTGCGCATCATCTACGGCCCTGACTACACATCGCCCGAGAACCTGACCCGGCTGCGGAATCGCAACCTGGGGCGCAAACGTTCCCTGGCGCTACGGGAATACGCGCTGGGACTGGAATCGGTATCCCGGCTGGTCGCAGGTGAGCCGCTGTGGCGCATCCACGAGGCCGTCTTCGCAGTCCTGGCCCTGGAGTCTGAACCCGTCGATCCGAGGCTGTAGCAGGCCCAAACAGAGTCCAGCAGAATTGTCGGTGCCGATAATCCGACCCGATGATGTGTCTGACCTGAGACATTCCAAAATTGTGGCCATTAGCGACATTGACGACTACCACTGCCAGGAGGAGCTATGACTAGGGCCAACTACGCCGTCGCCCCGGGGGAGTATCTGGAAGAATGGATCCTTGAGCAGGGCCTGTCCCAGCAGCAGGTCGCCGGCCTCCTGGGATGCAGCCGTAAGCAGGTCAACGAGATCGTGAATGGACACGCCCCCATCACAGGCGACACTGCTTCCCGGCTGGAGAGCGTGGTCGGCATCCCCGCCGACTCGTGGCTTCGCTATGAGACCGCATATCGGACAGACCCGGAGCGCATCGCTGGCTAGGAGGACCTTTCGGCACATATCGATCGCATCGATCCGAACGCTCTGGTCTATATCCACAAGCTCGGAGCGACGATAGCGACGCGATAATCTTTGGTTCATTGAGTCGGCTGGTGGGTCTGGGCCCCCGGAAGTCACACTGATCGATCTGGGTTCGTGATTCCGGTCTTTCTCTTGTCGCTCTGACTACGCGAGTTGTATGGTTCTAGGCGCTGTTTGAAGTTTCAGCATTTTCGCAACACCAGCCCGCAAGGAGGCGGAATGTTCGACGAGACCACCAGCGCCGTCCTCGCGCGGCAGGAGATCGAGGTCCCATCCTGGGCCTACGGGAACTCCGGGACACGTTTCCGTGTCTTCGGGTCTCCCGGCGCGCCCCGCACCATCCACGAGAAACTGGCTGACGCCGCCCAGGTGCACTATTTCACTGGACTGGCGCCCATCGTCGCCCTGCACTACCCGTGGGACAAGGTCAGCGACTGGCCGGGATTGGTGCAGGAGGCCCACGACCTGGGAGTCCGGATCGGCACGATCAATTCCAACACCTTCCAGGACGAGACCTACAAACTGGGCAGCCTCGCCCACCACGACCCCGCCGTCCGGTCCAAGGCCGTTGAGCATCACCTGGAATGCATCGAGGTGATGAACCAGACCGGCTCCAGCGACCTGAAGATCTGGCTCGCTGACGGCACCAACTACCCCGGCCAAGGAGACCTGCGCCGCCGCCAGGACTGGCTGGCCGAGTCCCTGGCGCAGATCTACGCCGCGCTCAGCCCACAGCAGCGGCTCGTCCTGGAGTACAAGTTCTTCGAGCCGGCGTTCTACCACACCGACGTGCCTGACTGGGGTACCTCCTATGCGCAGGTCGCAGCGCTGGGGGAGCGCGCCTTCGTTTGCCTCGACACCGGGCACCACGCCCCAGGGACCAACATCGAGTTCATCGTCGCGCAGCTGCTGCGCCTCGGCCGGCTCGGCTCCTTCGACTTCAACTCCCGGTTCTACGCCGACGACGACCTCATCGTCGGTGCAGCCGACCCCTTCCAGCTGTTCCGGATCCTCTACGAGGTACGGCGCGGCGGCGGTTTCGAGCCGGACTCACCCGTGGCATTCATGCTGGACCAGTGCCACAACATCGAGGACAAGATCCCCGGGCAGATCCGGTCGGTGCTGAATGTTCAGGAGATGACGGCCCGCGCCCTGCTGGTGGACCTCGATGCGCTGCAGCAGGCACAGCAGGCAGGCGATGTGCTGGGCGCGAACGCCATCTTCATGGATGCGTTCTACACCGACGTCCGCCCGGCCCTGGCGGCTTGGCGTGAGGAACGCGGCCTGCCCGCTGACCCGGCGCAGGCCTTCCTGGACAGCGGCTACCTGGCCCGTATCGCTGGAGAGCGGGTCGGCGGCGTGCAGTCCAGCTGGGGTGCGTGACGTGGACTGCGTGGTCGCGGTCGACCTGGGAGCCACCAGCGGCCGTGTGATCCTGGCTACCTTCGACGGAAAACTGGAGCTACGCGAGATCCACCGGTTCAGCACCGCCGCGCAGCTCACCGAGATGGGGCTCCGACTGGATGCGATGACGCTGTTTGGCCGGATCCAGGCGGGCATCGCCCATGCCATAGCGGCCGCACCCGGCCCCGTCAGGGCTGTCGGCGTCGACTCCTGGGCGGTGGACTACGGACTCCTGGCGGGTGACGAGCTGCTGGACCAGCCCTACAACTATCGCGACCTCCGCTGCGAGGACGGCCGCCGAGCCGTTCTTGAGAAGATCTCCCCGGCCGAACTATACGCTCGTACTGGAATCCAGGACCAGCCCTTCAACACCGTCAACCAGCTGGTCCATGACCTTGCCTCGGGCCGGCTCGGCGAGGCGAGCCGGTTCCTGCTGCTGCCCGACCTGATCGGCTATTGGCTGACTGGGCAGCAGGTCGCTGAACGCACCAACGCCTCCACCACCGCCCTCCTGAGTCCCGTGACCGGCGACTGGGACTGGGAGCTGATCGACTGGCTGGGGCTGCCCCGCCGGATCTTCCCCGAGGTGATCGAACCGGGGACGGTGGTCGGTCCCATCCGGTCGGGCGCAGCCGTCGGTATTCCGCTGGTGGCTGTCGGCTCCCATGACACCGCGTCGGCCGTGGCCGGTGCCCCCCTGCGAGGCCCCGACGATGTCTATCTGTCGTCGGGGACCTGGTCACTGCTGGGCATGGAACTGCCGGCTCCGATCCTGACCGAGACCTCCCGCCAGGCGAATTTCACCAACGAGGCTGGCCTGGACGGCAGCGTCCGCTACCTGAAGAACATCACGGGGCTGTGGCTGCTGTCTGAGTCCATCCACACCTGGGGGAGACAGGGGCACGACCACGCCGTCCCGGAACTCATCGCCGCCGCCCGTGGGGTGCAGGACGCGCCGGTCTTCGACGCCATGGACCCGGGCCTCGTCGCACCCGGCGACATGCCGGCCCGGCTGAAGGCACTCACCGGCGATCCCCGGCTAGACGATCCCGCGGTGCTGACCCGTTCGGTCCTGGAATCCCTGGCTGTGGCATACGCTCGTACTGTCCGTGAGCTGACGTCGCTCACGGACAGGAATCCTGCCCGGATCGTGATCGTCGGCGGCGGCTCCGCCAATACGCTCCTATGCCGTCTCACCGCAGATCACACTGGCCTGCCTGTACTCGCTGGACCCAAGGAGGCCACCGCCATCGGCAACGCCCTGGTCCAGGCACGCGCCGTCGGCCTGATCACCGGGTCCTTGAGTGAAGCGAGGCAAACCGTCATGGAATCCTGCAAGATCACCGAGTACCAGCCCGCGCCCACACCCCCTGCTGGGTTGTTGGAGGCCATCTGCGACCTGTCCAACGAGTTCGGGGCCGATCCCAGGTTCACCCGCGCAGGCGGCGGGAACTCGTCGGCCACGTCGGATGGGGTGTTGTGGATCAAACCAAGCGGGGTCTCGATGGCGACGCTCACCCCCGAGGATCTGGTGCCGTTGCGTATCGACGTACTGACAGCCGCTCTCGATGAGCCCGACCCAGCCCCGGAGCTGGGTGATCCCGTCCAGCACCTGGCGCAGGTAGCCCGCCTCGACGAAGGGTCGCGCCGGCCGAGCGTCGAGATTCTGTTCCACGCACTCATCGACGACCCCTATGTGCTGCACACCCATCCGCTCCTGATCAATGCGGTCACCTGCAACGAGGATGGAGAGGCGCTGACCCGGGAACTGTTCGGTGACGAGGTGCTGTGGGTGCCCTACGTTGATCCGGGGCTGCCGCTGGCCCGTGAGATCGCGTCACGGCGCCGGGAGTATGTGGAACGTACCGGCCGGTCTGCCCCGAAGGTCATATTCCTGATGAATCATGGGCTGATCGTGGCGGGGGCCTCGCCCGAGGCGATCCGCGCGACCAGCTACCGGGTCGTGGGACGGATCCAGCAGGCCCTGGATGAGGCGGCTGCTGGGCTGTCCGTCATGGCCGAGGTCTTCCGGGATGCGGTGGGCGCTGCGGTGGTGGCTTTCGAGGACAGCAGGGTGGCGGTGGAGTTTCCCCTCACCCGGGAAGGGGCTCGGTTCCTAGAGCAGGGCCCGCTGATCCCGGACCAGATCGTCTACGCCGGGTCGTTCCCGGTGGTGATCGACCAGGAGAGCGATATCGCTGAGGAGGTCGCGAGATACCGGGACCGGCATGGCGCCGATCCGAAGGTCGCGGTCTTCCCGGGATGTGGGGTCGCCGCGGTGGGCACGAACCAGGAGGAGGTCTGTACCGCCCTGGCGGTCTACGTCGATGCCCTCACCGTGGCGCAGGCGGCCTCGAAGCTGGGCCGGGTCCGGGCCCTCGACGAGCGGGAACGGCGGTTCATCGAGACCTGGGAGGCCGAGGCCTACCGGCAGAAGATGCTCCACAGCTGACCAAGCTCGGGGTGCTCGGGCAGGTGAATGATCACGAGTTAGCCGCGGGAATCGATGAGGTCCCGGACCTGCGCCAGGACGTCGTCGAGCATCTGCTCGGTCAGGCGGCCGGTGAAGGTGTTCTGCTGGCTGACGTGGTAGCAGCCGACCAGGGTCACCGCGCGCCCTGATGCTTCCAGGCTGGCTGTGGCACCGTGGCCGAACCGGGGTTTGGGACGCGGCACCCTCCAGCCGAGGCGGCGGGCTGCCGCCAGGGCTGCGTCCCAGCCGATTTCCCCGAGCGCCATGATCGCTCGGATATCCGGCGACAGCTCCAGCTCACGGTCCAGCCAGGGAGAACAGGTGGTCTTCTCCACGGTGGCTGGCTTGTTCTGGGGTGGGGCGCAGTGCACGGCGGCGGTGATCCTCAGATTTGCCAGGTGCAGCCCATCCCCTGCGGCGGCGCTGGCAGGCTGGCTGGCGAACCCGGTCCGGTGGAGTGCGGCGAACAGCCAGTCCCCGGAACGGTCACCGGTGAAGACGCGCCCGGTGCGGTTGCCGCCATTCGCGGCTGGGGCGAGTCCGACGATCAGGGCCCTCGCCTGGGGGTCGCCGAATGACGGTACCGGCCGGCCCCAATACGGTTCATGCCTGAATGAGGCCCGGCGGTTCGTCGTCGCTACCGACTCGCGCCAGTCCACCAGCCGTGGGCAGGCCCGGCACACCGAGACGGCGGCATCCAGCCCGGTGAGATCTGTTGCTGCCACCGCTAGCCGGGTGACATCTTCTGCGGTTTGGGCGACGGGGGTTGCCGCGGTAGCCGGGTCCCCAGGCCAGCCGCTCCCCGGCGGAACAGGCGACGCAAAAGCATCGCCTGTTAGCGGGTGTGGATCGGTCGGCACCACCCCAGGGTAACGAGGTGCCGGCAAGCCGTGTGCCCGGTCAGGTGATCGACACGATCTCGACCATTTCCTCAAGCCCGGTGAAATCTGCGGCATTTCTTGTAATGAGTGGGAGCTTCTCTGCGATTGCCACGGAGGTGATCAGCAGATCAGCGAAACGACGTCTCGGCTGTCTCCCCATCGCCAGAACCGCTGAGTAGACACGGCCGTAAGCGCGGGCGGCCTCGGTGGTGAAAGGAATTGGGTCGAAGACGGCTTCTGCACATTGAAGCCTGTCCTGGCGGCGTGCGCGTTCGCCCGGGTCATTGCAAGCTGCTGGCCCGGCGGCGAGTTCGGCCATTGTAATCACTGATACCGCCACCTGTTCGGGAAGTAGTTCTGCGGGAATGCGCTCCAGATCGATCACCACTGATGTGTCGAGCAAACCCGCAGCGAGCCGCTGCCTAGGCACGAGGCACGCAGGTCTGGTCGATCGCCTCGTCCAGGTCGGCCTGGAACTTCTCATGGTCCAGAGGAGGTGCGTTTCTGAAGACTTCAGTCACGGCGTGAGCATCCACGAGCCTTTGACGGCGCATAGGACGAAGCTCTCCGACAGGCTGGCTGTGCCGGGTCACGATGAAGCTCTGCCCCTCGTCCAAGGCACGCATGATCCGGCCGCTGTCATTGCGAAGTTCTCGCTGGCTGATGACCTCACTCATGAGCCAATTGTAGCACATTGTGCTACAACATGTCCGGGATCCTCAATGACGTTATCCTCTCGCGATATCTTGAAGCGAGATGGCTGGCAGGCTAGTCGTAGGGTAGAGCTGTGATGCCATATTTAAGTGGTATCGGGAAAGATCTTGAAAGGATTTTGAGGTGCCCAGAGAACGCCTGTCTGCCTTTGTTGATGCTGTTATCGCGATCGTGATGACGATTCTGGTATTAGAATTGAAAAAGCCCTCCGAAGTCACCTGGGAGGCGTTGTGGGAGCTGCGTTCTCATTTTTTCGCCTATGCGGTGTCTTTCCTCTGGCTGGGGGCAATGTGGATTAATAATCATAGCGAATGGTATAACGTCAAACGGGTGAGCCAGAAAACAGTCTGGTTGACTGTTCTCATGTTGTTCTCAGCTTCTTTCTTCCCTTGCTTCACAGATCTGGAAGGTTATTCAGGAGCCATCTCTTCGCGGCATCTCCCCTTGTCAACCGCAGGTTGGCGGAAGCTTGACCGCTTTGCTGAATAAACTTCCTGGTGTCAACGAATTTCTTCAACTCCACGGCGCAGATTCTTTATGGTGGAGTTGTGCTATTGATCACCCTGATGAATTTCCTCATGTATGCCTCACTTCGTGAAGACAATCAGGATGTGGAGGTGTTCTCCAGTAGAATGTCGCGGCGTAACCGGTGGATGATGCTTGATATCGTGATCAAGTTGGTTGGGTTAACCCTGACCATTGTCGTCTTTCCGCCCGCGATGCTACTTTCGGTGCTTGTGACGCTGCTTTTGATAGTTGTCCCGCAGCAGCTCAGGGCATGACTGCTGTTGTGTGAGGTTTGAGCACTGCTGGTTATATGGTGGCGACTAGTTTTGGGGGTATGAGTGAGATGAGGGTTACCAAGCTGCATCATGCGTCGCTGCTGGTGGAGACCGTCCAGGCCCGGGTGCTCATCGACCCGGGGAGCCTTGGGCCCCGGCCTGATCTTGACGGGCTTGACGCCATCCTGGTCACCCACGACCACTACGACCATGCGGAACCGCAGGTCCTGGCTGAGGCAGCTCACCGTGGGATAGCCATCTGGGCGCCGTCAGATGCGATCGTTCGCCTGGAGGTCCAGGGTGAGAGCGTGCACGAGGCGCAGGCCGGTGATGCCTTCACGATCGGCGACCTTGACGTCCTGGTCGCAGGTGACCGGCATGCGGAGGTGCATCCCGATGTTCTAGGACCGCTAAACCGGGCCTATCTGCTGGGTGGACGGCTCTTCATCACCGGCGACGAGCACGCGATCCCGCCGGGGCCTGTGGAAGTCCTGGCCACTCCGGTGGACGCTCCTTGGCTGCGTGCCACTGACCTGATCCGCTACGTCCGGCAGGTACAGCCCCGGCGGGTGCTCGGTGTACACGACGGCCTGATCAATCCGGAGGTGCTCAACCCCGATGGCCTCACGGTCGTCGATGCTGTCCTGCGGTCCCTACTGCGTGAGGGCGCTGAGACGGTCGACCGGTTGCCGGTCGGCGACAGCATGACGTTGTGACCACGCCACCTCTCAGTCTTTGGGGATTCCGCCGCCGTCGCGGATCCGCATTGCTGCTGCCACCCGGTTGTCGACTTCCAGTTTCAGGAAGATCCGGGTGATGTTGGCTTTCACCGTCGCCAGACTCATGTAGAGCTCGTGGGCTATGTCCTGGTTCGACTTGCCCTCCGCGAGCAGGCGGGCGACGTCGCGTTCCCGGGTGGTCAGGGAGTCCAGGTTCTGCTTGGCGGCCGTATCCACCCGCTCCTGAGCGGTGGCGGCCGCGATGACCTGCCCCGCGACCTGTGGCGACAGCACCGGCTCCCCTGCGGCGGCGCGGCGGATGGCGTCCAGCATCTCGGCGGGAGAGGTGTCCTTGAGGAGGAAACCACGTGCCCCGGCCTTCAGAGCACGCAACACGTAGTCATCGGTGTTGAAGGTGGTGAGCATGATGATCGCCGGTGGATTGGGCTGGGACAGCAGCCGTCCCGCTCGCTAGCCGACCAGCGGCCGCCGATCAGCTCCATCCGCTCCGCCAATCCAACCAGTCCCAGCCGGGAGCCCGGGCCACGGGGCGTGCCAGTGAGGGGATTGGTGACCCGGATGAGCAGTCCCTCGCCGCGCGATCCCGTCACTCGCACCTCGACGGGGGCGCCGGGCGCATGCTTGCGGGCGTTGGTCAGGCTCTCCTGCACGATGTGGAAGCCGTGGCGGCCGACCTGGCTGGGCACCTCGGCCAGATCCGGCTGGACGTCCAGGCCGATGTGTTGTCCGGCCTGCCGCGCCTCCGCGACCAGTATCGGCACCTGCTCGATTCCCGGCTGGGGTGGGGCTGGGGCGGAACCGGAGTCCCGCAGGGTGCCGAGCACCAGGCGCAGTTCGTTGAGAGAGCGTTTTGCGTTGTCGTTGATGAGCTGGGCGGCCTCGCGGATCTCGGTGGGGGTCATGTTGTCGCGGTAGGCGAGCGCCCCGGAGGCCATCGCTACCAGTGAGATGCGGTGGGCCACCACGTCATGCATCTCGCGGGCGATGCGCTCACGTTCGGCCAGCCGCACCTGCTCCAGGCGGGCCTCGTCAGCCCGCCGGGCGGCCTCCTCCCGTGCCGCCTCCGCGGCCAGGGTCTTCTCCCGCTGCTGGATTCCATGGCCGACGGCGGTTGCGGTGACGATGCCCAGCGCCAGGAGTGTGGCTTGCACGATGACCGGCTGATTCCAGTTCCCCCTGAAGCCCTCCCCCGCGCAAGCCAGCAACGCTGCCGTCCCGGAGAGCAGGGCCTGCGACAGAGGACGCCACCTGGCGAGATAGGCCGTCAGGATCACCAGGGCTGGGTTCAGCTCAGGCCCTATGGTTCGCAGCACCACCGCGACCACCAGCAGTTTTGCCAGGTGGCGGCTCCGGCGTTCTGCGATCAAGGCCAGGGACAAGACGTTGCAGGCCAGCGGCAGGAGCATGGCGGCATCCCAGCCCTGTCGCAGCGTAGACCACAGCAGCGGAGAGACGTAGTAGAGCTGCATCAGTCCGGCGAGCGGCCACACGGTGAGCGAAAGCCTTCGTCGGAAGGGGGTGCCGGAGGGATGGTGATTCACTCGTCCAGCAAAGCATGAATGACGCCGCTGAAAGGCTGTCGCCGGTCCTTTACCGACCTTCGGCTACCTCAGATCCAGCCCATGGTCGAGGCAGCTCCAGCCCCTGGCAGCTGGAGGCGGCCCAGTCGGCTTGGGTGGGCTGGAGTCATGATCACGATCACAGAACTGACCAAGCGGTACGGCAGTGGGGCACGCCAGGTCGTTGCCGTCGACCGCATCTCATTCGACGTCGCTCCGGGCACCGTCACCGGTTTTCTCGGGTCGAACGGGGCCGGGAAGTCCACCACCCTGCGGATCCTCTGCGGACTGGCGGACGCCACCAGCGGCTCGGCGCTCATCGGCGGCGTCCCATACCGCCAGCTCCCCAACCCTGGTCACACCGTCGGCGCGCTACTCGACGCCTCCGCCACCCATCCCGGCCGCACCGGGACCGAGACACTGCGCCTAGCCGCGATGTCCATGGGGGCCGGCCGTGACCGGGTCACCGAGCTGCTCGACCTGGTCGGCCTGACCCGTCCCGAGGCCAGCCGTCGTGTCGGCACCTACTCGCTGGGCATGCGGCAGCGGCTCGGCATCGCGCTGGCGCTGCTCGGTGAACCGGAGGTCCTGGTGCTCGACGAGCCCGCCAACGGACTCGACCCGCAGGGCATCGTGTGGCTGCGTCACCTGCTGCGTCGTGAGGCCGACGCAGGACGCACGGTGCTGCTCAGCTCCCACCAGCTGCATGAGGTGGGGGAGATCGCCGACCACATCGTCATCATCGGCCACGGCCGGCTGCTGGCCGATGGCGCTCCCGACGAGCTGGTCGCTGGCCGGCAAAGCCTCGAAGACCTCTTCCTCGACCTCACCACCGACACCTCCCGCCCCGCCGCCTGACCCGGAAGCCAAAGGACCATGACAACCCAGACCGTTCTCCCCTCCGCTCGTATCGCCCAGGCCAGCCGGCCCGGTTTCGTCACCACCGTCCTGGTCGAGCTACGCAAACTCATCGACACCCGGATCGCCCGGGTCCTCGCCGTGGCCGCCATCGCCCTGACACTAGCCTTCGCCGCCGGTGGAGCCATGACCCGCATCCAGGGGTTTTCCGACGTCGCCACCCTGGCTGTCGCACCCGCCGGGACTTTGCTGACGGTGGTGGCGATCCTGGCCACCACCAGCGAATACGCCAACCGCAGCGTGATGGGTACCTACCTCCTGGAACCTCATCGCGGACGTGTGCTAGCGGCCCGGGCGCTGGCGCTGGTCGTCGTCACGCTCGTTTCCTATGGGCTCATCTACCTGGCCGCGGTGCCGGTGAACTTCATCGCGGCCGCGTTCAAGAACACCACTCCCGACTGGTCGGTGGACGGTGTGCTGCTGACCGGTGTCGTGCCCGTCGCAGTGCTCTACGTGCTGGAGGCCTACGCCATGGGCCTGCTGCTGCTCAACGGCCCCACCGCCATCGTCATGATCCTGGTGCAGCCCATGGTCTTCAGCATGATCCGTACCGCGCTGCCCCAGCATGCCGGGGCGCTGGCCTGGGTCGATCCGACTACCCCGTCGGCGATGCTCCGGCAGGGCAGCTACACTCCGGTGGAATGGGCGACGACCGGCACGGGGGTCGCGATCTGGCTGGTCGTCCCCGCCATCGCAGGGGTGTTGCGGGTGCTGCGTAAGGAGGTCAGTTAATGAGGGTCACTCGTGTAGGGATTCCCACGGGTGGGGCGGCGGATTCGTTGGAACCCTGACCGGTGGCGGCACCGTCGGTGACGGATAGCTGCCGACGCTTTACTGCAGGTGTGGAAAGGCTCTCAGACTATGGTGCTATGAACTTTCGTTAGGCAGAATTGGTCAATGCCGTTCATGAGAAAGCGGGGGCTATCGCTGGAGGACCAGGTCCTGGAGCTGGCCGTCCAGGAATTCCGGGCCCGCGGCTTTGAATCCCGGGTCGAGGGAACAGGTGATGACACGGCGCTCACCCTGCTCGATCCCGCTGGGCAGGAAAGCCACACGTTCATGCTCAAGAACACCTTCGACATGGCCCGCCGCACCCCTCCTGACGAATGGCCCCAGCTGGTGGCATACCGCATCGGCTCCGTCAGCGATGCGCTGTCAGCGCCCGAACCATCGGATCTGACGCCCGAGCAGCTGAGAGCTCAGATCAGGACTCGCCTGTACCCGCCTGAGGCGGGTCGCAGCTCGTATGAGCGGGTCATCGCCGAGGGCCTGGCCCTCGCGTTGACTCTCGACTTCCCGACGACCGTCGTGACCCTGACCGACCAGAACATCGAGGGCATCGCGCTCCCGCTCGACGAGCTGTATGCCGTCGGGCAGGCCAACACCGATTGCGAACCCATCGACGACCGGTTCGACCTGTCCGAGAATGTCTCAGCATTCACGGGGGAGTCGTTGTTCGTCGCCTCTCGTGCCGCCAACTGGGCCAGCCTGGTGCCGGAGGTCGTCGGACCGGCTCCGCTGGGTGTGGCCTTCGGGGTGCCCAGCCGGGAGGTCGTGTTCTACTCGGTCCTGCGTCACGCGGACTGGGCGGACCAGATCAGGGAACTGGCCTACCGGTTGAGCGACTACATCTCCGACCCCCGGTACACCCATCCCGGCGGGGTGGTCAGCGACAGCATCTATTACGCCTCGCCAGAGGGCGCAATCAGTCAGTTGGCCTTCTTCGCGAACCCGCAGGAGCTGGTGATGATTCCCGATCCGGGGTTTGAACGGCGTTTCGTGAGCAGCTGAGGGACTCCGCGGCTACCTCGCTCCTGGCCCTGTGAAACCTCCTGGGAAAACGCCGAGTCGTGGGTTTGGCGCGGATCGTGCTCAGCCCGGTTTCGTCGTCATCCGGCGGGTGGCGATGTCGGCCACCAGTGCGCTGTCCAGCATCATCAGGGCACGCCGCATGCTGACGCCGTCGATGCCCTCGACCGTGTCGATGCGTGGCTTGGTCGGAGTCCCCGTGGGGCGCTGCGCCACCAGCGTCGCGACGGCGTCCAGTCGGTCTGTGATGTCGCGGCTGAGCATGTGCCTGGCGCGGCCTCGCTGCGACAGTTCGACGGCGAATGCTTCGTGCTCGTCGATGACCTTGGGGTCCTCGCTCAGCAGCATGGTGCCGGTGGAGCGCAGCAGCTGCAGCCCACGGGCCAGGTCGCCGCCGCCGAACTCGGCGACGGCGTCACGCAGGATCGGGTTCTTGTCCCCGACCTCCTCCGCCAGCAGCACCAGATGTGCTCCCATGATGCGCTCCTTGTGGCGGGTGTGTTCGTCCTCGCAGCTGAGGTGGTGGCGTTCCTGGTCGGGGCTAGACATGGCGGTGGCGTCGAGCAGTTCTCCGGGCCGGTCGTCGAGGGTCTCCCGCAGCCGCAGCGGCTTGATGCACAACGTCGCAGCCAGCGACAGCGTCGTCAGCAACGGCAGCAGCAGGAACACCGACGACATCGCATCGGCCAGGGCGGAGCGCAGCACATCGGCCAGCGGCGCCGGCAGACCCGCCAGCGACTCCGGTGTCAGCACGACGTTCGGATCCAGGCCCTCCGGTGGCGTCAGCGCCCGCAGTTCAGGAGTCAGACGGTTGTCGATTCCGCCCATCAGGTGGGTGGTCATGATCGTCCCGGCGATGGCGGTGCCCAGCGTCGAGCCGATGTTGCGGAAGAACTGCAGGCCTGATGTGGCGACCCCGAGGTCACGGCGCTGCACGGCGTTCTGGATGGCGAGCACATACAGCTGGAAGCTCATGCCGTAGCCGAGCCCGTAGATGGCTGTGGTCAGCAACGCTTCCAGTGAGGTGGACGAGGAGCTGAGGCGCATCACCAGGATGGCGCCCACTACCTGAATGGCGCTGCCTGCCGCCACGAACTCCTTGTAGTGGCCGGTGCGGGTGACGAGGTTGCCTATGACGATGCCGGTGGAGAACAGCACCACATTCATCGGGATCAGGATCAGCCCCGACTCGGTGGCGCTGACCCCCAGCACACCCTGCGCGTAGACCGGCACGTAGATCATCACCACGAACATCGACATATTCATGAAGAAGGCCCCGCCGCTGGCGGTGACGAAGACACTGTTGCGCAGCAGGCGCAGCGGGATGATTGGCTCGGCGGCGCGCCGCTCCACCAGCACGAAGGCGACGGTGAAAGCCGCGCCGATGGCTAGCAGCACCAGCACCTCCGGCCGTAGCCAGCCAAGGGATCCCCCGAGTGAGATCCCGAGCAGGCCTGATGTGACGGCCACCGTCATCGTCGAGATCCCGGCGTGGTCGATCGTGCCGTTCACGTCGGCCTCGGGCACCTTGAGGTGTCGCAGGATGATGATCAGCGCGGTCAGGCCGACCGGCATGGAGATGTAGAACAGCCACCGCCAGCTGTAGGCGTCGGTGATCCAGCCACCGATCAGCGGTCCTGCGGCCTGTGAGGCTCCCATCACCGCACCCATGTAACCCTGGTATTTGCCACGCTGCCTGGGCGGGATGATGGCCCCAAGAATGGTCTGCGACAGCGGCAGCAGGATACCCATCCCGGCTCCCTGGATGGCGCGGGAGAAGATCAGGAAGGGGAAGTTCATCGCCATGCCGGACAGCGCGGACCCGGCGAGGAACAGTCCCAGCCCGAGGATGTAGAAGCGCCGGCGCCCGAAGATGTCGGACAGCTTCCCGCTGACCGGCGTGATGACCGCCGAGACCAGCATCACGATCGTCGAGAGCCAGGAATACCAGGCCAGACCGCCGAGGTCCGCGACGATCCGTGGGATGACGGGGGAGACGATGGTCTGGCTGATCGACGCGGTGAACATCCCCACCACAAGTCCCGCATATGCCCATCTGACGGCGTGGAAGTCGAAACTGGCTGATGGATTCCCGGTTACCTGGCCCACGCCTTCGCTCATGAGGCCGAAGGTACACCTCACCTGGCGGCGTGATCTGGAAGGCCGGGCTGTTGAATCAGGGCAATAGCCTGGGGTGGGCATGAAGTTTTGAGGAAGGAGCCTTTGATGTCGCGCATCGTCATCGTCGGTGGCCATGGGAAGGTCGCCCTGCTGCTCGCGCCGCTTCTTACAGGGCGTGGCGACCAGGTGGTCTCCCTGATCCGCGACCCAGCCCAGAGCGGTGACGTCACCGCTGCGGGAGTCGAGCCCCTGGTGCTGAGCGTTGAGGAGGCCGGGCTGGGGGATCTCACCCAGGCCTTCGAGGGCGCTGATGCTGTGGTGTGGTCGGCGGGTGCTGGCGGCAAGGGCGGACCGGAGCGGACCGACGCCATCGACCGGGTCGCCGCCATTCGCAGCATGGAGGCGGCAGCGGCCGCGGGGGCCCGGCGCTATGTGATGGTCTCGTTCATCGGCTCCCATGGGGAGATCGCCGAGGATCACCCGCTTCTCGCCTACGCACTGGCCAAACTCGCTGCCGATCGCCACCTCCAGACCACGGACTTGGACTGGACGATCCTCGGTCCCGGTCTCCTCACTCTCGACGAGCCCACCGGGAGGATCACGCTGGGGCGTTCAGTGGATGGGATGGGCGCGAACTACCCGACTTCTCGCGCCAATGTCGCCGCGGTGATAGCAGCCGCCCTCAGCGATGACAGGACCATCGGCAAGGTCATCCCCTTCTGCGACGGCGACGTGCCCATCGCCGAGGCCCTGGCTGATGTGCCGGCCGAGTTCGCCGACCTTTCTTGAGACGAAGAGACTGAGATCTGCAAGAAAAACTCGGGCTCCCGGCTTTGCTGCCGGGAGCCCGAGTTACTCAGCGGAGGATACGAGATTCGAACTCGTGAGGGCGTGAACCCAACCCGCTTTCCAAGCGAGCGCCATAGGCCTCTAGGCGAATCCTCCGCCGGGAACCATACCCGAGGTCGCGGGCTGGGGCAAACCTGGTGGTATCCCGTGGTTGTCAGTGGTGGAAGCCGGATTGCCTGGCGGCTGAGGGCATGGGGGCGGTCAGGGCGTTGAGATAGCCGACCTCGGTACGCAGGTCCTCCAGGAAGGCTTGCGCGAGGTCGTGGCTGAACCCGTTGCGGACCACGACGCGCTGCACCAGGACGTCAGCCAGGTCATCGGGCAGGGGATAGGTGGGCACCAGCCAGCCTTTCATGCGTAGCCGGTCAGAGAGGTCGTGCAGTTCCCAGCAGCGTCCCGGGCGCTGGGCGAGGCGCCAGGCGAAGACGGGAATGCCGGTGCCGTCGCTGCACAGCTCGAAGTCATCCATCGCTCCGATCTGGTCCGCCAGGAACGTCGCCACCGCCTGCGACGTCTCGTGCACCCGCCGGTACCCGTCGGCCCCCAGCCGTAGGAACAGGTAGTACTGGAGCAGCACCTGCGACCCAGGCCGGGAGAAATTCAACGCGAAGGTCGGCATATCTCCGCCCAGGTAGCTGACGCGGAACACCAGGTCCTCGGGCAGGTCATCGGTGGTGCGCCACACCGCCCAGCCCAGCCCGGGGTAGACCAGTCCATATTTGTGCCCCGACGTGTTGATGGACGCCACCCGCTCCAGCCGGAAGTCCCAGACCAGGTCCGGTTGCAGGAACGGCGCCACCATCGCGCCCGACGCCCCGTCGACGTGGATCCTGACGTCGAGCCCGGTCGTGGCCTGGATGCGGTCCAGGGCGGCCGCGATCTCGGCCACCGGCTCGTAGCGTCCCGTGTAGGTGACCCCCAGGATCGCCACCACGCCGATGGTGTTCTCGTCGACGTAGCTCTCCAGGCCGTGCCCATCGAGCACCGGGTGTTCCTCGCTGACCGGCACGTAGCGCGCCTCGACGTCCCAGTAATTGCAGAACTTCTCCCAGCACACCTGCACCGCGCTGGACATCACCAGGTTCGGGCGGTCTGTGGGTTTCCCAGCCGCGCGGCGGGCCTGCTGCCAGCGGCGCTTCAGGGCCAGCCCACCGAGCATCGCCGCCTCCGATGATCCGATCGTCGAGGTGCCGATCGCATGTTCCGGGTCGGGGGCATGCCACAGATCGGCGAGCATCTGCCAGCACCGGGTCTCGATCTCGGCGGTGCGCGGGTACTCGTCCTTGTCGATCATGTTCTTGTCCGCCGACTCGACGAGGAGCCGGCTCGCGTGATCGTCCATCCAGGTGCCGACGAAGGTGGCCAGGTTGAGACGGGCGTTGCCGTCGAGCATCGCCTCGTCGTGGACGATCTGGTACGCGGTCTCCGGCAGCGACTCGCCTTGTGGAAGCCGTGTTCTCGGTAGCTCGGTGGCCTCACCGGGGCGGGCGAAGAGCGGATTCAGCTTTACCTGGCTGGGAGCGTTGGACGGTGTTGGGCGGGGGCGTGGCGGTCTCATGGCTATCTCGATTCGCTGGGCGAGGGTGTTGAGTCGATCTTGCCTCAAGAGACCGGGAATGTCCCGGGAACCGGGGAACTTCAGAGCACCATGGCCGCCACCCAGCCTGCGGCCAGCAGCGGCAGGTTGAAGTGCAGGAAGGTGGGGATGACGGTGTCGCGCATGTGGTCGTGCTGGCCGTCGGCATTGAGGCCGGCGGTGGGGCCGAGGGTCGAGTCGGAGGCGGGGGAGCCCGCGTCGCCCAGGGCGCCTGCCGTGCCGATGATCGAGACGGTCGCCAGGGTTGAGAAACCCAGCGCACCGCACAACGGGACGTAGATGGCCGTAATGATCGGCAGGGTGGAGAACGACGACCCGATGCCCATCGTCACGAGCAGCCCGACGAAGAGCATCGCGAAGGCGGCCATGGCCTTGTTGTCGCCGAACAGCCCGGCGGTTGCCTGGACGAGCGGGTCGACCTGCCCGGATGCCTTCATCACCGACGCGAACCCCTGCGCCGTGATCATGATGAAACCAATCAGAGCCATCATGCGCATGCCCGAGGTGAACACCTCATCAGCCTCCAGGCGCCGCACCACCCCCGTCGCGATGAAGATGAAAAGACCCACCAGGGCGCCGACGAGCAGCGGATCCGCCTTGGATCCGGTGACGGTCAGCCAGGACTGGATGGCGAAGCTGCCGAGGATCGCGACCACCGCGACGATCACTTTCGGGCGGCTGATCTCCGCTGGCGCGCTCACATCGATCTTCGCGCCGGGGTCGTAGTCGCGTGGTGCCCGGTAGGTCATCAGGACCGCGATCAGCAGGCCCGCAACCATGCCGAGGGCTGGGATGCCCATCGCCGCCATCACGTTGACGCCCTGGACGTCGAGTCCCGCATTGGCGATGTTGCCCAGCAGGATGTCCTCCAGGAAGATCTTCCCGAAACCGAGCGGCAGATACATGTAGGTGGTCACCAGGCCGAAGGTGAGGACGCAGGCCACAGCGCGGCGATCGAGCCGCAACTTGGTCATGATCACCAGCAGTGGCGGGATCAGCAGCGGAATGAACGCGATGTGGACGGGGATCAGGTTCTGGCTCATCACGGCCATCGCGGCCAGGCCACCCAGCATGCCCCACTTCACCCAGAAGGTGGTCCTCTGCCCGGCGTCCTGGCCATCGAGACGGCGGATGAGGACGTCGGCCAGCAACTGCGTCAGGCCGGAATGGGCGACGGCCATCGCGAAAGCGCCGAGTAGCGCGTACGACAGGGCGATCCGCGCACCTCCCGCCAGGCCCTCCTGGAAAGCTACCATCGTCGCCTCCAGTCCGATCCCCGAGAGCAGGCCACCCACCACGGCACCCAGGAACAGCGACAAGACGACATGCACCCGGAGGGTCGCGAGTATCAGCATCACCAGGACGGCAGCCACCACGGCATTCATTCGGGTTCTCTCCAATCGACGGCAGGAGCCTAGCGCTGTGCGTCGTAATTTAGCCGGTGTTTTCCCTCCGGATCCGCGGTGCCTGGGCTGAGGATCATCTCGCCTACGGTGCGGCCCGGTGGTGTTTCGCTCGGTTGTCTTGGTGCATCATCCGCCCTGGTGGAGCTGCCCCTGGTCTAGGGCATCTGAGCGAGACGACACCTAGCGTGGATCTCATGTACACTCGTCATCGGTTCCTCGCGTGGCGGTACCTCGCCCAATTCCCCCAGGGCCGGAAGGCAGCAAGGGTAAGTGAGCTCTTCCGGGTGCGCGAGGGGCCTTTTTCTTTTCTCGGGTCATTGCCCCTAGGGGCGCTTCCCTAGGGGATTGTGGGTGGTGGAAAGACCTTGGGCGGATGACGCGCTAGACAATGTCTAGCAGTATGGGGACGCTTTCAACCCCCAAGGAGCGTCCATGCTGATTTTCAGAAGACTTGCCCCTCTGCTTCCGCTGATAGGTGTTGTACTGGCGGTCTTGGTTACCGCCGGCATCATGGCCGTGCCCCGGCCGGTAGCGCGTGATGCCGACCCGCGGGAGTTCTCCGCCGAGCGTGCCATGAGCCATATTGAGACCCTGGCCGACGAACCCCACAGCCTCCTGGATCGCGAGGCACACGCCAGGGCCCGCGATGACGTCATTGCGATGTTCACGGAGCTGGGCTACCAGCCCGAGATCCATGCCCACCCGATGAAACTCCAGCAATTCCCCGGCGTCGAGAAGCTTGACGGGGTGAACGCCGAATCGATCGTGGTGCGGATTCCTGGGACTTCGGATCGCACCCTCATGATGATGGCCCACTATGACTCCGCCTTCTCCAGCGAATCTACTGCCACTCTGGAGCCTGGGACCTCTCATGGGGCGGCCGACGATGGTTACGGTGTCGCCACCATCGTCGAGACCCTGCGGGCGCTGCGGGCCGAGGGGCGTCAGCTGGCCAACAGCCTGCTGGTCGTCATCACCGATGCGGAGGAAGCCGGCATGGTCGGCGCTACCAACGAGTTTGAATATCACAGCGCCGACTACAACAACGTGGAGCTGGTCATCAACATCGAGGCGCGCGGCATGAACGGCCCTGCTCTGATGTTCGAGACCAGCCGGGACAATGCCGCACTGCTCGACCTGTTTCTGAGGTACGCCCCGGATCCGGTCACTACATCGATGCTGCCTTCGGTCTACCGAATGATGCCGAACGGAACCGACCTGTCCATCCCATTAAGCCACGGATTCACCGGCCTGAATATCGCTGCCATCGGGGAAGGCGACCACTATCACCATGCCACCGACTCTCCAGAGTTCGTCGACCTGGGTTCTCTTCAGCATTACGGCAACCAGGTACTTGCGGTGAGCCGTGCCTGGCTTTTCGACGCCAACGCCCCTCAGCTTGAGGCTGACTCCGATGCCGATTTCTTCCCGGTCTGGCGAGGTGTGGTGGTGCGCTATCCGACGCAGGTTGGGATCGGTATCGGCGTCGCGGCCGTAGCGCTGGCCGTCGCAGCCATCGTCCTGCGGACCCGGTCCGAACACTGGCGCCGGGTGCTGGGAACGGTTTGGGGACTGGTGTGGCGCAGCACGGTAATCGGTGCCGCGGCGTGGCTGGTGCAGCAGGGGGTCTCTGCGCTCGGCTGGGGTCCTCCCGCTGGGGGGTTGGGGCCGAACCCGCTGCTGGACTGGGAGTTCTGGGGAATTGCGATCGCCGGTATTGGCTGGCTTGCCTGGTTCCTGGTCCAGCGCTGGCGGGCTGGGCTGAAGGATGAGACGACGGCGGCGGTACTGTCGCTGCTAGCCATTGGCGCAGTGGTCTTCATGATCGTGATGCCGGGTGGGGCCTACACGGTCACTCTCACGCTCGCTGTGACGGCACTCACCGTGCTGCTGCCGATGCCCTGGCGCCTGCCTGCCGCGGCTCTCAGCGCACTGGCTGTCGGGGTGCTGTTTAGTATGCCGATCATGCTGGTGCACATGTCCATGAGCATGAACCAGCTGGCGGTCCCTGTGCTGTTCAGCATCATCCCGGTGGGGGCATTGACGCTGCTGGTTCTGCAATCCATTCCAGAGCGGGCCAGCGCGCGATAGTCGTCTTGGGCAAGGCCCCACAGATCCCGCCGTTTCCCTATCGGCGGGATCTGCACCGGCCCGGCCGCCACCTGGCCTGGACTACGATGCGGTGTTCCCCGGATGCGGAATACAATCGTATTTCCAAGCAGGAAGGCTCGTTCTTCCGAGCAGAAGTGGGGAATTTTTCTCCTATGGGTCAGCGATCTCCCAGTTGCAGGTGCTCCCAGGAGCGTGCGGTGAGGAATGCTCCAGCGATCCCCACTGCCAGTGGTAGCGCCAGGGCGAGTGGATCTGTCCCGCTGCCCGGAGTGGCCCAGAGGACCGGCACCGCCCATGGGATGAAACTCCCTATCCCGAATCCGGACGCGAGGTTCGTGACGACGACCACGCCCAGGGTGCCAGCGATCCCCGTCATATAGCCGCGCCCCAGGGTGGCGAACCAGGCCACCGGCAGCGCGCTGACGCCGAGAAGGACCCCAGACAGGGTGATGACCCCCACGCTAGCCGCAGCCCCAGCCGGGGCCAGTCCGAGGCAGATCCCCGCCAGGCCAGTCAGCAGACCGGACGCGACAGCCAGCAGCGACGCCCAGGCCGCCGCGGCCAGGACCTTCGCCAGAGCGATCGCCGAGCGGCTGACGGGCAGCGCGAACAGGCCGACGACGGTGCCGTCGGTGAATTCACGGCCAACGAGCCAGGCCATGACGATCCCGGCCGCGAGCAATGACGTGACGCCGGTGCTGACCGCGGCGAGCGCCGTCAGTCCGGTCCAGCCGCCGGTGGTCATGAGGCTGGCTGCCTTCGAGCCCATCTGGCTGCCGGGAGCCAGCGTGGCCGCCGCATAGCCGCCTGCGACGGTGAGCGTGACCAGAAGCAGGGCTGCTGTCGTCGCCACCCGTGTCACGGTGGCCTGCATGAGTTTGCGGGTCTCAATGGCTAGTACCTGGCGTGGGATGATCATCGCGTCTGCTTCTCTGCGGCCAGGACTGTTTCGAAGAACCGGGCCTCAAGATCCGGGCCATCGGGCCTCAGGGAGTCGACGACATGCCCGGCATGCAGCACATCGACGCGGTGCGCGATGCGCGCGAGTTCGTCGAAATGATGGCTCGTCACCAGCACGGCGGTGCCGTCATGGGTCAGGTCCGTGATGAGGCCGCGCAGCCCGGCGATCGCCAGGGGGTCCAGCGCGTTTGTCGGCTCGTCGAGGATCAGCAGCCGGGGACGGTGGGCCATGGCCGCCACCAGTCCCACCTTCTGGCGGGTACCCAGGGACAGGCGTCGCGCCGGGACGTCCAGCCAGTCGGTCAGGCCGAGGCGGCCGGCGAGCTCAGCGATGCCGGATGCGAGGGCGGCGGGGTCGTGACCGTGCAGGATGGCGGAGGCGATGATGTTCTGCCGGGCCGTCAGCTCAGGGTAGGAGAACGGGGTCTCGACCAGGTGCCCGACGCTACGCCAGATGTCGTGGCTGGCGCTCGGGGTCTTCCTCCCCAGGACCTCGACCGTCCCGGAATCGGGGCGCAGCATTCCCAGGGCGATGCGCAGGGCGGTCGTCTTGCCTGCCCCGTTGAGGCCAGCCAGGGCATGGCACTCCCCGAGATGCACGACGAGGTCCAGGCCGCTCAGGACCCTCCGGGCTCGCAGGGAGCGGGTGACTGCCCGGAGCGCCAGCGCGACGCTCATCCCGCACCCCCCGCCAGGCCTGACAACCCTCTCCGCAGGGCCTGGGCGGCCGATTCGCGGGCTGGTTCCGAGGCCCAGGCCAGGAGCAGTGCCGTGGCGGCCCCGATCACAGCTCCCGCGGCCGCACGGGC